>Ga0181538_10000523_pt1 | contig 45271 bp, 36 predicted proteins | sample PEATcosm2014_Bin_40_FD_119773 | JGI IMG/M metagenome (GOLD analysis project Ga0181538, IMG submission 119773) | Peatland microbial communities from MTU Mesocosm Facility, Houghton, MI, USA - PEATcosm2014_Bin23_30_metaG | ecosystem: Environmental > Terrestrial > Soil > Wetlands > Peat | place...
CCATTTCTTCAACGTAAATAGGGTGGTTCGTGACACCCATAATTGTGCTTCTGGAAATAGAATATGAGACCCTTGCAGCCGCCAAACGTGCCTCGGGGTTGCTGCAACTATAAATTTAACAGGCCCTAATTCAGTGATGCGTTTGAGCGTATCGAATGGTACAGATACAGGAGAATTCACCCACAATGAACCGTCGGTGAGCTTCACGATAACCATGCGTGTTGTAAACATGACACCGAAGTCACGAACATTCGGACCGTTGACGATCCAAATGTTTTTAGAAAATGCTTGAAGTTCTGATTTTGAGGAAGAAGATTTCAAGTCGTCCCTGAACTCGGGTTTGGTCCTCGGCTTCGATTCGGGAGCCTTGGGATGGTCGGCGTTTGCTTTCATTATAGATCCTTTCACGGATTTGAAATTTCGAAATCTGGCGCGTTATACTTTGCTTCCAGCGGGGTCGGCAGCTCGTCCCGGCGGCAGGAAATCCGGCACGTCGATGCGTGAATAGTTTCCCCTGGCGACGAGCCTCGGAAACAGGTATAGCTTGCCATCCGGGCCGCGGGTGGCCGCCGGAAATCACGGCCGCTTTCACCATTCCCAGCAAATTGCTCAACAGTGCGGCCATCTCGGCATCGAGAGATGCTTTGCTTTCGGCAAGCGTGCCATCAAGATCGAAAACAATGAGTTTTTTCATGTATCAGGTTCTCTTCGGAAGTGAAATTTCCAACAAGCTTATGGCGCCACGCGGTCGCTCAACAGCCGATACGGCCATCGCCGGGCAGCGGCGCGGAGAGCAGATCGGCCAAACGCCGGCCACCCCAGAGCCGATCCCGATAGATCGGTTCAAATCGAAACGGATACAAAGGTATTTCATCCATGGCAAGTTTTTTTGCTGTCATGTTATGTCCATTCCATATTCATTGTATAATAGATCGGCTGCCATCTTGGGACCATCCCTGTTCCCTACTTTTTCCGCAAATACCTTCGCATTCCGTTTTGCATTTTCATCACTTAGTAGAGATTCAATCGCTTTTTGCACTTTCACGCCGACATGCTTCGATTTTGATACCCTTATTGCAAATCCTTTTCGAACAAGGCACGCGAGGTTAGCCACTTGCTCCGGTTGCATACCGATTCCAACAATAGGTTTACCGGCGTATGCCGCGGTCATAACGGTGCCGATTCCGCCGTGTATGACTGCGATATCGCAGATTTTATTTATCTCCAAGGCGGGCAGCCAATCCGTAACAACAACGTTAGAAGGTATTCTAATATTTTGTAGGTTTTCAATTAAGAACTTTACCGGGGCAATAACGCGATAAGGTTTCCCTTCGAAGCTCTCAATTATCTCCAATACAATTCTCGGTAATCCGGAGCTGCCCATGGCAAAAAAGACAAGAGGTTTATCATGAGGAATATTTGTTACTATGTCGGGTATTGAAAAGTTTTCCTTAGTGATAAGCGGACCTATGAAATGGTAATTGACCGGAAGTTTGGCGTTGGAAAATTCGGGGGGCTCGGCAACGAGAGTAATTTCCCCCTCAAAATAGGAAAATACCGGTTTGTAGGCTTTCAGGCCGAAATGTCTGGCCGCTTGATTGACAGCATGAATAAATCCGTACCACATCCAGAACCTGATTGACGTAAATATAAGGAAGTCCACAGCTTTTTTCACAATTTTGGGCTTTAGACGATCGGTAAGCCCCGCGCCTGCGGCAAAGAACTCCTTGAACCAGGTGGATTGCACCGTCCACACAATTGGAATATTCAATACCCTGCACGAAACAGGCATGCTTAAATATGATCCGGTTATGACTGCCGTTGGCTTAATCTCCTTAAGACATGATATATCGGCATTCACCTTTTGAATCATTTCCTGTTTTGTGTACACAGACGCGAGTTTTTCTTCATCGTTGACCGCAGCAAGATGCGCTATTTTTTCCTCGGTAATGCGAGGTTCAACGGTTTTGAGAGGAAAGCCGTTGTCATGAATCAGTGTTTCAAATCTGCCGCCCTCCGAAATAAACCGGATATCAAAAACGTCCCTTGCCCGCGAATGATTCCTAACGCCTTTTGCAATTTCTATCATACGGGACGTTTCCGCGAGATTGAAGGCTGCGGGTGCAAACAATAATATTTTTTTTGCCATGTTTATCCCACTTAAAATGAGCGCGCGATTACTTCCTGGACAGATTATTAATCGCAAGGAGTGACAGGACTGTCAAGGTGTAAAGTTCATGTTCTTTCCATCTCGGTATTGTTCCCCACAGCGGTCGTCATGATCCATGGTTCAGCTCTTTTCCGGTATGCCAAGGCCGAGCAAACGGGAGACCGATCGGGCGATCATGATTTCTTCATCGGTGCGAATGACCCGCACGGCGACCCGGCCCGCATCCGCCGATATCACGCCTTCGTTCGCCCCGTTTCGTTTTGTGTCGAGTTCGATTCCAAGAAATCCCAGCCCATCGCAAATCCGGGCGCGGACGGGCGGCGCATTTTCGCCGATCCCTCCGGTAAAGACCAGCGCGTCCAGTCCGCCGAGCGCCGCAGCGAATGCGCCGATCCATTTTTTGACCTGGTAACAAAACAGCGCGACCGCTTCGGCGGCCCGGACATCCCGCGTTTCACGGTCGAGCAGGTCGCGCATATCGGAACTGGTTTCCGACACGCCGAGCAGCCCGGACTGGAAATTGACCATCTCGTTGAATTGTTGCACATCCAAACCTTCGGTACGCGCCAGATACCAGAGCAATCCGGGGTCAAGATCCCCCGAACGGGTGCTCATCGGCACCCCTGCCGTCGGGGTGAAACTCATGCTGGTGTCCACAGGTTTGCCGCCATGCACCGCCGCCAGGCTCGCTCCATTGCCGAGGTGGGCGAGGATGACGCGGCCCTGCGCCGCATCACTCCCCGCCACGCGAGCCAGTTCTTCCATGAGAAACGCATACGACAAGCCGTGGAACCCGTATCGCCGCACCCCCTTCGATTCGTAGCGGCGCGGGATCGGCAGCAACCGGGCCACGCGCGGCAGGTCATGGTGAAAAGCCGTGTCGAAACATGCCACCTGGGGCAGGCCGGGAAACCGGCGATGAAACGCCTCGGTCAACAGGATCTCCTCCGGCAGGTGCTCCGGATCGAAAGGGCTGAGCCGGCGCAACTCCTCAATCATTGCCGCATCAACCCGGCGCGGCTCGCTGTACTTCGGCCCGCCGTGCACCACCCGATGCCCCACTGCCGTCAATGCATCCCGCCCGCCGCGTTCTTCGATCCAATCCATTAGGACGCCCACCGCCGCCGTGTGATCCGGCGCCGTTACCAACCGCGTAACGTTGTCGGCAGGGATCAAGCCGTTCACCCGTAAAGCTGCCTCCGCCATGCCGATCCGCTCGATCGCGCCGGAAAGAACCCGTCGAAGCGGGGCGCCGACCGCGAACAGCGCGAATTTAATGCTCGACGAGCCGCCATTAATGGTCAGAATGGTTTTCTCGATTGGCGTTTGCATGATGTGGGTAACCGCCTCCACGTTACGTTTCAGGATGCAGGGCGGGGATATAATCGGTCAACGCCGACGAAGACCTCGCCGGCATCGACCACAGGGTCAGGGCATCGACCGCAGTAATCACTTTGATTTTCAAAACATTTCGCTCATGCGAAAGCCCCGGCGTTGTCCAGCTTCACCACCATCTTGCCGATATTTTGCCCATGGAAAAGACCGATGAAGGCATCCGGCGCCTTGTCGATCCCTTCCACCACCGTTTCCTTGTTCTTAAGTTTGCCGGACCGGAGATAGCCGCCCACTTCTTTTTCAAATTCGTTCTGTCGGTCCAGCCAATCGCGCACGAAAAGCCCCTTCATCGTCAGCCGTTTGCCGACCATGTTCATGAGATTGGAGGGGCCGGGCCGCGGGTTTCCCTCGTTGTACCCGGAGATGCCGCCGCAGGCGATGACCCGGCCATGCACCCGCAGCGCCGAAAGCGCCGCTTCCAACGCTTCGCCTCCCACATTATCGAAATAGACGTCGATCCCGTCCGGCACCGCCGCATTCAGTTGTTTAAGTATCGGACCGGCTTTATAATTGAAGGCGACATCAAATCCGCACTCTTCCCGCAGAAACCTGACCTTCTCATTTGAACCGGTTGATCCGATGACACGGCACCCGCGCAATTTCGCGAGTTGCCCGGCCACGCTGCCGACCGCGCCCGCCGCTCCCGAAAGGTAAACGACATCGCCAGCTTTTACCTCGACCAGATTCAACCCGGCCCACGCAGTCATGCCGGTCATGCCGAGCGCCCCGAGGTACGCCGAGAGCGGCTGCACCGCGCGGCTGACCGGATGCAGCTCTTCGGGTGAAGCGATAAAATATTCCCGCCAGCCATAGTCGGAAGTGACGGCGTCGCCCGGCTTGAATGCATGCGAGCGCGATTCGATGACCTCGCCGACCGCGCCGCCATTGAGCGGCTTGCCTATTTCGAACGGCGGGATATACGATTTCCCCTCGTTCATGCGACCGCGCATGTAGGGATCTACCGACATAAAGAGATTATGAATCAGCACCTCCTGATCCCGTAGCGGCGGAAGTTCGGTGCAAGCCAGGGTAAAATTTGCTGCGCTTGGCACCCCGTTGGGACGGGAGGCAAGCCGGATTTCACGACTCTTCATCGTTGTCATACTAATCTCCTTTGCAAGGTTTACATGCGTTAGCTTGTTGTATGGATGACTCCTTCGTCACTCTTCAAGCCCGAACGAAGCCAGTTTCGCGCGGGTCGACCGGTAATCCGTATGATGAATGCCTCGAATCCCCAACCCTTCGGCGATCCTGACGAACATGGGAGGTCGTGGCTTCGGTACGCGCAGCAGGGAACATTTTCATCTTTGTTTCCCGGAAGTTATTGGCTGGTTTCATGGCTGGAATCCGTGTCTTCGTGGAGCAGGACCGCGGCGGTATTCGGAAACAACGTCGTCACCGGGATCGCTCTTATCATTTTGCCTTCTTTTGCACCGTGCACCGAGCCAGAAGTATAGCGCTGGATCGGGAATTCAAGCGGTAAATTTGCTGATTTTCACAAAGCGGCTCCTCGCCCGCATCATATAGATCCTGCGGTGTCGTGCGGGAGGTATCAACCGCCAGATACCACCGGGCTCCCTTTGGTACCGTAGGCAAACAGAAATCGACAGCACCGGCGCCAGCATTGAACATCAAGCAAAGCGCGTCCTGCTCATCTTCATGGATCAAACAGGCAAGCTGCTTTCCTTTCGGGTCCGCCCAGTCAGGCAAGCCTCCCTGCGGTCCAAACCAATGGATCTCGGCGTCCGTGTAGAATTTTTCCTTACTCAGAACCTGATGGGACTGACGAAAGGCGATCATGCCGCGGGCGAAGCGGAAAATCTCCCGGTGCCGTTCCAGGCAGTTCCAGTCATACCAGCTCGTTTCGTTGTCCTGGCAGTAGGCGTTGTTGTTACCGCCCTGCGTGCGTCGAAATTCATCCCCGCCAAGCAGCATCGGCGTCCCGCGAGAAATTAACAATGTCAGAAGAAAGTTTTTTATCTGGTGTTTCCGCAAAGTTTCGATCTCGACGTGCGGCGTCTCCCCTTCGGCACCGTAGTTTTCACTGAAATTGACATCTGTACCGTCATGATTGTTTTCTCCGTTTGCTTCATTGTGCTTGTTGCAATAGCTCACCAGATCGTTTAAAGTGAAGCCGTCGTGGCAGGTAACAAAATTGATGCTGCCGTCAGGGCCTTTGCCGGACCGGGTATAGATGTCGGCACTGCCGCAAATGCGGCTGGCAAACAATCCGACCATTCCATCATCGCCGCGCCAGAAGCGCCGAACATCATCCCGGTACCGGCCATTCCACTCGGCCCAGCGGCGTTCGGAGAAACTTCCGACCTGATACGCTCCGGCGGCATCCCATGCCTCGGCAATGATTTTCACATTCCTTAAGATCGGGTCTTCGGCGATCCGATCGAGAAGAGGGGCATCGGCAAGCAGCTTACCCGCACCATCACGACCGAGGACGGAGGCCAGGTCAAACCGGAAACCATCTATATGCATCTCGACCACCCAGTAATGGAGCGCGGCCAGAATATGTTCCCGTACCACGGGATGGTTGGCATTGATGGTGTTACCGGTGCCTGTATAATCCTTATAATAGCGTTTGTCGTCCGCCAGGGTGTAAAAGATCGCATTATCAATTCCGCGGAAATTGAGCGTTGGCCCCAGTTCGTTTCCCTCAGCCGTATGATTATATACCACGTCCAGAATCACTTCGATACCCGCCCTATGCAAGGCTTGGACCATTTCCTTGAACTCCCGCTTCTGCCGGCCCAAGCCTCCACAAGTGCTATAGGAAGCTTTGGGCGCATATAAAACCACGGGATCATATCCCCAGTAATTGGTGAGCGGTTGGCCTGTCTGCGGATTCCGGAGCACGACGGAAGTTTCATTGAACTCCTGCACGGGCATCAGTTCCACAGCGGTCACGCCCAAGGTTTTAAGATAGGAAATTTTTTCCATCAAGCCCCGGTAGGTTCCCGGATGTTTCACCCCCGACTTGGGGTGAATGGTAAACCCTCGAACATGCGTTTCATAAATGATGGTTTTCGACCACGGATGCAGGAGCCGCTCGTCGCCCTTCCACTCGAAGGATTCATTATCAAATACGCATTTGGGCGTCGAATTCGCATTGTCTATCCTTGAGAAAGCCAGGTCTTTCCCCGACGCCGACGGGTCGTATCCGCGCGCTGATGCAAAATCCCATGGGGGTAACTGCGAAATCGCGGCGGCAAAGGGATCAACGAGAAGTTTGTTGAAATTGAAACGATGTCCTTTCCCAGGTTCGTAAGGGCCATCAACCCGATAGGCATAGAGTTGACCGGTACAAATCCCTTTCACCCAAACGTGCCACACGTCACCGGTGCGATTGCACGCGGGATTCAAATCGATTACCCTGGCGGGCGCAGCGTCTTCAGAATGGTCGAAAAACTCCAGCCGGACGCGGCTTGCATAACGGCTGAGAATAGCGAAATTAACCCCTCCTTCACTTTCCTGTGTCCCCAAAGGCAAGGAAGAGCCCGGCTGAACGTCAGCGTGTTTCATTACCTCCGCCCTATAATCATGCGGAGAGCGTTGGAAGGTGGCCGGCCGGACCTTTTCCGCTGCCTGGCCCGACATGGATGGTATTCGGTTTGTAAACCGTTGCACTTTTTCCGGTTTTTTCGCTTTTTTTACTGAATCCTTTTTATTCATTTTTGTTTTAAACTCACTTTTCTTCTCTTTGTTTGCGCCCTCCGGACTCAGGCCCATTGTCACTATCCCCCTCCCATCAAAATTCACCTCTTGGCCCCCACATAATCCGCGATTCCTCCAACGGGACTGCAACGCCGTCGCAGCGCGGCATTATACGCGCCGTGTAGTCGGCTGCCGGGCGAACCGCAGAAACCGCCGCTCTGTACAGTCCAGTGGATTTGTCAATGCGATGCATCTCCTGCCGAACCGATGCTCCGCCGTTTATTCCATCAGCGTAAAGCTCTACCAGGACGGCTTTGGGGTCAAGACCGTTAAGAGAAACCTCCGCCTCGAAAACATGCTGCTCTTCTTGGGTTTCGACCTTCATTTGACCGAAGCATACCATGGACCATTTCCGTTCCAGTTCGTGCCGCCAATGCACCATGCGTCTTCCCGTGGCGCCTTTATCGGCGCTACGTTCCTGGTAAGCGGCGGCAGCGGGAAGGTAGTGTTGCTCGGTGTATTCGCGAACCGCGCGGTTGGCGGAGAAATCGGGCGTCAGCTTTGCCATGCTCTCCCGCATCCGGGCCAGCCATGCGTGCGGGATGCCATTGGAATCTCTCTTATAAAATTCGGGGACCACCTCCTCTTCAAGAATGCGGTACAATTGCTCCGCTTCGACGGCATCCCACGCCGGATCGTCGCCATGTTCCTGACCGTCTCCAATCGCCCACCCCGCTTCTGGCGTATAAGCCTCCGCCCACCACCCATCCAGCTCCGACAGGTTGATGCCGCCATTGACAAGTACTTTCATGCCGCTCGTTCCGCACGCCTCCCAGGGTCGCCGTGGCGTGTTGATCCAGACATCCACTCCCTGCACCAAGCGTTCGGTCAAATGCATATCGTAGTCGCTGAGGAAAATCGCGTGCGGACGAACCTCGGCTTGACGAATAAACTGTATCCATTGCTGGATCAGACCTTGCCCCGCCAGATCCGCGGGATGCGCCTTGCCCGCACAGATGAGTTGGACCGGACGCTCCGAATTGGATAGCAGGCGCAGCAGTCGTTCCGGATCGTGCAGCAGCAGGTTTGGTCGTTTGTAGGTCGCGAAACGTCGCGCAAAACCCAGTGTCAATGCGTGGGGATCGAAAAGATGCCTCGCCTCTTCAACCGTCTCGGGCGATGCGCCGGCGGCGGCATAATGCAGGGCGAGACGCTTGCGCGCGTATTCGACCAGAGACGTGCTTGCCGCGATGCGAAATTGCCAGAGCCTGGCGTTGGAGACGCAGCGGATGTCCCGGTCCAAAGTATCCGTCGATCCCATCCAGCGCTTCTTGCCGCAGGCTTCGGTCCAGAGATCGTCGGCCTGGGCCGAATCCCAGGTCGGCATGTGCACTCCATTGGTAACATGTCCGACCGGAACCTCGTCGTGCGGCCAGTGCGGAAAGAGAGGCTCAAAGAGATGCCGGCTTACCTTCCCATGCAGGCGACTTACGCCATTCACCGCCCCGCTTCCCCTGATCGCCAGATACGCCATGTTGAAACTTTCCGACGGGTCGTCCGGGTTTTGTCGGCCTAAGGCCAGCAATTCGTGGAGCGTGATACCGAGTTTCTTGACGGCATAACCGCCGAGGTATTGTTCGATGAGGGCCGGAGAAAAACGGTCGAAGCCGGCGGACACTGCCGTATGCGTGGTGAAAAGGTTTCCCGCCCGGGTGGCCGCCAGCGCGACCTCGAAAGGCTGCCCGGATTTTTCCATGAAATGTCCGGCTCGATCCAGTACGGCAAAGGCAGCATGCCCCTCATTCAGATGACAGACTTCGGGCCGGATGCCTATCGCGTCAAGAAGCCGCCATCCGCCGATCCCAAGCAGCAACTCCTGCTTGAGGCGTAGCTCCGGGCCGCCGCCATACAGTTCGCTGGTGATTCCCCGATGAGCCGGGAAATTCGCCGCATCGTTGCTGTCCAGCAGGTAAAGCTTCACCCTCCCGACCTGCACCTGCCAGGCGCGCACCCAGACCGAATAGCCGGGCAGATCGATTTCGAGCCGCAACCACTCGCCGTTCGGCTGGCGCAACGGGGTAATCGGCAACTGTCCCGGGTCGTTGTAGGGGTAGAGGGCCTGCTGGCTTCCGTCCTTGTCGATGATCTGACGGAAATAGCCCTGACTGAACAGCAGCCCGACGCCGACTACCGGCACGCCCAAATCTCCCGCGGCCTTCAGTTGATCGCCGGCAACATTGCCAAGCCCTCCCGAATAGATCGGGAGGGCTTCGCTCAACATGAATTCCATGCTGAAATAGGCGACGCAGGTCAGTGGAGCCCCGGGATGATTTTGCTGAAACCATGCGGGCGCCTCCTTGGCCTGGCGCCTGGTCTGAACCAGGCTGTCAACGTTTGTGCGAAAACCGGGATCCGCCAGCACGCTCTTCATGCGGTCGCGTGAGACCGTTTGCAGGACAACCCAGGGATTATGCGTGCTTTCCCACAGCTCCGGTTCGAGCTGCCGCCAGATTACATCGGTGGCATGGTTCCACGACGATCGCATGTCAAGTGCAAGCTCGGCCAGTAAATCGAACCCTGCGAGATCCGCGGGGAGCATCTTGGTTGTCGGGTGGCTGACGCGGGTCGGTTCGCTCATAGTCGCCCCTTTATACGCTTTGTGATGTTTTTGTCAACGCTTCCAGAAGCTTGTCATAGGGCTTATTGAATTTTTCAACCCCCTCGTCTTCAAGCTGCTGCGTTACCGCATCGATACTGATTCCCATGTCGGCCAATCGTTCCGCCATATCGGCGGCTTTTCCGACATCGTGTTCCAAGCGGGCTTTTGGAACGCCATGGTCGCGGAAAGCGTTGAGGGTTTCGAGCGGAATGGTGTTGACCGTGTCCGGGCCGATGAGCGCCTCGACGTATTTAACGTCGCTGTAGTTGACGTTCTTGGTGCCGGTGCTGGCCCAGAGGACTCTCTGCGTTCGAGCGCCTTTATCAGCCAGTTTCCTGAACCGTTCACCGTTAAATATTTCCTTGTAAATCTGGTAGGCCATTCTGGCGCTGGCGATCGCCATTTGTCCGAGCGCCTGCCAGGCGAGGTTCGCTGTATCGCCGCCCTGCGCGATAATTTTATCCAGCAGCGGATCCACCAGTGTGTCGATACGGCTCACGAAGAAACTGGCCACCGAGGCTACCTGTTTTACCCCCTTCCCCCGGGCAAGGCGCGCTTCGATGCCGGCGATATAGCTTTCCGCAACTTGCCGGTAGCGAGGCAATCCGAAGAGCAAGGTAACATTCACGCTGATTCCCTCGCTTATAAGTTGCTTGATGGCGGGCAACCCTTCGATCGTCGCAGGAACCTTGATGAAAACATTGGGCCGGTCCAGGGCGGCCCAAAGCCGGCGGGCTTCCTCTATCGTGCCATTCGTGTCATGCGCCAGGTGAGGATTCACCTCCAGGCTGACATACCCGTCTCTGCCATCCGTTGTATCGTACACCGTCCTGAACTCGTCGGCGGCCATCTGCACGTCGCGCCGGCTGAGCGCATCGTAGATCGCGGGCGCGTCTTTTCCCTCGAGCGCCAGGGAATGAATCTCCGCGTCATAATCGCGGCTCTCAACGATCGCCTTCTCGAAGATCGCCGGATTCGAGGTCATTCCCCGCAATCCATCGCCTTCGATCAAACGCCGAAGCTCACCGTTTGTCAATAGATCGCGCCGTATGTAATCCAGCCAGAGCGACTGTCCGAGTTTTTCCACTTGTTTCAAGGAGTTTTTTCTCACGGTGCAACGTCCTTTCGGTTCTACTCAGGCAAGGTCCACTTCCAGTTCCTGATCTCCGGCAGGTCCTCGCCGTTCTTGTCGATGTAGTGCTTGTGTTCGATCAGTTTGTCCTTGAGCTGCTGCTTCAGGTAGATGCCCTTTCCGCCGGTCTGCGGCAGGCGGTCGACGACATCCATCACCAAGTGGAATCGGTCAAGATCGTTCAACACCGTCATGTCGAAACTCGTCGTGATGGTACCCTCTTCCTTGTAGCCGCGAACGTGGATGTTGCGGTGGTTGGCGCGGCGATAGGTGAGCCGGTGGATCAACCACGGGTAGGCATGGAAGGCGAAAATGACCGGTTTATCCTTTGTGAACAACTCGTCGAACTCCAGGTCGCTTAACCCGTGCGGGTGCTCGCTTTTCGGCTGCAACTTCATGAGATCGACGACGTTGATCACCCGGATTTTCAGATCGGGAAGTTGCTCGCGCATGATGGAAACCGCGGCGAGCGTCTCCAGCGTGGGCACGTCGCCGCAACAGGCCATGACCACGTCGGGCGCGGCCTCCCGGTCGTTGCTGGCCCATTGCCAGATGCCGATGCCCTCGGTACAGTGCTTGACCGCGGCGTCCATGCTCAGCCACTGCGGCGACGGGTGTTTGCCCGCGATCACGACATTGACGTAATGGCGGCTCCGCAGGCAGTGATCCATCACCGAAAGCAGACAGTTTGCATCCGGCGGAAGGTACACGCGAACAATCGCGGCCTTCTTGTTCACGACGTGATCGATAAAACCCGGGTCCTGGTGGGTGAAACCGTTGTGATCCTGACGCCAGACATGCGAGGTGATGAGGTAGTTGAGCGAGGCGATCTTTCGCCGCCACGGCAGGTGCGACGTGACTTTCAGCCATTTGGCGTGCTGGTTGAACATCGAATCGACTATGTGAATGAATGCCTCATAGCAATTAAAGAGTCCGTGCCGCCCGGTAAGCAGATAGCCTTCGAGCCATCCTTCGCACTGGTGTTCGCTGAGCATTTCCATCACGCGCCCGGCCGGCGCGAGAAATTCGTCGTTGGGCGCGGTCGAGGCTTCCCACTGCCGGTTGGTCGTCTCAAAGAGGGCTTCCAGGCCGTTGGAGAGCGTTTCGTCGGGGCCGAAAACCCGAAAATTCCGCTGCTCGCTGTTCAGCTTCGCCACATCGCGCAGAAAAGGCCCGAGCGCATGCACGTCGCCGATGCCACGCACGCCGGGCGATGGAACATCGACCGCGTAATCACGGAAATCCGGCATTCGCAGATCGCGGAGCAGCATGCCGCCGTTGGCGTGAGGGTTCGCTCCCATGCGCCGTTCTCCCGTTGGCGCAAGGTCGGCCAATTCAGGCAGCAGGCGGCCCTGTTGATCGAAGAGTTCTTCCGGCCGGTAACTTCTCAACCACTCTTCCAAAAGCTTGAGGTGACCGGGATGGGCGGCAGGATCGGAGAGCGGCACCTGATGCGAACGAAAGGTGCCTTCGACTTCCCGTCCATCGATCACTTTCGGCCCGGTCCAGCCCTTGGGTGAATTGAGGACGATCATCGGCCAGCGCGGACGGGTGAAGGCGCCGTGAACGCGGGCATCCTGCTGGATTTTTTTGATCTGCTCCACCGCCATGTCGAGCGTCGCGGCCATGGCCTCATGCATCAGAGCGGGCTCGTGACCTTCGACAAAGTAGGGCATCCACCCGTAGCCGTGGAATAACTGTTCCAACTCCTCGCGACTGATACGCGCCAGGAGCGTCGGGTTGGAAATTTTGAAGCCGTTAAGATGCAGAATCGGGAGTACGGCGCCATCGGTAATGGGATCGAGAAATTTGTTGGAGTGCCATGCCGTAGCCAGCGGTCCTGTTTCCGCCTCGCCGTCGCCGACGACGCAGGCAATAATAAGTTCCGGATTGTCGAATACCGCCCCGAATGCATGGCTGAGCGAATATCCGAGTTCGCCGCCTTCGTGAATTGAACCGGGGCACTCGGGCGATGCGTGGCTGGGAATTCCTCCAGGAAATGAAAACTGTATGAAGAGTTTTCGTAACCCGGCTTCATCCCGGCTGATGTCGGGGTAGATCTCGCTGTACGTGCCTTCGAGGTAGGTGTTGCTCACGACGGCCGGACCTCCATGTCCCGGGCCCGAGATGTAGACCATATCGAGGTCATACTTCTTGATGATGCGGTTCAGATGCACATAGATGAAGTTCTGCCCCGGCGTCGTGCCCCAGTGTCCCAGCAGCATATGCTTCACATCCGCAAGCGTCAGTGGTCTCTTCATCAGCGGATTATCGTAGAGATAAATCTGGCCGACCGACAGGTAGTTGGCGGCGCGCCAGTAGGCATCCATCTTATGGAGCAGATCGGGAGATAGTGTTTTATTCGTCAGGATCTCTTGACCTTTTCCCATGCGGTAACTCCTTAGAGAGAGGGGTGATCGATTCGTGATTTCATTTGAAAAAGTAAACGAGCGACTGTACCGGCTATTTACGCAGCGCAATCGCTACTGGTGAGGCCCGGGATCCCGGTACACGGATTCCGAAGAGTCGATTTTGGGACTGTTTTTTACCGCTTCCCGCGAGCGATCCATGTACACGCAGGAATCGGCCCAATTCACTCCTTTGATCCATTGCGGCGAGATAAGCACTTGTCTTCCCGGCAGCCAATGACCGGTATCCACCACCAGATAACGAAGAGCCCATTTTTCATCGTCAACGATAAAATCCTCCACGTGCCCGATTTCGCCGTCGGTAGCGTGAATATGATAGCCGGTAACACGCCTCGTGCTGCGCAGATGGGGATCTTCCTTGCTCTTCATGGCGGTTGACTCCTGCATCGAGGGAATCTCGAAGAGAGGATAGGGCGTTATTCCGAGCGTGCCTCCGTAGCCGCCCTGCCAATACGCCGGCCATTCATAATATTTATGTATCTCTTCCTCATGCTGGCGATAAACCGGCCTCTCCGTATCGATGTCCGGGCTGTTGCGAACCTGGGCGCAGGAAAGGTTAACCGAAAACGTACGGGACTCCCACTCCGGTTTCCCCAGGGCGACAAGGGCAATAAGCGCCTTGCGGCCGGATAACCAGGATCCCGTCTCCGCGACCATATAGTGGATTGTCCAGGTCGCATCGTCAAAGTAAAACTCGTGCACTTTTCCCAACTCGCCATCGGTAGCCCGGATCGTGAAACCGATCATGCCGCGTAATCGTTGTTGCATAACGCCCCCCATGTTTTCATGGCTTATAGTTTACCTTTAAAATATTTCATCTTCGCCAACGCAGGCCTCTGATGTGCATTGAATGAGCGTCTAAAATTCCAACGGCGCTTAACAACCATACAATCACGAGTATAACCACCACCACATTCAGGATTTTTTTGATTTTCCCGTCCATGGGGATGTACGTGTTAATGAGCCACAGTAGAACGCCGACAATGATGAGCATAATGAAGACGTGGATTATTGACATGATTTGAGCCTCTTTTCTTTTAAAAAATGAAATTTGGTAGGTTACCGATATCGCTTAAAAACCGTTTTTTCCCTCCTCACCCTTCCCGCAGGGTTATCCTTTTTGTTCACTTGATTCCAGCAAGAAAGGGATGCCGCCACAGGCACAGGCGCCACTCGACATCGTGGCAATTTTAGTAAAGATTGTTTCCCCTCGTCCGGGGTTCGTTAGATATTGGTTATGATTCCTCTATTATTGGAATGAACAACCCCGAAGCAGAGCTTCGGGGTATCTAAATCAAAGTCAACCCATTTGAACACCTTACTTCCAAAAAAGCAAAGTCGAAGCACAGCTTCGAGGAATTCGACCCCGAGAGATTAAAGAATTGAAGCAAAATGTATGCCATGTTTCTCAGCCTGAAATTCAGAAACAAAGGCGGTCTCGGGGCGGAAGGCAAGGGCTATTTCGGACAAGGAGATTATTCTGAATATAGTTTGGGATGATGACGAGCAAAAACTCCAAAACCGGGACGGCGCTTCTTGTACGAATGCAGGTTTTGCACTGATGCGTGAAAGAATCTATTTTGAGAAAAGACAAAACGCTTCATCGGACCTCACCAGCCTTTTCGGTTCGTCCCATGTGAAGGCAAGACTTCTATGGTCGTAAAAACCTATAAAAACATATCGAGGTCTTTATGGTTAACTACAAAAGCGTCATTGCCGTTCCGTTACTACTTGCGATAACGGCAGGTTACACCCAGCAGGTCGATCTGCTGAAATCAGGAGTGGAAAATTGGAATAAATGGAGAATGGAAAACACGACCATCATACCTCGCCTTGATAGCGCGGACCTTAAGGGAGCGGACCTTCGGGGCGCCGACCTCGTGGATGCCATCCTTGAGAGAGCCGACCTGCGAGGAGCCAACCTTGTAGATGCCATTTTTGTGAGAGCCAACTTCGGGGGAGCCACCCTTAAAGGAACCGACCTTTCGGGGGCCAACCTTAAGGGCGCCGACCTTGAGGGCGCCGACCTGAGAGGAGCCAACCTTGAGTTAGCCGACCTGCGAGGAGCCAACCTCGGAGAGGTCGACCTTAAGGGAGCCGACCTGCGGGGCGCCGACCTCGCGGGCGCCGACCTTGAGGGAGGCAACTTTGAGAGAGCCGACCTGCGGGAAGCCGACCTTCAGAGAACCGATCTTGAGGGAAACAACCTTGAGGGCGCCAATCTTACCGGAGCCAACCTTGCGGGAGCCACCCTTGAGGGGGCTAATATTATGGGAACCGACCTCAGCAAAGTTACATCATTCTACAAGGCACAACTCGATCCTGGAATTTTATCGGAAATAAAAACCAACTGGCCAGAAAAACTTGCAATGGTCTGGGACGCTAAAAAAGCGAGCCTGGTTATCGATACGACGCTCCTTGTGCAGATTAAGAAACCCGATTGGCATGGGTGGATAGAGGAAGGAGATCAGGGTCAATAGCTCCTTTGGCAATAAATGCATAATGAATTCGATAGAATCGCGGACGAATCATGATGTCGGCGCCCCGGTGACTGCAAATAAATTACGAAATAAAAAAAGATCGATTCGGATTATTTTGCAGAAGAGTAAACATTCAGGCCAGGGAATGCCGATAGAAAATAAAATAGCACTTGTGAAAGACAGCTCAAAGGTAGGTACCCGGGAATAAAAACAGACCGCTCAAAAATACCACTTTATCTATTGTTCAAATAATCAAACCCATCCATAGAATACAAAACGTTGGCAGTTTCTTTTGCTGAAGCCGGGATTAACAACATCATCCGCTTACGACAATGCGCATCGTATTTTGAATGCCTGAAGTATAGAACCCCAAACCGATGAAAGTGCACCCGTGAGAAAAATTTTGCTACCGGTTGCAATAGTAGTTACATTTTTTTTCACGAATATGGTAAACGCCCAGTGGATACAGACCAATGTGCCTGCGGCAGGATGGGTTCCAGCATTTGCAGTAAGCGGCAGCGCTATTTTTGCAGGGATTGATGTCAATGGTTTTGGTGGGGGCGGCGGTGTTTTCCGTTCCCTCGACACCGGTGCAAGCTGGACTTCGGTCGGCCTCACGAATACTGAAGTCACCTCTTTTGCGGCGAGCGAGGGCGCGATCTTTGCAGGGACCCAAGGGAAGGGTTTCGATATTGGCGGGGGCGTATTCCTTTCCACCAATAACGGAACAAGCTGGACTCTGGTCGGCCTCACGAATACCGATGTTGTGTCTCTTGTGGTAAGCGGCAGCGCTCTCTTCGCAGGGACCAGACCCACTGATTATGGTGTTGGCGGCGTTTTTTTATCTACCAATAACGGAACAAGCTGGGCCGCGGTTAATTCCGGCCTCCCGGAACGCTGTTATGTCGCCTCTCTTGCGGTAAGCGGCAGCACTATCTTTGCAGGAACCGGACCCAATGATTATGGCGCCAGCGGCGATATTTTTCGTTCCACCAACAACGGAACAAGCTGGAATGCGGCGAATTCAGGCCTCACCTCTATCGATACATGGGTTGAATGGCTTGCAGTGAGCGGAAGCGCTATTTTTGCCGGCACCGAGAGCGGCGTTTTTTTATCTACTGATAACGGAACAAGCTGGACTTCGGTCGATTACGGATTCAAGGATTATTATGGCGATGTCTCTTCGTTTGCGACGAGCGGAGACGCTATCTTTGCCGGAACTGGCGCTAACGGTATTTTCCTTTCCACCAATAACGGCAAAAGCTGGACTTCGATCGATTATGGACTCCCGAATCTTACTATTGTCACCTCTCTTGCGGTGTTCGGCGGCGCTATCTTTGCCGGAACCGAAAGTAACGGGGTATGGCGTCGACCGCTTTCAGAAATGATAGGGGGAACGTACCATCCCCGGCGAACGATGTTGAATCAATCAAATTTCAGAACACTCTCTTCGATCGGCTCTAACACAAACGTGACCATTGAATTCTCTCTCCCTCAATCCGATAAGGTAACCGTTGCCGTTTACAATCTTTCCGGCCGCAAATTAGCATCCCTTATTAATAAAAATCTCAGTCAGGGCAGCTACAGCATAACGTGGAATACCGGAAATGTAGCAACTGGTTGTTATGCGGTCCAATTAAAGGCGGAATCGAATGCCTATGTAAAGAGCATCCCGATTTTTCGATAACTCGCTATTTTGCGCGAGTTCCCACGTAGCAAAAAATTTACTAAGTAAATAGGGAGGAGCGGTGCCGAGCCCATGTAGCCGGTGGAGGATAGTGCACAGACTCCTTAAAATTTCGTACTGTCAATAAATGCACGCCCATGTATCCAGCGTGACCTTTTTATTTCAGGCTTCTTTTCCCTTCAAGGAATTTCTTTAACGTCGCCAGCATCATCGCCCATCCCTTTGCGGAGTGTTCACGAGCCTCGACGGTCGGGTTGTTGTCTTGAGACAACGAGAGACGAACGCCCGCTCCCTCCCCCGCCAGTTCGAATGTCACCGTATGGTAATTACCGGGAGTATCCGGAAGCCCGGAAAGAGGGCTGTAATGGGTATATTGAAACACGCGCTCCGGCTCTATCCGCGTTATTACCCCCTTGTCCTCATAGGGTTTTCCCTCCCATTCCCCTTTGAAAAAAATCGGACTTCCAACTTTCCAGTCCGAAATGACATTGGTATCGAACATATAGCGCTTGATCACGGCGGGGTTTATGAGGGCATCCCATACCCTGGCCACCGGGGCGTTGATGAGAATTGATTGGTTGACATTTAATTTTCCGTTCATGAAAGCCCCCTCTTCCGCGACACTTATTCACGGCGTTTGACGTCGTATCTCCGGTACAGAAGATATTTTTCGACGGTCATCATGTCAAGATAGAGCTTTTGCCCTTGCTTCATTGTATTGCCAATCTCCACTCATACGGAGGACCGCCCGTTTCTTCCGAACCCTTTCAAAAGATTATATTAGCAAATAACAGGCCAATGTGTCGTCATTAAAATGAGCGTTGCGCTTTATAGTGACTTTAAATGACGATTTTCACGAGCGATTCAAATTATTATTTGGGAGAAACATACGGTAAAACGAGAAAAGGAACCCGCAGAACAATTCTTATAGATTAAGATGCCCTTGTGGTCATTCCGGCAAGGAAGGCATGATCCGATTGGTTCAGCCGAATCGAAGCTGTACCATTTTAATCCACTTCCCGGAATTCAGCACGTTAAACAGGGATAGATTTTTCTCATCGTGGTGATCAGTAAGGTTTATTCGGGAGTAAAAAGTATATTCATCAACAATCTGAATATTATCGCTCCATCCGGTCATGGCTTTGGCCGAGTTTACACCCCATAGCCAGGGTGCGAACATTTCAGATTTGTTTCACTTTACAAGGATATGATTTCTTATCCATAGGAATATCTTTGAATAAATTTCAAATACCATTTCGCTGGCAGGGAATTCCTGAATCAAATCAAGGAAGAGCCGCCTTATTTCTTCCTCCTTCAGATACACGAGCACTCCGCCGGCCATGAAAAACACTTTGGACCGACGTTCGCGTATGTCATTGAACCAACTTTTGTCGAAAACCGATTTGGCAATGCATACGTTTCTCTCTCCCTCAGGAATCAACTTTCGACGCAATTCGATAGTATCGGGAAGGTCCAGGTCATACCAGAAGATTCTGCCATTGTCCACTCTTTGAAAAGTCGTATCGAGACCGGCTCCAATATTAACGATGGTGGCGTCAGGATATGCGCCGATAAATTGTAAGAGCGCGGCGTCCAGATGGCATGCTCGAATGGAACTGTTAATGCCAAATTGCATTGGACTCCTATTCAATGCAGTCTTGAAATCATAATCCAATTTTTCCACGATATCATGGGCATATTTATCCCTGATAAGAGGTCGCTCCTTTTCATACTCCATTGCCCGTCCAAATAAAGGAAGAAGAAGCGTTTTTTGGACTTCTCCAAGCTGTATAGAAATTTTCTTCGGCATTGGCATTAAACCTCCCGAAAAAATGGTATGCGTCATCGTACATAAGGATTATTTTTCCGACGGGATTTGAACCCGTACCTTTCCTTTCAGCAAACCGCAGATCCATCCAACTATGCTGCGGAACCGATAGTAAAATATCATTTAATTCTTTTCTTTTGCAATATTTCACATGAATCTGGCGATGCAAACAAACGCGAACAGGAAACCGGGAGTGGCGGCGACCCGACCAGAGAAACCGCCGGGCGACGCTTTGCGTTTTTTTTTACGAATGCAAGCTTTGCACTGAAGGTTGGGAAAACTTATTTTGAGCGAAGACAAAACGCTTTTTCGGTTTTTACCTTGTCGTTTACTATTTCAGAAGAAAAATTTCCATAGCCGAGGAGACATACAAGAAACATATGGAGGCATTATGACGGGTAACAAAAGTATAAGGGCTATTCTGTTACTGCTTGTGATAAATATCGGTTACTCTCAGCAAGTTGATCTACTACAATCCGGAGTGGAAAATTGGAATAAATGGAGAAAAGAAAATACAACCGTTATACCTAACCTCGATAGCTCCCGCCTTGCGGGAGCTTACCTCGAAGGAGTCAACCTTCAAAAAGCCTCCCTGCGGGGAGCCCACCTTGATAGCGCCGACCTTCGGGGAGCCAACCTTGCGGGAGCCAACCTCTCGTGTCTGTCCTCCTCCAGCCCCGATCCTGCGAAAGCCATGCCTCACAAATATGAGGTTAAGCGGGGAGTAGTGATAATTTATTACGATAGTAGCTACCGCCCTCTTCAGCCAACCCATCTTATTGGCGCCTACCTTGAGAGCGCGAACCTTGCGGGAGCCGATCTTATGCAAGCCGATCTGCGGGGAGCCGACCTGCGGGAAGCCAACCTTCATAGCGCCAACCTTGATAGCGCCTCCATTTGGGGAGCCAACCTTCAAGGCGCCGAGCTTGACAGCGCCAACCTTGCGAGAGCCAACTTTCGGGAAGCCGACCTGCGGGGAGCAGTCCTTCGGTCTGCCAATCTTTGGGGAGCTCATTTTGCGGGTGCTAACCTTGCGGACGCCGACCTGGCGGGCGCCAACCTTGTAGGAGCCAACCTGCGGGGAGCCAACCTTAAAAGAGCCAACCTTGCGGGAGCCAACCTTGAGTTTGCCGAGATCGACACCGCCAACCTCGATAGCGCCCGCCTGGTGGGAGCCGAACTTGAGAGAGCCGACTTGGTGGGAGCCGACCTCTCGGAAACGAACCTCGACAGCGCCGACTTTTGGAGCGCCAACCTTGAGAGAGCCAACCTTACGGGAGCCAACCTTGCGGGGGCCCGCCTCGATGGAGCGGACCTCAGCAAAGTTAAATCATTGTACAAGGCTAAATTTGATCGAGGCATTCTATCCGAAATAAGAACCAAATGGCCTGAAAAACTTGCAACTTTATTGGATATCAGATTGATGGATTGGGTTATCGATGAATCTCTTCTTGAGCAGATCAAGAGACCCGATTGGCATGGGTGGTCGGAGGACAATGATCAAGGTAAATGAACCTCCCCCGTTACCCCCTCCTTACCTATAAGTAAGTAAGGGACGCACGGCGTAACCGAGAGATAGCATTATTAATTCTCCGGAACACAAAAAATACGTAACTCATTTTTTGTCATGATGTTATTGTATATACGCACTACTATCATAAAATTAACCTGACTCTAACTGAATAATGGTAACATTTTATTCACGTCTCAGATCAAAAGTATTCCATGAAGTATCCGCCAGTTTCAGCTCCAAACAGGCTGCCCCGTCGGCGGGGGTAGAACGGTAAAAGCGAGAAAAGACGTGAAATATAAGTTTCTGTAAATAAACGTTTTATAACGCGCACCCGCTTCCGAAACATTAAATTATCTTTCAGTGAGGTGGTGTCAAGTGAATACGCATTTCAAAAACATATTTATCGCCCTTGCGGTTATATTTACTAGTGCGTGCATTTTTCTCTTTAACTTCTTTTACCGAGAGGCTAAAGACGCAGCAATCAAACGGCTGAATGAAGAACAGATGATCCATGCAAAGCAGGCAGCCCAAGGCATCGGGTATTTCTTCGCGACATGGACCAGAAGCCTTACCTCTTTATCAAAAATGGATGAGATCATCGATAACGACGCCGTCGGTAAACGCTACATGAAACTTTTCTACGAGGCCAACCAGGAGCAGATTCGATCGATCTCCAGGATGGATGAAAGAGGCATAATAATCAATAATTTTCCTTCAAGCGACGTCATTGGAACCGATATCTCAAATCAGGAGCACATTCGTGAGCTGCTGCGGGATCACAAGCCGGTTATCAGCGACGTTTTCTGGGCGGTTGAAGGATATGAAGCGGTCGCCCTCCTTGTGCCCATATTCCGTGGGTCCGTATTCAAAGGGGCAATCGGGATTTTAATAAATTTCGAAAATCTCGCGAAACGCTATCTTGAGGTAATAAAAATCGGCGAAACCGGATATGCCTGGGTTGTCAGTCGTGACGGGACGAATCTTTACAGCCCGGTCCCGGGGTTCACCGGGAAATCAATGTCTGAAAATACAAAGGGTTTTCCGTCGCTTATGGCCATGACGAACGATATGCTCAAGGGCCATACCGGCGCGGCACAATACACCTTTGATAGAATAGGCGACCGGAATGTCGGGAAAATCAGGAAGTATGCGGTGTATATGCCAATTCATATCGGAAATACATTCTGGTCTATCGCCGTGGCCTCTGCCGAACAGGACATGCTTTCCGGCCTGATCTCTTACAGAAACAAACTGGCAATTGTCATCGGCTCTCTCTTTATAGTTGGAATGTTGTTTTCAACACTTGGGACGAAGGCGTGGTTTATAGTCAAAGAGGAAGAAAAACGCAAACAGATAGAAAAAAAACTGCAAGAAAGTGAACGGAGCTCAAAGAAGTTCTCGACCGTATTTCATGCGACGCCGTTTGCAATGTCGCTGGCCACCGCTCCCGACAGCGTGCTGTACGACGTGAATCAGGCGTGGCTGGATTTAGCCGGAATCACTCGAAAGGACGCGGTTATCGGGAAACCCGCCCGGGACGTGGACCTGCTCCGCGAAGCGGAACCGAGAGAGCGCATTCTCAATGAATTCCGGCTGCATGGCTCCGTGCGGAATGCGGAGATAACAACCTACGACAAGGCGGGCGTCCAGCGCATCCTGCTCGTCAACTTTGATTGGGTTGCTATCGACGGACGCAAATTCATCCTTTCGTCAATGCAAGACATCACTGGACGAAAATCCGCCGAAGAATCTCTTCGACGCCAAGCAGCAGAACTCAGCGCCGCCAACCAGAACCTTGAATCTTTCACCCATTCTATTACCCACGACCTCAGAAATCCTCTTCACTCTATTCTTGCATGCACCGAAGTTATAAAAGATTCCATTCCTTCGGATGACGGGGATGTACACAAGGCACTGGGGCACATAAAGCATTCAGCCGAACGAATGAGCCAGATAATAACCGACCTCATGTCGCTGACGAAGATAGCTATTCGAGAAGTTCATTGCACAAATTGCAATTTAAGCGACATAGCGCATTCAATTTTTGAGGAATTGAAATTAATAGACCCGACAAGAAATGTGCAATGCATCATTAAGCCGGGACTCTTCGCTGATGCCGATGAGACGCTCATTTGGATGCTTATGCAGAATTTTATCCATAACGCCTGGAAATTTACCTCGAAAAAAGCGGATGCGCGTATTGAATTTGGAAAAAATGAAGAAGGCTCATTTCCTGTTTATTATGTCAGCGATAACGGGGTTGGCTTTGATATGGCGCATGCTCAAAAATTATTTCAACCGTTTCAGCGACTACATTCCAGCCAGGAATATGCAGGAACCGGCATTGGTTTGACTATTGTGAAAAGAATCATAGAAAAGCATGGCGGCACCATCCGGGTAGAGGCTGAAAAAGATAAAGGCGCAACGTTTTATTTCAGCCTTGCCTGTTCCCATAATTCTGCACCTCCAAATTGAAATCCCGTCGGCTTTGTTTATTAATGGGTAGGTTCCAAGCTTAATCTGTCTTCCAACGGAACGCCAAGAAGCCGGAAACGGCAGCGACTAAGAATACCGGGCCGGGAAGATTGATGCTTCCCGGCCTTTTTAAATGACGTCTGGCATGCTTATTGCTTTTTCTTCCATTGATACAAATCAATAGGTTAATCTTTAAAACGGCGTATTTCAATGTCAAAGAAAGGATTCGCGTATCGCTTAAATGAGGAGCGCTACGAGTGTTAAAACAACGGAGGATCAAACATGGAAAAGAAGAAAATCGTCTTTGTAGAACCATCGGGTGCTCCGTCGAATGTATTCGCCAAGTTCATGACCATCCCGCTCCTCGGACCGCTCTATCTTGCCACCTATGCTCGGAAAGCCGGTCACGATGCCAAAGTATTTAATGAAAATATTATGAAGCGGCCAATTACATCGACCGAAATGGCTGATGCCGATATTCTTTGCCTGAGTTGCCTGACATGCACCATTAGTCGGGGAAAGGCAATCGCGAAGGAGTATAAAGCAGCCCGGGCAGCTGCAGGGAAGACAGGCCATACCATGATTGGCGGCATTCATGCCAGCATGATGCCTGATGATGTAACGAACGATTTCGATCAAATCATTATTGGCGAGGCGGAAAATGTTTTCATCGATTGCATCGAAGGTCGTATTACTGATCATCTCGTGCGTGGAACCGCTCTTGAGAATCTTGACACCCTTCCGATTCCCAATTTTTCGACGCTTATCGACTCCCGCCGGATGACGGTGACGCCGATCCTGACTTCCCGAGGTTGTCCCTATGACTGTACCTTTTGTTCTGTCACCGAGATGTTTGGCCAAAGTTACCGCTGCCAGAGTCCCGAGCGGGTTCTTGACGAGATTATGACCCATACGAATGACGGCACGAAATGGATTTTTTTCGTCGATGACCACTTTGCCGGAAACTTCAGCCGCACCGACAAACTGCTCGATCTCTTGCTCAAGCGCAAGTTCAAGATTCCCTGGAGCGCCCAGGTGCGTACGGAGGTAACGAAGAATGAGGCCTTCGTCGCCAAAATGCGGCGGGCGGGATGCCGGACGGTTTTCGTTGGATTTGAATCTGTTAATCCTGCCACGCTTGAAAACTTCAATAAACGCCAGACCGTTGAGGATATCCGCCGATCTATCGAGGTGTTCCATCGTTGCAGTATCAACGTGCACGGGATGTTCCTGCTGGGAAGCGACACGGATTCGGTTGCCGTTTTTGAGGCGACAAGAAATTTTTCGCGCGAGATGGGCATAGACCTCGCCCAGTATACCATTCTCACACCGCTCCCCGGAACGAAATTATTCCGGGAGTTCGAACGGGAAGGACGGCTCCTTCATCGGAACTGGACACTTTATGACGGATTGCACTGTGTTCATGCTCCCCGTCTCATGACGCCGAGCGAACTGCAGGATGGCATGATCAATTGCTTCAGCGATTTTTATAATTATTTTAACGCCGTCAACGATGCGATCGAAGCGGTGGGCCGTACCATTGGAGCGGTCTTCCGCTCCCTGCATACGAAGACGTTTTTCCCATCCTTTGACCCGATGTTTATGAAAGTTGCCGGGCGGCATATTGTCAGACAGTTTGTCCGGAAAAATCGGCACTACTTCCACTATCTGCGGCGACAAAACGCGAAAAGAAAGGATAATGTATGAAGATTATCGGCATTAACGGGAGTCCGAGAAAAGCGTGGAATACGGCCATCTTATTAAATAAGGCAATGGAAGGCGCGGCTTCGAAAGGAGCGGAGACGGAACTCATTCAGCTTTATGATCTCAATTATAAAGGGTGTACCAGTTGTTTCGCTTGTAAAATAAAGAATGGTAAAAGTTACGGCAAGTGCGCGGTCAACGATGACGTGACGTCCATTCTGAATAAAATTGAAGAAACCGGCGCGATAATCCTGGGTTCACCAATTTACCTAGGTGGAGTAACCGGCGAGATGAGGTCATTCCTGGAGCGGCTTATATTTCCCTATCTCGTGTATGATATGGAACGCTCATCCCTCTTTAAAAAAAAGATATCGGTCGGTTTCATCTATACCATGGGCGCGCCAGTGAATCGGATCAAGGAAGCGGGATATGAACAGCAATTTAAAGTGATGGAAACGATCATGAACAGGATTTTCGGTGTATCAGAGTCACTGGTGGTTGCCGATACGTATCAATTTGATGATTATTCCAAGTATGTGACTACGGGAATGGATCGTGAAGCTAAAGCCAGGCGGCGACGCGAAGTATTTCCTGTTGATTGCCAGAAAGCATACGAAATGGGCGCCCGGTTTGCCGGATAATTCAAAATCTCATCTCTTTCACAAAACCAATTCGCTTGTTCCTGGCGGTCATTTTAATGAAATGTTCAAGTGATTTCCGGAATCGGTCTTTGCCGTGTCGTCTCCTGCTTTCGATATATGCGATACGGATACGTTTATAATTTTCTGACAATTTTTGAAATTTCCGCCACGCTTCTGCATCAGCGTGAAGTGGATTAAGAATGTCGGGCGGAATGGTAAAATTCACAAAGGTGTCTTCTGTCAGGTCACATACACGCGTTACCGCTAAAAGACCTGCCTTTGTCACTTTCTGGTGAAGTATAAAAAACTACCGCGCTCCGCACACCACCCGGAAACCGACGACGTTGAACCTGTCGAGAGGACTATAGCCGTTACGGTATGCCGCGCACAAGCTGTTGGCGCCGTAGCCGTTAATGTCGGACCACGAGCTCCCACGTACCACGCGGTAACCGCCGCCCGGTGCTCCTGTCGGGTTAATCTGGCTGCTTGCGCTATAGCTCCCATACCAGTCGTTGCACCACTCCCACACATTTCCAGACATGTCATACAGCCCGAAGGCATTCGGCTTCTTCATCGCAACCTGTTGCGTCCCGTTCGGTGAATTAAGATACCACACCGCATTGCTGTCGATTGCAAGAGTATCCGCAGTCGTCGTCGGCGGGTAGTTCCTCCCCCAGTAGTAATCGTTCGTGTCGTCACCGGCGCGGCATGCATATTCATACTCCGCCTCGGTCGGCAACCGGTAGCCGTTCTTTGTATAGTCAATCATCACCGACGTATCCATTATCCCGTCTCGGGCATAATTATAGACGGTATCCAATCCCGCCAGTTTGCTGAGCGCGTTACAGAACAGGGCGGCATCGTACCACGACACCTGCTCGACCGGCCACGCCCTGCCGGAATCGAAATAGGCCGGATTACTGCCCACGACCGCTTGGTACTGCTCCTGCGTCACCAATGTCTGCGACATGGTAAATGCGCTGACGGTCACGCTGTGCACCGGGACTTCATCTATATCCACGGCGCCCATCTGGAATATCCCCGCAGGAATGGTATCCATGGTCGGGAAAGTAATATTTTTTGTCCCGGCTGGATTGCCTTTACTGCCGCATCCCCATAGGACAACCGCCGCTACCATCGCCACGCCAATAAAAAAGGTTTTTCTCATCTGAACAAACTCTCCTTTCCTGCGTCTGCTGCCGCTTTCGCTGCTATCAGCTCTTTCTTAATTTGGTCGGCAGCAATGAAAAAAAGGTTCATACTCTATTCAACCATGCAATATAGTTTTTGTCAATGTTATCATAAAAGTTTTTCCCGATCAAGGATTATGCAGGTCAAAGCCCCTGCCTGTAGATCCGCTTAATAGCGCCGCGCGATAAAAAAGGTTGGGAAGATCAATCTTCCCAACCTCGTTATTTCCTTATTCAACAAAGGCAATCAGAGAACAACTTTTTATCTACTTGCCGAGGTATTGAACTCAACGACTTTTAGAAAAATACTCTCAGATTCACCTTAAAGGGTTTTGCCGGTTTTTACGCATTCATCCGACCGATCAGCCGCTGGCCGGGGCGTTGCCGTTTTCGTCACGTTCGTTTTTTCTCTGCTTCAGGTACTCTTCAAAATCCTTCTGGCCGCGTTCATTCCAGTATTCACGATAGTATATCCAATTCCGGCGGTCGCCGCCGGGAGCGTGCTCATCGCGGGCACCCCAGCGCCAGGGTGATGGTCCCCCATGATATGGTGCATGGAGATGATCCTTGAAATGTCGCTGGTTTCCATGAACCCCACCGAAGACCAGTTTCGCCAGTACCGTCAGGCCGAACCCCTGCCAGTAGGTGATAGGTTTGAAACTGAAGAGGGATGGCATCAGCCAGTTCCACAATAGCATGACCAGCCAGCCGAAGGCAAGCGCAAAAAGCACGGCGACCGCGACGCCTCCGATGACAAGGCATAGAATTCGCGGTAGACCCCAGTGGTGATGGTTTCGAAAATGCTCATGATGGCAGCCCATAAGTCGTCCTTTCTGTTGGTAAAAGAGATGAATAATGTTCCGGATCCATCTTGCTCAGCGACTCCCTGATTTTTTTCATCGCCCGCGATTTCCGGGCGAGAAGCGTCCCGATCGGGACCTTCCACTCCTCACTTAACTCCTGAAAGGTGTACCCGTCTATTTCCGTCGCCTGGAAAACGTTTCGGTATTTCTCTTCCAGCATGGCGATCGCGCAGTCGAGGTCGCGGCCGATCTCTTCGCGTGTTACCGCTTCGGATGCGTCATTGCTCAGGTCCGAAAGAACATCGGCAAACACGAGTCCCTGATAATCGAGCAGTTCTTCGTCGAAGCTCGCAGCGCTTCGTCGCTGACGGAAATAGTCGACCACGCGATTCCTAAGCGCCTGATAAACATAGGCGGAGAGGTTCTCGATCGGCACCGTTATATCACCTTTGTCAAAAATCCCGAGCGCCACATCCTGCACTATATCCTCACCATCGCGGTCCGTGGCGTCATCGATCAGCGTGCGCACGTAACCGATCAGTCGCTTTCGTTCCCGTGAAAAAAACTCCGACCCGGATTGTTTAAAGCCGGTCATCGTTCATTCCCAACCGCCTGCCCATTTCCGCCCTTCCGTTGGCGGTAAGAAAAAAGAAACCCGATTCACGGGAGATCAGTCCGGCAACCATCGATTTTTTCAAGACGGCGACGATTTCCCGTTTCAGGTCATTTCTTGAGACAAGCCGGTGGGAAGAGGCTCGTACCGCCTGGTCAGCAATCTCCATCAGTGAATGGGGCTCATGCCACAGACCTATTCTGATCATAGTCAGGAGCAATGAAAATTCCTGCGACTGAAAGAGCAGACGCCCCACCAACGTACTCTCCATTTGAGTTATTCCTGTTTCCATAGTTACTTTTTTTGTTATTACACCGGTTACTCATTCAAACACGCTCATTGTATGAGACGTTGGAATATTGAAAATATTGCATGCAAGTTGAAACTGCCGGAAAAATTCCCTTCCCTTATTGGAAAAGCAGGCAAGAGTGCTTGCACGCAAGGATTATCTCTAAAAAGGGCGTCTTCAAGAGAACTGCCGTCGTTTAAGAAGGTTACAATGACCATGACCCTCAATCGGATTTTCAAAGACCTATTACTGCATTTTTCGTGCATTCGTGAGGTACCATTGATGGCTTGAACCTAAGACGCTCTGATTCAACGATGAACTTGCCGTTCGGTCACTTTCAAAGGTTTCTGGAAGTCTAATTTAGAAAGTTTTTAAACAAATCATACCGCTGAAAAGGTTTTTCGGGAGCGGGGGCCTTATATAATCTGAGGAGCGAAGTTATCAACCTGATTTCAGGCTCGGCCTATCCGGAAAACTAAGCTGTTGTAATTTTTATCAATCTCAGCAAGTAAAAAATTATATTTTTAAATTCTATTTTGCTATTTTTCTTGCAAGGCATGCACACCAGAAAGGACCTTCTATGCATCTCCCCCGCTGGTTTTTCGCATTCGCAATCACCATCGTGACGTTGTTCCTTGATATCCCTGCTACGGTGCAGGCCCAGCCAACCCAGATTGCCCCCCGCCGAATCGATATCATCTATTTGAAAGACGGCTCGGTCATGCGAGGCGCGATCATCGACAGGGTACCCGGCCAATCCATCACGGTCAGATTAGAAACCGGTGAAGTAATTATTCTCAATGATAGCAGCATAGCTAGCATAGTGCCAGCTCAACATGTCCGGAGAACCGTTCAACGCGAGCATAACGAGCTATGGAACATTAACTACGGCACTTCCCTGTCTTTTGTGAGTGGAGACGGTTCCGATGGGTATAATTACGGGTTGGGAGTTCGAATAACCAACATATCTTATCGTAACGTGCTTGCCGGGCTTACTTTTATCAAATATTTCGGCTCGGATATTTTCCCTGCGGACGAACCGGTTTTTCATCAGGAAGCGGCAATTTTGGGAGCCGATATAGGTTTTGCCAATCTCTTTGCCAACTGCGCTTTTTGCCCCTATATTGAACCCGGCCTGGCATTTTTCACGGGAGATGTTTGGGGGAGTTCGCCAAGCGCTGTTTCATCATCCACTAATTTCTGTTTTTCACCCGGCATACTCTGGCAATGGTCTTTCAGATCGGGAATGACATTTGGCATTGATGTAAAATATACCATTATTACCGGACCGAATCCTTACTGGCAGGATGTCAATAATGGCAACTCGTTCAGCCTGATGGGGCAAATAGGATTTAAATTGTAAGTTCATAAGCAACAACGAATACTTTCATCGTTGCATGACGGATATCCAGTCCCTGAGCCGTCGCTTGTCACTTTTCGGAATATCTTGATGTCTAACTGAAGGTGATTTCGGCTTTCAGTCCATCGCTTCATACCCTGCACAAAATCACCGATTTAACAATAAAGCCCATTTCCAACCGAAGAATTGGCATATCTATTATTTTTCGTAAAATTTTGTAGAATGTAGAGAGGAGTTATTCCAATGATTCCGTACATAGCAAAATGGTTCACCGGAGGCGGTCCGTTCATGTGGGCCATTCTGGCGGTTCTCGCGTTCGCGGCGGCGGTGGCTATCGAACGCATCATATTCTACTACATCATCTGTCGCGATCGCGGCACCATGATCGTGGCCAGGGTCGCGAAGTGCCTCAACAACGGAGAGGCCGACAAAGCTTTGCAGATCGCTACCGGTGCCGCGCCGGTAGCGGTGCTGATCCGCACCGCGGTCGAGCGGTTCAATGCCGGCATGGAGGTGAGCGAAATCCAGGAGGGCATCGAAGAGACCGCCATCAAGGAGCTCCCCCGCTACAGCAACCGCCTCAACTACCTGGTGCTCTTCGCAAATATCGCGACGCTTCTCGGCCTTCTCGGAACCATCACGGGTTTGCAGCTCGCCTTCTCCTCCCTCGGCTCGGTGGAAGCGTCAAAAAAGGCGACCATGCTGGCCACGGGAATTTCTGAACTCATGGTTTGCACCGCGTTCGGTCTCATGGTTGCCATACCGAGCATGGTCGCCTACACCGTGCTGCACAACAAACAGACCCGCCTTACGCGCGACCTCGATGAATCGGTGGTCAAACTCATGAACTACCTCCGGAAAAAGCGCCCGCAATAGGGCCGGGCGAAGCCCTCCATGCAGCTATCCCTCTTTCAACGGAACAAGCCGGTTTCGGAGAGCGCCGAGGATAACGAAATCGACGTTGCGCCGGTGATGAACATGTTTATCATCCTGGTCACCTTCCTCATCTCCATGACCGTATTCACGCATATCGCAATCCTCCAGTTCACCCTGCCGCCGAATATCTCCAAGACTCTCGACCAGTCGCAGGGCAAACCGAAGTTGCGGCTGACCGTGCGGCTCGGGTCCGATTTTCTGGGCGTTGTGCTCGGTGAAAAGCTGCTCGACTCTCTTCCCGTGACGAGCGGGAGGTTTCCCTTCGAAGCGCTCGCCGCGCGGCTGAAGGAACGGCGGATGAATGCGGATGTGCAGGATGAGATCGTCATCGCTTCGCGGGACGAAATCGCCTTCAAGCAGGTGGTACGCGTCATGGACCTCTGCCGGGACGCCGGGTTCGGCAAGGTGGGACTGTCCAGCGCAACTGTCAACCCCGAGGCCGGGAAATGATGCTCTCGAAAAATCCCCGCTTCGGATTGGGGCATGCCGATACCGGCACCTTCCGGCCCCAGCTCACGTCGCTCGTCGACGTGATGGCCATCATTCTCATCTTCCTCATCAAGACCTTTTCGACCGAAGGGAATATCATTACTCCGTCCTCGGACCTCGAACTGCCGGTCTCCACCTCGGACAAGAAACCGACGCCGCGTTGGAGCATCGAGATCTCACGGAACGCGATTTTGTCCGACGGCGCCTACATCACCTCGACCGAAGGCGTCGCGAAGCGCGACTCGCTCCTCATGCCGGAACTTTACAAGTGGCTCCTGACCATGCGCCGGCTTCGCGCCGATACCACCTCCAAGGCGCTTATCCAATGTGACAAGGAGGTCCCCTACGCCATCGTGAAGAAGGTCATGTATACGTGCAGCAAGGCGAAGTTCACCGACTTTTCCGTTCTCGTGATCAAGGAGGAGTGAGTGACGGCCCCCCGCGACCGGCTCTTAGCCGTATACGAAGAGGAGATCGAGGCCGAAATAGGGCCTGGCGAGCGGCTGTTTCGCATCATTGTCGCCTTTTCGTTCGCGGCGTTCGGCATATTCGGCTGGTATCTGCGGATGCACACTCCGCCCGAACAGACGATTGACGAACAAATGGCAAAAACCCGGCAGGTTTCATTCATCATCGAGGAGAAAAAGGTCGCGCCGGTCGTGGTACAGAAAGCGGCGCCCAAGGTCGAAGCCCCGAAACCGGCGCCGGCGACAATCGAACCGAAAAAAACCGCGCCGGTCGATCTGACGAGTAAACCCATACCCGCCCAAAAAATAGAGGACGTCAAGCCGGAAACCCCGCCCGCCGCCACGCCGGTCCGCCGGGTGTACGGTCTCCGTCAGGTGTATTCAACCGGCCTCGGGGAAGGGGGGGCCGCCTCGGACGCGGTGATCGGCAAACTCGGCAACACCCTGAACGCTCCCATCGATACCTTTATTCCTAACAAAGAGGAGCTGAAGGGAACGGTGGCGCCGGTAACCACAGTGCAGAAGTATCCGGTGCTGCGGGTGCAGGTCCAACCCGAGTATACGAAGGAGATGAAAGATCATAACATAGAGGGAGTCGTGCACGCGAATATTCTCGTGGATGTCGATGGGAAAGTGAAGAAGGCCATCGTACTGAACGACCTCGGCTACGGATCGAAGGAAAGGGTTTACGATGCGTGCCTGAAACTGCTGTTCGATCCGGCTCTGCGGGACAATGAGCCGGTCGCCGTATGGATTGCGATTTCGTTTACTTTTGTATTATCAAATTAAGCCGGCATCATTTATAGACGGGATTCCTCCATGGGTTTCAAAGTAAAGTCTGCCTTCATTATCGCCCTTTTTACCGCATTATCTATTCAGGCCGGATCTTCGCCTGTCGGGCCCGGGCAAATCTCCGCGCCCGAACCGGCACCCGCTGCGGCCGACACCGCCGCCCCTCCGCTCGAAAAGGTGCCGGCGCTCACCAGCTTCGTCAAGGCGATTTATCCTCCCGCTCTGCTCAGACAGGGCATTACCGGAACCGTGACGCTTCAACTGCTCGTCAACGAACGCGGCACGATCGACAGTGTCGTGGTGACCAAGGGCCTGACGCCGTCGCTCGATTCCGCCGTGGCAAAGGCTGCTGCCGCGTTTGTATTTTCCCCGGCCATTGCGGGGGGCAAGCCGGTGCCGGTACTCATCACCTACGATTACCATATCACCCTCGCGGACGAAATCCGGAAAATCGATACGGTCGTTAATTTCTCCGGTCGCGTGGTCGAGCGAGGGACCCGCGCGCCGATCCCCGGCGCCATGGCGTTCGTTTCCATCCTCGATACGACGGCGGATTCCACGATCAAAATTCCCTGGAGTGTTTACCTGCGCAAGATCGGATCGCTGCCGGGACAGCATCTTGAAGGGACCGATGTGGCCGCGCTCACGGATTCGCTGGGGTATTTCTCGTTCAAATCGCTGCCCATCGGCAAAATTATGATCAGCATTGCCGCGCCTGGCTGCCAGGTCTTCCGCGAGTATCAAACCATCAAGCCCGGAAAGGCGCTGGAGGTCACCTATCGGCTGGAACGGGTTTCCTTTGCCACCGATTACAATATCGTCGTGCAAGGGCAGAAGAACGATGTGGAGGAGGTGTCGGAACGGACCTTGACGCAAAACGAGGTGCAGATGATTCCGGGCTTTAACGGCGATGCAGTCAAGGTCATCGAGGCGCTGCCGGGCGTTGCGCGCGCGTCAATCCTGTCCGGCCAGATCGTCATTCGCGGGTCGGCGACCGGCGATTCGCACTTCTATATCGACGGAGTGACCCTGCCGACGCTCTTCCATTTCGGCGGCGTCACCTCGACCTATAATTCGGAAGCGCTGCAAGACGTCGATTATTATCCCGGCGGATTCGGAACGCGCTACGGCGACGCTCTGGGAGGCGTGGTCGACCTGACCGGACGCAAGCCCAAAACCGATCGCCTGCACGGCTATCTCGACGTCAATCTGTTCGACGCGGGGTTCCTGCTCGAAGGCCCGCTGACGGACAATGTTTCCTTTTTGGTTACCGCACGGCGAAGCTACATTGCCAACGTCCTGGATTGGTTTCTCGATGATGTTCTTAAAAGACCGCTTCCCTTCACGGTTGTTCCCTACTACTGGGACTACATCGCGCGCCTGGATGCCGACCTCTCCAAAAATAACCACGTATATGTGACCTTATTCGGCTCCGAGGACAATCTGCAACTGATAAGCAGCAACGAACGCGGCGGCAGCAACCAGATCTCCTCCAACACGGATGAAATAAGCGACCTTTCCTATTTCCATATGGGCATAGCGGGTTGGCAGTTGACGATAAGCGATAAAATCAAAAACGACCTGCATTACGCCCTCTGCCGCCTGAGCCAGCAGGAATCGATTGCCGGCTTTACCAACGTAAACGGCAATGCGTGGGCCCAGTACCTTCGCGATGAACTCACCATCGCGTCTTCGAACGCCGTAAAATGGCATGCGGGAGTTGATATCCAGGCGGTCCCCTACAATCTGGACGTTTCTTTTTTCGATAATCATGGAAATCTGGTTAACGATACCGCCCGCGCCAACCTGGGTCCTTACGCCGCCTACGGCTTTCTGGACTGGAAGCCCACCCCGAAACTCACCCTGACCCCGGGCGTGCGGTACGATTACTACCCGGAGCTGCACTACGACGGGTCCATTATTCCCGAGTTCTGGAACTACGGATCGTGGAATGCGAAGGGCCCGTCGGGCGAGCCGTCGCTGCGGCTATCCGCCCGGTATGCCATCGATGACAAGCAGACGGTGAAGGCTTCGGCGGGCGCCTATAACGAAACGCCGCAGCCGGAGGTTCAATCGATCAACCCCGTGCTGGGCAACCCCGACCTGGGAGCGCAATTGGGCGCCCAGTATGTCGCCGGCTACGAGTGGAAGCTCACCTCGCTCATAAATGCCGATCTGCAAACATACTACAACCGTCAATGGGACGATGCGCGGCAACCGTCCGACCTTGAACTGACCGAAGATCCTTCACTTCCTCCCTATGTCGGCAACGGCCTGGCCCAGATGCACGGCCTCGAACTCCTGCTGAAGCACGATCAGGGCAAGCGTTTTTTCGGATGGATCGCCTACTCGCTTTCGAAAAGCCAACGCTGGAATTACGACGAGAACCAGTGGGCGCTTTATAATGAGGATCAGACGAACAATCTCCAGGTCGTCGGCAGCTACAAGGTAACCCCCACGCAGATAGTGGGGGTTCACTTCGAATATGTCACCGGCGATCCGACTACCCCGATAAACGGGAGCCAGGTGTACGATGTCGATTCGCGGAGGTTTCTCCCGAACTATGGTCCGGTCAACTCCGCCCGCATGCCTCCCTATGTAGATCTTGATCTGCGCTATGATAAGAAATTCATTTATGCGCTCTGGCAGTGGTCGCTATACCTCGATGTGTCCCACGTTGAAAACTGGTTCGGCAAGGGGTACCACAGTCCGGAACTCAACCAATACGAGTGGAACTATAACTATACGGAAAAGAATGTTTTTTCTGATGTAACGCGGCCGGCTTTCGGCGTGAGGATTGAATTTTAAACCGGCGCACCAATGTGAAAAAGGCTATGCCATGAAAAAACTTGTAATGGTTTTGATCGGAGCAATGCTCCTCCCGCAGTGCAGCTCGTTCCAGGACCGGTACGACCGCATCGAAACGACGGTGATCCGGCCCATCGGCTTCGTCTTCGACCCGTACACCGAGGGAGCGCCGGGCGACACCATTCATCTGCACGCCTATTTCGCGGGTGAGCCGGTCGTTTCCTCAACCTGGCAACTCTCCTACAACGTTCTCCAAAGCACCGTGGGGAACGGCGACACGATATCCGGATATGCCCCGCTCCCGATTTTCAATGCGACCGTTAACCTGCCCGATTCCATGGATTTTTACTTTGTCATACCGGATACGACCTTTTACCTTACCCAGGCGATAACGCAGCAGACGCTTTCCGGCCTGAAAAGTTCCCTGTCGTCCGCCATGGGGACGATGACCCAGCAGGGTTTTGCCGCATTTCTGCATGCACTCGGAGGGGTGAATATAAACGATACGCCGGCGGTTGCGGCATTCCTGCAGCAGTGGGGACCGACGCTGGGCATCAACATCACTTCGTCTTCGGCCATGGATTCGCTGATCGTCGTCGCGGAAAAGGTGCTCGCGGTCTTTTCGGTGCAGGGGGCGGTTCTCGCTACCGTAAAAGACTCGGCCGGCGCGCAGCTTCAGGTGCGGGGACAATTTACCATCCGATACAACCGGCATTTCCAGAATACGCCGCTTGCGTCCATAATCCCGGTGGAGCAGAATCCGACGATGCATTGGGTAGGGGTATATACCATAAAGACAAGCAGCGCTTCGGGATTTAATCCCGCGGACTCGATTCTCGGAGGAAAATATACGCCCCAATATCTTTATAATGATGTGTCCCCGATTACCATCATGGATACCGTCCTCATCGATACCGGCTACACCTATTACTTTGCGGCTGACAGCGGAATCTATGCGATAGTGCAGAACGGCGTCACGGTTACCGACACCGCCCGTGATAAAATTATCTATTTCGACTCAAAAACCGGCAGGGATACTTTCCAGCTGGCAACCTGGTTTTACGATTGGGAATACGAGGATGACCTGGATTCGGTCACGTTACCGGAAGATTCGCTCCTCCTGCTTGTTCCGGGAAGCGCAAACGGCAGCGGCGGCGAGGAATCGTACATGCAGTTCCTCCCGTCGCTCGACACGAAGATGACCCATGCGCACCTCTGGGCCACGGTCTACGATTCGTACCTTGGCCAGCTGAACTTTCCTACCGGATTCATGATACGGGAGTTCGATGTGTACTTCAGATACTCCGCCGCGTATATGGCGAAACACCCGAAGTGATCAACACACACGGGCCCCTTGCCGAACCGAATGGGAGATGCTCGACGCGAGCGCAGTATTTTACTCTTCTTCCGGCTCCCAGAGCCGCATCCGGTACCCGACCCCGGTCTCGGTGACGATAAAAGGCCGCGCGGGATCGGATTCTATCTTTTTGCGCAATTGAGCGATATGGACACGCAGCTTCCGGCTCCCGCCGTCGAGTGCATAAGCGCCCCACAGTTCTTTGACGATGTGATTGTGGGTCAGCAGTTTTCCCGCGTTTTTCGCGAACAGGGTCAGAAGGTTGTATTCCGTAACCGTGAGTTTCGGCTCCGAGCCCCCGAGCATGACGCGCCGGTTCACAAAGTCTATGACAAGCCCGTTGTTCCGGAATTCCCGAAGCTCCTCCCCTAACTTTTCCAAATGACGCAGCGCGACATGGATTCGCGCGATAAGCTCCTTGATGCCGAACGGTTTCGTGACGTAGTCGTCGGCTCCGGCCTCCAGGGCCGCAACTTTTCCGTTCTCGTCGTTTCGCACCGACAGGATGAGAACCGGCACCTTGCTCCACTCCCTGATCTGTTTCAGCACCGCGATGCCGTCGGTATCGGGTAGACCGAGGTCCAGAAGCACGATATCCGGATGTTCAACGGCGGCCAGGTACGCTCCCTCTTTTCCGGTCGCCGCTTCCATCACGGAGAACCCGTTCGATTCAAGGGTCAGGCGAAGGATCCGCCGGATCTGCAACTCGTCGTCAATGAGGAGTACTTTGGCTCCTGGTATGTTCATACTATTTGTTATGACAGCGCTGTTGTTGACATGGATTAAACATTACATTAGAAAATACTTCCTGCGTTCCGCGTGAATATTATCGAGGACGCACAATCCCGCAAAAGATGCATGGAAACGGATTGAATAATGAAAAAATAATCTAAATAAAATGTTGTCTTATTGACATTCATCTATTATTTTTTTAAACGCGGTGAAGATCAGGTCGACAGTACCGGGCTCTCCTCAGAGCAGCAGATTCCACCTGCAGGACTTCCCTCCGTTTTTATAGTACAAATCAGCTCGTGTATATTTATTCAGCTGTTAGTAGTGGAAGAGAATCTGTCGATCTTTGCCGTTGACGCTGCCTCTAAAATCGCCGGGTAACCCCTGCCGAGTTTGCGGATGCAGCGAATTCAGGAATTTAGCAGCCTGCCGGCATGGTCCCATTTAATTCCGCATTATAACCAGACAAAAAACCAGGTTTCGAGAGCTTGGTAAGGTGAAAAACCTCTTGCAGAGGGAGGCAAACGGTCGATGAACCTGCTCGACAAATTCTTTCTGGTTTTCAGAAGGTATACAAAAGCGATCCAGTTGTTTTTCATCTTGTCCGGTCCCGGCATCATCGTCATGATCGCCGACAATGACGCTGGCGGCATTACCACCTATGCGGCGACCGGTTCAAAATACGGCTATGGACTCATCTGGTTTCTCATAATCCTTCTGCCGGTTGCCTATTATGTGCAGGAGATGACCGAGCGTCTGGGAGCAGTCACCAAACATGGGCATGCGGAGGCGATATTCACCTCATTCGGCCCTTTCTGGGGTTGGTTTTCGCTCTGTGACCTTATTCTCACCGATTGGTTGACGCTCGTCACCGAGTTCATCGGCATGACCGCCGCCATGAGCATTTTTCATATTCCGCCGATCGTCACCATTATCGGCGTAATTGCAATCATGTGGATAATGGTGGTCCGGGGGAAATACTGGACATGGGAGAAAATTGCCTTTCTCTTCTGCGCACTGAACCTCATTTACATACCGTGCGCCTTCATGGTCCGCCCCTCGATGTCGAGTATCATCCACCAGGGCTTAATTCCGCAGTTCCCCGGCGGTTTCAATAACGAGATGTTTTTCTTTCTCATGGCGAATATCGGCACCACCATCGCCCCCTGGATGATTTTCTTTCAGCAGAGCTCGGTGGTGGACAAGGGGCTGCAGGAAAAGGATATCGCATGGGGGAAAATAGACACCCTTGTAGGCTCGGCCCTTACGGTCATCGTGGCGATTTTTATCGTCGTGGTAACGGGGACGGTGTTAAAGGGCATCGATATCGAGAGCGCTGGCCAGGCGGCCCAGAAACTCATGGGCATAAACAAATACATCGGAACGTTCATCGCCATCGGATTGTTCGATGCCGGTTTTCTCGGCGCAATCTGCATTTCGCTCGCAAGCTCCTGGGCGTTCGGCGAGGTGTTCGGCTGGGCGCACTCTCTTAATAAGAAGGTCAGGGAAGCGCCCTGGTTTTACGCCTTTTACTTGTTCGCGCTTATTTCCGCCGGAGCGGTCGTGCTCATCCCAAAGGCGCCGCTGGTGCTCATCACGCTTTTCGTGCAGGTGATCGCCGTCACCCTTCTGCCCGCCGCGCTGGTGTTCCTGATTCTCCTGCTCAACGATGAAAAAACCGTGGGCGCCTACCGGAACAGTGTCATGCAAAACATCATCTGTACGACCATTGTCGGCGTCATCATCGTCTTATCGACGCTCTACGGGATAACCACCCTTTTCCCCGATATGCTTTCCAAATTCAAGTTTTAAGGACGCGCTATGCTCAAAACCATGGGACGATTCTTTAAGAGTAACTTTGTCAAAATAGCGGAAATAAACAGGAGATATTCGACGCCCGGCATAAAAATCACCCCGGCGGTGCGAATCTCGCTGCTGTGCCTCAGAGTGTATCTGCTGGCGCTCGTAGGGCTGCTTATATATAAATTCATAACCATGCTGCACCACTAAGGGGAGATGGATCGTGAACGAACCGGCATTTACCAAGCCGCAGCCCGACGGCACCTATTTCCTGAGCGAAATTCTGGGCAACGGCATTTACAGCACCTACGATCGTTCAAAACGCATCGGTAAACTATCCGACGTTATTATCGTTGAAAAGGGCACGATCCCGCACGTCACGGAGCTTATTATCAGCCGTCCGTTCGGCGAGCCATCGCTCATTATCCCGATCGACAAAATCGTCGAGATAGCGGACAAAACCATCGTGGTGCATATCGAGTCGATCGTCCAGTACGAGGGCAAACCCGCCCCGGACGCCATGCTCCTGCGAGACTTTGTTCTTGATAAAAAGATAATTGACACGGACGACCGCGATGTATCGGTCGTGTATGATGTAAAAATCATCCAGATCAATAAAAAACTCTATGTCTCGGATGTTGAGCTCAACCGATATGGACTGTTGAAACGAATCGGCTTGAAATGGCTGGCGGATATCCTGAAAATCAAGGAAGATACCGTCTCGTGGAAATATATTCAGGCGCTCCCCGGCCACATCGGCGCTTTCAGGGGCAACGTGAAACTGACCACCCTCAGGGAAAAGCTCGCCGATATTCCGCCCGTCGATATGGCGGACATCATCGAGGAACTCAACCAGGAACAGCGGGCGCTCCTTTTGAACGAAATGGAACCTGAACACGCCTCGGACGCCTTTGAAGAGGTCGATCCCAACGTGCAACGGGAAATCGTCTCCTCGCTCGATAAGAGGGTCATTGCCCGCCTTATCGACGAGATGACGCCCGCCCAGGCGGCAGACGTGCTGTCCGCGCTGCCTTACAAGGAAAAAGAAAGCTTATTCGCCATTATCAAGCCCGACATGTCCGAAAAAATCAGGGCGATCGTTAACCAGCAGGATGAACATATCAGGAATTACCTGACTACGGATTATATCAGCTTCACCGTTTACGACAACGTCGGGAAAGCACGCAGCGAATACCAGGCGGCTGCACAGGGGAACAAGGTACGGCACTATGTTTATATCGTCGACTCATCCGGGGTACTGCAAGGGATTATCGATGTTTCCGAATTGCTGACCTATAACGAACACGCCATGCTCAGGGATATCATGACCGATAAAATCGTCTCTTTAACCCTGCAGGATACGTTGAAGGACGCATCGGATATTTTTATCCGCTACGGGTTTCGCGCCATTCCGATTCTCGATAAGGGGAAAAAAATCCTTGGAGTCATCCTGTATAAGGATGTCATGAATTTGAAACATCGTTTTGTGTAGATTCCAAATTTGGTCGCGGGATTGCCCGATCTCATCATTATCAACCGGAATCATATAACGCAGCGTCGTTGCCATTTCATAGAAAGCCTCAATGAAAATAGCCGCCTTTTTTCTTGCACTTTGCATTTCCGTTGTTCCCGCTATCGCGCAGGAACCCGATAACAGTTCCGATTCAACCAGGCCTTGGAATTTGCACTGTCAGTCCACGGCAGTCCAGCAATATCACCCCTCGTTCTATGCGCTGTACAGCGGCCCGAACAGTTTGCACAATTCGGGCGAAGAGGCACTGACCATGACCGGCACCCTCTTCGCGGGTTGCCGGCTATGGCCCGGAGGCTCGATATACTGTAATCCGGAAATAGCGGGAGGACAAGGTTTCAGTGGCGGCTATGGCATTGCCGGTTTTCCCAACGGCGAGGTAGAGCGCGTCGGCGATCCCGCGCCTGTCCTTTACCTTGCCAGGTTTTTTATCCGCCATAGAATCGATCTCGGCGACAGAACAATCGACACATTGACCGACGCTGCCAATCAGGTCTGGGAAAAGGTATCACCGGACAACATCACCTTTACCGCAGGCAAAATAGCCCTCCCCGACATGTTCGATAACAACCGGTACTCTCACGATCCACGAATGCAGTTTTTCAACTGGTCGCTCATGGACGCGGGGGCCTGGGATTATCCCGCCGATACCCGCGGCTACACCTACGCGTTCGTGACGGAATATAACCTCGCGCAGTGGTCGTTTCGCGGGGCAATCAGCGCCGTTTCAACGGTGGCGAACGGGCCGGACCTGGAATTTCACTGGGGGGAGGCCGCCGGGTACACCTTGGAAGCGGAATACCGGGATTCGTTTATCCACGGACACCCCGGCGCCGTCAGAGTCCTGTTGTACGACGACTTTAACCGCGCGGGGAATTACGACCAGGCTGTCGACGCGTATGAAAACGACACCGCCGATAAAAGCCTGCTTAATGTAAATTCGTCGCCGCATTTCGGCGGCAAGAAGGCGGGCTTCGATATCAATGGCGATCAGGAAATAACCTCGACGCTCGGCGCATTCCTGCGGCTGAGCTGGAATGACGGTAACTATGCCTCCTGGGAATTCGCCGAAATTGACCAAAGCGTCACCCCCGGAATAAATCTCTCCGGCAGCCTGTGGAAGAGAAACAACGATAATGCCGGATTGGCATTGGCAATAAACGGCATTTCACCGGCGCACCGGCGGTTTCTGGAAGCGGGTGGCCTGGGATTCATGCTCGGCGACGGCACGTTGCTCCACTACGGGACCGAAAACATCCTCGAAGCGTATTATCAGGCGAGGATCGTCGCCGGCATTTATGCCACGGCGGATTACCAACTTGTCGTCAACCCGGCGTATAACGAGGACCGCGGGCCGGTAAATGTCTTCTCCGGACGAGTGCATGTCGAATTCTGAGGACAGTGAAACAACAATTGCTTGATGCAAAGAATAGAAAATTTCCAATACCCTGCCTCTCCCCGAAATTCCTCAAACTTCGTCATTTTGTTTTTCGTGAGTAACCCAAACTGTTTGAGATAGGTCTAATGTTCTAATGGTTATAGAAATAGAAATGGTATCGATCGGATTATGACTTTAAAATCAGCGCTCCATGAAAAATAACCGTGATTTGGCGGTGTTGAAAGGCCAGAACCGTCCTGATCTGCTCCGCAATGAATGCCTCGCCGACATCCTCGTTGCCACCGCGCGCCGCAGCCCGCAGCATGCGGCGTTAATCTGGGACGAACGTGTCGTTACCTACGACGAACTGAACGCACAAAGCGATGCGATCGCGGGAGCGTTGCTGTTGCGCGGCGCGGCAACGGGCCGGGTAGTGGGTTTGTTCATGCCGCGCGGCGCGGATGCGCTGATTGCACAGGCGGGCATCACGAAAAGCGGCGCGGCCTGGCTGCCGTTCGACGCTGAAACCCCTTTGGAACGGATAAGGACCTGCCTGCAATCCGCCAATGCCGCCGGCCTCGTGACGTGCCGTGACTGGCTGCCGCGCAGCGCGGAATTAAACGTGCCGGCGTGGGCGGCAGAAGATCTGCTCGCGGATAAAAACTCAACGCCGCATTGCGTTGCGGCGCAACCTTCCGACCCCGCTTATGTGATTTACACCTCCGGTTCGACGGGGCAACCCAAAGGCATCGTCATCAGCCATCGCGGCATCTGCCATCTGCTCCGCAGCGAAAATGAAGTTCTTGGCGTGCGGGAAACCGATCGGGTGTATCAGGGCTTTTCGGCGGCCTTCGACATGTCGTTCGAGGAGGTCTGGATCTCCTACCTCGTCGGCGCGACGATCTGGATCGCGCAGGCCACGCTCAGCCGCGATCCGGATTTGCTGGCGCACACTTTAGCGCGCGAACGCATTACGGTGCTGCACGCGGTCCCGACGCTGGTGAGTTTGATTGACAATCCGCTTTCCGGACTGCGACTGATCAATCTCGGCGGCGAAGTCTGTCCTGATTCGCTGGCCAAGCGTCTGGTGCAGCCGGGACGAAAAGTTTTCAACTCGTACGGGCCGACCGAAACATCGGTGACGGCGACCTTTGCGGAATTGAAACCGGGTGAACCGGTGACCATCGGGATGCCGCTGCCGAATTACGGGTTGATGGTGGTGGATGAAGGGCGGCGGCCCCTCGGGGCGGGAGAAGTTGGCGAACTGTGCATTTTCGGGCCGGGACTGGCGAGCGGTTACCTGGGACGACCCGACTTGACGGCGCAACGGTTCATCCCCAACCCCCTGAGTTCCGACAGGAGTCTGATGTATCTCACGGGCGACCTGGCGCACCTGTCACCCGGCGGGCCGGTGCACTACCATGGCCGCGCGGACAATCAGGTGAAAATCCGCGGATTTCGCGTCGAGCTGGACGAAATTACCGCGATGCTGGCGGCGCAACCCGGCGTGGGCGCGGCGACCGTGGTGATGCGCCCGGTGGGCGGAATCGATCACCTGGTAGGGTTCGTTGTTCCGGCCGCCAGTCAAAAACTGGAACCGGCCGCATTACGGCAAGCCCTGATGGCGCACCTTCCCCCGTACATGACGCCGACGCATTTTGAAATAATGGCCGAACTGCCGCGCCTGACATCAGGTAAAGTCGATCTGAAGGTCCTGCGGCTTTCAACGCTCCACCCGGTCGAACGAAACGACGACCGGTCCGCCCCTTTGCAGGGCGAAGACGAGCTGGCGCTTTGTTCCGCGCTCCGTAAATTTTTCCCCGGCTTTGCCTGGCAACCGCAGGCGGATTTTTTCGATGACCTCGGAGGGCATTCGCTCCTTGCGGCGCGGCTGGTTTCAACGCTGCGCGCCGATGAACGCTACGCTTCATTAAGCGTGCAGGATGTTTATCGCGAACGACATCTGTCAGGAATCGTCCGGGCGATGGGAAAACAGCGCCGGCGGAAGCGACCGTCCGCCACATCGTACGAACGCGCCCCTTTGCGCCGGAGGTTCTTGTGCGGAGTGGCGCAGGCCGCCGTCATTCCGTTTCTGGTTTTGTTGCACATCGCCGACTGGCTCACGCCGTTTTTTGTCTATCACTATTACACGGGCGATCCCGGCGACAGCATACCGCGGGCGGTGTTGTATTCACTGGAGACCTTTGTACTGATTCAACTCGCGATGTTCATCGTGGCCATTGCCGGGAAATGGCTGGCAACGGGAAAATTGAAGGCGGGACGGTTTCCCCTGTGGGGCGTCGCCTATTTTCGCTGGTGGCTGGGAAACCGGTTTTGCGAGCTGCCGCCTGTCTATCTCCTGTCCGGCACGCCGTGGATGCCGATCTACCTGCGCGCACTCGGCGCGCGGATCGGGCGGAACGTGATGATTGACGCCATCACGCTGGGCGCGCCGGATCTACTGACCATCGAAGACGGCGTCAGCATCGGCACCTTCGCGAACATCGAAAATGCCCGCGTCGAGGGCGGGATGCTGATAGTCGGTCCCGTTCTCCTGCAGCGGGAATCAACCCTGGATTCGTATTCGGTCCTGGAAAATGACACCGGACTCGGCGAGCGGGCGCGGCTCGGCGGACAATCCGCGCTGTCGGCGGGCCGGGAAATTCCCGACGATGAAATCTGGGAAGGCGCGCCCGCGCGCGCCGTGAACCAGCCACGGGAAAAACTGCCGCCGCGCCCGCAATGCCCGATTGGCTGGCGGTGTGCGCAGGCGATGCTCTTTGCCGTAACGATCGTCGCGGTATCGGTGTTGTTCTTTCTGCCGAGCTTTCCGGCATTCATGTTGATTGACTGGGTTGACGCGCACACCTGGGATTTTTTCGAATCGAACCTGCATCCCGCTTCCGCCTTCGGCCTGTTTTTCCTGCTGGCCATCCCGGCCAGCGCC
>Ga0181538_10000528_pt1 | contig 45005 bp, 33 predicted proteins | sample PEATcosm2014_Bin_40_FD_119773 | JGI IMG/M metagenome (GOLD analysis project Ga0181538, IMG submission 119773) | Peatland microbial communities from MTU Mesocosm Facility, Houghton, MI, USA - PEATcosm2014_Bin23_30_metaG | ecosystem: Environmental > Terrestrial > Soil > Wetlands > Peat | place...
AGAAAACTGACAAATATCTTCGGAAATGTTTTGGGGCCGAATTCCGTACGACCTTGCAGAGTTCTGGCGACCGACGCACAGAGCCGAAAGAAGTTGGCCTCTCAATTTTGCGCCGGAAAGTAGTCTAGCTAGACCGATCCTCATGATCGAACTCATGACGCTTCCCGCGCATTCTCAGTGGCTGAAACCCAGCGTAGTAATGCCCGCCAGCATCAACCCGATATTGTCGATCTTGACGATTCGGCCGGCGACAACCTTGAAAACTTCCGAAACATACATCTTCGGTTGATTCGGGAGTTTTGGATAATGCAGCAAGGTCATACCGACCACGATGCCGTGCTCCGGGTCGATCACCGGAAAGCGCTCCTCGGTGGCCGGTCCCCACGGCGGGTTGCCTTCCATCGAACTGGCGCACGTCCGTGGCGGGCCTTCGACCGTGTTGGATGCAACATTCGTGATGCGCTGTCCGCTATGGTAACGATCGCAATGCTCGTCGAAGTCGGCCGCCACGGCGACGTGCGTGGAGAGGCTGTGAAAATAGCGGCGCGCCAGAGCTTCCAGGTCCACCCTGGTCATCTGTTGCTCGGGCGGCAATACCGCGCTGAACTGCGGGTCGAGCTTCCAGACATACTCCGCCACCACGCGGGCTGATGTGTCGGCGCTGAGCTCGACATCCGTGATGCGGCCTCCTGAAACGATCTTCAGCCGCGTGGAAACATAGCCGGGCTTGCCGTCGGTGAGTTCCACCCCGGCCCGCGAAACGACGTTTCCCGTCACCGGATCCGCGAAGGTCATCGCCGATCTGATGCCCCTGATACCCTTCCACACGGTGTCCGAGAGCGATACCACCTTGCCGTTCTCCCGGACTTCCGCATGTTCGGCGAGCGGGACCGAATTGGGTGCGCCCGTAGTCATCGCTCTGAGGAAATCGGACATCGCCCGCGAGAGACAGGCACCATCGCAAGAAGGCGTCTGCCCGACGGCGGTCGGAACCGCGACGGCGCCCGCGAGCGCAAATGTGACCGCCACCGCGGCCATTCTCGATAGAATCATGACCACCTCAACTATCCAGACCTGCACCAAGCTCATTGTAGCCATCCTTTAGCAGGATGCTGAAAACACTGGAAATGACCCGGCCGCCGATGAACGCTGATAAACGCCGATTGAAAACAAACAACTTATCTGCGTTCATCTGCGTTTATCAGCGGCCTATGTGCCTTTTTCAGCAGCCTGTTAGTCAAGGGTGCCGTATTTCCGGCTTGGCTGTCGCGCGCTGCTCCCTTCACTCGAATGATGCCGCCGGCGTCGCAAAGTGTAACCATGTTCGCCAAACGATCGATCGTGAATCTACGCTACAATCCGACAAAATGCACAACCATCGCCACATTCTATTCGCGCTATTCGTCTTCTCGCCAGCGCTCATCTGGGCGCAGACAACCCCGCCCAAGCCCGAGTCCCTGGGCTTTTCTTCGGAACGCCTGGGCTGGCTTCACCAGACCATGCAGCACGAAGTCGACGAAAAGCGCCTGGCGGGCGTAGTGACGCTGCTCATGCGCCACGGACAATTAGTAGAAGAACGGTCCTACGGAACCAAAGATATGTCGTCCGGCGCTCCCATGACGAACGACACGATATTTCGCATTTATTCGATGACCAAGCCGGTCACGGGCGTCGCCATGATGATCCTGTACGAGGAGGGCAAGTGGTGGCCGTCCGACCCCATCTCGAAGTTCATCCCCGAGTTCGCGGACTTGAAGGTGTTCAAGGGTGTGGATGCCAGCGGCGCGATCGTTACGGAACCCCTCGCCCATCCGCCCACCATGGCCGAGCTGATGACTCACACCGCCGGTTTCACTTACGGCGTGTTCGGCACTACGCCGATCGACAAGTTATACATGTCCAGGAACTGGATGGCGGCCCGCGACCTGCACGACCAAGTCCGGCTCCTCGCCGGCATTCCGCTGCTGTACCAGCCCGGGTCGAAATGGGTATACAGCGTCTCGATGGACATCCAAGGCTACATCATCGAGAAGCTATCCGGAAAGTCGCTCCCGGACTTTATGGAGGAGCGGATCTTCAAGCCGCTGCGGATGACCAATACCGGATTTTTTGTGCCGAAAGAGAAGCGCGCGCGGTTCGCGACCCTCTACGCCGGAGGTCCGGACGGAAAGTTGGTGGCGACCGGTGAAGCGTCGGGCCCGAGAGCGGATTACGTCTCCATGCCCAGGGCGGCTTCCGGAGGCGGTGGCCTGGTTTCGACGGCCCGGGATTACGCGCGGTTCGCCCAGATGCTGTTGAACCGCGGCACGCTGGATGGCGTGCGCATTCTCTCCCCGGCCACGGTTGAGCTGATGACCTCGAATCACCTGGCTCCCTCGCTGATGACCGGCGAATTCTCGATCGGCAGGGCGGTCATGCAGCCGGGACACGGATGGGGCTATGATCTGGCGGTATTCACCGATCCGCCAACCGCTGACGAGGTCGTCGGGAAAGGTACCTTCTACTGGGCCGGCGCCGCCGATACGTGGTTTTGGGTCGACCCCACCTACGATCTTGTCTTCGTCGGCATGACCCAGAGGATGTTCGGTGAGGGCCAGCCGCCGACCGAGCGATTAAGCCGTCCCCCCGTGTATGGCGCGCTGATCGACCCGAAAAGGTAGCGGCTCGATATTTTGGGCCTCTAGCCCTTGGTGAAACCCGCTCCCTCACGGTCGCGGCTCTGTAACTCATTGATGCTACTGAGCCGCGCGCGTAAAGTAAGCAAGCGGTGCTTTGCGACTCTTGCCACGCGCCACTAGCCCTTTAGGGACCCTTCCGGCCAGCACCAACAGTAGCTATAATGCCCCGCAGTGGACCGCTCGCCGCCGCTTGATCGACCCGGGCGCTCTCGGGAAGGATTCATGCGCTATTGGCCCTGTTTCGTGCTTTCAATCGCGGTTGCCGCGCAGACCCAGACCGGTGAAGTCAACGTCCGCGATGAAACGCCGACATTCCAATCCACCGTCAACCTGGTGCGCGTTCCCGTGGTCGTCCGCGACAAAGCCGGACAACCTGTCGGCGGCTTGCATAAAGAAGATTTTCGGCTCACCGATCGCGGCAAGCCTCAAGACATTGCGCAATTCGCTCTTGAAAGCAGCTCCGGCAGCAAATCCGCCTCGGCCGACCAGAGCCTCCCGTCGGAAGCTCCGGATGCCCACGCTACCTCGCTGCCGACTCGCTACGTTGTTTTCGTCATCGACGACGTCCATCTCGCCGTCGATCAGCTCGCCAACGTCCGCGTGGCCATGATGAAGGTCCTGGACCGCGGAATCCCCACCGAGCAGCGCGTAGGCGTCCTCACCCTCTCGGGAACCATATCGCAGGAACTTACGAGTGACATAGCCAAGGTCCGTGAAACGCTGGCCAGAATTCAACCGGTGGCAGCTCGCTCCCATTTCCCTCCGGCCACTTTCTACGCCGCCAGTTTATTTGTGAGAAGCCCGGGGGAAGAGACGCCGACATGCACTGAAGATCGGAACGGTTGCAGCCTCACCTGCACTCCACCCATGACAGATGTGTTGCAGATGCAGACCATGATCACCGCCAGTTGTCTGAACCTCTGCGGCCCTCCTCTTCTTGAGGCGCCGCCGATCGCCCGGTCTACTCTCCGGGCTGTCTACAATGAGGGCCTTGAGCAGGCTACCAATGCCTTCCACGTTCTCAACAACATCGTGCGGCTGCTTGGCTCCATGCCCGGCGACCGCCTGATGGTTCTGGTTTCGCCCGGCATGTACCTTCCGGACGAGTTGCAGCGGAGCCTGAACGAATCCATCGACCGCGCGACTCGTTCCGGAGTGATCATCAACACCCTCGATGCTCGCGGCGTCTACACCGTCGACCCAGACGTCGGTGTCACAGGCTGCACCCTCTCGCAACCAACTACCCAACAGCAAGTCGCCAGACTCTACCATGAAGCTCAGTCGCAACAGGGGCTGCTTCTGGATAACCTGGCCGCCTCCACCGGCGGCATCGCCGTGAATGATAACGACTTCGTCGGCGGCCTGAATCGCATTTCCAATCCGCCTGAGTACGTCTACTACCTCTCGTTCTATCCCAGGGACCTCCGGCCCGATGGGAAGTTTCACGAAATAAAAGTGACGCTCGCCAATGGCCAGGCTCTCGCGGTGCAAGCACGCAAGGGTTACTGGGCGCCCGACCATGTCGAGGATGCCGCCACCGTGATCAAGCGCGAAATCCAGGAAGCGGTCTTCTCCAACGACACCCTGTCCGGCCTGCCTCTCGACCTCGACACCCAGTTCTACAAAACGGCCGCCTCCGATGCCAAGCTCGAAATCACCGCTCACCTCGACATCCGCCAGCTTCACCTGCGCAAGGCTGACGGCAGCAACCGCAACGATGTGACCGTCGTCTGCGCCCTGTTCGATGGCAGCGGCAACTACATCCAAGGATTTCAGAAGGTCGTAGAACTGCGGTTGAAAGACGAAAACGTCGAGCATCGGCGCAAGCTCGGTCTCACTTTGAAGAGCGGCTTCGACGTCAAGCGCGGCGTGTATATGGTCCGGGTGGTCGCGCGCGACGCCGAAGGACGTCAGATGGCCGCCGCCGGCGATACCGTGGAGATTCCATGAATCGGACAGCCATCGCCCTGCTCCTTCTGTCGGCGCCACTCCTGGCGCAGAAAAATAACGCTCCGGCGCAGATTCCCGAGATGCCTCCGGTGCCGGTAGACGTGGTCGTCACCGACCAGTCGAACGTTCCGATCCACGGGCTGACCGCTTCCGATTTTCACCTCTTCCAGGATGGCAAAGAACAGGCCATCGTCTCGCTCCAGCCTCTCGCGGGCACGCCCGGTCCGGAGCCGAAGCCCATCGCGTTCCTGTTCGGCCCGCAGTCTCCCGAGAACCGGAAATGGATCCAGCAAGCCACCTCGAAGTTTGTCGCCGCCAGCGCCGGACCCGCCCATCCCGTCGTGATCGTTTTCACCGACGCATGCTATAACACCAGCGTTACGCCGCTCAGCTCCGATCCGGATCAGGTTCAGGGCATGCTGCAAGCGTGGCCGGAACAACAGCCATGCGACCACCCCGCCGACTTCGGCGGATTTGCTGCCGCGGCATACTATGCCCAGGTGGCGGAGAGCCTGGCCCAGGTGCCGGGCCACAAAACGGCAATTCTGTTCGTGCCCGCCGGCGGGACTGCCGCTGCCTCCGCCGAACAGAAGCCCGCGGAGGCCCCGGACTCGGGTCGCACACGCAATCGCAAGGAGCCTGCGGCCGAACCGCAGCACGATCCGTTCGATATGAAGCACGAGTACCGCAAGGCCGACGCGTCGGTATATCCGGTCCAGGTGCAAGCCGGTGCGGCCGTGCCGGCGTGGGCGCTCGATCTCGCGGACGCTACCGGCGGCCATGCCCTCACGCGCGATCAGGATGGTCCGGATCTGCTTGACCGGCTGGCCCGCGAACGGGCTGAGGCTTATACCCTGGTCTTCAAACCCAGAATCTCCGCCGAAGGGAGCTGCCACGAACTCAAGGTCGCCGTCAACCGAACCGACGTCAAGATTTTCGGACGAAACCTCTACTGCAACATCCCGGAGGTGACCGCAACCGCCACTCCGCCCAAAAAGAACGAAGTCGAGACTCTGGCGGCATCCGGCGCCGAGGGCAATACCGACGCCTCAGTCTCCATTCCCTTCTTTTATGAGCCCGATGGCATGGCTCGGGTCGACGTGGCGCTCGACATTCCCTCACCCAGACTCGAGGCCATCGACAGAAACGGTGAAGTGCACGCCGAACTCGACTTGCTCGGTATGGCCTACGTGCCCGGCGGCGCAGTGGCTGCCCAGTTCACGCACAAATGCAGTTTCGATTTCGATACGCGGCACCAGTTCGATGAGTTTCTGAAGCGCCCGCTCCATTGCGAACACCAGTTTAAGGTTGCCCCCGGCAACTACCAGTTCAAGCTGGTCTTCCGCTCCTCGAAAGATCGCTTCGGGACGGCTGAATTGCCGCTCGCCATCGACTCGCCTCGGCCGGCCCAGCTCAGCCTGAGCGCCATCGCCCTCAGCCGCGATGTACATCCCATTTCGCCCGAAGGCGCTCAGGATGAGGCGGAATCGGATGAAGCGCCGTTGATCTTCCGTGGCAACCGGATCTCCATTTCTGGCTCCGATCTCCTGCTGAAGACTGGCGCCGCCGAAGCGTACTTCGAAGTGTATCGGCCGCCGGTCACCGGAGCAGCAGCGGGTCGGTTAACCTTACACCTGCGCCTGCTCGACGAGGGAACCAATCGCGAACGTTGGAATTCCGGCGAAATAGACTTAAGCACCCTGGGCAAGCCAGGCGATCGCGTCATACCAATCGCGCTCCGATTGCCGGTCGCCAGCCTGCCGGCCGGCAAGTACCGCGCCGAACTGACGGTTAACGATGCCACCGGCGGCGGCGCCACTCGCAGCATCAGTTTCCGCACGGAATAAGCGGCGACAGTCGATGGAGCGCGCGGTCGGGTTACTTACCCGACACCCAGATAATCACTCCCGGGCCGCGCGCCAGATAAGTCGCGCCTTGCGAATCCACCAGCTCTAATTCTAATTGCACGGCGGACGATGCCGCCGGCGCGGGCGCCTCGACTCCCACCACGTCCCCGATCACGCCTGGGATGGTCTGCGTGGGCAGAGCTTTGGGTAACGACCCGTTCTGTGGCGGAACGAGCGCGGCCGGCGTCGCATCCACGAGAAGATGCCGGACGCTTTGAAGCAGGCTGACGTCAAAGCCGCCGTCAAGCCTCACTGATGCGATCGCGCCGAGGAAACCGCCGCAGCTCCTGCGGGAACGAGCCCCATGCGCTTGACGATCTCCCTGATCCATGGAACATCGTACCGGAACATGGACAACCAAACCAGGGCGGGGTCGTGCCGGCGGTAGGCGATCTCGAGCCACTCCCGATATTGCCGCTCATCCCCCGCCAACCCTGCGAGGGTTGCAATCACTACTGGTTGAACATATCGATGCTTGGATTCGTCGATCAGCCGCTGGAGTTCTCCAGCCTCAGTTTGACGCCCAAGCTGAACATCGAATTGGTACCGCAGGTCGGGCGGAACATTCTCGGGAAGCGCCACCAGCCCTGCCGCCTCCACCTTCGCATCGTCGAATTGATTCGTGCTGAGGTAAATGTGATACATCAAAATGTGGGCCCAGGGCTGTGAACCGCTGCGCAGCAGGCGCCGGCACTCCTCCAACGCATCATCGAATCGGCCGGCGTAGTAATAGCTCATCGCTAAACCTCGCCGGTTCGCAACCGATCCCGGTTCCAACTCGACGGCGCGCCTGGCCTCTGCCACCGCCTCATTGATCCGTTTTTTGAGCAGCAGGCTCATCGCGGAACCGAGGTGAGCTTCGGAAAGCGCCGGATTGGCGGCTATCGCCCGGCGGAATTCGTCGTCCGCGCCCTTCCAATCCCATTCGTAGAAGGTCTTCAGCAGCCCGGAGGCCGAGTGCGCCTCCGCCAGATTGGGCGCCAGGCTGAGGGCGCGGTCCACAGCGGAGCGCGCCTTTGGGCCATAAACACCAGGGTCGTCGAAATCATTAGCCGCTGTCACGGCGTACGCCTTGGCCAACCCCGCCCATGCCAAGGCGCTACGCGGCTTGGTTTGCGTGAGTTGTTCGAAACTCTCCAGCGCCTGCCGTACGCGTTGTGGGGTGCGGTCATCCAGAAGAAACTGGGCTCTCAAATAGAGCTGGTAGTCGGCGCCGAAAAGGCGCGTCGCCCGAAGGTGTGTAAGGTAAGCCCACCCGCTGCCGGCGGCCGCCAGCAAAATTGCGGTCAGAGCGATCAGAACAACTGCACGATCCAGCACCAGCAGCCGTGCCCACACTCGTGGCCGGCGAGCCGGGCGAATCTCTGGGGATACTGTTGTATTGCTCGCGACTTCCTGCGTCGAAAAAGTGGGCAGATAGCCGCGCCGGTTGTACTCCAGCCGGATAGGGTTGTTCAGACCTTCGGTCGCGTAATACTCCTTTAGCTTTTGACGAATGCGCCCAAATTCCACTCGCACCAGCGGCTCGATCCGTGGATCGTAGGATTCCGATTTTCGGAATACCTCCACTCCAAGAGTGTATTCCTTGAGTGATTTTTCGCCCGCCAGGGCCTTTTCGACGGTGTACTGCAAGACTTGAACGCGGCGCTCGGAATTCCGGAACAGGAGGCTCTGAGCGATCCTCTCCACTTCAGCTCTGACTGCGTCGCTGTCCGGAGTAACCATAAAGGCCAGGTGGATGAGCGTATTCACGATACCACGGGAGACGCCCCGCAAGGGGGGAAGTCAGACGTACCTCATTGAGAAACCTACATCTGTTACGTAACGTTTCCTTCTGGAACTTGGCGGGAATCGCTCGCGGACTTAGAATCACGGTGCCATCGGGTGGGTAGCGAAGTTCTCAGAAATGTCGCGACGGCAAAATAGTGGAAATCCCAGAATGAGAGTTTTACACGAGGCTCCCGCGACATGGTTCTGAAAAAAGTGCTGCCGTCCGCCCTCGTTTTCTCCAGCCTCGCCCTAGCCCGGAGAACCATCAACACCTACGCCGGAAATGACGCTTTGTTTGCTGGCGGCGGCCAGCCCGCGACGTCCGCCCAATTAGCAGGGCCGAACTACAGCGTTGTCGACGGCCAAGGAAACGTCTACATTTCCGCCAGCGGGCTCTCGATGGTTACCGCGGCCACCGGCGTCATCACCGTCTTTGCCGGGGACGGTCTGAACCGTTTCTCCGGCGACGGCGGACTCGCCGTCGGCGCTTCGCTGGCGAATCCGCAGGGTTCGGCCTTTGATTCGGGAGGCAATCTCCATATCACCGACCAGAACAACTCGAATATCCGGAAGGTGAGCACAAGTGGGATCATTTCAACGGTCGCCGGCGACAGTGGGCAACGGGGATCGAGAGATGGAGATCCTGCAACGCACGCCCTCCTCGGCACTCGGCAACCCCAATGCGATCGCCTTTGACCAATCCGGCAATTTTTATCGTGGACCAGGGCAATCAGCGTGTCCGGATGGTCAGCGCGATGGGCGATCACAAACCAGTCCGTAACCAGATTCGGCGTTTTTCCCGTAGTGGGTTGCTGGCGGAACGAAGCGAGGTGGAACCATGAAGACTTCCGGTCTTCGAACGTGTATTTTATTGACCGTCGCATGTGCGTTTGCAGCGGGGCAGCCGAAACAGCCGGCGTTCAGCGTCGCCGGCCTTCCCCTGGTCTTCACGCCCAACGTTGGCCAGGATCGTACGGACATTCAGTATTCCGCGCGCGGCTTCGGATACGGGATTTCCTTCACCCGGCAGGAAGTGGTCCTGACTATGCCGAAAGGCAAGCGACCAGAAGCCGTCCTGAGAATGAGGGTGGCCCGGGTCAATCCGCGGGCCACCATTTCCGGTGTCGACGAACTACCCGGCAAAGCCAATTTCCTGCTCGGCCGGGATCCGGCCATGTGGCGCAAAGGCGTACCTAACTTTGCCAAGGTAATGTACCGGCAGATCCTTCCGGGAATCGATCTGATATACTACGGCCGCGATCTCCGGCTGGAGTACGATTTCCGCGTGTCCCCTCACGCCGACCCCGCGGCGATCGAAATGCTGCTCGATAGTAAGGAATGGTCCGCACGAGTCACCCCGTCGGGGGACTTGGACATCGCCTCCGCCGGCGGCTCCATCGAATTTGCGCGGCCGGTAGCCTATCAGATCGCCGCGGACGGCAGCCGGCGCCCGGTGAAAGCCAGTTACGCCTTGAAATCCGGCGGCGGCTTCGGATTCCATCTCGGCCGCTACGATCGCAGCCGCGAACTGGTCATCGATCCGACTCTCATCTATTCGACCTACTACGGCGGTACGTACTACGACTCAGCGCGGGGGATGGCCATCGATTCCCTGGGATACGCTTATATCGTAGGGGCCACGTCGTCGGGCGACCTGCCAACCACCCTCGGCACTCTGCGCCCGAAGGCGCCTGCGGGCTTGCCCAACAGCAACTTGGCAACCGGTTACCTGGCGAAGTTCGATCCCACGGGCACGCAGCTCATTTACGCGACGTACATTGGCGGCTCGTCCATGAGTCCGATCGGCTTCAACTATGCGAACGCAGTTGCCGTCGACGCCGGTTTCAACGTCTATATCACGGGTTCCACCAATTCCACGGACTTCCCCCTGCAGAACGAAGTGCAGAGCACCTGCGGTCCGGAAAACAGCGTCGACTATTTCAATGCCTGCTCGGTAACGCCGGAAAGTGCGTGCGCCAATACCCTCAATGGAGCGCAGGAAGACATGTTCGTGATGAAGCTCGACCCGACGGGCTCCACGCTGCGCTACTCCACCTATCTGGGAGGCAGCGACGACGATGAGGGTTCGGGCATCGCAGTCGATTCCTTAGGCTATGCATACGTGGTGGGCAATACTCTCTCGATAAAAAGCTACTCGTCCTGCGGCGGTTGCCCTGGGGCACCGCCCGACAAGTCCGGGTTTCCCACCACCACGAACGCATACCTGCCGACGCCGGTGGATTACGACCCGAGTTGCAATCGCCACAAACACGGGTTCTTGTACACGGTTCTCACCGTACTCGATCGCAACGGCGCAATGGTGTATTCCACATACATCGGATCCCCCTCGACCAGCGGCGTCTCCAGTGACGTGTCGAATATGGCGCTCGATAACGCCAATAACGTTTACCTGGGCGGCCTCACGAACGACCCAACCTTTCCGGTCTCGGCGGGCGCGGCACAAACGCAGTGTTCCTTTTGCGACGAGGGCAACAGTTACAACGCCTGGGTGGCGAAGTTCAACCCCGCTCTGAGCGGCGCCGCCGGACTGATCTATGCGACCTACCTGGGCGGCAACGCGCATGCGGAAGCCGATAGTATTGCGGTGGATCCGCAAGGCAACGCGTACATCACGGGCTATACCGATGCATCCAAAGGCAGCAACTTTCCGACTACTCCAACCTCCTTCATGCCAGCGGCGCCGGTCGGAGCGTTAAATGCCGCCTTCGTTGCAAAGTTCAACCAGACTGGCGCCCAACTGGTGTATTCCAGCTATCTGGGAGGACCGGGCAATACTGTTGGCAACGGCATCGCAGTGGACGCGACCGGAGCCGCGCTGGTGACCGGTTCGACTGCGGAGGGATTCAGTTTCCCTCTCATGAATCCGCTGCCTTACGGAGGCGGTTATGTATCCACATGCGCGAATAATTGCGGATTCCTGGTGCAGATGACTCCGGACGGCTCCGCGGACCAGTTCTCGACTTACTTCGGTTGGTTTGGTACCTCCGGCGGCGCCGTGGTCGCGGATGGCGCCGGCAACGCGTGGCTGGCGGGGACGACGAGCCAGCTTATTCCCACCACCACGGGCGCATATTCCACCTGCCTCGATATCACCAACTGCAATTTACCCGGACCCACGGACGCCTTTCTAGCCAAGATCAACCTGGGCAGCGCCTGCCAAACCGACCAGAGCGCGCAGTTTGGAGTCACCCGCAGTGGGATGCGCTACCTGTTTGCCTCGCAGTCGTTCGTGCAGACGGTCTCCATCCGGAACAATACGAGCGCTCCCATCGCCGGCCCGATCAACCTGGCGCTGGTTGGCCTGGGCAGCGCTGCCACTCTGGGCAACGCGACCGGGAAGACCGGCTGTACGTCGACGGGCAACGCCTACATCACGGTACTGGCGTCCGGATCTCTCGCCGCCGGCCAATCGGCAACGGTCCAACTCCATTTCACGGACACCAGCTTCGCCGGCTTCACCTACACCACCAGCGTGCTGACGGGCCTGGCTCTGCCGTAGCCGCCAAGGAGAAAACTGAGTCATGATGACATTTCGATTCTTAGCTTATCTGCTGGCGGTAGCACCGGCTCTATTCGGAGTGACGGTGACGATCAATACGAGCGCATTGGGCGCCAGTTCGTCAGGCCCATTCACGCTCGACTTTCAGTTCGTGGACGGAAATGGTACCGGGGACGGTAACAATCTTGTGACGCTGAGCAATTTCTCATTTGGCGGCGGATCGATCAACATGACGCCAGTGTCCAACACTGGCGGCGTTCAGGTGGGGAGTTCCCCGTTTACCCTTGCGCTGTCCGACACGGCCTTCTTCACCGATGTTCAGTTTTCCTTCACTCCAGGCAGCGTGCTCAGCTTCGATGTGACGTCGACGGCCCATGCGGATTCCACCACGCCGGACGCCTTTACCTTCGCGATCTTGGACAGCAACTCGAACGAGATCCCGACAGCGAATCCCAACGGCTTGAATTCATTCGTGGAACTGGATCTTCCCACGCAAACGAGTGGAACGTCTTTCATCGTGGCCGGCAGCGCAATCGGCGGCGCGGTCACCGTACCGCAGCCGCTTAGCCCTTGCGACGTCAGCAAGGACGGCAACACAAACGTAGTCGACGCACAGTATATCATCACTGAAGCTTTAAGCCTTATAGCGGCAACCGACGATCTAAACGGGAATGGGGCAGTCAACTTAGGGGATGTCCAGATCGTCATTAACGCCGCCTTGGGCTTGGCCTGTGCCGCGCAATAGATTAGAGCAAGCGCATTCATGGCCACGGTAGCTACCGAAATGCCAGGCTTTTGTCGATGGCTTCAATTTCACACTGAGCGCCTGTTTTCCGCTAACCAGGCGAAATGTGCCCCGGGGGCGCGCGGTCGGCCTACTTACCCGCCACCCAGATAATCGCTCCCGGGCCGCGCACCAAGTATTTTACGCCTTGCGAATGCAGCAGCTCTGATTGCACCGCTGACGATGCCGCCGGCGCCGGCACCTCGACTCCCACCACGTCCGCGATCACGCCTTGGGATGGTCTGTGTCGGCAGAGCGTTGGGGGATGACCCATCCATGGGAACGAGCGCGGCCACAGGGGTTATCTCAGCCGACTCCGCGCTGATGCCTCCAATGGCCTGCGCCGGTGTGGTGACCCCATCTCGTCGAGAAACACCATTACTGTCGATCCAGCGGCCGCTCGGCACCAAGTTTGATTTACGCGACGTATCTGGACGGATCATGGGGCGCCGCGCCGAGCGGACTGGCGGTGGATAACGCGAGTAACGTGATTGTTGGGCATTACCGGCTCACCCGACTATCCCACCACGCTCGATGCTTACCAGCCCGAGTTCTTCGTCAGCCCCAACAGGCAGTATTTTACTCCGGGCGAAACCAGCAGCCCGTCTCACTAATCAACGCGCTTTGCGATTGCGAAAAAAGCCGCCATTTGGGGCATCTCCGGGTAGCGTGGCCGGCGCGATGGACGGTTTAGGCGCCTCGATCTGGGGAGCAGGCAGAGGGGCACTCGTGGTCAATGAAGACGTTTTTCATCCTCGCGGGTTCGGAGACGCGGCGGATACGACTCTTTAAGTGTAAGAGGCGAAATTCCGGGCGGAACGGTTATCGATTGAACGGGCGAGACGGGGGATTGCGGGAAGAATTTCAACGGGGGTGGGGATGCCCTCGGGAGTCGGTCGGTCACGAAGGCCCGTCCGGAGGTGAACCGGTGTGCGCATGAGGGGAGCGAGCGTCGGACCCTAGTAGAATCGCGGCCACGCTACTGCACGGACGATGAATCCAAACGAGCCGGGTATTCCCGAACACCGTGGCCTGCCAGAGCCTTGATCTTCGGCATCAGGCGGCAGCGTCGAGTTCGAAACTGGCCAGGGTGGTGGGATTCGGCTATCTGCTGCCGTTGAAGACCAGCTTCTCCCACACGGTAACGGTTGAATGCCGCCATTGGAAACCTCGGCGTCGATAAGCGCCTGCGCTGGGCAACGACGTTCGCGTCGACTAGAGCGGGTACTGGTGGTACACTTATTGCCGCTATGCTTCAGGTGAAACGATCCTGGCGTCGATTATGCGCCGGAGCGTTTGCCGCGAGCCGTAGAGCTTCCTCCTACCCTGTTCTCCCGTCTTGCCGCGATGTTCCCGCTGGTGTTCGGCGGTTGAGTGGCCTGTTTATCGTTTTCCAATCCGCTCTGTTTGGCTTAACTCCGGGTAATATTATCCTTAATGTCTCGCCAAACCCATCCAATTATGGCCAGCCCGTAACCCTAACTGCCACAGTAACCGCCGGCGCCACCGGCAAGGTTACATTCTACGATGGCGTCACGATGCTGGGCGTCGGCGCCATCTTTCAAGGCAGGGCGGCATTTACAACTGTGTTACTCCCCTCGGGCGTACTGTCGTTACGTGCATATTACAGCGGGGATACAACCTACGCTGCCGGCAGTTCCGCGCTGTATGCGCAGACGGTTACTCCGCGAAGCTCATCCGGACTTAGACATGCGGTGAATTATTTCGGCGGTTACGAAGCGGTTTCCATGGTAATGGGCGATTTCAACGGGGATGGCAAACCGGATTTCGCCGCCGTCGATGGCGTAACCAGGGTGGTCACCGTGTATCTCGGCAATGGCGACGGCACCTTTCAAGCCGGCCAGACCTATACGACCGTCACGACGGCACGCTCAATCGCGGCCGGAGATTTCAACGGGGACGGCATAACGGACCTGGTGGTTGCCAACCAATATTTGAACTCCGGAAGCTTGAGCGTTCTGCTTGGCAACGGCGATGGCACTTTTCAACAGCCGGTCAGCTATCCGCTTGCGGCGAATCCGTTCTCTCTGGCGGTGGGTGACTTCAATGGCGATGGCAAGGCCGACGTGGTGGTAACCGAAAACTTCGCACACGGCTTCAGTGTTCTGCTCGGCCGCGGAGACGCCACCTTCGAGCCCGAGGCCCAGACTTACGTGGGTGCATTCACGGTAGCGGTAACCATTGGCGATTTCAATGGCGATGGCATCGCCGACCTGGCCGTCGCGACTTCCGGCGGCGTTGACATTTACACGGGACTTGGCAACGGCACGTTCGGGCAGATTGCAAGTTACCAAACGGGTGGTAATAACAGTGGCTCTTCAATGGCCGCCGGCGATTTGAACGGCGACGGGAAAACCGACTTAGTGCTCGCTTCCGAGCTGGGCGCGCTGATCCTATTGGGCCACGGCGATGGCACGTTCAACCAGCCCGTGCAGATTGAGGCAAATAGCATCTTCCTATCGATCGCCTTTGCCGATATCGATGGTGACGGAATTCCGGGTCTGGTGGGCGTGACCGCGACCAACTCGGTGGCCGTCATGAGGGGCAGTGGCATCGGTACTTTCTGGGGCGCCGTGGATCAGCCTGTCGTCGCGGGCAGCTTCGCGCTGGCGGTTGCCGATGTCGATGGGGATGGCACGGCCGACGTCGTCGTCGCCGGCGGAGGCATCAGCGTTTTGCTGGGCGGCGCAACTGCGCGACTGTCGATTGCGGCAACTCATCGTGGCATCCTTACACAAGGGCAGGGCGGAATCCCGTTTACCATCACGGTCACCAACGGCTTTGATCTGGCCTGGTCCGGACCAGTCAGCGTAACGGCCACACTGGGCCCCGGCCTCTCGGCCACGAGCCTCGGGGGATCGGGCTGGACATGCGTCCTGGCAACCCTAACCTGCACTCGTGCCGACTCACTCGCGCTCGGCGCCAGCTACCCGGCGATCACGGCTCTTGTAGCCGCGGCGAGCGGATTGACGGGAACTGTCACCAGTATCTTCGTAGTCTCATGGGACAGCGGTCAATCCAGCACCGCCCTCGATTCGGCATACGTCCACTTCCCTTCGAGCACGATGTTGGGCGCATCGCCGAATCCCGCGGTCCTGGGCCATGCAGCTACTCTTACCGCTACGGTCACCACCGGTGCGACGGGGCAAGTGATGTTCTATGGCGGGACTACACCTTTGGGATCGGCGGCCCTTAGCAGCGGACAGGCGGTGCTGCTCACATCTCTCCTGCCTGCCGCCACGACGTCCTTATACGCGGCATACGCGGGCGACTCCAACTATGGACCGAGCATTTCAGCGCCACAAATCCAGAATGTAACGCCGGTCCCGATCAATGGCCTGCTGCCTCCGGCCAGTTACTCAGTCGGCGCCCCGCCTGTATGGATTGGGGTGGCCGACTTCAACGGAGACGGTAAACCCGATGTGGTCACCGTCAATTCAAACGGGAACGCCGGCAGCATCAGTGTCCTGCTGGGCAACGGGGACGGAACGTTTCAACCCGCCGTCAGCTACCCCGCAGGTGCGGGCTCCGCTACGAGCGGCGTGGTGGGGGACTTCAACGGCGACGGCAAGACTGACGTTGTCGTCGCCTCCGGTTCAGGGCTGTACCTCCTTGCCGGCAACGGAGACGGCACCTTCCAGGCGGCCCAAATGGTCGAGGCGTCCCATTCCTACGAATATCTCCTCTGCGCCGACTTGAACGGAGACGGAAAGCTCGATCTGGTCGCCGTCAGCCAACCCAATATTATTCCTCTCCTCGGGAACGGTGACGGGACGTTTCAAGAGCTTCCAAGCGCTGGAACTCTCGCCGCGCTCGATGGTCCGCCGCTGGCCATCGCCGATATGAATGGCGACGGCAAACCGGATCTCGTCGCCCTGAGTACGAGTTATCCCGCGAGCGCGAACGTGTTGTTGGGTAACGGCGACGGCACTTTTCAATCCGCCATTGCCGGTGCGGCAACGAATCTCTACGCGATGGCTTTCGCGGTCGGGGATTTCAACGGGGATAGGAAGCCGGACGTCGCACTGGTCTATCCCGACGGCATCGCAGTGCTATTGGGGAATGGCGATGGGAGCCTGCAAGCCCCGATCAAATCCAGCCTTTCGAATGCGCCAGGTTACTTCGCTCTCGCGGGGGATTTCGATGGCGACGGCAAAGTGGACTTGGCGTATGCCGGTTACTACACCTTCGCAGTCTACCTGGCATTTGGCAACGGTGGCGGCACTTTCCGAGATGGTGTGCCCCTTCCTACGGACTCGGAATATGTGATGGTGGCCCAAGCCGACCTAAACGGAGATGGAAAGCCGGATTTTGTGGTGAGCAATCCCGAAACGTGGACGGTGGATGTCTTTCTCGGAACTCAAATATCGGGTTTGACGATTTCATCCAGCCACGCGGGGAATTTTACCGCGGGACGAACCGGGGCCTACCAGCTCACAGTCCAGAACCCGGCGTTCCCCACTACCCAGACGATCACGATTACGGTCACGGACACCCTTCCTGCCGGCTTCACGGCGACGTCGATAAATGGGGACGGGTGGAGCTGTACGCTGAGCTCGCTCACCTGCACTCGCCCCAACACACTGAACACCGGCCAAAGCTATCCGGCGATCGTCATCTCGGTCGATGTGGCGGCGGGCCTCCCGGCTTCCACACTGACCAACCAGGCTTCGGTCACTTACGGCGGGACCATGGCAACGGCAACCGATTCCACAAGCATCGTCGTGCCTTCTACGACCACACTGGCGGTTTCGCCGGTTCCGTCCGCTCTGGATCAACCGGTAATGATGACAGCCACGGTTTCTGCGGGAGCGACCGGAACGGTAATGTTTTCCGATTACGGCGTGCCAATCGGCACGGCATCCATTATCGGGGCGCAGGCCGCCTTTTCCACTCGCTTGCTGCTCTCCGGCCCACATTCGCTGGTGGCGACTTATGCCGGCAACTCAGCCAACGCTCCCAGCAGTTCCGCTGTCGCGGCGGGATCTGTCAACGCGTCACCGGCCAGTAGTTTCCAACCGGCTGTCAACTACACGACCGGGGCCGGCCCATCGGCCATCGCGACCGGCGACTTCAATCTCGACGGCATCACAGACCTGGTCACGGCCAACTCATCCGCCGGAACGGTGAGCGTATTCCTCGGCAAGGGAGATGGGACATTCGGCAATCGAGCCGATTTCCCCGCAGGCACGAGTCCCACCTTCGTTGTCGTCGGCGATTTCAACAACGACGGCAAGCCCGATATCGCCGTCGCCAGCGCGATTACCAATAGCTTCAGCATTCTGCCGGGCAACGGAAACGGGACATTCCAGCCGGCGCTCCCATACTCCTTCGGTGTCAGAACGACTTCTTTAGGAGTAGCGGATTTTTACGGGACCGGCCAGGCAAGCGTGGTGGCCACTAATGACAGCAACAATGTACTTGGCCTGGCGTCCGTGAACAAAGACGGCACCATCCACGGCAGCCTGGGGCCGACCCTGCTGTCAGGTCTCGCGTCCGTCATCTACGATTTCAATAACGACGGCAGGGCCGATTTTGCCGTATGGAGCGGGTCTGGAGTATGGGCATACTTAGGCAACGGCGACGGCACCTTCCAGGAGGCTGCCACCGGTGCCAACCTCCTGAGTGCCGCCACCAACCTTGCGGTGGGAGACCTGAATGCCGACGGCAACCCGGATATCGTCGCGGCGATTGCCGGCGGTGTGCAGGTGCTCTTAGGCAATGGGGACGGGACATTCCAAACTCCCGCGTTCTATTCGACGTCTGCCCAGGCTACGTTTGTATTCTGCACAGACATCAATGGTGATGGCAAAGCGGACGTGGTTGCCGTGGGTAGTTCCGGCGGCGCGGAGGTGCTTTTGGGCAATGGCGACGGGACGCTACAACCGCCGGTTCCGTACTCCGTGGGGTCGAGCCCCGTGGGCGTCGCGGCAGGCGATTTCAACGGCGACGGAATCACCGACCTGGCGGTGGTGAATTCTCAGGGCAACAGTGTTTCTGTTCTTCTCGGCGCCCTCGTGCCGGTGCTGACGGTGACCAGCTCCCATCCGGGCTCTTTCGCCGTTGGCCAAGTGGGAGCGGCTTACACAATTACGGTTAGCGATGCAGTCGCTTCGACTTCGGGAGCAGTGACGGTGACAGATACGCTTCCTGCCGGCCTCGCCGCCACCGCTATCGCGGGCGCCGGATGGAATTGCTCCCTGGCGACATTGACATGTACGCGATCAGACGCTCTTGCCGCGTCGGGAAGTTATCCGGCGATCACACTCACCGTTACCGTAACGGCGAACGCGCCCGGTTCCGTCACCAACCAGATGAGTGTGTCCGGTGGTGGGGCGATCGGTGGCAATTCCGGCGACATCACCAGCATTGCCGTGGGTACGCCTATTGGCTTCCAGACCAGTCCGGCGGGGTTGCAGTTTAGCGTCGATTCCGGCCCGGCTCAAACCGCCCCATTGACCTTAAACCTCGTTCCAGGGCCGCATACCATCGCCGTGGCCGCGGTCCAGGCCGGTACGCCCGGGACGCAATGTGTTTTCACCGGCTGGAGCGATGCCGGAGCGGATAGCCACACGATCAACGTCACCGGTTCGCCCGCTGCGTTCACCGCCAGTTTTAAGACCCAATACCAATTGGCCACCTCGGCATTGCCCGAACCCGGGGGTCTGGTGAGCCCGGCAACCGGAGCCTTCTATGACGCGGGATCGAATGTAACCGTCGGCGCCACCGCGAACGCGCCGTACCAATTCTCGTCCTGGAGCGGCGCAGGATCCGGAAGTACCAGCCCAATTACGATCATGATGAACTCGCCGCAGTCCATCACGGCGAACTTCGCCGTTCCCGGATTCACCTGTGCCGTTACCGGCGACACGACCGCCAGCATCGCTGACGTGCAGCAACTAGTCAACGAGGCGCTGGGGACCGCTTCACCGGTTGATGACTTAAATCGCGATCACGTGGTCAATCTGGCCGATGTTCAAAAAGTCATCGACGCCACTCTTGGTCGAGGCTGTATATACTGAGTCGCTGTCATTGCCTGCCGGCGAGCCCAACCTGTCGCGTAAGTTCGGAGAGCCCCGCGGCCTCTGCCACAAGAACTTCTCGGAGCGAGCGTCGCCTTTACATGGCTGCCGCCCCGCGCACCGACGATGAAACCAAACCAGCCGAGTATCGGCAGAATAGCGCCCGCCGCAGAGCGCCGGCGCCAGGAAAAGCATCACCCGATTATGTGACCGGGTTCGCCCTGCGTTAGCATACGCATTCTATGAAGACTCGGCGAAATCACTACCGCGTCCAGTGGCTGTCATTGCCGGTGGCCGCCGCGCTGGGCGTCCTATGCCTCCGCGCCCAACCTTTGTCACCCAACCGCTTTGCGCCCGACCATATGGACTCGTTCCTCTATGGGGCGGCGTTCTACGAGGAGTATATGCCGGAAGACCGCCTCGAACAGGACGTACGTTTGATGGAGCAGGCCGGCATCAACGTGGTCCGCGTGGGCGAATCCACGTGGAGCCTTTGGGAGCCTGAAGACGGCCACTTTGAGTTCGCCTGGATGGACCGCATTCTGGATCGCCTGGCGCGCGCGCACATCCGCGTGATCATGGGCACCCCCACTTATTCCATTCCGCCCTGGATGTTCAAAGCCCACCCGGAAATCCTGGTGACGCGCCTGGATGGCCAGAGAGCCACGTATGGGATCCGGCAGAACATGGACATCACCAACCCCGATTTCCTGCGCTACGCCGAGCGGGTGATTCGCAAAATCGCCGAACATTACCGCGATAACCGCACCATTATCGGTTACCAGATCGATAACGAAACCACGTCGTACGGCACCGCCGGTCCCAATGTGCAGGCTGGTTTCGTCCGCCACCTGCAAGAGCAGTTCTCGACCGTCGAGCGCCTCAATAAACTCTGGGGCCTCGTGTATTGGGGGCAGAGTCTGCACGATTGGTCAGAAGTGCCGCCGCGCAATGGCATTCTGAATCCCGGATGGAAGCTCGAATGGGACCGCTACCAGGATACGCTCACCACCAACTACCTCGCCTGGCAGTATGCCATCGTACGCGAGTATCTCCGCCCCGACCAGTTCATCACGCAGGATTTCGGCGGCGCCACTCGATCCGACGTCAACGAGTACGAGATCTCGAAAACCCTCGATATCGCGGCCATCAATCCTTACCATCCCACGCAGGACGGCTACGACGGCGAGGGGTCGAGCTATGGCGGCGACTTCACACGCTCGCTCAAGCGGACCAACTATCTGGTGACCGAGACGAACGCCCAGACCATCGGCTGGGACTCGAAATCGCAGTTCCCGCCCTATGACGGGCAGCTTCGCCAGGATGTGTACCTGATGGCTGCGAGCGGCGCCAATATGGTGGAATACTGGCACTGGCACTCTTTGCACTATGGGCAGGAAACTTATTGGAAAGGCGTCCTCTCGCACGATCTGGAGCCCGGCCGCATCTACGCCGAAGTGGCGCGGACGGCGCATGAGCTGGAGCGGATCGGCTCGCATCTCGTGAATCTGAAGGTCTCGCAACCGGTAGCCCTGCTGTACAGCAACGATTCCCGCCGCGGCACGGATTATATGCCGTTCCTCCTGTCGCACGCGGCCGGCGAGATGCCGTGGAGTAATCCAGGAGGGTATGACGTGGAAATGCGCCGGCTCTACAGCTCGCTCTATCGCCTCAATGCCGGCGTGGATTTTGTATTTCCGGAGACCCAAGACCTGAGTAGTTACAAAGTGGTGGTCGTGCCGCCGCTTTATGTCGCGAGCGACGCGCTGCTTCAGCGGCTGGTGGAGTATGTACGATCGGGCGGACACCTGGTATTGACTCTGAAAAGCGGTTTCTGCAACGAGTACTCGACGGTTCGCCCGGCCATGGCGCCCGGCATCCTGCGCGAAGCGGCCGGCTTCCACTATCAGGAGTTCTCGAACCTTTCGAAGCCGCTCGCGCTCAAGGGCGACCCGTTCCACGCAGGCGCCGCGAACCAGGTAACCGATTGGGCGGAGATGCTCCTGCCCGATACGGCGGCTCCGCTGGCTTACTATGATCATCCCTTCTTCGGAAAGTATCCGGCCATAACCGAGAATCGCTTTGGTAAGGGCATGGTGACTTATGAAGGCACCGTTTTGAGTGAGGAGTTACAAAGGAAAGTACTGGAGCGCGTGCTCGACCAGGCGCAGGTATCGGCAGGCGACCGCAAACTTCCGGAGGCGATTCGCGTGAAGCACGGCGCGTCGGCGAGCGGCAAGACGCTGCATTATTACTTCAACTTCTCGGGCACGGCGCAGCGGTTTGTCTATTCGTATACCAGCGGCATAGAGTTAGTTTCGGGCCGACCGGTTACTAAGGGAACGGAACAGTCAATCGAGCCCTGGGGCGTGGCCATAATCGAGCAGTAGGCTGCTGAAAGAGGCACATAGGCCGCCGATAAACGCAGATGAACGCAGATAAGTTGTGTTTTTCGATCGGCGTTGATCGGCGTTCATCGGCGGCTGGGTCATTTCCGGTGTTTTTCAGCACCTGTCAAGCGGTAACTAATATCGGTCGCCGGGGTCCTTATATGAGGAGACACCGCGAGGGGCATTGCCCCAACAGAAGTAAGGCTGTTAGGTAATCTCAGATCTCGAAAGCAGAGAATGGAGCGACGATGGGGGCGGAATTGCTGCGATTCAATGGCGCGGTCGAGCGGGATCCCGCCATCGATGCGTGGATGAAAGCGCATGCAGGTGAACTGGGAGCTATGGCGCTTCAATGGTTTGACGCAATGCGAAAATGCGGGGACGAAGTCCGGGAGCTCTTGCATGATGGCTGTCCGGTTGCATGTTTGGGAGATGCGCCCTTCGGCTACGTCAATGTATTCACCTCGCACGTAAACGTGGGGTTCTTTCACGGCGCAGCGCTGGCGGATCCGGCGCGCTTGTTGCAAGGCACGGGCAAGTTCATGCGCCATGTGAAGCTGAGACCGGGAACGGCCACCAATACCGCAGCGCTAAGCAGGCTCATCGATGAGGCGTACTCGGATATAAAGGCGCGCATTGAAAATGGCTAAGCTAAGCAGCGTCATGTCTCGGATGATTCTTGACAACCAGGTGGGGCAGGCAATCGTGCCTGCAGCCGGCTTTCAGCCGGCTCGGCTTTCAGCCGGCTCGACCTGCTGGAAAGCAAGTCGGCGGCCAGGATTGGTCGCCCCACATTTCGCATGCGAGCGATTGTCAATCGTTACCTGAGACTGGTGACTAGCTTACATGCCCTGAGAGGCCGAGGCGAATGTGAACCGCCAGATTGCATCTCAGCACGCTGGGGATCTCGATGAATCTCTTTAGAGTGCAGGCCGCCCGTGGTACAGCATGTTCCTGGGCTTGAACGTAGTCCTGATCGTCCACTTGCCAAAAACAGCCTCAAATACTATGTCTCTACTGTTCGGCCCGATTGGGGCCTTGGATTTGGGAAAGGCGAATTCATAAAGTACGCTGGGGGTGCGGATCAGTTCGCGCGCGTCTGTCGCCCCCACAGTCCATCTCGGCTTGCCGGCGGAACTCAGCACGGCGAACTCTCGCAGTTTGCTCGCCGGGGCGCCTTCGGTAGGAATGCCATCCACACCGACAACGTAGTAATTCTGGTATACAGGCGCCGTTGCAGTCTTCATCGCGTCGCGGATAGGCTGGGCGCTTTCCCAAGTGACCACCCCTTTGGACCCATACTCCGGTGGCGCGCCTTGTTTTGTCACCCCGTGGGTTCTGGGATTCATGCTCTCCCACTCTTCGCCCGGTATAAACGCCTGTACCGCATTCGCCCACGGAGAGCGATTCATCAACCTGTACATCTCGCCGGCATCCCATTCCGAGGGCGGCTTGGTATTCCAGAAGTCGTCGCGGCTTGCTCCCAGACGCAGGGCCGATCCTGCGAGCAGGAGGAACTGGCGACGAGTGATAAAGGACGGCGGTCCCATACTACCTCGCTCATTCTGGCTCGCGCGTGGCTGGATTTCAAGAAAATTCCGCGCGATCAAAACAGCACGTCGAAATCGACCGTGAATCGCCGTCCGCGATGGCCGAAGAAATAACCGTAGGCCGGGTCGTCGACGTTGTAATGGACCGCTTCCGGATTGAAATGGTCAGTAAGATTGAAACTGGCCAGCGACAACCGGACGGAGTACTTCGGATTAATGCGAATATCCTTGGAAATGCGCGCATCGAGCGATTCGAAATCGGGGAAGCGGCGGGCATTCGGCACGCCTACGTACTGCTGAAGCGCGTTCACGGTGGAATAAGGGAAGCCGTCGCGGATCTCCATGACGGGGGCGATGCGGAACTTCATCGGTAGTTGCACCACACCCCAGGCGAGGAAGCGATTGGGCATGTTAGTGGGTAAATTGCCGACCACGTCGGGGCGGATGATGGGAACGGGATAGCTGCCGAGGTAATTGTTGAAATCGTTCAGGTCGCCGCGCGCGCGGCTGTAGACGTACGAGAAGAAAAGCTGGCGGCCATCGCCGTGAAGGCGCACGCGGGCCGTGGCTTCCAGTTGGCGATAGCGAGACGCGCCGGCGCCGGAGAGTAAGTAACCGCCGGTATTGGTCACCGGATCGGGACCCTCCGATGTGACGATTACGAGGCCGTCGGCATCGTTCTGCATGTAGCCGAGGCGCAGTTTCACGGCGCTGGTGACGGGTTGCTCGATACGCACGGTCCAGATCTGGCTTTGCGGCGAGAAATTGCCGGGCTGCGGCCCCTGGAAGATGAGCTTGTGATGGCGGAAGACTTCACCCAGCGTATTCTTGAACAGGAACGGGCCGCCCACGACGGCGCCGGTATTGGGATCGTATTGCGTGACGATCTCGTTGGGGTAATCGGCGAAGCCATAGATGTTCAGCGGCACGCGATCGTAGAACCAGCCGAAGCCGGCGTTCACGGTGGTGCCTTCGGCGGGCCACAGACTCCAGGATGCGCCGGCTCTCGGCGCCAGGCGGAACGAATCGGTGACTTCCTGCGATTCGGAGCGGACGCCGAGGTCGAGCGCGAGGCGGTTGTTCACCTGCCAGTGATCCTGCGCGAAGAAGGAAATGCCGACGTCGGAGATTTCGAACGGCGCGCCGGACGTGAAGAAGATGCTCTCGATTAACTGCGACTGCGCGTTGAAGAGATCGACGGGGCGCTTGGTCACCTGCCCGTCTTCGTTGCTGCCGGCGAGGTCGGCGCCGATTTTGAAATTGTGCGTGCCCCAGTGGCGCCACGGTTCGAAGGAGTAAGCGGTGGCGCCGCCGATGCGGACGGCCTCGCGGTTCTGGGTGGCGAAATAGCTGCCGGTATTGCCCTGGGGCAACAGGTTCAGGTTGGAATCTCCCTGGCCCCAGATATTGGCGTCGAATTTGGTCACGGAAAAAGCGGTGTCGAGCAGGCCGCCGAAGATAGTGAGATGGTCGGAGAGGACGCCGGTGTAGTTGTGGGTGCGGGCGTCGGGGGTGGTGGGTTCGGGGTTGAAGTAGTCGAGATTGACGTTGTCCATGCGCTCGGGAGCGACGTGGGCGGTGAAGGTGACGAGGTGCTTGTCGTTCACCACCCAGTCGAGCTGCGCGAACGAATTCAGGCCTTCCTGTTTTTTCTGATTGTACGGGAACGGCAGTTCGTAGACTTCGGTCTTGCGAATGACGTAGTCGATGCCCTCGGAAATATAGAGCTTGCCGGGGATGATGGGGCCTTCGAAATTAAAGCGCGGGGTGGCGTCCTTGAGGCCGCGCAGGCGCCAACTGCGGATGTAGAACTCGGGCAGCGGATCGTTCAGTTCCCATTTCCACTTTTCACCGCCGCGGCGCGTATCGACGGAGACCAGGCCGGCAGTGAAGCGGCCGTATTCGGCGAGGAAGGGGGTCTGGTAGACGTGGATGGCTTCCACGGTATCGATGGGGACGGTGAGGCCGAACTGGCCGGTGGCGGGATCGGTGACGTCGGTGGAGTTTACGACCATGGCGGCGCGATGTTCGGCGCCGGCGGAGATGGAGAGGGCGCCGCCGGGATCGCGTAGGACGCCGGGGATGAGCGGGAGGGCATCGGCGACGGTAGCGGGGCGGGTGGGCAGGTCGTTGGTGGCTTGCGGGGTGAGGGTAGCGGCGGCGGAGGAAGCGCCTTGTTCGACGGGCGATACGGTGGCCGAAACGTCGACGCTATCGGTGTGGGTGAGCACCGGGATCATGGTGAGTTCGAGCGAGATGGCGCTCTCCTGTTCGACGCGCAGGTCGGCCTGATGGACGGGCTGATAGCCGTCCCTGGTGGCGAGCAGGGTGTAGAGGCCTGGGCGGAGTTCGGCGAAGACGGCTTGCCCCTGCGCGTCGGTGAGCGAGGTGACGACGGCGGCATCGGCCATGCGCAGTTGCAACTGTACGCCGGCGACGGGTTGATTGGCGGAGTCCACGGTGGAGACACGTAGAACCGGCCCGGCCGGGAGGAGCGCCGCGGCGGCCAGGCGGCACAGCAGAAACGTGAAAATACACAAGGAGCGCGCCACCATCACCCCGCCATTCCGCTTGTTCCGGTGTACCATAGATCACGACGTACGGGAACAATGGTTGGTTGCCCCCGCATGCTATCGTGAAGGATTGTGTCGTCGCCACTGAATTTCCATCTGGACCAATATGAGGGGCCGCTCGATCTGCTGCTGGACCTGATTCGCAAGCAGCAGATCGATATCAAGGACATCCCGATCGCGACCATCACGGCCCAGTATCTGGAATATCTTGAAAAAGCCAGGGAAATGGACATCGACCTGGGGGCGGAATTCGTCTACATGGCGGCGACGCTGATCCATATCAAGTCGAAAATGCTGCTGCCGACCGACCCGGTGCTGGCGAAAGAGGGCGAGGAGGCGGAAGATCCGCGGCAGGAGTTGGTGGAGCGGCTGCTGGAGCACGAGCGGTTCAAAAATGCCGCGGAGATGCTGCAGCAGAAGCGGCTGATCGAGGAAAACGTCTGGTCGAATCCGCAGTTGAAGGCGTTTTTGTCGGAGAACGACGATCCGGGGTTGGCGGTGACGCTGTTCGACCTGGTGAAAGCGCTCGGGACGATGCTGGAACGCGCCAAGAACCGGCCGATTTACGAGGTGGACGCGGCGGATGTGACGGTGGCGGGGATGATCCGGTACCTGCACGATCAGTTCGTGGAAGCGGGCGAGAATCAGCCGGTTTTTATTCTGCGTATCTTCGAGAAGCAGCGCTCGAGGCGGTCGATTATCGCGCTGTTTCTGGCGGTGCTGGAGATGGTGCGGATGCAGGCGGTGGGGTTGACGCAGCAGGATCTTTTCGGTGAAATCGCGCTGGAGCGGCGGGAGAAGTTCGAGGACGTGCTGAAGTCGGACCAGCCGATCGCAGCGATTGAGGATGAGTATCTGTAGGACTGTGCAGACACCTCAACAAAGATCACCACAGAGACACGGAGACACGGAGAAGAATAAGAACAAAGCCAAAATCCGAGCACACCGAGGTGGCGGAGGCCACGGAGAAATTAAGGAAAGAAAGATCCGTCACGTCATGTGGGGCAGGCAATCCTGCCTGAATCCGGCTTTTAGCCGGATTCCACGGATCGACGCCAGCGTGGCCGCCTGAAAGGCGTCCCCAGAGGGGACCCCAGCCAGCATAGGCTGCCGCACACACGCGGTCGCGGCTCAGTAGCTTAAAATCGAATTGACACGAATGGAAGAACTGGAAGCACAACCCGAAGACGCGCCGGAACCGGAAGAAACGCCGCCAGCGCCGCAGACAATCTCTATCGAGGAATGGATGGCGTCGAGCGAGCCCGGCGTGGAGGAAGCGCCGGAGGCGGCGGAGCTGGAAGATGTGCAGCTCATGGCGGTGATCGAGGCGTGTATATATGTCGCTGAGGAACCGCTGACGCCGGCGCAGCTCGCGGCCGCTCTCAATCAGGACGCGGAGCGCGTCCGCGCGCTGCTCGAGAAGCTGATGGCGGAGTTCGAGGGGCCGGAACACGGCGTGAGCATTCGCGAAGTGGCCGGCGGGTACAAAATGGCCACCAAGCCGGAGCATCACGAGGCGGTTCGCAGCTTCGTCAAGAGCCTCAAGGCTCCGTTGAAGCTCTCACTACCGGCGCTCGAGACGCTGGCGGTGGTGGCGTACAAGCAGCCGGTGACCGGGCCCGAAATCATGGAAATCCGCGGTGTACAGGGCGGGGGTGTGCTGAAGACTCTGCTCGAGCGAAGGCTGATTGTCGAGGCCGGCCGCAAGAACGTGATCGGCAGACCGATTCTCTTTAAGACCACCCGCGAGTTCCTGATTCAGTTCGGGCTGAAAGACCTGAGCGAGCTGCCGACGCTCAAAGAATTCGAGGAAATCCGCCGCATGGCGATAGGCGACAGCGAGCCTCCGGCGCCTGAGGCCGAGACGGCGGCGCCGGAGGTCGCGCAGACGCCCGAGGCGGAAGCGGCGCCACCGGCCGAAAATCAGGAGCAGTGATGGCGGAGGAGCGGCTTCAGAAAATCCTCTCGCAGGCCGGCGTGACGTCGCGGCGGCAGGCGGAGAAATACATTGTGGACGGGCGCGTTTCGGTGAACGGCGAGATCGTCACCGAACTGGGCTCCAAGGCCGACCTGGAACGCGACCACATCAAAGTGGACGGCCGGCTGATCCACGCACCGAAGCGTCAGGTGTATCTCGCGCTGAATAAGCCGAACAACACGGTCACAACGATGAGCGATCCGCAGCGTCGCGCCACCGTGATGGATCTGATCCGCGGCGTCAAAGAGCGCGTCTACCCGGTGGGCCGGCTCGATTATCACAGCGAAGGACTGCTTTTGCTGACCAACGACGGCGAACTGGCCAACGCCATCATGTCGGCGTCGACGCACCTGGCGAAAACGTACCTGGTGAAAGCCAACGGGACGCTCTCGGCCGACGAGGAGGAGAAATTCCGCCGAGGCGTTCCGCTCTCCGGCCGGCGGACTATGCCGGCGGGGTTGAAGATGATCCACGAGGCCGAGAATCCGTGGTACGAAGTGCGGCTTTACGAGGGCCGCAATAATCAAATCCGCGTGATGTTCCAACATTTCGGCCGGCTGGTGGAGAAATTGCGGCGGGTGCGCATCGGGCCCATCGAACTGGGCCCGCTCAAGCCCGGCGAATTTCGCCACCTGTCGCAGGAAGAACTGCATAAGTTGAAACGCGCCGTTCACGCCCCGGCGGGAAAGCCGCGGGCACAGGAGGCCGTATGAACCAGATCGAGGCAATTCTTCGTTCGTGCCGCACCATCGCGGTAGTGGGACTTTCGGGAAAGCGGTACCGTCCGAGTTACGGGGTGTCGGAGTACATGCAGCGCGCCGGGTACCGCATCATACCGGTGAATCCGCGGGAATCGGAGGTGTTGGGTGAGAAATGCTACCCCAATTTGGAGTCGGTGCCGGATGACATCGATATCGTGGACATCTTCCGGCGGTCCGAATTCGTGCCGGAGATCGTGGAAGCAGCGATTCGCAAGGGCGCGAAGGTGATCTGGATGCAGGAGGGCGTGGTGCACGAGGACGCGGCGCAGCGGGCGGAGCAAGCCGGCCTCACGGTGGTGATGGATCGCTGCATTCTGAAGGATCACCGGCGGCTGCGGCACGCGTCGTAAGATGAGGTAGGAGAAGGATTGATGGCTAGCGTCAAAATTCCGCCAGACCTCGCGGAGGAACTTGATCGGCTCGCTGAGGCGGACAGCAAGCCGCGCGCGGCCTACGTGGTCGACGTCCTCTGGCGCGACGTACGGCGCAGGAAGCAGCGCGAAGCGCTGAAGGCCTCTGCCGGCGTTTGGAAATCCGAAAATCACCCGGAGCTCGAACATGGTGGCGCGGCATATGTGGAGCAGATACGATCCGAGCCAGATGAGCGCTTCGACGACACGGCGGATCGATAAAGCTCGCGATGGCAATCATCCTGCTGCACACGTCAGTGATCCTGGATCATCTGAACGGACGGAATGACCGCGCGGAGTTCCTGGATTCACTGGTGCAGGAAGGGCATGTTCTCGCCTGCTGCGCAATTAACATCACGGAAGTATATGCCGGTTTGCGTCCGGGTGAAGAAACTGCGACAGAAGGCTTGTTCGAGAGCCTGGAGTTTCTGCCGATTACCCCGACGGTCGCTCGTCAGGCAGGTCTGCTGCGCCGCGACTGGCGGGCTAAAGGCCAAACGCTTTCCTACACCGATGTAACCATTGCGGCAGTCGCCATTGCGAATCAAGCACCGCTTCTGACGGATAATGCCAAGCAATTTCCCGGAAGCGGGCCTGTTACTGTGGCCGCTGCCGCCAACCCGGAAATCCTGACCATTTTGCGCTCACTCTTAATTTTATAGTTGACACCCGCCCGATTCCGTCGCACAATACTCTTAATTCCATAGTTGAAGGAGCACGCTTGGCGCGAAAGAAATCACCTAACCTGACGGAGGCCGAACTTCGTCTCATGGACGTCGTCTGGGACAAGGGATCGGCCACCGTGTCCGAGGTGACTGAGGCTCTCCCGAAAGACTTGGGGCTTGCCTACAACACCGTGCTCACCACCCTGCGAATTCTGGAGGAAAAAGGCTATCTCCGTCATACCAAGCGGGACGACGCCCGCGCCTTTGTCTACCAGGCGGTAGTGGGACGGAACGAAGCAGGGCGAAATGCCGTACGTTATCTGGTGAGCCGATTTTTCCGCAATTCGCCCGAATTGCTGGTGCTCAATCTGCTCGAAGACGAGGAGCTCGACGGGAAGGAACTGGCGCGCATTCGCAAAATGATCGGCGGGGAGGCAAAATGACGGGCACCGATTTCGCCGGCGCCGGGCTGGCCGCGGCGCTCAACACTTTCTGGATCGCGCTCGCGATACCAGCGGCGGCGTGGGTGCTGGCGCGCTTCCTGCCGCGGATGAACGCCGCGACGCGCCACCTACTCTGGTGGATGGTGCTGGCGCTGGTGATGATTCTGCCATTCGCTGCGTTCCAACCGCGTCCCGATGCCGCGCCCGTGCCGGAGGCACCCGCCGCCGTCGCAGCTACCGGTCCCACGGCTCCGGTTCCCGGCCCACTCGCGTCACAGACAACCCCGCGCAATGTCTTCCCCTTGGAACTGCACACCGGAGACTGGATGGCGATCCTGATTTGCCTCTGGCTGCCATTCGCCTTGGTACAACTCTGCCGCAACGCCTGGAGCTTCCTGTATCTGCGCAGGCTGAAGCGCCGGTCGCGCGCCGCGGCTGACGCACTGGCGGACCGCTTGCGCTATTGGATGGAAACCTGCGGCATCCACAGGCCCGTGCGGCTGCTGGTTTCGGATCGGGTTGGATCTCCCCTGGCCACGGGATTCCGCCATCCGGCGGTGATTCTGCCTTCCGCCCTGCTCGCGCAATTCAATGAAAGCGAGCTCGATCACGTTCTGCTGCATGAGCTGGCACACGTGGCGCGCCGCGACGATTGGTCCAGCCTGCTGGCGCGAGTCATCGGCGCGTTCGCCGGCCTGCACCCCGTCGTGGCCTGGACTCTGCGCCAGATCGCACGGGATAGAGAACTGGCCTGCGACGAGTGGGTAGTGGCGCACCTCGGCGAAGCGCGGCCGTACGCCGCGAGTCTGGCCCGTCTTTTTGAAGTTTGCCGCGAGCGCCGCCGCGTCGCGCTGGCCACCGGCATGGCCGAACGCGCATCGCGCCTGGGCGAGCGCATCGAGTGGCTGCTGGCGGGCGGGCGGCAATTCACCTCCCGCACTTCCCTGCTCCGCGTGGCCGTAGCAACGGCGGCGTTACTGGCGCTGGTGGCCGCCGGCGCGCAGGCGCCGCGATGGCTCGTGCTGGCGCAATCCACTGCGACTCCGGCCGGCGATCAGGCGCGCTCCGCCAAGCCGGTGAACCCGCACGGATCGTTTCTCGCGGCGCTGGTCGCCGCCGGGTACGGCGATCTCCCGGTGGACGACATCATCGCCTTGAAGGACCACGGCATTGACGCCCGCTTTCTCGCCGAGCTCAGCCAATCGGGCTGGGAAAAACTGAGCACACGCGACATGATCGAGATGCACGATCACGGCGTGCCGGCGGAAATGCTCCGCGCGCTGCGCGACGCGGGGTTCCAGCACGTGGAGATGCGCGACGTGATCCACGCCCACGAGCAGGGCGTGCGCCCGAGCACCTTGAAAGACGCCGCGCAATACGGCACGCACCTGACGCTCGCGCAGATCGTCAAGTTGAAACAGGCAGGAGTAATCCAATGAGGGAATTCGGATGGTTTGCCGTCATCGCGGGCGCGGTGATTTTCGAAGCGCTGACCGCTCCCAGTACGGGGCTCTCGGGACGGGGCTGGAGGCTGAGCCGCTCCGAGGAGGCAGGCAAGGTTCGGCTGACGCTGGAGCGTTCGCGCCCAGGCAACCACATGGTCACCACCAACGACGTGCCGCTGGCGAATTTCCACGGCTTTTCACCCGACATGCTCGATCACCGGGGTCCGGCGAAATTCACTTATGTGCAGGATGCCGCCACCCTCGAGTGCGAGGGCAGATACGGATGGGGCCGCGGCTCGGGTAGCTTCACCCTCACCCCCAATCCCCAGTTCGCCGCCGAGCTCAACCAGCTGGGATTCGCTTCGCCGAACCAGGACGATCTGTTCCAGATGGTGATCACGGGCACGAACCTGGATTTCATCCGCGAAGTTCACAATGCTGGCATCGCGTCGTCGCTGGGCGATGTTCTCGAACTGGCGCGGCACGGCGTCAACAGCCAGTACATTCATGACGTGGGGCGCACCGGCTATCGCGGCCTGAAGGCGGACGATTACATCGCGCTGCGCGATCATGGCGTGGAGGCGCGCTTCATCCAGGAGTTGAAAGACGCAGGATATCAGATCGACTCCGGGCAAGTGATCCAGATGAAAGACCACGGCGTGGATTCGGCTTATGTGCGGGAACTGGGCGCCTACGGCCTGCACCCCGATGCGCAGGACGTGGTGACGCTGCGCGATCACGGCGTGGATCCCCAATTTCTCCGCGGCTTCCGCGACGCGGGGTTCGATACCGTTCGCGCCGATGAACTCATCATGATGCACGATCACGGCGTGCCGCGCGAGTTCGTGCTGGAGGCGCACGATCTGGGCTATCACTTCACGCCGAACGAGGTGGTGCAACTGCACGATCACGGCGTCGATGGCAAATACCTGCGCACTCTTCGCGATTCCGGCATGCGGAAACTGAGCGCCGATCAGATTGTGCAATTGCACGATCACGGGGTGGAGTAAGCTGAGCCGGCCGCGACGGTCGTTTCAACGCGGTCATACACTGCAGGCGGTCACCGGCTACAACGCTATGAAGTGATCGATCCCAAGACGCGACGCAACGTGGTCGTTTTCTTTAATTAACACCGACGCCATGCCTCAATAGTAAATTCGACGGCGTGGTGAAGCATGCCAGACCGAAACTGCCCACCGCAATCGACGATTTCGTCCGGCGTCACCCCGACCGGCGCTATCATCTGAAGTAAGATGCGTTCCTGGGCGCCACTGGCGTTGGCCGCGGTATCGGCCGCGCCGGCGGCCACTTTTTCCCACGATATCGCCCCCATCGTCTACGAAAAATGCGCGCCCTGCCATCATCCGGGCGAGGCCGCGCCGTTTTCGCTCCTCACGTATCAGGACGTGAAGAAGCGCGCCGCGCTCGTCGCCACCGTGACGCGCAGCGGGTATATGCCGCCCTGGCTGCCCGAACGCGGGTACGGCGATTTTGCAGGCGAGCGGCGCCTGACGCCGGAGCAGATCGCCGTCATCGCGGATTGGGTCAAGGAAGGCGCGCCGGAGGGCCCGCCCGCCGAGACTCCGCCGCCCCCGAGTTTCGAGAGCGATTGGCAGCTCGGCACTCCCGATCTCGTGATCCAAGCGCCCAGCGCTTTCGAGCTTCCCGCGTCCGGACGCGACGTCTATTGGAACTGCATCTTCACACCGCCCATCACCACCCGCCGATGGGTGCGCGCCGTTGAGATCCGGCCGGGCGAACGCCGCCTCGTCCACCACGCCAACCTGATGGTGGACCGCACTGGCTCGGCGCGCGCGCAGGAGACCGCGCCGGGCAAAGGATTTCCCGGCATGGACGTCATCCTCATGAGCAACCCGTTCGACCCCGACGGCCATCTGCTGTTCTGGAAACCCGGCAGCGCCCCGCACGTCGAGCCCGACGGGTTCGCGTTCCGGCTCGACCCGGGCAACGATCTCGTGCTCAACATGCACCTGCAACCCTCCGGAAAACCTGAGGAAGTGCGGCCGTCCATCGGGCTGTATTTCACCGACAATCCCGAAACCAAATTTCCGCTGGTCTTCGAACTGGAGAACGACAACGCGCTCGACATTCCCGCCGGGGCGCGCGATTTCGCGATCTCCGACGACTTCACGCTGCCGATGGCTGTAGATGTTCTCGCGGTTTATCCGCACGCGCACTATCTCGGCAAGCTGCTGGAAGCGTGGGCCACGCTGCCCGATGGTTCGAAGAAGTGGCTCATCCGCATTCCGGATTGGGATCCGAACTGGCAGGCTGTCTACTATTGCCGCGAACCCGTCGCGCTGCCCAAAGACGCCGTGATTCACATGCGCTACCACTACGACAACTCGGCGGCCAACCCGCGCAATCCCAACCATCCACCCAGGCGGGTGCGCGCCGGCAATCTGGCCACCGACGAAATGGCGCATCTATGGCTGCAGGTGCTGCCGCGCGGGCCGGGCGACCGGCGGCGTGAATTGCAGGAGGCGGTGATTCGCCATCGCCTCGAGAAGAATCCCAACGATTTCGAAGCTCACATGAACCTGGGCGCCATCGAACTCACGCGCCTGAATCCGCAGGGCGCGGTGACGGAGTTGCGCGAGGCGGTTCGGCTCGACCCCAATCGTCCCGAGCCGCACAATATGCTGGGGCTGGCGCTGGCCTCCACGGGACGCAATGCCGAAGCGATCGAGCAGTACGTGCAGGCATTGCGTTTGCGGCCGGGCTTCGCCAGCGCCCGATATAATCTGGCAGTCGCGCTGGCGAAGGCAGGTAAGGTGGACGATGCCGTGGAACAATTGCGCAAGATTCTCGCGGACAATCCCGAAGATCCGTCGGCGAAACGGCGGCTGGCGGACGCCCTGACTTTGCGCGGGGTGCTGCTGCTGCGCGATGGCAGGCGCGACGATGCCGTGGCGCAGTTCGATGAAGCGTTGAAGCTCGACCCCGCGAATGAAGAGGCACGGAAGAATCGCGACCAGGCATTGGGTAAGTAGGTGTAAGCTATACGAATGCGGAGGGCGATCCTGTTAGCGGCGGCATTCTGCGCGTACGGCCAGCACTTCGAAGTGGCGTCGGTGAAGGCGGCTGACGCCGCGCAAGCGCAGGTAAGCAGGATCGACACGGATCCCGCGCAGTTCGTTCAATTGAACATGCCGCTGGTAACATTGGTTTCGCAGGCCTACCGATTGAAATCGTACGAGTACGACGGCCCTGCCTGGCTCGACACCGCGCGCTACGACATCAACGCCAAGATCCCGGATGGCGCGCCGGCGGACCAGGTGCCGGAGATGCTGCGGAATCTCCTGGCGGAGCGGTTCGCACTGAAAGTGCATCGCGAAAAACGGGAGATGACGGTGTACGACCTGGTGGTTGCCACGGGCGGTCCGAAATTCATGGGTTCCCGTTCGGCCGAACCCGGCGGTGCGGATGGATATCCTACTCTGCCGCCGGAGGGCGGAATGGACTGGACCCCGGACGGAAAAACCGCGCTGCGCATGCAACTCACCATGGAGCAGCTCGCCAGTAAGCTGGGTAGTTGGGTCGGCCGGCCGGTACACGATAAGACAGGGCTGAATGGGGCGTACGAAATTGGGCTGCACTGGGTGGACGAGTTGGAGCCGGCCATTTCGTCCGCGCCGAACGGGGCTCGCGGACCCTCTATTGTGAAAGCGGTTGAAACGCAGCTCGGATTGAAACTCAAGCCGACGAAAGGCGCGGTGGAAGTGCTTGTGGTGGACCACGCCGAGAGAGTCCCCACGGAAAATTAGCATTAGCAGGCGATGCGCACCGCGATGCCGATCGCGCGCCGCGAGCTGCGCGCGTATTTCGCCACGCCTGTGGCCGGCACGCTGCTGCTGCTTTTCGGGCCTGCTTTTCGGCTTGCTATCCGCGCCGGGGATGTGCGGCGCCTCCTCGACCCATCGCTTCCTGAACTCGAGGTCCGCGCTACAGCAGCAGCTCGGGCTCAAGCTGGAGACGGAAAAAGCGCCGGTCGAGGTGATCGTGGTAGATCGCGCAGAGAAAGCTTCGGCGAATTAGCGGCGTTCATTCACCGGGATGATATTCGCGCTGCGTGTGGCCCTTCAGATCGGCGCGATAGTAATAAACGTCGCGCAAGGCGCCGGTGGCGTAGCGCTGCGCCTCATCGTTGAAATGCGCCGACGCCGGATTGCCGCTCTCGCCGCCGGCCGTTACGGCCTTGGCCCGCACTTTGGGTCCGAATTCCACCACCGCAACGAAGCTGTTGCCGCTCGATCCGTACCATTTCTTCGTTCCCGGATAGGCGCGCGCGCCGAATGATGCGAGGGATCCCCACTGCGCGGATGGGAAGCCGACCGGAATGCTGGGCGCTTTGTCGTCGAAATGCGGCGCGATTGCGTCATCGAGGCGTTGGAAGCGGTTGATATCGCCCCACGGCGTTTTCCACGTGCCGAAATCGCGCGTGAGCTGGTCGGATGCGTTGGCCAGAGCGGTCAGCAGCTGGTCGGCCGGCGCATCTTCGATCTGCCCGCCTCTGCCCGCGCCCCGGCCGCGGCCGCCGGCCGATCGGCGCGCCTGGTCCGCCCAGAGAATCGCCAGCGAGGTGGCTACCGAATCGACGCTCCAGCGCAAATCCCACTTGCGCAGTATGGCGATCTGCTCGGCGGTTTTCGCCTTCAGCGGATCCGATTCGGGAGTCGCATCCCAGGCCTTGATGAGCGCCGGAATCGGCTTTTCGAACCACGTGAGATAGCTGTCGTAAGCCGCGGCGATGAGCGAATCCAACGTGAAATCCTTTTTGCCGTTCAGCACGCGCACGGCGTGCAGGCCGCGCGCCGATTCACCGCCGCTTTCCACATACGCCGGATAGTCTTCCTTCTTCGGACTACTCTCGCCCGCCGCCGACCATGGCCAGTTATTGGTGTTATACAACCAGCCGCTCTTGGGATTTAGTAAGTGCGGTGTCTCGTCGATATTGAGCAGGCCCTGCCACTCGGTGGCCGGCGTGTTGCCGTCGACAGGCTTGGTCCAATCGTATTTGGTGTCGCGCCGCGGAATGAAATTGCCATGGAAATAGGCGATGTCGCCATCGGAATCGGCGAAAATCGTGTTATTCGACGAATTGGCCTTCAGCTCCATGGTGTCGAGATAAGTCTTGTAATTCGTCGCCTTAGTGCGCAGATAGGATTGTTCCAACGCCTTGATGTGCTCCTTCATGAGGCGGATGGCCACCCATTTTCCGTTGAGCTCGCGCACGATCGGGCCATGGTGCGTGCGATACACCGTGAATTTCCGCGCCGCCATGCCTGAATCGGTCTTGTACCGAACGGTGATTGATTGCTCCGTTACGGGGCGTTCCTCGTTTCCGTACTGATACACGTAGTGGCCGTCCTTTTTCGTGACGGTCTCCAGATACTCGTCGACGGCATCCACGCCGCTCGAAGTGTGCATCCAGCCGGCGCGATCGTTGAAGCCCTGATAGCAGAAGAACTGGCCCCAAGTGGCCGCACCGTAAGCATCCAGCCCTTCCTCGCTCACCATTTGCAGCTCGGAGCGGAAGTAAAACGACGTGTGCGGATTGATCAGCAGCAGCGCATGATGATTCACCGTGTTCGACGGCGCCACCGCCGCGCCGTTCGACCCCGTGGGCTCCGGTTCGTACTCTTCTTCCTGCGGCTGTTCGGCCGCGACGGGCGTCTTTCCATAGAACCCCTGCAACAGATCGAGCCGGACTTTTTCGATATCGCCGCCGATGCTGCCTTCGGTGAAACTCAGCGCCATCCACGGTTCGAAATGCTGGATCACGCGCGGCTTCACTTCGGGATGGTTCGCCAGGTAGAAATTTAGCCCGTCGGCAAAAGCGTTCATCAGTTTCTGCAGCCACGCGGGGCTGGCGGCATATTCCTTCTTCAGCTCTTCGGGGTCGATGAAAAGCTTCATGCGCAGATCCTGGTAAATCTTGGATTCGCCTTCGGCCTCCGCCAGCCGGCCCATGGCGTTGATGTAGTTGGTCTCGACGCGGCTAAAATCGTCCTCGGCCTGGGCGTATTCCATGCCGAACACCGCGTCGGCATCGGTCTTCCCGTAGACGTGCGCGATGCCCCAGTCGTCGCGGATGATGGTGATGTTCCCGGCCTCCTGTTTCCAGCGCGCGAGGTCCGCGTTGGAATCGCCCTGAAAGGCGAGCGAGGCCGATACGGCCGCGAATGCGAGAAGGAGTCTTTTCATGGCTGGCTGCATTTATTCTATTCCTCGGTGCCCACGGACGGGCGTCGTTCGACGGGGTGATCGGGCGCGCGGGCTATGGCCATGAACTCGCCGGCGTCCAGCCAATTCAGCTCACAATGGGAGCAGTCGTCGATCACCACGTTGCCGCCGCCGGCGTAGTAATGGGTGTCCATCCGGCGGCCGCATTGCGGGCAGTACGTGACGCGGTCCAGTTGATGCGCATCGGGCGGCGGAGCGATCTCGATGGCGTCGCCCACCTGCGCTCGCAGCGCGCGGACGAGCACCACGAACACCGGCATGGGAATCAGGCTGCCGCGGCAGCGCGTGCAGTACCAAATGCGCTGCCGCGACATGGTGGCGTGCATCAGGGACACGCGGCAAATGGGGCAGAGAAGCTCGCTCGGCTGGTTGAAAACACGAACGCCATCGATGTTCTTCTCCGGCCTGTAGACGGTTTTACAGTACTGGCATTCGGCGGACGTCGCGCCGTCCTCGAGATTTAGTGGAGCGCCGCAACTGGGACAGTTCACGTCGTGAGACTATAACACGGCGGTTCAGGCTGTGGCCATCGCCTCCCAAAAATAGGACCGAAAAACAAGATTTACCACAGACACGGAGGCACAGAGGAACGGAAGAAAAGGCTGACAAGCGTGCAGGTGAGTGCGTCGACGGAGAGGCGAGAGAGCGGAAGCAAAACCTCTTCACGCAGAGCCGCAGAGGACGCAGAGAAAACCATAGAATGCATTCTCTGCGTTCTCTGCGCCTCTGCGTGAGACCGCTTTTCTTACGGGGCCAGAATCACGTCGTGCGGCCGCATCATCTCGTTGTCCTCATGTTCCAGCACGTGGCAGTGCACAGTGTTCCGGTTCAGCTGGAAATGGAGAAAGCGTTCCCCCATTAAGATAATGGAGCGAACGCATGAAGAAGCAACGGAAGCACTATACGCCGGAAGAGAAAGTCGCCATCCTGCGGCGGCATCTGTTGGAGCAGGTTCCGATCTCAGAATTATGTGACAAGCACGGCCTCCAGCCGACGGTATTCTACCGCTGGCAGAAGGAGTTCTTCGAGAACGGAACGGCTGCCTTTCAGCCGAAAGGGCGGCCCAACCATTCCGCCGAGCAGGAACGAATCGACTACCTTGAGAAGAAGATTCAGACCAAAGATGAGGTCCTGGCCGAATTGATGGCGGAGCACGTCGCGCTAAAAAAAACGCTCGGGGAACTCTGACCGGGGTCCGGGTTCCGCACGATACGCGGGATCAGATCGTTGACTTCGTCCGGCGCTGGTCGGAGAAGACCGAGATCGGCGCCGGGCGGTTTATCGTGTGGCTCGACATCGCTGCCAGCAAGTTCTACGATTGGCGGGAACGCTACGGCAAGGTGAACGAGCACAACGGCTGGGTTCCCCGCGATTTCTGGCTGGAGGATTGGGAGAAGCAGGCGATCATCGCCTTCCATTTGAAAAACCCGCTGGAAGGCTATCGGCGGCTGACGTTTATGATGCTGGACGCCGACATTGCGGCGGTTAGTCCGTCCAGCGTCTGGCGGGTATTGGGGCAAGCGGGGTTACTGTCGAAGTGGAACGGCAAGGTCGAAGAAGGGCACGGGCTTTGAGCAGCCTCTGGCGGCTCATCAGCACTGGCACATAGACGTGTCGTACATCAATATCAGCGGGACGTTCTATTACCTGTGCAGCGTTCTCGATGGCTGTAGCCGATATATCGTCAACTGGGATCTGCGGGAGTCGATGGCGGAGGCGGACATCGAGGTCATATTGAAGCGCGCCAAGGCACTTCACCCCGAGGCGAGGCCCCGGATCATCTCCGACAATGGACCACAGTTCATCGCCAAAGACTTCAAGGAGTTCATTCGGATCTCGGGCATGACACACGTCAGGACCTCGCCCTACTATCCTCAATCGAACGGAAAGATCGAACGCTGGCACAAATCGCTCATGGGACAGTGCATCCGGCCGGGAACGCCTCTGGCGCTGGACGATGCGCGGCGTCTGGTGGAGGGCTACGTCGAGCATTACAACAACGTCCGCCTGAATAGCGCGGTTGGCTACATCACGCCGAAGGACATGCTCGCCGGGCGTCAGCAGGAGATCCACGCCGGTAGGGATCGGAAGTTGGAGGCGGCGCGAAAGCAGCGGCAGATTCGTCGGCAGCAGGCTGTGTGATAAGCTTTGGGGGCCACTGTACGAGAAGCCCACAAGTGGCTGGCGGCGGTGGACTCGATGGCGTGCGGGCAGACCAGCGCCAAAGGCCGCCAACATTCAGGATGCGCCGTGATTCGGGAATTGGATTTGGTGGCATCGACGGGATGAATAGTTTCCGGATGCGCCGTAATCCAGGAGTTGACCGCGAGCGGACGGCAGCATGGGTCACTTCGAGGGGAAACTTCCCCCAACGCGACTTGCACTGCCGAGCAAGCCTAAAGACTTACGGCCCGCGTCGCCCAGATCCAATGCTTTGTACGAGTTGCGCGTTTTCCGCCCGAAGCTTCCCACAACGCATCTGGCCCGCATGACTTTCACTTCAGCGAATCGCGCGTTTCGCGTTAACTTGACGCTGCGCCGCCGCCGGGCTGACAATTCCATGACAATTCGCTCCGCGGGAACTATACAATTCTGGTAATTGGGCGCAATGCTGGTCAACCGCCATAACCGGCAGATCCTCCTGTTTCTCCTCGCCATTCTTGTGCCCGCCGGAGCCTTGATTTCGCTCGCCGTGCGCATCTTGTACCAGGATCAGGAACTGGAGGCCAAGCGGGCCATGGACCGGCGACACGCGGCCGTCGAACAAGTGCGCCGGGAACTCTCCTCGCGCCTCGAAGCCATCAAACTGCAAGAGATCAACCGATTGATTCGCCCCCCGGATTCTCATGGTGCGCGCGCCTCCGCAAACCCAGGGGTTCTTTTCACTGCGACAGTAGAGAACGACCACCTGATTCTCCCATGGGATGTTCCGCCATCGGAGACGGCGGGCGCACCGGACGATCCCGGATCGCAATTCGCGAAACATCGACAGGCAGGGGAGGCGCAGGAGTTCATCCAAAAGGACTATGCGTCCGCAGCCGCGGCATATCGGCTGGCATTGTCCTCCGCGGGCCGGGTCCAGGAAGTCGCCGAGGCGCGCCTCGCGCTGGCACGCGCGCTATCCAAAGCGGGAAATACCAAGGAGGCGACGCGCCAATATCGCATGCTCTTGGACGGCCCGGCGGATGCCATGGACGAGCAGGGAGTCGGCTTCCGCTTTTATGCCGCGGAGCGACTCCTGGCCGGCGGCCACGACGCCGATGCCGTCCGCGCAACTCTGCGGAATCAACTGCGCAGCGATCAGCACCTGACGCTGCCGGAACTCTACATGGTCCGCGGTCTTCTTGGACCCGCTGCCGATCCCGCCAGCAGCCAACGAATCTCCGATCGCATCGCCGAGATGGAGCAGGCCGAATCGCTGGCCAAAGACTTTCCGCGGGTGCGCGCGCAGATGGAATCCGGTGCCGCCACTGACGGGTCGGTCTGGGTGCCGTACGGCCAGGAGCCCTGGCTGGTAACCGTCGTTTCTCCGCAGCCTCCTCTGCCGGCATTGGCTATCGCGCTATCCTCTGCGAAGGTGGCTCCGCCGGGCGTCCGGCTACTCGGCCGCCCTCCAGCGGCGGCTGGAGATTACCTCGGCGAAGCCTTCCCCGGCCTGCACGTGGAATGGACTGAAAGCCGGTCTCGTGAAACGACGCGCCAACGCTTGCCGGCGGGCATCTGGATCGCGGCCGTCGTCCTCGTCCTGGGAATGGCCGTCTTCTGCGGTTATCTGCTCTTGCGCGATGTCAACCGCGGCACCCGCATGAACGAGGTGCGCTCGCAGTTCGTCGCCAGCGTCTCGCACGAGTTGAAGACGCCACTGACGGCGATTCGTATGTACGCCGAGACACTCGCCATGGGCCGCGCGCGCGACAACGACACCAGATCCGAGTACCTGGAAACCATTGTCAACGAGAGCGAGCGCCTGGCCCGCCTGGTGGACAACGTGCTCGACTTTTCAAGAATCGAACAGGGCAAAAAGATCTACCGCCTGCGTCCCACGCGCCTGGACGAGGTCGCCGGCTCGGCCGCCCGCGCCATGCAATTTCAACTGGCCCAGCAGGGTTTCGAATTGCGTCTTTCCATCCAGGAGGAAATGCCCGCGGTGGCAGCCGATCCCGACGCCATCCAACAGGCGATCCTGAACCTCCTCACCAACGCTATGAAGTACTCGGGCGACGCGCGCGAGATCGACCTGCGCCTGGCCGCACGCAATGGCGACGTGGTCATCGAAGTGACCGACCATGGGCTGGGCCTGGCGCCGGAGGAGCAGAAGCACATTTTCGAGAAATTCTACCGCGCCCCTTCGCACGAGAGCCGCCTCATTGCCGGAACGGGGCTGGGGCTAACATTGGTGGCGCATATCGCCAACGCGCACGGCGGGCGCGTGGAAGTGGAAAGCGCGCCGGGCGCGGGCAGCACCTTCTGCCTGTTTCTGCCGATCGGAGCGCGGACATGATCACGATTCTCGCGGTGGAAGACGACCCCGCCATTCTTCGCGGCCTTTCCGACAATCTCCGCTTCGAAGGCTACGAAGTGGTGACCGCCACGGATGGCGAAACCGGCTATCGCTTACAACGGCAGCGCAAGCCCGACCTTATCCTGCTCGATCTGATGCTTCCGCGGATGAGCGGATTGGAACTTTGCCGCAAGCTGCGCGGGGAAGGGATCCAGACTCCGATTCTGATGCTGACCGCGCGCAGCGAGGAGCCGGATCGCGTCCTGGGCCTGGATCTTGGAGCGGACGATTATGTCACAAAACCATTTTCCGTACGCGAGTTGATGGCCCGCGTGCGGGCGCTCCTCCGGCGTAGCCAGCCAGGGGCCGAGGGCGGCCAAGGCCTGCCGGACGAACTGCGCTTTGGCGAAGCCGAGATCGACTTCCGCAGCTACGAGGCGCTGTTCGGCGGAAAGCCGGTCGAGATGACGCGCAAGGAATTTGCAGTGCTGCGCTTTCTGGCCTCGCGCGCAGGCGAGGTAGTAACTCGGGACGAACTCTTGAACGAGGTGTGGGGATATGAGTCGTATCCTTCCAGCCGCACGGTGGACAACCACGTCGCCGGGCTCCGCGCCAAGCTGGAGCGGGACGCATCCCAGCCGGAGCACATCAAGACCGTGCATGGGGTGGGATATAAGTTCATTCCATAATTCCATGACAAAGATCTTGCATTCTTTTTGCAGAAGGCGGGGATTAGCGTGACGATTTCCGCGGGCGGAAAGCGCACTCTGGGACTCGGAGGAGATTTCAGATGAAGCTCACAATCTTAGTTGCTGGCGTAATGTTCGGGGTAGCGGCGCTTGCCGCCGACTCCGGACCGGAGTTGTTTCAAAAAGCCGTTACCGCGGAGCGCGCGGCGGGAAATCTGGAACAGGCGATCACGCTATATCAGCGGGTCGCTACAGAGTTTGCATCCGACCGCGCACTGGCGGCCAAGGCGTTGGTGGCCGAGGCGCACTGCTACGAGAAGCTCGGCCAGGATAAAGCGGTCAAGATTTATGAGCAGGTGGCGCGCGATTACAAGGACCAGCGCGAGCCCTTGGAGACGGCAAGCGCCCGGCTCGCGGCACTGCGGCCGGGCGCGAGCCCGGCGCCGCCGACGATGACGCAGCGCAAAATCGAGTTGCCGCTCGCAAGCATCCTGCCGTATCAGGGCCCAAACCTAAAAAGGTATATGAGTTTATCGATCTTCCCAACGGACGGCCAACGAGTGCTCTACAAGGAAGGCGCCACCGGAGCGCTGATGATCAGCGACCTCGCCGGTCAGGACAAACGAGTCATCTTTAAACCGAAAGCGGGTGAACAGATCGAAAACATTTTCCCCTCGCGCGATTTTTCCAACGTCCTTCTGGGGCTTCGTGCAGACGATGGTCCGAAGTCGGTAGTGCTCAAGACCGACGGGACGGGTTATCGCGAAACGGCATCAGTCGGAGGGAATGTCTCCTCCGCGTGCGGGCCACCAGATTGGTCGTGGGATAATCGTTATCTTTTCGATTGCCTGAAGGAGCCTAAAGGTACCGCCCAGGTTCGCAGGGTTTCGGTGACGGACGGTGAAATCCGCAATGTGGGCCGCGCCCAAGGGCCTCTCAATCGGCCTTCTCCTGACGGACGTTTTATCGCGTCCGCCTCAGCCTACGAGGTTATCGGCAAAATCTGGATCATGCCGGTTTCAGGGGGAGAGCCGGAACTGGTCCGCGAAAACGCTCACCTAATAGAGTGGACCCGAGACGGGCGCTACCTGATCGTTACCAGCTCCCATTCGGGTTCAGAAGCGCTTTACTTACTTCCGATCAAGGATGGGAAGGCTGCGGGCGACCCGGTCTTCGTCCATTACGGGCCCTGTTTTTTCGGTTTGACAGTTGGCAATGGAGGCCTCGTTTGCCACTCCTCTCATCCTGGCGATGGGCTCGAAGCCTGGCTGGGGTCCTTGTGGATCCTCGAGAATTTCGAGCCCAAACAGCAGGCAGCGAAGTGACGATGCCAATACTTAGGGCAGCTTGAGCTGAGGGCGACGCCGGGCTCGGCGTCCGGCGCGGAATGACCAACTGAGCCGCGACCGCAGGGAGCGGTCCCCGGTAGCGAAACGGCCGGGACAGCCCACCAGGAGTAGCGGGCGTCCCGGCCCGGAGCTACTCGCAACCTCATCGAAACCCGCACAGAGTTTATAGCCCCGCCTTCGCACATATTAGGCGCCGGCCGTTGATGCGGCGTAGCAGTTCACGTGGTTAGCGCCGCTGTGGGAGCAGAGAAGGTGCAGCAGTCTGATGACGGTTGCAGCGTACGGCCTCAGAGAGGTAGGCCAGTACGTGGCGCTGCTGTTTCTTGCAAGTC
>Ga0181538_10000531_pt1 | contig 44817 bp, 50 predicted proteins | sample PEATcosm2014_Bin_40_FD_119773 | JGI IMG/M metagenome (GOLD analysis project Ga0181538, IMG submission 119773) | Peatland microbial communities from MTU Mesocosm Facility, Houghton, MI, USA - PEATcosm2014_Bin23_30_metaG | ecosystem: Environmental > Terrestrial > Soil > Wetlands > Peat | place...
GGCGTCGCTGCATCAGGGTTTCCCCCATTGTGCAAGATTCCCCACTGCTGCCTCCCGTAGGAGTCTGGCCCGTGTTTCAGTGCCAGTGTGGCCGTGTGCCCTCTCAGGCCGGCTACCGATCTTCGCCTTGGTAGGCTTTTACCCTGCCAACTAGCTAATCGGCCGCGGACTTCTCTTTCAGCGTCTTGCGACTTTCCTCTCTCGAGCTTATGCGGTATTAGCCACGGTTTCCCATGGTTATTCCTCACTAAAAGGCAAATGATCCACGTGTTACTCACCCGTACGCCACTTTACTCATGGATTGCTCCACTTTCTCGTTCGACTTGCATGTGTTAGGCGCGCCGCCAGCGTTGATTCTGAGCCGGGATCAAACTCTCATTTGAAGTAATGAGTTTTAAAATCGCTCCGGTTTACTCAGAGTACTGACGAGTTCTTCTTTACTGCATCCAACCAGATTGTCAATGATCTGCGCGAACCGCCCCAGACAACGTATTATCTGAAACGGCTGCAGGCCTCGAAACTTGCCCCGGCCTGCGCATCCACAAACGCGGACGACCGCACGCCGGAAGAAATCTAGAATTTAAAAAGAGCCAAACAGGAAGGCCGTATTCCGCCCCAGCCGATTGCCGGCCAGAGTTTTGTTACCATTCCTTACGAAAGGGTCGCCTTTTTTATCACTTCCACGCTACCCTTACAAACCGTCGCGCCTAGCGTGCGTAACGTTTCCGACCCTCAATTTGCGGCGACTTGACCAGAATACCAAGAGCGGCCCTGCGATGCAAGTCCTACCTCAAGAAAAAATCGCCGGCCGCTATCAAGCAAATTTATCTAATCCGCAACTCCCTGCAAACACAAGGCTTAAATCAGTGACAGAAATTCACCGTGTGTCGATATAATGAGCGTTGTGAGCCTTCCGGAGGCACTTCCGCTCTCCATTTTGACCCTTTCGTCCGTGATCGCGGCCGATTCTCCCCCGACTCGTATCCCAACCCGCGTCGCAGAGGAAGCGGAAGTTTTGCAACAGAATGTCACCCGCATTCTTACCCGCGACACCCTGATACGGCACTCCCGCCTGCGTCCCTCGCGTGCAGCCAGCGCGGCGGAACGCGCCACGGGTCCCCGCCTCCCCGTCCGCGAAGTCGTCTCCGAGTTCAGCTTCGGCCCGATGCACAGTTCTCCTTCTCACGACCTCATGGAATTCCGCCAGGTGTTGTCCGATGGCGTGCCTATGCGGTCGGCTGATAGCGCCCTCCGCGTCTTGTCCGAGGGCATCCGGAAGGGGGACGACCGCGCCCGCAAGCGCATGCTCGAACAATTTGCCTGCAACGGCCTGGTCGATATCGCCACCGATTGTGCCCTCGTCCCGCTCGTGTTCACTACCCGCGGGCAAAAGCAAATCGAGTTTTCCCCTTCCGGCCGCTGCTATATCGGCGCCGACCCCGCAATTGCCTTCCTGTGGAAGCTGAAATCGGCCGAGGGCAGCCTTACCGAATTCCACGGCCGTGAGTCCGTGCATCGCCCTCTACAAGGGACAGTCTGGGTTAGGGCTTCCGACGGCGTTCCGCTCCGCGTGAACGCCTGGATGGAGTACGCAGACCAGGACGACAACCGCATCCGCGACGATGCCTCTGTTGACTGCGTGATGTCGCAACATCGCTTCCTGACCCCCGCTTCGGTCGTCCACCACCACCTGGTCAACGGCGCCATTGTCACCGAAAATCTATATCGCTACGAGCCGTTCCGGTTCTTCAGCGCCAAGTCCACCATCAGCTTCGGCAGCCCCAAATGACCCAGATCGTTTACCTCCACGGCTTCGCTTCCGGACCGCAGTCGTCCAAAGCCCGATATTTCCGGGCGCTGCTCGAACAGGCGGGTGCCTCCGTGGCCGTTCCCGATCTCGCCGAGGGTGATTTCGAACACATCACCATCACCGCCCAGCTCTCCGTCATCGATCGCGCGGCCAATGGCGAACCGGTGGCGCTCATCGGTTCCAGCCTCGGCGGATATCTCGCGGCCCTCTATGCCGCGCGCTATTCCAACGTGACAAAGGCCGTCCTGCTCGCGCCGGCCTTCGGTTTCGCGCAGCGCTGGCCGGAACGCCTCGGCCCCGCCGACATGGCCGCCTGGCGCCGCAACGGCACCATCGAAGTTTTTCATTACGCCGAAAACCGCAACCGGAAGCTCGGTTATCAACTGCTGGCCGACGGCGAACGATTCGAAGCCAATCCCGATTTCACCCAGCCGGCCCTCATCTTCCATGGGGCGCATGACGATGCCGTGCCCGTCCGCTACTCGCGCGAGTTCGCCGCCGGTCATCCCAACGTCACGCTCGAAGTCCTCGACGCCGGCCACGACCTGCTTAACGTCCTGGACTACATGGCGCCCAAAATCCTGAGCTTCCTGGCCGATTAGTCGCGGCTCTTCAGTCATGCGTTGAAACGACAGCGCCTACTGAGCCGTGACCGCAAGGGAGCGGTGCCTTTCGTGCGGAACAACGAGTTTTGGTGCGGTCAAAATACTAGACTTCCGGAAACCGGCTCAGCGGAAATGTCTCCACCTGCGGCGACCGCTGCTGCACCAGGACTCCGCCGTCCACCACCAGGCAAGCGCCTGTGATGTAGCGCGCATCTTCCGTCGCCAGAAACAGGGTCGGACCGGCGAGATCCTCGGGTGAGCCGAGGCGGCCGAGCGGCACCACCTTGCCGCGCTCCACGGCTGAAGCCTCGTCGAGATCGTAGGTGCGGATCAGCCCGGGCACGATAGCGTTTACCCGCACGCCGTAGGGAGCCAAGTCGAGTGCCATGGCTCGCGTCATCGCCTCGATGCCTCCCTTGGAAGCGTCATAAGCCACGTTGCCGCGATGAGCTCTGGTCGCGCCTCCGCTCGACATGTTAATGATGACGCCCGACCGTTGCCGCGCCATGTGACGCGCGGCGCGGTGCGCACACAGAAACGAGCCCTTCAAATTCACATCCAGAAGCCGGTCCCACCACTCCTCGTCGCCTTCCAGGAAATGACGCGCCGCGTGAATATTGCCGGCATTGTTCACCAGCACGTCCAGGCGGCCGAAGCGCGCGAGAACCTCGTCGAACAGGGCATCGACAGCGGCTTTCGAGGCGACATCGGCAGGTACGGCGAAGGCCGCCGGTCCGATGGCTGTGGCGACCTCCAGGGCCCGTGCGGGGTCGATGTCGTTGACCGCGACGCGCGCTCCTTCGGCGGCAAAACGCTCGGCGATGGCGCGGCCGATGCCGTGCCCCGCGCCGGTAACGATAACGACTTGGTTCGCGAATGGTCGCGCGTGCATGATCTCCGATGCTACCAAAGCCCCTCCGCGCAGTGCCCGGCCCCGCTTACGCGGCCTATTGAGCCAAAAATACCACGGTCGCCTCGCACTTTTGGATATTGTGGACTGAAATTCCTTTATTTTTGCCGGCGCCCGAACTATAATTCGATCAGGAGAGCAGCCATGTGGCCTCGTGACGTGCCCGAAGTGCTGATCGTTATTGGGATATTGGGTAGCATCGGCCTCGCACTGTACAACTGGGTGCACCGGAAACCGGATGCTCGAAAGTAGGGAAAGCGCGGAATTGGGGCTGGTGCGTCCACCCCCAGGGCCGTTGTTAACGGAAAACCGGACCCCCACCTCCGCAGACCGCCCCGGCCGTGATATTCTTACACTTTCTATGAGTATTTCTGACGTGTACCTCGGCATGGGCCAGGATGCGTTCGACCGGCTGGTGCGGAGTGTTTCCATCGGCAAACTGAAGACCTATCAGATGTACGAAGGCTTCAAGGTTCGGGCCCATTTACCCAAGGTGAATACCGAACTGCTGCGCAAATCGGTCCCGCGGTTTTGGGCGCGTGTCGAGGCGCGCGATGAGGATTTCGGAAGAGATTTGGCTCAGGCCATCCTGGTTTCGCACCTGGAGATGATTGTGGCGATTCTGGATTTCCTGGGCGTGCCGCATGAGAATGGGTTCTTCGCCAAGGATATGGACCCAAAGCCGTTCTTCGCCGATGGTTGGGAGGATCGGGTGTATCAGAAGTTCCGGGAAAGTTATCCGGAGCCGCTTCTCGTTTTTTACGTGAATCATTTGCGGTGGGAGTTGCTGGGCACTGCCGAACTGTACCGCCCGGCTTCTTCAAACGCTGCTTGAGTTCGGCCAGCAGCGTGCAGTTAGAACGTTCGAACCATGACAGTTCCTGGACCGGGTTGGTCACCGGAGTTTTTTCGGAGACCCGCTCATAGCGCGGAAGCCATAGCTGCTGAATCACATCCGAGCTGTTTGACCGGTGTGGTCGGCAGCTGCCATTTACCGCTGGGTGTGGCTTTTTTAAACGTGAACATGCGTTCATGCGCCAATTCACCCAATTGGGGCGTCTGCGAATCTGGAATTCCCTGTTCGTACATAAATACGAGGTGCCTGACGTGAATCATTGCGATTTCCATTATTCTCATCTTCTGCCCAAGAAACCGGGCATTCTCCCGCTGGAGGAGACGATGACGAAGCAGTGCCGCCGTTGCGGCGCGGAATTCGTCACGCGTTCCCGGATACGGAAGCGCTGCGATTCCTGCCAGACAGTCGTCTCGGCCGAAAAGCAGAAGAAAGCCAATGAGCGCCTGAAGGCCCGCCGGGCCGCGCGGCGCATGTGCTTGCTGAAGGCCTGCTAAGACTTAGCTGACCAGGGTACGTTTTCGTACCGTCAATTCCAACGTCGATTCAGTCGCCGAAGGAGGCCGTGTATCTGGTGATTCTCAACCGGCTTCGCCTCCAGGTGGGTCTTCAGATTTAGGCGCAGTCCCGGTTTCGTGAGAGTGGCCGCGATGGGTGAAATCACTCAATTGCAGACGGAAAGACGCTTTCGTGGAACGGTCCACTGCCTAATCTGAGCAAAGTAACCACGGCCTGCGCCTCGGCTGACCGTCCTTCCCCCACCGGACCGACCTTCTCAGCCGTTTTGAATTTCACCGAAACCCGATCCAACTCCAGCTCTAATGTCTCGCTCAGGCGCTGGCGAATGGCCTCCCGGTAATCCTTCAGCTTCGGGCGCTCCAGAATCACCGTGGAATCGACGTGTACGATGCGGTATCCCAGATCCTCCACCAGTTTCTGCGCATGCCGCAGAAAGACCAGGCTATTCGAGCCCCGCCAACGTGGATCGGTATCGGGGAAATGCATCCCGATATCCCCTAGCGCCGCCGCGCCCAGAATTGCGTCGGTAATCGAATGCGAGAGCACGTCGGCATCGGAGTGGCCCTCGAGGCCAAAATCGCTCTCAACCGTGACGCCGCCGAGAATCAACGGCCGTCCCGGCGCCAGGCGATGAACGTCCCAGCCGATACCCGATCGGTATTCGCTCACTGCGCGTCCCTGGTGATTTCCGAGTTGAAGAAGAGGTGCGCCAGGTCCATGTCGCCCGGCTTGGTGATTTTGATATTGCGATCGCTGCCCATCACCACGCTCACTTCGACGTCGAGCCGTTCCACCAGGCTCGATTCGTCGGTGCCCGTGAAGCCGTCGGCCCGCGCCATCTCGAAAGCGCGCTTCAAGAGCTCATAGCGGAACACTTGCGGGGTCTGCGCCATCACCAGCTTCTCGCGCGGCAGCGTCGAGCGGATGCGCACGTGGCTGGTGCCGCGAATCACCTGCTTCACCGTGTCCACGGCCGGTACTCCGACGATCGCCGCGCCCGTTTCCGCCGCCTCGTCCAGCACTTTCTCGATGGTTTCCGGGTCGATAAACGGCCGCACCGCATCGTGGACGGCCACCAGGTCGGTATCCGGCGCGAGGGAATTCAGTGCATTCCCCACCGATTGCTGCCGGCTGTTGCCGCCTTCCACCACGCGCACGGATTCGCCCGGAAAACCGCGCGCCAGCATGCCGCCGACCCATTCCACGTCGTCGGCGCGCACCGCCACCACGATCTCGCTGACGCGCGGCGATGCCGCGAACTTGCGTACCGTGTGCATGAGAATAGGCGAACCCTCGAGCAACATGAACTGCTTGCGGCTGGTGCCGGTTTTTTCGGCACTGCCCTTGCCCATACGAGTACCGAGGCCCGCCGCGGGTAGTATCACGGCAACTTTCATGTGTATTACGATTCTATCGTGGTTTTTTCGGGAGGCAGATTGCCGATCGGCTGCGGATCGCTCTTGCGAACCGGGCGATCGTGCCGCTCCGGCGACGGCGTGGCGTGCATGCGGTCGTCAAACTTGCCGAAAATCATCTTGCCGGCCGTGGTCTGCAGCACGCTGGTGACGGAGATGTCGATGGTCTTCGAGATCATCTTCTTGGCATTGTCCACCACCACCATCGTGCCGTCGTCGAGGTAGGCAACGCCCTGGTTGTACTCCTTGCCTTCCTTGAGGATGAAGACCCGCATGGATTCTCCAGGCAGCACAATCGGCTTCAGCGAATTGGCCAGTTCGTTGATGTTCAGCACCTCCACGCCGTGCAGTTGCGCCACTTTGTTGAGGTTGAAGTCGTTGGTGACTACTTTGCAATCGTAGAGCTTGGCGAGTTCGATGAGCTTCATGTCGACTTCCCGCACCTGCGGAAAATCGTCCTCCACAATCTGCACCGTGAGGTGAGCCATTTTCTGCACGCGCTGAAGGATGTCCAAGCCCCGGCGGCCGCGATTGCGCTTCATGGAATCGGCCGAATCTGCCACTAATTGCAACTCCCGCAGCACGAATTGCGGGATCACCAGCACGCCATCCAGAAATCCCGTTTCCGCGATATCCGCGATCCGGCCATCGATGATCACGCTGGTGTCCAGGATCTTATGCGACTTCTTGGAGGCCTTTTCTCCACCGAAAATGCCGCCGAGCGCGGACAGATTCAACATGTCGCCTTTCATGGCGCCCACGATCAGGCCCACATAGGTCATGAGAAGCAGTAATGCCACCTGTAGATAAGGCGGGGCGTCCGCCTTTCCCAAGATAAGAGACATCAGAAATGCTCCGGCGATTCCCAAAACCGATCCCGCCGCGGCGCCGATCAGCCGTTTCAGACTGATTTTCTCCAGGCGCAACTCGAAAACCACCACCAGTGCTCCGATAACGGCTCCGCCGCCTGCGGCAATCCACGGGGTAACACTCTCGGGATGAAGGAAGTACGCAGCAAAGGCGAAGACCAGGACCAAAACACCACGAACCAGAACCAGGTCGAGCAAGATTGCACCCCCTTAGGGCAAGTATGAAATCCGGTATCCGACACCTCGACTAAAACATTCACGTCGCGCCAAGAGTATACCACTTACTGCAGTCGAGCTAAATGGAATTCTGGGAGAGCGCTGTCCTCAAACAAGAGAGCAGCACGTCGGCGTCTGCACCATCGAACACAAGCGGGGGTTTGATCTTGATCACGTTGTGCAGCGGGCCGTCGGTGCTCAGCAGTACGCCGCTCGCTTTCATCCGTTCGATCAGCGCCGAGGCCGTGGACGCGTCGGCGAGCTCGATCCCCAGAAACAGCCCCCGCCCGCGCACATCGCCGATCACGGGAAATCCTACAGCCAGATCGCGCAACCCGGCCAGCAGATAATCGCCCGTGGTGCGGGCGTTTTCCTGCAAACCCTCGTCGCGAATCACGTCGAGCACCGCCAGCGCCGCGGCGCAGGAAACCGGATTGCCGCCGAAGGTATTGAAATACTCCATTCCGTTGGCGAACGAATCGGCGATCGCGCGTGTGGTGACTACAGCTCCCATGGGATGGCCGTTGGCGATGGGTTTTCCCATGGTGACGATATCGGGCGCAACGCCTTGCGTTTCGAACATCCAGAAGTGCGAGCCCGCGCGGCCGAATCCGGTCTGTACCTCGTCGGCCACGCACACCCCGCCGGCGTGGCGCACGGCGGCGAAAGCTTCCGCCAGGTATCCGGGCGGGAAAAAGATCTGGCCGCCGCACCCCGATGCCGATTCGGCGAAAAATGCCGCCGGCGGTCCGGTGCGCCGAATGGCGTCTTCCACGTGGGCGGCGTATCGCGAGCCGGCGTCCGGTCCGCGGTACGGCCCGCGATATACGTCGGGCAGCGGCATCACTTCCACGTGCGCCGGTTTGCCGCGTCCGCCCTTGCCGTTGAATTTGTAAGGGCTGATGTCGACGAGCGCGCTGGTGTTGCCGTGATAGCCGGCGTCCAGCACGAAAATCCGGTCGCGGCCGGTATGGGCACGGGCCAGCCGCAGCGCCAGTTCGTTCGCCTCGCTGCCGCTCGAAACCAGATAGACCACGGTCAGTTGCGGCGGGAGCATCGCCGTGAGCCGCTCCGTGTATTCCGCCAGATTCTCGTGCAGATAGCGCGTGTTCGTGTTGAGCAGCGCCATCTGCCGTGCCGCGGCTTCGTTCACTCTGGGATGGGCGTGGCCCACATGCGCCACGTTGTTCACACAATCGAGATAACGCCGTCCGGAAGCATCGTACAGGTATTGCCGCCAGCCGCGGACGATGTGCAACGGCTCGCGATAGGAAACACTCAGCGACGGGCCGAGCATGCGCCGCCGCGATTCCACTAAAGACGCGGCACTCCGCGCGCCTTTGGCATAACCACAGACCCGGCGGAACACTTCACGGGGCCATTCCGGGGGGAACGAAGCCAGTTTTTCGAGCAGGTCCCAGGCCGGACGATTGCTGATGTTCAGGTACTCATTGCCGGGTGCGTGGCGCGTCTGGTTGGCCGCATAGCAGACGCTGGCGCACAGGCGCGCGGCGGCGAGCGTAGAGAGCGCGTCCACTTCCGCTTCGCTCAGAGGGCGAGCGGCGTGATACCCGCCCACCACTTCGGCAGCCGCGGCGATCGGGTCCTGTTTATCGAGCATGGCGTAGGCAATGGCGATGGCCAGGTCGCCGGCCGTCACCGAATGAACCGCGTCGCCGAGATCGAGGAACGAGACCACTCGCGTTCCGGCGGCGTCCACGAGCACGTTATAGTCGTTGGCGTCGTTATAGATGAGGCTGGTGGGCAAACCAACCCAATCGAGCGCCTGCCAGGCGTCCACGAACGGGCGAAGCATGCCCCGGCGCGGCGCGGGAATGAGATCGAGATAGCGCCATGCCATCGACGCATGCCGCAAATCCCAATGGAGAATTCGTTTCGTGGCGGGGTGTTCGAAGCCGATGAGTGCCTCGTCCATCCGCGCCAGCGACGCACCCAGGGAACGGAGCAGCGGCGCGGATTGGGGTTGGACGGTCGCCATCGGGACGCCATCCACCCATGTCAGCAGGCGCACGAAGTATGCCGTGCCGCCGTCGCCCGCAACCGGTGTTATTTCGAGGCCCGACCGCGCCGGTATCAGACGCGGAAACACCAGCCCCGTTGCGCTTCGTCCCAGCCAGTCTAGCAGCTTGTTTTGCAGGTCGAGAACTTCCAGCGCCTCTTCGCGATTGGCGATTTTGAGCACGAATCGCGGCCCGGAATCGTCCCGCAGGACGAAATTCTGATCGCGCTCGCTCGGCAGAGATTCCGCGTCGAGCGAGAGTCCGTAGAGATCGCGTGCCAGGCGCGCCGCATCGGCGGCCGTAAAGCTGGGCGCAGCCGCGACGTTCATGGGAATCGGATCTCCACTGGCGCGCACCGGTCGCTTTCGTTGCCCGCTTTATCGAACGCGCCTACGGCATAGCGATACGTCTTGCCATGCTCCGCTGTGGTATCGGAATAGCTTGGGACGGAGTTGGTGTCCGCCAGTTTCTGCAACGTACCATTGCCTTCCGACCGGTAAATGCGATAGCCGGCGAGATCGGCTTCCGTGTCGGGCTCCCAGACCAGCGATACGCCATTGGCGGAACGGTCGGCGCGTAGTCCGGCTGGGACGGCGGGCGGAAATGTATCTTTGGGAGTCTTCGGAGTCGCCTCCGAGAGATCGCTCTCGGCCACCTTACCATTCCCCGCATCGGCAACAGCTTGTACTATGTAGCTGTACGATTTCCCGTATTCGATCCCGGCGTCCGTCCATTCATGGCTGGTCACGGTGGCGACTACGGTGTATTCCTTCTCGTCGCCCACTTTTCGCAGCACGCGGAAACGGTCGCCCGCGCCGGTCCACGTAATGCGCTCCCCCGCCGCCGTGTCTTCGACGGTAGGCGCCGACGGAGTTGCGGGTGGAGCCATGATCGGCAATGTCTCGAAATTCGACCAGTCGGAGCGTTTGCCGTTGGCGCCCATGGCACGGACGCCGATGGTGACCTGTTTGCCCGTCCAGTCGTTTGCGGGGATTTTGAAGGTAGCGATCCCGTCTTTGGATTCGAATTGCGAGAACGGTTTGGCTTGGTTTGCCCAATCGCCGGGGATGAAAGGATTGCCGGCCACGCCGATGCGGAGATCGAGCTTCACGGAAGCCTTGATAATGTTGTTCTCGGTGGTCAGGGTCGGAACGGTGCAGTGGGCGATGATGAGAGATCCGCGTTCGACTGCCGCGAGGTCGGTGACCCTTTGTGGAATGTTGGCCAGCGGCACGATCGGCTGGCCGATATACCCGCAACCGGCGCTAAGAATCAGTAGGGCAGCCAATCCTGGCTGCAGCCGCCTTTCAGGCGGCCAAACCCGCATCAATCCGCAGAATCCGGCTGTTTTCCGCGAATTTTGCAAGTGGCTCAATTTTGGCTGCCGCCGCGCGACTGACATCACCCTGCTAGCGTAGCAGCCTGCGCTCACCACTCGGAATAAGGCGTGCCTTCGAGACTCTGCTTATCTGACCCGCTGTGCACATCCCAGATGCCGGGCTCATCCTGGCTGACGCTCTGCGTCGCGTCTTCCATCACGGTGCGCCAATCGGTGGAGTAGTTATTCATCGGGTCGGTGGGGATGGCGCGCAAATAGCCGTCGCTCACCAGGTCCTGAAGGCTCTGCGGGCATTTGCCTTTGTCGTAGCAATAATTGTCGATCACCGTCCGGAGCGTGAACAGGTTGTTGCGCAGCACGCTCTCTTTGGTGCGCGTAATCGCCACTGTGAGGTGCGGGATGGCCATGGAGATGATAATCACCATGATGGTCACCACCACCATCAACTCGACAAACGTGAAGCCGCGTTGCTTCTTACCAGTCCGCATAAGATGTACCATCGGGAGCCTTGTCCTCGGTCTTGGTGTAAATGTCGAAGATGCACTGGCCTCCCCAACTCTTGGATTTCGGATCGTCCTGCGGACTGCGCATGCCCCACTCGTACTTTCCGGTGAAAGGATCCTTGGGGATCGCGCGCAGGAACTTCAATTTGGTGCCGTTGGGATCGTTGGCCAGTTCCTTGCCTTCCACCAGCACCTCGAGCGAATCGGGGTAACAATCCGATCCCAGCTTGGGAGGGCCGAAGTAGCCTTGATCGCAATTGTCTTTATAGCGATCGATAGCGTGGCGTATTTCGTCCAGGTCCCAGCGCAGGTCCGCCTCGCGCTGAATCCGGATTTTGATCCGGGCCAGGGGCAGCATGAGCGTGGAGAGCACGGCCATGATGGTGAACGCCACCACCAGTTCCATGAGCGTCAGCCCACGCTGATTCGCGCGCCTACCATTCCGCATAAGGCTTGCCGTCCGCGTCCTTGTCGCGTGTCTTGGTGTAAACGTTGAAGACGTTGTCTCCGCTCCAGCTTTCCGATTTGACGTCGTCCTGCATGCTGCGCAGGCCCCACTCCTTGGAGTTGGTGAACGGATCGATCGGGACGCGGCGCAGGAACTTCATCTTTTTGCCGTCGGCGGTCTGCAGTTTCACGCCATCCACCAGAATGTCCAGCGATTCGGGATAGCAGAAACTCCCCTGTTTCATGGCGCCGAATGCGCCCGCGTCGCACTGCTCTTTGTATTTGTCGATGGCGCGGCGCATGTCGCGCAAGGCGTATTTCAGTTGTTTTTCCTTCTCGGTTCGGACCTTCACTTTGGCCAGCGGGACGGCCATGGTGGCAAGAATCAGCATGATGGAAAAGGACACCACCAGCTCCACCATCGTCAACCCTCTTTGACTTGCCCTACTCATCCCTCATCCTATTTTATGTTGACGGTGAGGACGGGGCTGCCCGAACCCATCATCTGGGTCTGTGCGTTTTGCAACGTGATGTTGGCCGCCGTCAACTTGGCCGTGCCGGGGGCCAGCGCCTTCAGCGTAAGGGTCAGAAGGGTTCCGTTTCCAGCCAGCGCGGAGCTGCCCGGTTTGCGGCTCAAGCGTATGCTGGCCAGGCCCGACTCGTTCTGCACGTTTTTGATCAGCAGCGGATCCTCACCGCCGGTCGACCAGAATTTTCCGGCGGCAACGTTGTCCAGGCTGAGCAGCTTGGGATCGTACTGGAACATGAACGGGGCGGAGATCACGTCTTTGGCGTTCTCCACCTCGATATCCACCGTGAAGGTCTCGCCCGCGGTCTTGTTGATCTCATCCTGCGCGAAGTGGATTTTCACCGGACCACCGGCCTCAGCGGGCTTCGCGGCAGCAGCCGCGGCCGGCCGATTGGGTGGCGTCGCTTCGCCGGTTTCCGGAGGCGCGGTTGCCGGCGGCAGCATTCCTTGCGGTGGGGCAGCCGGCACGGGCGGCGGAGGCGCAGGCTGCACTGCCGGCGGCGCCTCCTGGGGCGATGGCTGTACGGGCGCGGGCACCGGTACCGGTTGACTGGCCGGCGGGGTCACGGCGGCGGCTTCGTTTCGCGGAGAACCCGCGGATGCGGGATTCTCGGGCGCCGGTGCGTTTTCCGGAGCCGCCAGCGGCGCGCGCCTCACGGTAACCGTACCGGTCGGGCCGGAGCCGATTCCGCGCAAGTTCTCCGACGTGATGTCCGGCCTTCGCACGATATGGGGAATCATCGCGATCATGATTTCATCGCGCTCGCGGTCCACGCTGTCGCCGCTGAATAGCCTGCCAATGATGGGTATGTTCGCTAGCCCCGGAACACCCGTCTTGGTCTTATTATCCTGCGTGGAGAGCAATCCGCCGATAAGGTTCACTTCGCCTTCGTGCAGCCGGACGTCCTGCTCGATCTTACGTTGTCCGATGATCGGTTCGTTGATGCCGCCCAGGTTGACCTGCCCGGTGACGCTCGAAATGTCGAGTGAAATGTGCAGCGAAATGTCGCCGTTGTCATGCACGTGCGGCGTGATTTCCACATTGACGCCGACGTCCAGATAGGTGAACTGCGTGTTCACCAGTGGGCTGATGCCGGCGCCGGCGATCCCGCCCGTTGTGTTGGCGAAGCTGCCGCTGGCCGTCGGCTCTTTCTCGCCGATCTTCATGCTCGACTTGCTGCCATCGACTCCCCGAATCTGCGGAGACTGCAGCACCTTGGTGCGCGTATCGCTCAAGGTGGCCTGGAATACCGCATTCGGCAAAACCGTGGACCAGTCGTTGAAATTCACCTTTCCGATGTTGGACAACGGAATCGCATAGCCGGTGGTCGAGGAACCCGTGCCGGTAGTCCCAGTGGTGCCGGTGGTGCCGGTGGGTGTGGTGGTGCCCGTGGTCGAGGTGGATGTCGTGGTGCTGCTGGTGGTCGCGGTGGTCGCCGCTTCCTGCACCTGGATGCTGGTGCGTGGGGTGAAAGCCACAGACTGATTTATGCCCGTCGAGTACGGCCCCGCCGCCAGGCTTCGCATGTACACGGAGCTGGCCTCCATTACCAGGATATCGACCACCACTTCCGATTTCGGCTTGTCGAGATCGTGAATGAGCTTTTCCGCCAGCGCGATCTTGTCGGCCGAACCCTTGGCGATGATGGCCCACTGGCCTTCAAACGGGAACAGGCGCTGCAGATCGCACACCGTGCGGACGGCGGTGACGATGGCGGTGAGGTCCTGGTTCACGCCGATATTTCTCAGGTAGAAAATCTTGGTGACCTCATCTTCGTAGTCGCGCCGCTTGTTGGCGTTGTCCATGGTCACGAAGATGGTGTTGGCGTTGATCGGCTTCCAGTAGGACTTGGTGAGCAGCGCCAGGTAATTCAGCGCCTCTTCCACGGTGGAATTGCTGAAGGTGACGGTTTGTTTTTCCTTGGGACCGGAAGTAAGGTATTCGGGATCGTACAAGACGTTGATGCCGGCGTTCAGGGCCAGAGTGTCGAATAGGACCTTAGGCGTCTGGTTGATCATCTTGAAGTCTTGCAGGGTGGGCTTCAACGGCCGCAGTTCGGGAACAGGAAGCAGCCGGTTAATCCGCTCCTCCGTGTCCTTATTTGCGAGCTCCGCCGGAGTCAGGCCGCGAACTTCCGCCGGCGACTGCTGGCCGGTCTCCTCCACCTTCCGCCGCTCGCGCTCGATCATCTGCTGGGTGCGCACAATTTCCTGCTCCGCCAGGGTGGAGGAGGGATTCATGGCGAAGGCCTTCTGGAACTCGAGGAGCGCCTCGCCGAGCTGACCCTGCTCGCGCACCTTCGTCCCGTTGGTCACGTGCATGGACGAAGCTTCAAACCGGGCCTTCTGCGCGGCCATCTGGTAATTCAGGTCGCCGGGATCCTCGGAGAGCGCTTTTTCGTAATCCGTCAGCGCGGCGTCCCATTCCTTTTTCTCTTCGTGAGCGCGGCCTTCGGCCAGGTATTTGTCGCCTTTGCGCGTTTTGGCCTCCAGCGGAAGCATGGAGCCGACCATGACGACGGCTAAGAACGTCGCCAGGAAACGATTGAAACGAAGCATTTTAGATACTTTCCGGGGATTGCGGAGCTTTCGCATTACTGTCCAGTGCCACCGGCGCCCTTAGGGGCCGCTACACACAATGACGCGCCGGCGCTAGGGAGCGTGGAATGGAAAATGCCGGTCCGGCAGCTATTTACCCTTGATTTCGTTGTCGATAATCGGCCGGATGGCGTCCAATGCGAGGTCGCCGTTGTACCTCCGGCCGTCGACAAAAATGGTCGGGGTTCCGTTCACGCCCGCTTCGTCGCCCTGCTTCTGCTCCCTGGCCAGAGCCTGCTTGACGGCCGGAGAATCCCAATCCTGCTCGAAACGCTTGAGATCAAGCCCGATTTTGCCCGCCATGGCGAGGATGTTCTGGTGCGAAAGATGGGTTCGATCCGCATACATCGCGTCGTGAAGCTCCCAGAATTTGCCCTGCCGCTGGGCGGCCAGCGCGGCTTCCGCGGCGAGCGCTGCCTGGGAGTGGATTTCGAGCGGAAATTGCTTATAAATCAGCCTCACGTCTTTGGGGTAAGCCTTCAGGACGGCGTTTAGTCTCACCACAGCCTGGGCGCAATACGGGCATTGAAAGTCGGAAAATTCGACAATCGTTACCTTGGCATCGGCCGGTCCCAGAACCGGGTCGCCATCCACCGGAATGGAGATGGGGTCTTCGAGCAGCTTGGGCGTGGCGCGGTGCATCAGCGGCGATGCGTCCAGCGCCGCCAGAACGGCGTCTTCGTTCCCGCCCTTCTTCACCGCGCCCACCACGATCGCTGCCAACGTCTTGCTGTACGAGCAGGGCGGGTCCTTCACCCGGCATTCGGCCATTTTCATGAAGCAGCCGCACGGGCAGGCAGTCGCCCGCAGCATCTTGAGTGCCAGCGTCTTCTGTGCAGGAGTCAAGCCGGTGAAATCGACCGAAGGAAGTGTTTGCGCCGTTTGCCAATCCTGCGCGAAGAGCAGCGTGGCGGCCAGGAGGGAAAGCACGGTCCCCCTCGCGGATGAAAAAAGCATGCCCCTATTGTAACCGCACGTAAGATATCATTCCCAGATGAGAATTCCGCGCCGCCGTTTTTTGCAGGCGTCGTCATCGCTCGCGGCACTCGGTCTCGCGCGCGCCGACGCCGATCCGGCGCCTCCCCGACCCGGCAACCTCTCCCTGAATGTCCGCGATTGTGGCGCCAAGGGCGATGGCATGGCGAAAGATACCGCGGCCATTCAGCAGGCCATCGACCGTTGCTCGGCGTTCGGGGGGGGCGACGTGTTGATTCCCGCGGGCAATTACCTCACCGGCGCCATCGCCCTCCGGTCGGACACCTTCCTGCGGCTGGATAAGGACGCCGAAATCGTCGGGACCCCCGATTTCGACGATTATCCCGTGACCCAGGTCCGCTGGGAGGGAAAATGGATTCCGGGCCGCGTGGGTCTGTTCTACGCGCTCGGAGCCAGGCACTTCGGCATCGCCGGACCCGGCAAAATTACCGGGAATCCCGCGCTCGCCGGCCGTCCCAACGCTCAAAACCCGCTGCGCCATCCGGCGCTCATCGAGCCGATCGGCTGCGAAGACGTTCTGCTGGAGGGTTTCTCCACCAGCTATCGCCTGATGTGGTCCATCCACCCGACCAATTGCCAAAACATCGCCATCCGCGGTCTCACCATCCGCAGCACCGGCGGGAACGGCGACGGCATCGATATCGATTCCTGCCGCCACGTGCGCATCGACAATTGCGACATCGCGACCGGCGACGACTGCATCTCCATCAAATCGGGCCGCGGCATGGAAGGCTACACGCTCGCGCAGGTGAGCGAAGACATTCTCATTACCCGGTGCGCCATGGCCGATTCCATCTTCGCCTGCATTGGCATCGGTAGCGAGACCTCGGGCGGAATTCGCGACGTGCGCATCGAAGGGTGCAAATTCACCGGTGCTCGCACTTTCGCCATCTATATCAAGAGCCGTGCCGGACGCGGAGCGTTCATCGAAGGCATCCGCGCGCAAGACCTGGATGTCTTCGGGACCGCCGGCGGATTTCTCTGCCTGAACCTGCTCGCGAGCGGCATCCAGGATCCCGCGCCCGTGCCGGGCAAGGAAGGCATTCCCGCGGCGAAAGACTTCCACTTCTCCGACGTTCGCGTCGCGGATTGCCCGGTTCTGGTGGATGGCGTTCGGATCCACCCCGATAAACCTCTGGATGGCTTCTCGCTCCGGAACGTGACCGGCACGTGCGCCAAAGGAATTTCGCTCGCCAACGTCAAAAAGGCCGAGATCCGCGACATTCAGGTGAGCGGATTTTCCGGCCCGCTCATCGGAATCCACAATGTGGACGGAGAGGGATTGGAAGGCGCGGCCGAGATCGATGGCCCCAAGGTTCCCGATCCCGTGCCGGCGCCTGGCGAGCCCTACCGGCTGCGATGAGTTGTGCTAATGAGCCGCGACCGCACTCGCGCTCTGGCGAGCAAGGGAGCGGTGCTTTTCAGTTTGCGCCGGGAGAGCCCTAACGGTTGCGATAAAGACTTGTTGCAAGAGTAACTGCGCCGGCCGGTGTATACTCACCTATGGTAAAGGAACCCTTCTGACGATGAAAAGAATCCTCTTGAGTGCTCTCTTTCTAGCCGGACTGAGCGGGCCTGCCACAGCCCAGGTGAAAATGGACGAGTTGAAGACCGGCAACACCAAAAGTCCCAACGCCGATACCAGGGTAACCATTGACGGCAAGGAGATCTGGATCTTCTACCATGCGCCGTCCGTGAACGGGCGCAAAATCTTCGGCGGCGCCGATACGCTGCAACCGGAAGGCTCCATCTGGCGGCTGGGCGCGGATTATGCCACTGTCTTGCACACCGATGCCGATCTCGATCTCGGCGGGCTGACCGTTCCCAAAGGCGACTACGCGCTTTATGCCGACCTCGACAAGGGTCAATGGAAGCTGATTGTCAACAAGAAGCTGATGGCCGGCACGCGCCACATCTGGGGCATCAATCGCGACGGCTCGACCACCGACGACCCGGCGACCGAACTCGGCCGGGTGCCGATGACGATGGGCAAACAGGGCTCTCTGGTGGAGAAGTTGGCCATCACGCTTTCGCAAGCCGGCGGCAACAAGGGCAAGCTGCTGGTGGAGTGGGAAAACGTGACGGCCTCGGTGGCGTTCACCGTCAAATAAGTGTCGCGGCGCGGGTCATTGTGTCTTATCCGGCGCGCCCTTCTTCAGCAGCTTCGCATTTTTCGCCGCCGCCATCGCGCTGGCTGCCGTCAGGCCGGAGTTGCCGGCCGCGAAGTATGGTGTGACGCTCTTGTGCCGGTGAGCCAGGTATAACTCGACGGCCGTGATTATCCCGCGCGATCCGAATTCCAGGGCCACGCCGCGTGCTCCGAACTGACGCCCGAACAGCAGGTTCGTTTCATGGATTCCCGGCACGCCATCGGCCCGAAGAGACGTCCCGACATCGGCCGCTGTGGAAAACCACATCGACACTAACGACCATTTGAACCATTTCCCACCGTCGGCCGGAAACAAGGGGGTGGTGGCGAAAAATACCAATGCTGCAGCCCAGACAATTGCTCTCTTCATGCTTTTTCTTTTTCGCTTTCATTGCCGTCAGGCTGGGTAGCCCGGCCACCGTGACAGAAAGGGCGGGGCCCCGGCGTGTGAGCTGGATCGGCGCGGATTTTTGGTTGTTGTGGTGCTTGCCCTCGGCGTTTGCCGAAGGAAGGACGCAGACAGCCGGCGTTACCGTGTTTTCCCTCCGAACTCATCCATCACGGCCACACAGGCGGGCGTAGGCTCCCGCGGCGTCTTGCCTAATTGGCGGACATTCACGGTCACCGGTTTCCACTTATACCGGCGGCCCGCATCGGTGCAGATTTCGAGTGCGCCGCATTGCGCCAGTTTGCGGGCGGCGTGCATATCGGTGTTGGCGGCATCCGGCCAATACCGCCCATGCAACTCCGCGCCGCACGCCGGCCGGTCGGTCGGCTTCGATTCCCTGCATAGCCCGCCTGCCGCGAGCATCGCGGCCAGAAGAGTCCGGTACATCGCATTATTTTCGACGAAAATCGGCCGTCAGACGCGGCAAAGCAGGGTCGAAAAGTACTGGAACGAGCCCCGTCCGGTACCAGCACCGCTGCTAAACTGGTGGGAGCCCGCCACATGAAGCAAGAGGCCCCTTTTTTCGAAAATCGTGAACCGATTTTGATTTACATCGCCAAGAAACTGCGCGATGCGACCCGCCTGGAGGCGGTGTTGACCGAAGCCGGCGTGGATTACGGCGTGGAAGCCGACGAATATCGCGGGGGCGTGGTATTCGTGAGCACGCGCGTCGGCGCGTTCTTCTATGTTCTTCCGGCGGCCGTTGCGGCCGCTCGCCAAGCGATGGAGCGGGCCGGGTTCAAGCCGTACCTCGAACCGGTGCCGGAGCGTTAATCAAGCAGAATCTAGGCAGGTTGCCAAAGCACCGCTCCCTCGCGGGGTGCCCTCATGCGCTGAAACGACAGCGCCTACTGAGCCGCGACCGCGAGGGAGCGGTGCCTTTCTGCGCGCAACAACGAATTTTGCGACTCCCCTCTTAAAGTCCGCCGCAGCCTGAAGGCCGCCCCACTGAAGGCTGCCCCACTGAAGCTCGCGCAGACATTCGTTACGCGAACGGTATTGAGGTTTATCACCGTCCGCCGTCGTTATCGTCGCGGCTGCCCTGAAACATGCGGTGCGCGTTTTCCGGCGAGCCGATCATTTTGAGCAGTGTGTCGAAATTGACGGTGACTTCGATGACCGTCGCCTCATGAGGCTCGAAGCTGGCAACGAAAATTCGTGTGGATTTGCCGAATTCCCCGGTCAAAATGTAGGTCGATTCGCCGCGGTGGCGCTCGCGCGTCACGATCATGGGGTGCAAGCGCCCGACGCAGATTTCGTCCATGAGACGATCCAGGTCTCCCTGATCTTCCACCGCCGGCAGATCTTCGAATACCGCCAGTTTGAAGCCGCTGGTTCCCGCCGGATGGGCCACCTTGACGATGAAATTCGCCATCCCCAGGAGCGGAATGTGCGTGCGTTTGACGCCGTAGTGGTGTTCAACCGCGCTCACTACGCGGTCGAACTCATTTTGCGCGCCACACGCCGCGCCGGCGGCGGCGAGGAATAAAGCGACGAATCGCGAATTCACTTCCCGTCCCTCCTCCAGCCGATGGAACCGATGTCGAAGTCGAAGTGGGGGATGCCGAACTGTCCGCCCAGGCTCGCCAGTTGCGAGGGGTCGATGGTTCCCACGATGCTTACAATGGTGAGTTCCGTAGGTTCCTCGCAGAGCACCACAATTCCGCCGAGATTGCCGTTGCCGCCGTCCTTAAAGTAGACATCGACATTTTCACGGTCTTTTTTCGACCGGACTCCGACGATTCGCGACCATTGCGGCGCCTTCACCTGGGCGCGGATGTCGTCCAGGTCCTTCGGGTCGTACTGGCCTTCCTCGGAAAACTCGTAGCTCCGCACCGTGATGCTCTGGAGTCCCTCCAGAATCTTCCGGGCCGTTTCGTCCTCGCCTTTGCCGGAGAGGAATTTCCCGGCCAGCTTCAGCAGGGACGAATCCACCGTCACATCCACCGTTTCGTCGGCTTTGGCAGCCAGTTTCTCCAGGCTCGCGGGCATCTTGATTTCCTGTGCCCCGAGCGGTATCAGTGCGGCAAGTAACAGAACTGGAACAAATCTCATGATTCCTCCCGGCTTGTGAAACATCTTACTCATCAGCTTAGTACGCGCCAATGATAGACTGGAACGCAGTTTTTTGGGCCTCCTCCAAGGCTATTCTGAAAGGAGCCGTATGCAAGTAGCGAGGGATCTGGGTAGAGCGCTTGATTCCGCCAGGGCGCGCACCGATGAGTTGTTCGCATTGGTGCGGCCGGACGCGATATACGATCGGCCGATTGCCGAACGCCACCGCATCATCTTTTACCTGGGTCACGTGGAGGCCTTCGATTGGAACCTGCTGCGCGCCTGCAGGCCTGAGGTGCGTCCATTCCACTCCGAATTCGACCGGCTGTTCGCCTTCGGCATCGATCCGCCCCCCGGCCAACTTCCCGCCGACCAGCCGCGCGACTGGCCCGGTGTCCCCGAAGTGGAGCAGTACAACCGCCGCGTGCGGGCCGAATTCGATGCCGCCTTCGACCAACTTCCCTCGGATATCTGCCACGTGGCTATCGAGCATCGCCTGATGCACGCCGAGACGCTGGCGTACATTCTGCACAACCTGCCGTACGAAAAGAAGCTGCCGCCGCCGGACGCCGCTCCCGCCGGCGATTCGGGCAGAGCCGTCGAGCCCCGGATGGTCGATTTCGCCGCCGGCAAGGTGCAACTCGGGCTCCCCGACGGCCAGGGGTTCGGCTGGGATAACGAATTCCAGGCCCATTGCGTGGACGTTCCGGCCTTCTCGATGGGCAAGTACAAAGTGCCCAACGGCGAGTATCTGGAGTTTGTTCGCGCGGGCGCCGCGGCGCCGTTTTTCTGGCGGAATGGCTCGGGCGATTGGCGCTATCGCGGCATGTTCGAGGAGATTCCGTTGCCGCTCGATGCTCCCGTGTACGTAACGTACGACGAGGCGGAAGCCTATGCCAGGTGGCGCGGCATGCGCCTGCCTTCGGAGGCGGAATTTCAGCGCGCGGCATCGGCGGGCGGTGTTTCGTCGAACGTCGATTTCCGCTACTGGGATCCCATCCCGGTGAACGCCGACGAGATGCCGCAAGATGCCGGTCCACAGCAACTGATCGGCAACGGTTGGGAGTGGACCGCGACAGTTTTCGGGCCGTTCCCCGGGTTCCAGCCGATGCCGTTCTACACCAATTACTCCGAGCCGTTCTTCGATGGCGCGCATTACGTGCTGAAGGGCGGATCGCCCCGCACCGCGGCCTGCATGCTCCGGCCGAGCTTTCGCAACTGGTTCCGGCCGGCGTATCCGTATATCTATGCGACCTTCCGGCTGGTGGCGTCATAATGATCGCGACCGGGTTCGAGAACGAGTTCGCGCGCGCCGTGCACGCCGGGCTCAGCGGCTTCGGCCAGAAAACGCTCCCCTGCCGCTACTTTTATGACGCCGTCGGCTCAGCGCTGTTCGAAGCGATCACGCACCTGGCGGAATACGGCCTGACGCGCGCCGATGCCCGCATCCTCGAAGCGCACGCCGGCGAAATCACCGCGCGCCTGCCCGGCCCGCTGCTGGTGGCGGAGCTCGGCAGCGGCAGCGGAATCAAGACGCGATCGATTCTGGAGAGCGTTGGGCCGGAACGAGCAGCCGTGACATACTTCCCCATCGACGTTTCGGCGACCGCGCTGGCGCACTGCGCGCGCTCGCTAGATGGGCTCGCGCCGGTCGTACCGATCGAAGGAAGCTACCTCGAAGGAATGCGTCAGGTGGTCGGAGGGCGGATGAGAGGCGAGAAATTGCTGGTGCTTTTTCTAGGCAGCACGATCGGGAATTTCGAGCCTGATGCCGCCCTGGAATTCCTGCGCGCGCTCCGATCCGAGATGTGCCCCGGAGACGGATTGCTTCTCGGCACTGATCTGGTGAAGGCTGTTGACCGCCTGCTGGCAGCCTATGACGATCCCGGACACGTGACGGCGGCATTCAATCTCAATCTGCTCGCGCGCATCAATCGCGAATTGGATGCCGATTTCAATCTACGGCAGTTCCACCACGAAGCGCGTTACCACCCCGAAGCGCAGCGCATCGAAATGCACCTGCGCTCGCGCGCGCAGCAGACGGTGCGCATCGGGAAGGCGGCGCTGGCCGTGGAATTCGCCGCCGGCGAAACGATCCTGACGGAGGTCTGCCACAAGTTCCGCGCTGACCAGATCGGCGCGCTGGCGCGCTCGGCGGGGTTCCGGCTGGAAGGCCAGTGGCTGGATGAGGAGTGGGGCTTCGCGGAAAGCTTGCTGGTGGTTTAAGCAGCTCGATGCGTTTCCACGCCCCTGACCAGATTCGCAATCTCGCCGGGAGCCGTCGCCCATGCGGTCTCAGGCAGCCCGATCGGGTGGCAACTGGTTCCTGGCGAGGTCCAGAAGGAGGCGGAGCGCGCGGTTGACGGACTCGGAGTCCTTGAAGACCTTGGCCACGTCTGAATCGAGGAACACAACGTTAGTTCCGGCCCGGTATTGTTCATGGTGCTTTCCCCTCACCGCGCCGGAAAAATCGTATTCCGCTCTCAAATCGTCCGGTTCAGCCGTGTTGCCCTGACTCATATCTTCTCCGCTCGGCGGGCGTTGCCGCTCGCGCGCTGATAACGAGAAGGCGCCCTTCACGCTCAGTATACGCCACTACGAGGACCCGCCCCGCTTCGGAGCGTCCCATGCTCAGGAAACGATACTCGTCGGATGAGTGATCCGGGTCTGGAATGGTGGCCTCTAGAGGATCGCCGAAAACGGCGCTGGCTTCGACGAAACTAACGCCGTGCTTCTCGAGATTCGATACCGCCTTTGCAGCGTCCCACTCGAATTCCATAGACAGAATCAGCAGCGCACCTGTAGTTCCGGCTCAAACATAACATGATTGCACTGCCGCTCTAAAAGCCCGCGGCGCTAGCGCAACGAGTCGCGCGCCAGCAGAGATCGTTCTCGGCTGCCGTCGGATCCTTGCGGCGTGGCACATCGAAATCGCATGCCGTTTCGAAAACGATAATTGGGGAGTCCTCACACCTGAAGGAATGCGCCAGGTGGTGGAAGGGCGGATGAGAGGCGAGAAATTGCTCGTGCTTTTTCTAGGCAGCACGATCGGGAATTTCGAGCCTGATGCCGCCCTGGAATTCCTGCGCGCGCTGCGATCCGAGATGTGCCCCGGAGACGGATTGCTTCTCGGCACTGATCTGGTGAAGGCTGTTGACCGCCTGCTGGCCGCGTATGACGACCCCGTAAGGGTGACCGCGCCGTTCAATCTCAATCTGCTCGCGCGCATCAATCGCGAATTGGATGCGATTTCAATCTCCGCCAATTCCACCACGAAGCGCGCTACCAGCCCGAAGCGCAGCGCATCGAAATGCACCTGCGCTCGCGCGCGCAGCAGACCGTGCCCATCGGGAAGGCGGCGCTGGCCGTAAAGTTCGCCGCCGGCGAAACCATCCTGACGGAGGTGTGCCACAAATTCCGCGCTGACCAGATCGGCGCGCTGGCGTGCTCCGCGGGGTTCCGGCTGGAAGGCCAATGGCTCGATGACGAGTGGGGCTTCGCGGAAACTTTGCTGGTGGTCTAGGCAGCTCGATGCGTTTCCACACCCTTGATCAGCTTCGCAATCTCGCCGGGAGTCGCTCCAATGGCCAATAGGGACCGCATCATCAAGTCGAGGGTCACGGACCGGTCCCCGGCTTCCATCTTGGCGAGACGCGACTGGCTGGAGCCGATTTGTGCCGCCAGGGCGGCTTGGGTCATTCCGCGCCGTTCCCGCAGTTGCCGGATGCCCGCCGCAAGTGCCAGCTTGACCTCAACGAACTGCGCTTCCTGGGGCGTCAGATTGAGGAATTCGGCCGTGTCTCCAACAGCCCACCCCTCGCGTTGCAGCCGTACCTTCTTGGAGGTTTTCATTCCTGCTTCCTCTCTCCGCCTGACGCTACGCCGATGTAAGCGGCAAGGCGTGTCTTGCAATCGATGGCATCGGCCTGGAATGCAAGGACACAAAGACTCGCGCCCCGCTGCAATTTGCGCGGCAGGAACCCTCCTTCCATCCGGGCTTCGGCCTGAAAGGGGGCGGCTCCACCTCGCCTCTCAGCCGCGGCTTATGTCCAAATATGACATAAATGAATCGCGCCATGAGGTACTTCGCCGGGAGTGTTGTCCAGGCATTGAGAAGCTTGCCGGTTGGTCAGGGTCAGCCTGCCGATCACAATATTGTGATGTGCTTTCGGCAGGGAAGATGCCGCGTACGCTCGTAGTCTTCTACAGGGAACCCGCCGGCGAAGTGCCGGTGCTCGACTGGCTCGCCGGACTGCGGAAGACCAACCGCCGGGGATACGAAACCTGCGTCGCGGCCGTAGAACGTCTGGAAGTTCGGTCATGAAATGCGGCGCCCTCTCGCCGATTTTCTTCGCGATGGGATTTACGAGCTCAGAGTCAGGCGGGGACGGGCCAATTATCGGATCTTATGTCTCTTTCACGGGCGGGATCTCGCAAATTTTGGGGCATGCCTTGACCAAGGAGGACGTCGTGCCCGACACGGAGATCGAAAGGTGCGTGCGCCGCAAGCGCGTTCGAGTCGGCCCCGGAAGCCCACACTTATTTGGAGGAACAGGGAGGTTCATGATGGCTCGTACGAAAGATGCGTTGAAGATTCTGGACAGGCTTACCGGCGCGGATCCGGCCGTTCGCCAGGGAATCGTCACGGCCAGCATGGGCTTGGATGTGGCGCAAATGATCTATGATGCGCGCACGAAGGCGCGGTTGTCGCAACAGCAGTTAGCGGCGTTGATTGGGTCGAGGCAGTCTGTGATTGCACGACTGGAGGACGCCCATTACCGCGGACACTCGCTCACCATGCTGCAACGCATTGGAACGGCGCTGGGACGACGGTTGGAACTCCGCTTCGTCAGACTCAGCCGACGCGGTCCACGAAGAGCAAAGACGGCAACCGCCGTCAAACGTGCGCTGCGGCGATCGTGAATTTTGGCGCAAGCCGCCACCTGCACTAGCCGCCGCTGAGAAAAATGACGGCGTGGCCATCCAGCGGATTTGCACCACCAACACAATCAACCCGGCGCCGGCGCCAATCACGCGGTCCAGCAGCGGCGCCCCGTTTGCCCGCACCCCATACCGTTTCCAATTTCTCGCACCTAAATCTCCCCTGTTTTCAGCCACTTACTCCCAACTTCCCCAGCCCGCCGCTTGTCGCCATGCTAAACCGCCGTCGTATGCCGAACTCCAGGCCTTCCCCTAAGAAAGTCGCTGCTAATCGCGCCAATGCCGAGCACTCCACCGGACCCCGCACCCCCGAGGGCAAATCCCGCTCCGCCCAAAACGCCCGCAAACACGGGTTCACCGGATCTAAATTCGCCGTCGTCCGCTTCGAGGAGCTCGACGCCCTCACCAACCTCCGCGACGACGCCGTCGCCGCCTATCGGCCTGTCAACTCCCAGGAGCTTTTCGCCGTCGAGCGCATCGCCCTCGCTCAACTCAACCTCCTCCGCTGCGCCGCCCTCGAGTGCGGTCTCCACTCCGACGCCATGAACGAGTGCTTCACCCCCGGCAACTTCCCCAAGAAGGCCCTCAACGACGAGGTCATTCGCGATATCGACGCCACCCGCGCCCAAAATCGCACCCTCTGCCTCGCTATCGGCTTCCAACGCGTCAGTCAGAAGGGCGAATGCTGGAAGCTCTTCCTCCGCTATCAGGCTCAAACCGAACGCCTCTACCGCCGCGCCATCGAGGAGTTCGAGCGCCTCAAAGCTCTCCGCCCCGAATTACCAAACGAACCCATTCCCGAACCCGCACCCGAAGAAATCGAGCTAATGGACCCTCCCGATTCGCCCCCCGCCGACCTCTTCGACCCCACCGGCCCCCTTACTTCTCAATTTCCGCCCTTCACCCTCCCCGGCGACCTCCCCGAAGAGCAATCCAGTTGACCCAAATTCGTCCCCCAATCTCATCATCCAACCCGAACCCACAAAGCGTGTACCCTCAGTGTCCTCCGCTACCGCCGTGGGCTCTTTTGCCGTTTTTCGGTTTTTCTCCGTGTCTCCGCATTTCTCCGTTTCTTTGCGCGTCGCGACGATTCTCCATCCGTGTATTTTCTCCGTGGTCTCCGCCACCTCCGTGCCCTCGGATTTTGCCTTTATTCTTGCTTGTTTTTCCTCCGTGCTCTCCGTGCCTCTGTGGTGAACACTGTTTTCCGTTCCCTCTCAGCGCCTCCGCGTCTCTGCCGTGAACACGTTCGCTTGCGGCTCGCCGCGCTGTGCCTCGGTAGCGAACAATCCCCTCTTGACATCCATCGCAATTTGCAATATGCTAATCACATATTGCGATATGAAGCTCGGCGAAAAGTTGCGCTACCTGCGGGAGGTCGAAGGTACCCTTCGAGGGTTTACCCGCGAACTTTCCCAACTCGAAGTCGCGCGCCTGATCTCGAAGGAGCAGGGAAAATCCATCAGCCAGAGCTATCTTTCGCAGATCGAGAGCGGCGCGCGCCCGCATCTTACCAATTCGACGCGCATGCTGCTCGCGCGGTTCTTTAAAGTTCATCCCGGCTACCTGGTCGACGATCCCGAGGGCTTTCAGAACGAGCTGATCTCCGACGTGGGGGCCCTCGAAGATAAATTGGACCTGTGGCTGGTGAGCGGCGCGGAGCGCTTCAGCCGCGACGTGGACCTGCACCACGCCCTACTGACCATCGCGCGGCACAACGATTCGCGCATGTGCCTGGTGCTATTGGGTAATATTTTGGAAAATCCCGGGCTGGCGGAGCGCCTGTTGGAAGTGCTCAGACCGGCGGCGCCGGCCCGCAAATCGAGGAGGCGGTCATGACTTGGGCTGACTTCTATCTCGTCTGTTTTTTCGTCGGATTCGCGCTTGCCGCGCTGGCGCTGTTGGCCGGATCGGTGCATCTGCACCTTCCGCACGTGCATCTGCCGCATTTGCACGTTGGCGGGCCTCACGTTCCGCACGCCGGAGGGGCGGGCGGGCGCAGCCAGACTCCGTGGTTTAATTTCGGAACCCTCGCCGCCTTCCTTGCCTGGTTTGGCGGCGTAGGATATTCGCTGGAGCACTTTTATCACGTCTGGATTGTAGTCGTCATTCTCGTTGCCACGCTTAGCGGCCTGGGAGCGGCGGCGGTCGTATTCTGGTTTCTGGCCAAAGTACTGATGGCCGACGACGTCCCGCTCGACCCGGCCGATTACGACATGGTGGGCGTCCTGGGCCGCACCACCATTTCCATCCGTCCCGGAGGCACCGGCGAGTTGGTGTTCACGCAAGGCGGCACGCGTCACGTAGCTGGCGCGCGCAGCGAGGATGGCGTCGCCATACCCAAGGGAACCGAAGTGATTGTCACTCGCTACGAAAAAGGGATCGCCTATGTGCGGCCCTTCGAAGATGTGCTGGGGGACCACGAGCCCAAGGAGAAACGCTCAATTATATGATCGAAACCACTCCCATCGTGATCGCCGTATGCTGCATCGCGGTGATCCTCATCGTCATGTCCGTGATGGCGAAACTGTATCGCAAAGCCGGTCCGCACGAGGCCCTCATCGTCTACGGCCTCGGCGGAACGCGCGTCATCAAAGGCCGCGGAATCGTCATTTATCCGTTGGTGCAGACTGTCCGCGGATTGTCGCTCGAGCTGATGTCGTTTGACGTCGCGCCGAAGCAGGATCTTTACACCCGGCAGGGTGTTGCGGTCACGGTTGAGGCCGTAGCGCAGATCAAGGTGAAGTCGGACCCGGAGTCGATCCTCACCGCTGCCGAGCAGTTCCTGACCAAACCGCCCGATGAGCGCGAGGGTCTCATCCGCCTGGTGATGGAAGGCCATCTGCGCGGCATTATCGGGCAGCTCACCGTGGAAGAAATCGTGAAGCAGCCGGAGATGGTGGGCGACCGCATGCGGTCCACCTGCGCCGACGATATGAGCAAGATGGGGCTCGAAGTCATTTCGTTCACCATCAAGGAAGTGCGCGATAAGAACGAGTACATCACCAACATGGGCCGGCCTGATATCGCCCGCATCAAGCGCGATGCCGACGTGGCTTCTGCCGAAGCCGACCGCGATACCGCCATCAGGCGCGCCGTCGCCGCCCGCGAAGCCGCCGTGGCCAAAGCCCAGGCCGACCAGGAGCGCGTGTTGGCCGAAACGCTTTCGCAAGCCAAACAGGCCGAGGCCCAGCGCGACCTCGACGTGAAGAAGGCCGAGTATCTCGAGATGGTGAAGAAGCAGCAGGCCACCGCCGACAAAGCTTACGAAATCCAGGGCAACATCATGCAGCAGCAGGTGCGCGCCGAGGAAGTCACCATCCACCAGGTCGAAAAGGAACACGAAGTCAAAGTGCAGGACGCCGAAATTCTGCGCCGCGACCGCGAATTGACCGCCACGGTGTACAAGCAGGCGGAGTTCGAGCGCAAGCGCATCGAGACGCTGGCGGACGCCGAGAAATCGCGCCTCATCATGGAAGCCGAAGGCCACGCCTCCGCCATCCGCGCGCAGGGCGAAGCCGAAGCCGAGATTATTTTCAAGAAGGGCGAGGCCGAAGCCAAGGCGATGAACGTGAAGGCCGAGGCCTACAAGGAATTCAACCAGGCGGCCATCGTCGACAAACTGATCACCAACATGCCCGAGATTGTGAGGGCCCTGGCCTCGCCGCTGGCCAACGTGGACAAGATTACCATCGTGTCCACGGGCAACGGCGACTCCGCGGGAATGCACAAAATCACAGGCGATATTACTCAAATGGCGGCGCAGATCCCCGCCCTCTTCGAGACGCTTTCGGGCATGCCCCTGGGCGAGCTTTTCTCGAAGGTGCGGTTGATCGGCGACAAAGGGGCCAAGCCGGGGGACACGGCAAACGTCAGCAATACAGCACCGCGAGCATAACAAGCGAGCGGCCTTCGAAAGGAGAAAACAATGGCACTTTTAGAACGAGTCTCAACTTTGATTCGCGCCAATCTCAACGACCTTGTCGATAAGGCCGAAGACCCTGAAAAAATGATCAAGCAGGTGATCCTGGACATGCAGAATCAACTGCTCCAGGTCAAGACCCAGGTAGCCATATCGATCGCCGATCAACACGTTCTCGAGCGCAAGCTGAAAGAGAGCGAGGAAAGCGCCCGGCAATGGGTCCACCGCGCCGAAATGGCCGTCGATAAACAGGACGACGCGCTGGCGCGGGCGGCCGTCGAGCGATCCATGAGCTACCAGTCCATGACCGAAGGCTTCCGCCAACAGGTGGAAGACCAGAAGACGCAGGTGGAAAACCTCAAGACGGCGCTCCTCAAGCTGCAGCAGAAGCTGGCGGAGGCCGAATCGAAGAGCGATATGCTGATCGCCCAGCATCGCCGGTCGCGCGCCATGGGGAAGGCCACCGACGCCGGCCGCACGATGGGCGATCAATCCAACGCCGCCGCGTTCGAACGCATGAAGAACAAGGTGATGCACACCGAAGCGGCCACGCAGGCGAAGTCGGAACTGCTGGCCGACAATGTGGAGGACAAGTTCGCGGCTCTGGAGAAGCAGGACGAGATCGAGCGGCTGTTGAGCGAGATCAAGGCCAAACGGAAAGTGGGATAGTCGCTTTCTACTGAGCCGCGACCGCAAGGGAGCGGTGCTTTTCATGAAAAAACTCTTTCACTTCGATTGCCCGCGAGAACACTATCGCGCCGACGCCTGCGTGATCACCTGCTACGATTTCCGCTTCGAACTTCAGGTGCGGAAATTTCTTCGCCGGCAGGGAGTGGAGGTATACGACCGCGTGAAGATTCCCGGTTCGGTAAAAGCGATTGCCCAGCCGGACCGGGATTCCGACCGCGATTTTGTTGCCGGTATGGTGCGCACCTCCCTTCGTCTCCACGCCGCGCGCCGGCTGATGCTGTTCGCCCACGATGAATGCGGCGCCTACGGCGGCGCGCCAGCCGAGACGATTGTCGCGGATGCCGCCAAGGCTGCCGCTTATTTCGCCAACCTCGAACCCGGTTTGCAAATCGACGCGTACTTCTGCGATTTCGACGGCGTTTACGCGCTGTGACGAATCGCGCCAGCCTCACAGCCGGGTACATGGCGCTTTTCCGCGCGCTCGAATCGCGGCGTCCGCCGAAGGAGCGCCTCTTCTCCGACCCGTATGCACCCGTGTTCCTGCGCGGCTGGCGGACATGGCTCTACCGCGCCGCACGATTTCGTGCGGGCCTGCGATTTGCCGAGGCGGTGCTCGACCATTCTGCTCCCGGCGCGCGAGCTGCAGGCATCGCGCGCACCAAATGGCTGGATGACGAGGCCACGCTGGCACTGCGGACGGCCGATCAGCTTGTGCTTCTCGGCGCGGGATTCGATATGCGCGCCCATCGTCTGCCCGCCGCGGCGCGCGCCACGGTTTTCGAACTGGATCACCCGCTCACTTCGCGCGCGAAGCAGGAGAGCCTGCGAAACATCGCGACGCCTCCCCGGGTGCGGTATGTGGCGATCGATTTCGCGCGCGAGTCGATCACCGAAGTGCTGAGGCAGGCCGGGTTCGAATACGCCAGGCCGGCGTGCTTCATCTGGGAGGGGGTTACCAACTACCTGACCGCCGAAGCCATCGATAGCACGCTGCGGCAGATCCGCCGGACGGCCGCCGGAAACCTTCTGCTGTTTACGTACATCCATCGCGGCGTTCTCGATCGGCCGCAGCAGTTCTTCGGCGCCGCGAAAATGATCGCCAGGCTCCAATCATATGGCGAACCATGGACGTTCGGCCTCTATCCGGAAGAACTCGAAACGTATCTCGCGTCCCGCGGATTCGCGCTGGTCAAAGACCTGGGCGTGGAAGAAGTCTGGCGTGAGACGCGGCGGTCGAACGCAGGCACGCGCGGATATGAGTTCTACCGGCTCGCCGCGGCCCGCGTGTCGTAAGGGATCGGGGCAACATTTTCGCGCATCGCGGCAACCAGAACTTCGCGGTATCCGCGAGACTTTGCCGCTCGATTTGAAATCCGGCAATAAGGCGTTCGAATCCGCGTCCAAGGATTTCGTAGGGTCCGAGCCGAGAGCCTGGATCAAGCATGCCGTCCCACGATTGTAGCTTGGGAGCCGCTTTCCCGGATTGTGCAAAATTTCGCGTCAACCGGGCGCTGGAAGATACCGGCATGGGCCCGAGTCGCGTTGGGGGAAGCGCCACCGGGCGATGCCCGCGGCATCGTGACCTCCTCGAACGCCGTGGCAAGTCACAGGATCTGCCCCCCGTCCAGTCGGGCCCGAAATGGTGGTGGACGTGTCCACTCGTGATGACCGGCCCTGCTTGCCGGCCGTTCGGCCCACGAGGTGTCACCGGGCCGACGCGAACTGCCGGTTCCGCATGCCGGGCATTCGACAGTTCGACATCACAGCGCCGCCATAGGAGTTTCGGAAATGCTTTTGCTTCAGCAGATAAGGGCTGGAGGCCAAGTTGGTGCGCTGCTTGCCGTATGAGGGGACGACAGACGGCTGAAGTGAGGACCGTAAACCTGATAAAAGGAGTGCTCAATGAAATTCAAAACGATGGCCATGATTGCGGCGATTACGGGATTGCTCGCCGTCATGGGCGGCTGGGCCATTGCCGCGCAGGACAAATACACGGTGAAAGTGCCGAATGGGCTCGCGTTCTCTGAGTTCAGGGGATACGAAGACTGGCAGGCTGTCGGCCCGAGTCAGACCGACGCCCAAAACGTGATGAGACTCATCCTTGCGAATCCCGTGATGATCGACGCATACAAGGAAGGTGTTCCCGGCAATGGCAAGCCCTTCCCCGAGGGCTCCAAGATTGCGAAGATTGAGTGGAGGCCGAAAAAGTTAACCGACCCCCCCTTTTCTGCGAGCATCCCGGACACGGTGCCTGGTGACCTGACCGAAGTCGAGTTCATCGAGAAGGACAGCCAGAGATTCTCGGACACGCACGGATGGGGATATGGCATGTTCGACTATGACGCCGCGTCCGGTACGTTCAAGCCTGCCACCTCGGCCAGCAAGCCGCCGCAGGGGCACGACGCCAAGTGCGGCGCCGCATGTCACACGCTAGCGGCATCAAAGGATTACATTTTCACGGCATACGCCAAAAGGTGAACCCAATTGGGTGCTCTCCAAAAGTCGCGTTCTGGAGAGCTTCGCTCGCGTCACGCGCCACTCTTACGAAGCTGCGATATCGGCAAATATCGGCAGCGAATGGGCGCCCGCTTGGCCGTTCTCGCATTACGAACGGCCGGGAAAGACCGAAGGTGAAAACGGCTGCCTGTCAAGCGGGCAGTAGCGTGGCCCCCAAAAGCCCGCGCGGGGGCAATTCGACGAGTCAACTACGCGTCAACTTGGATTAATACCGTACAGCGCGACCAACTGGAAGGTATGCTGGCCGAGCGGTGGTCCGGCGGCGCCGCGCGTCAGGGTTGCAGGTTCATGCAGCGGAGGAGGTCGTGATAGCGGGGGGCTGGAGTAGTTGGAAGTACGGGCTGCGGATGGACAAGCTGATGTTAGGCTTGCGTTGGGGGAAGCGTCGCTGAGGTAGGACCGAGAAGTCGGCACATGGCCGGTGAGGTTCCGGTCTGCCAGCCGTTCGGTAGAATCGACTCCGAGAATTCACCGGCCGGTCCTCGACAATCATAACGCGAGGGATCTCCAGGCTGATGCCGGCGAATCCCAACCAGCTCACGGCTCCTTGGCGGTCGCGGCTCTTCAGCGATGCATTGAAACGACAGCGCCTACTGAGCCGCTACCGCAAGGGAGCGGTCCTTTTTTCTGTGCGGAACAATGGATTTTGTAAGCCCGTCAATCATGGCTGCGCCCGGCTGTTAGCGGGCGCAAAGCCGCCTGAAAGGCGGCTGCCGGCAAGATTGCCAGGCAAGATTGCCCGCCCCACAAGAAACTAGGCGCCATTGGGCACCATTCCCGCGATTTCCGCGCCGATGCCGAGCGACGCCGTCGCCGCCGGACTCGGCGCGTTCAGCACGTGCAGCGCGTTCGCCCGCTGGATGAAGCGGAAATCCTGCACCAGATCGCCTTCCGGAGAGATGGCCTGTGCGCGCACCCCCGAGCCGCCCTGCGCCAGGTCGTCCGGCTGGATTTCCGGCACCAGGCGCTGGAGCGACCGGCAGAATAACGCGCGGCTGAACGACCGCCGCAGCTCATACCAGCACATCGATGGATACTTCCGTAGAAATCGCCAGAATCCGCTATACGTGAGGGCGTCGGCGAGATCGCGCGCGTTGAAATCCCACTTGCGATATCCTTCGCGCGCCGTGGCGAGCACGGCGTTCGGCCCGGCCTCGATCCCGCCGTGGATCAGGCGCGTGAAATGCACGCCGAGGAACGGAAACGCCGGGTCGGGCACCGGGTAGATCAGGTTCCGCACCAGATTTTGCCGATCGGCGCGGATTTTGTAGTATTCGCCGCGGAAGGGCAGGATGCGCATGTCGCGGCGCTCGCCCGCGAGTTCCGCCACGCGGTCGCAATAGAGGCCGGCGCAGTTGATCAGGTAATCCGCCGCGAACTCGCCCGCCGCCGTTTCCGCCACCCACCCCGCACTCGCGGGACGCAGCCGCGTAACCCGCGCCGAAGTCACCACGCGAGCTCCGCGGCCGACGAGGTGCGATACCAGTGCGTCGCACACGCGCGCGTAATCCACGATGCCTTCCTGCGGCACGCGCAGCGCCGCCACGCCTCCTACGTGCGGCTCGATCTCGCGCATTTCCTCGCGTCCGAGCCAGCGTAGACCTTCGAGCCCATTTGCGGTTCCGCGCTCCCGCAAGGCGCGCAGGCGTTCGACTTCGGCCTGGTCGGCGGCCACCACCAGCTTGCCGCAAATCTCGTGCGGCACGCCGTTTTCCTGGCAAAACGCCACCATCTGGCGGATGCCCTCGACGGCCAGCCGCGCTTTCACCGAGCCGGGCTTGTAATAGAGGCCGCAGTGCAGCACGCCGCTGTTGTGCCCGGTCTGGTGGCGGCCCACCTCGCTCTCTTTTTCGAGGACCGTGATTTGCTCGCCGGGCATCCGCTCGCCCAGACGATAGGCCGCGGCGAGTCCGACGATGCCGCCGCCGATGACGATGATCTTCACTCGGTCACTTGGTGAGGTTATAAATTAACCCGAAGGGATCGCGGACGTAGCATCGCGGGACGTGCGGCTCGTCCTTCACGATCACGCTGCCGTTCTTCACCAGCCGCGCTTTCGCCTCCTCCACGTCGTTCACGGTCACTTCCAGAACCGGCCCCAGGGGTGGTCCTTGCTCGATGTACAGATTGATGTGATTGCCCTCGAGGCCGATCATGGGCGTCTCGCCGGTGATTTCAAACCCGAGCTGGTTGACGTAGAAGGCTGCAGCGGCTTTGGGGTCCGGGGCCTGAATCAGAATGTCGGTACCGAATTTGTTCGCCATAAAATTGCCTCCAGGAATAGTCCGCCACTATGGCTTCGAGCGGAGGTCCACTAGGATCTCATCGAGCGTCGGCGGTCGGTCCGGATACTCACGCTGCGGAAAATCGAGGTGGCGCAGGATCGTTCCTTCGGTCAGGGAAATGACGTCGCCCGAGGAAGTAATAAGCTCCCCGGCTCCGAAGCTAAAGGCGTCCGGAGACGTTTTCAAATTGCAGATCTCGGTCATGTGTCCGCTTTCCGGAGCCAGCCGAATGAGTTTCATAGAAGATCCATGCTCGTATTCCCATTGAACGCCGTAGAAGCAGCCGTCCGCCTGGTGGGATATCGTGAGCACATGGTGTCCGGCAGGTGGCTGGTAACGCCAGCGCTCATTGCCGGCGCCGCAATCGAGGCATCGGACCGGTCCGCCGGCCTCAGTCAAGCACACCGCGTCGGTACCGAAAGCGGCATCAAGCAGCCCAAACGTTGTGTGCGCCACGCGGACAGTCTTGTCGCCCACGATTCGGAAGTCGCCGCGGCGTCGTTCCAGGCGGTGCGCGGAAAACGGGCTCTCGATTACGTCTTGAACAGCCCTCAAGGAGGACAGGGTCGCGCCTGTCGATGCATCCAGATGCAGGACGGGGCCGCCTTCCACTCGGCACCAAAGAGAGTCTCCGGCCGGGGTGAATCGGAGCCCCTGAACGCGGCCGAGATCAATCCGGTGCCAGACCACCTGACCGGAGCGCGTGTCATAGCAGGCTACGCCGCCGCGCTTTCCTTTTCTCCAGCTCGCCGCGACGCAGACGGTTGCCTTGGGACTGATTGCCAGCCGGTGACCTCCAGAATCAAATACCGTGTCAAACTCGGCCAGTCTCGTAGCGGCGTACGACTCCCAGATCTGGACGGTGCGTTCGAAGAACGCCGCGGCGATGACGGGCCCGCGACCGGCCGTGACGAGCGCGCGGATCGCCGAGTTTTGCATGTCGCCGCCTCAAACGTTCGCCGTGGAATCGCTCTTGATATCGTTCTTCACCAGCGCCAGCAGCTTATCGTCGAACTCGAAGGTCGACGTCCGCGGCTTGTGATTCCGTGTGTACCAGCGGTACGTCTCTTTAAGCCCGACCTCGAAAGGCGTGGGTTTGAGCTTCAAAATGCGCGCCACTTTGCCGATATTCTCGGTGATCGGCGGGACATCGAGGTATTCGCCGAAATAATACGGCTCGTTCATCGCATTCCCGCCGGCCTGCTGGATAATGTCGCGCGGCACCCGCGCTAACGTGACTTCGGTATTGGCGGCGCGCGCCAGTTTTTCGGCAAATTCCACCTGCGTGACGGGCTTGGGATCTCCGATGTTAAACGCTTCGCCCACCGCGCGCGGCTCCTCGAGCACCCGCGCCATGGCCGCCACCAGGTCATTCAAATACACGAACTGCATGAGGCGATGGCCGTCGCCGGGGATGATGATGGGGCGGCCGGCGCGCAGGCGGTCCCAGAAAAACTGCTCGCGATAAAACGGATTGCCCGGGCCGTAGACGAACGGCGGCCGGAACGTCACCAGCGGCAAACCGCTCTGCGCCTGCATGCGGAACAGCAGCCGTTCGGTGGTCGCCTTGTGGCGGGTGTAGGGGATGGGGTGGTAATCGGGCGCCAGCGGATCGCTTTCCTTATGATTCAAGCCGTCGCCGTAGGCCGCCACGCTGGATAGAAATACGTAGCGGCTGAGACGGTCGCCGCAGGCGCGGGCAGCCGCCTCCACCTGATCCGGCGCGGTCCCGCGATCCCAATCGTAAACGTTATCGAAGACGGCGTTGAACCGGCGCGTGGAGAGAGCCTCGCGCATCGCCGCGGCATCGTTCCGGTCGGCCTGAATGTTGTCCACCCGGCGTCCGAAATCGTGCTTGGGCTTGCGGTGCAGCACCGCGACTTCGTGGCCCGCCTTCACCAACTCGTCGACCAGGGCGCGGCCGATGAAGAGCGTCCCCCCGATTACCAATACCTTCATATGCTCCTAAGACAATAAGACGCGGCGGCCCGGAAGTCTAGCGCTTTCTCTCGCCTCGGGCCCTGAAGAAAACCAAGCTAATCGTAGTATTCCAGGCCCAGGTGCGTAATCAGATCCTCCCCGCGCATCCAGCGCAGGGTGTTTTTGAGTTTCATGAGCTGAATGAAAATGTCGTGCTCCGGATACAAGCCGGCGGCATGCATGGGCGCTTTGAAATAGAAAGAAAGCCATTCCTGGATGCCGCGCATGCCGGCGCGCTGCGCCAGGTCCATGAAGAGCACGATATCCAGCATCAGCGGGGCGGCCAGAATGGAGTCGCGGCAAAGGAAATTGACTTTGATCTGCATGGGATAACCGAGCCAGCCGAAGATGTCGATATTGTCCCAGCCTTCCTTGGCGTCGCCGCGCGGCGGGTAGTACTCGATGCGGACCTTGTGGTAGAACTCCTTGTACAAATCGGGGTACAGATCTTTCTGCAGAATGTATTCGAGGGCCGACGACTTGCTGACTTCCTTGGAGCGGAACGAACCCGGCTCGTCGAGCACCTCGCCGTCGCGATTGCCCAGAATATTGGTGGAAAACCAGCCCTTCAGGCCCAGCAGTCGCGATTTCAGGCCGGGAGCGATCAGGGTCTTCATGAACGTCTGGCCGCTCTTGTAGTCCTTCCCGGCCACCGGCACGTTCATATTGCGGGCCAGTTCGAGCAGCGCCGGCATGTCGGTCGTCAGGTGCGGCGACCCGTTGGCGAATCCCACGCCGCTCTTGAGCGCGGCGTAGGCGTATATCTGGCTGGGCGAAATCTCGGGGTCGCTTTTCTGCAGACCGCACTCGAAATCCTTCAGGGTTGCGTGAACCGGTGCGGCCTCATGATAGACTTCCGTCGACCCGCACCAGATCATCTGCGTGCGGGCAACGCCGGTGCGCTCCTTGAATGAGCGGATGTCGTCCATGATGCGCTGGGCGTAGTCCATTTTGGACCCGCCGGACATGACGTTCGGTCCGTGGAGGCGCTTCACGAAACTCTGGTCGAAGACTGCCTTCATGGGTTTGATGGCCTGCATCGGCTCTTTGACCTGCTCCAGGAGCGACATTTCCAGAACGCCGGCCTTCACGGCGGCTTCGTAGGCGTTGTCTTCGAAAATGTCCCAGCAGGCCACTTCAATGTCGTTGATTCCGGCCAGCGGAACGAAATCGCGGATGGCGGGGCTCCGTCCCTCGGTGCGCTTACCCAGCCGGACCGTCCCGAGTTGGGTGAGAGAACCGATGGGTTTGGCAAGCCCTCGCTTAATGGCTTCCAGCCCGGCTATAAACGTAGTCGTCACCGCGCCCATACCGGGGACGAGGATACCCAACTTCCCCTCGGCCGGCGCGATTTGGACGTTGTCGTGATTGGGCAAAATGCGGTCTCCTTTTAGTCGAAATGCTATAATACCAACTCCATGCGGGAACGCGCGACAGCCACCCTTTCGACGGTTGTAGTGGATGACGAACAACTGGCCTGTGACGAGCTTTCGTACCTGCTCAAAGATTTTCCGGAAGTAGATGTAATTGCGACAGGTTGCAACGGATTGGAAGCCATGGATCTGATCCGCCGGATGGAGCCGGACCTGGTATTTCTGGACGTCAATATGCCCGGTCTGGACGGCATGGGAGTGGTGCGAAAACTACGCGAAAAAGGCGTGGAACTGCCGCATGTCATTTTCGTTACGGCGTACGACCAATACGCTGTGGAGGCGTTTCGTCTGGAGGCGCTGGATTACCTGTTGAAACCGGTCGACAAGGTGCGGCTGGCGGAGAGCATCGAGCGCGCCAAGCGGGCCATCCTTGACCGGAGAATACCTGAGATCCAGGGAGCAGGGGTGGGAACGGCTGCAGGGCCGGCGCCGCAAACAGCGCCGCGCAACAAACTGGCGGTGCGCTGTAACAATCGCCATTTCATTGTGGATGCCAACGACGTAATCTACGCCACCATCGACAGCGGCCTGATTACCCTCGTGACCACCAGCCTCGAGGGCCATTCCAACTATCGCACCATCGAGGACCTGCAGACCGCGCTCGATCCCGATCAGTTCTGGCGCGTGCACCGTTCCTATCTGGTCAATATCAACAAGATTAAGGAAGTAGTACCGTGGTTTAAGTCGAGTTACCAGCTTCGCCTCGACGACAAGAAGCACACTGAAGTTCCGGTAAGCCGCGCACAAACCCGCAGGCTGCGCGAGCTTTTCAAGCTATAAGTCCCTACTCGCAGTCCGTGGCGAAACCCGCTCCCTTATGGTCGCGGCTCTGTAACTGAATTGACCCTACTGAGCCGCGCGCGTAACGTAAGCAAGCGGTGTTTTGCGACTTCTGCCACGGGCTGCCAGCCGCTGCGGCTGCCCAACCATCGTAGAATTACACGACACGCAAGCCTGATATCGTATTCTGCGGAGAATTCAGATGGAGCCGTTCCGTTTCCATGTGTTCGTCTGCAATCAGCAGAAGCCCGAAGGCGCGCCGTGCTGTTCCGGGCACGGCTCGGCCCAGGTCATCGACGCCTTGCGGCGGGAAATCGCCGCCGGCGGTTTGGACGATGAGGTGCAAGTTACGCTCTGCGGGTCGGTAGGGCTTTGCGATCGCGGACCTAACGTGATCGTCTATCCCGAGGGCGTCTGGTACTCGGGGGTCACGCCGGGCGACGTGGCGGAGATTGTCGAGTCGCACTTCCGCAAGGGCAAGCCCGTGGACCGCCTGGTGCGCGGCGATATGGCGCTGGTGCGCGCGGAAGTGATCGGAAATCGCGACCGGATGCGCGCCGCGCTGCGCGCCAAGGACGCGGCGGGAGTACTTCCCGACGATCTGAACGCGCGGATTCGCGGATTCCAGGAGAGCCGCGCGATCCTGACCGCTCTGGAGCTCGATGTGTTCACGGCGGCGGGCGACGGCGCGACAGCGGCCGAAGTGGCGGCCCGTTTACAGACCGACGCGCGCGCCACCGAAATGCTGCTACACGCACTGGCGGCGATGGAACTGCTAGTGAAACAGAACGGTTCGTTCCGCAATACGCCATTGGCGGCGCGTTATTTCAGCGCCGCTTCCCCCGATTGCGCGCGCACGGCGTTGCTGCACACGGCCCACCTGTGGCACAGTTGGTCCACACTGACCGAGGCAGTGCGGGCGGGCACCGCGGTCGCCCCTGAGGCAGTCGCCGGACATGACGCCGGATGGGTGCAAACCTTCATCGCCGCCATGCATCGCAACGCCGCCGAGCGCGCGGAATCGGTGGTGCGCGCGGTGGGCCCCGTCGCCGGGCACATGCTGGACATCGGCGGCGGATCGGGCGCTTACGCGATCGCTTTCGCAAAGGCCAATGAGCGGCTCGCGGTGGATTTGCTCGATCGCGCCGAGGTTACACCGATCGCGCAATCGCATCTTCGCGAGGCCGGAATGGAGGACCGTATACGCCTTATCGCGGGAGACCTGCGAACGTCGTTGCCGCCGGAGAGCTATGACATGGCATTCCTCTCGGCTATCTGCCACATGCTGAGTCCCGGGGAGAACCGCACGCTCTTCAAGAGATGTCACGATGTTCTCGCGCCTGGCGGCCGGATCGTGATTCAGGACTTCATTCTCGAACCGGATAAGACAGCGCCCAAATCGGCGGCGTTATTCGCGCTCAATATGCTGACGGGGACTCGCGGGGGCGGCACCTACAGCGCGTCCGAGTACGCCGAATGGTTGCAAGCTGCCGGCTTTGAGAGGTCCAACCATGTTCGGCTGCCCGGTCCGGCAAGCCTGATGGTGGCCTCGCGGGAATAGCCTTGCCGATAACTCGCGCATCTGACAAATCGATGTGGCTAAGAGGTTGACAGCTCGATAATCTGGGGTAAGATAAGGTGATCGGAAAACTGACGCTCTCTCGATTAATAGTCGCGTTCGAGTGACTTGAGCTAGCCGGGTTCATCCAGAAATGCCCGCGGTTCTGATTGTCGACGACAACCTCTTGGTGCGCGAAGGTCTGAAGCATTTATTCAACCAGGCGCACCGGGGGCTGGTATTTGGCGAGGCATCCAATGAAGAGGAAGTTGAGAGCCGCCTCGGAAAACGCAACTGGGACGTGGCTGTAATCGATGTGTCGAATCCGGCGCACGACGGATTTCAGACGCTCCAGGAGATCCGCCGGGTGTCTCCAGCGACGCGCATTCTGGTACTGAGCCTGCACTCCGAATCCGAACATGTCGCGCGCGCCCGGCAGTTCAAGGTTTCCGGCTGTTGGGCCAGGAATTCATCGCGGACCGAACTTTTGAAGGCGTTTCAGAACGTCCTGGCCGGCAGGGAGTACTTCGGAGGCGTTGCGCAGGACAGACAGGGCGCGCCAGTGCGCCGCCCCCCGCTTTCCACGCGCGAACGCGACGTCCTGGCGCGATGCGTCGCGGGCAGGCGGATGGGCGAGATCGCGCTGGAATTGAATCTCAGCATCAAAACCGTCAGCACCTATAAACGGCGAATCATGGACAAATTGCAACTCCACTCGATCCACGAGCTCGTGCGCCACGCGATCGAGAATAAACTCTGCTAAAGGCCGTCCGGCCATCCTCCTCCGAAAATCCCCTGAACAGATGGCAAATCCGTAATGAATTGAATCGTTTGCCGCCGTGCGAGCAGGCCGTAACCGGCGCGTCCGGATTCGGCGCCGGTGCCGAAAAAGATGGGGTGGTGCAAATGTATTGCTTTTGTCAGAGAAAATTCGGCTGCTGAATTCACCTTCCAATCTGCAGAGCGATTCGTGAATCCGCCCAGCGTTCGCCCGACGCTGAGGGATCTCTAACCGCGCCGTTGCGCGCGCGATCGATCGAGAGGAGACATTCTGTACTTATGCAGTGGTATGCACTCAACGTCAAACCGCAGCACGAGAAGGCGGCGGCGGAACAACTCCGCTTCAAGGGGCTCGAAACCTATTTGCCGTTGTATCGAACCCGGCGGCGCTGGTCCGACAGAGTCAAAACGATTGAGCTCCCGCTGTTCTCCCACTACGTTTTTTCGCAATTCGATTTTGAAGATCGTATCGGAGTCTTACAGACGGCCAGCATTCTCTCCATCGTAAGTTTTGGTGGCGTACCTTGCCCGCTGGAAGCGCGCGAACTGGAGGCCCTGAAAGCAATTGTCGGTTCCGGCCTGCCGTACAGTCCGTGGCCGCTGTTGCGCACGGGCGAGCGCGTGCAAATTTGCGGAGGTCCGTTAGAGGGAGTGGAAGGCATTCTCGCGCGCGAAAAGTCCGAGTTCCGCGTGGTGGTGAATATGGAACTTCTGCGGCGCGCCGTCGCCGTGGAAGTGGATCGCGATCTTGTCCGCCCCTGTACCAAACGTCATACTTACGGGCCGCCTGTCACATTCGTCGAGTTATCCGCGCGTAGTTAGAGATGCTGCAGAATTCGATGCATTTAGTGAAAAACACCGCTCCCTTAGCGGGACGCTGAAAAACACTGGAAATGACCCAGCCGCCGATGAACGCCGATAAACGCCGATTGAAAACAAGAAACTTATCCGCGTTCATCTGCGGCCCATGTGCCTTTTTCAGCAGCCTGTTAGAAGCCGTGAAAGATTACTGAGCCACGACCGCAAAGCAAGGGAGTGGTGCCTTTCTTCGAACAATTCAGCAAAAGCACCGATCCCTCACGGTCGCCGCTTCTGTAAAGGTCCGGACACGGGGCGGGCGCACGATTAAGCTGTATCGCAAGGTGAACAACGAGCCGGGATACCGCTTCTACATGCTCACGACAAGATCTGTCGCGAGGACATTCTGGCCCGTCCTTTCGCACTGGCGCGAGCCAATCAGGGCGCGCCATGAGTAGATGGACAGACTTTCGAGCAAATCGAGTCAATAAGGCGGGAGAAGTGGCTGGCCGGCATCCGACAGGAGTTCGCAACAAGACGTATCAACCACAGCCGGTGCGGAGGGTCATGATCCCGAAGCCCGGAGGCGGGGAGCGGCCGCTCGGGATTCCGACTCATTAGAGGCCGGGTGGTGCAAACCGCAGGCAAGATCGTGCTGGAACCGAATTTGAACCGAGTGCCTACAGCGAGTATTCCAGAACGGATCAGATCCGCCTGGATGTACATGTGAGTGGTTTCCAAGCTTTCGCGCCCGAGCCAAAGAGCAATCACTGCGATTACGACTCCAGATTGAAGAAGGTGCATCGCCGTGGTGTGGCGAATGACGTGGGGAGAAATCCTCTTGGCTTTCAGCGTCGGACAGGCCGGCAAGCCGCGCCGCACAGGCTGCTGAAGGATGTAGGTACCCGCGTCGGTGGACAGCGGTCCGCCCCGGGCGCTGGGGAATAAGATTCGGTCGACACTATCGCCACACTCGGTAACCAGGTCCGCAACGTGCCGGAAGCAGTGGGCCAGCCAGGCTCCGCCATTCCTCCCCTTGACCGCGGTCGGCGGCGCACGGCTGAATCGCAGCCGGGATCACCCTCGGCAGTAAGCCTATGCTAACGAAATGGTCTATAGTTGCGATCCGGCTACGGATTAAGCTGGTAAGTGAGTATCTGCAGAATGCCTCAGGCCGTCGTGCACGGGCATTGTGTTTCCGGCACCGTCCGTGTGCCACTTCTGCGACGTGGAGAAACTTCTTATGCCCCGCGAAACGTTGGAAATTCCCGCGGGCATCTCTCCGTCGGAATGGGCAGATCTGCAGCGGCAATTCCTGGAGGAAGGCGTGGCGCGCTGCCGCGAATTGCTGGAAGGCCTGGACCAACATTGCGACGCCTTACAGATTGCGCAGTTGATGCATCGCTGGGCCGGGGGCGCCGGCCAACTTGGTTATCACAACATCACGGAGTTAGCCCGATTCACCGAAAGGTTGCTCAGACGGGGGCCGATTAGTCGATCGGAGGTGCGCGAAGGACTCAGCGCTCTGTTGCAGGCATTCTGCGACCTGCGCGACAAGCAGGGGGGCGGCGTCCCCGATCATGTGGCACAGGCCCTGCGAGGGAAGACGGTCGCCTTGATCGGGTTTCCGGCGGAGAAGGCCGACCGCGCCTGCGTCGCCATGGGGCTGGTTGGCGCCCGGCCCCGGATCTTCCCGTTCACCGACGACCTCCGCAGTGCGTCCGCCAGCGACTGCGACCTGGTGATCGTCCAGGTGGGCGCAGCAACCAATGTAGCGCAGTTGCAGGCGGCCGCAGCCGGCCTCCCGGCGGGCAAGCTGTTCCTGGCCGGAGAGCGCGGCCACCTGATGGCGCTACCCGCCGGGTTGCAAGCCATGGTCGCGGACTACCTGTTCTACAACTGGGAGCCGGAAGAATTGCTACTGCGCATCACGCTTGCCATGTGGCGCAAGACAACCGCCCTCTACGCCGCTCCCGCGGCGCCCGCGGCCGTCCCCTGCGAAGCTCCCGAAATATCCCGCCGCGCCGTCACCATTCCCAGAGTTGTGGCGGTGGACGACGACCCCGTCATCCTCGCGATGTTGCGGGCGACCTTCCGAAATCAGGGCATCCAGTGCGAGACGGCGGACAACGGCCGTGACGGCCTTCTTCTGATTCAACAGGAGCAGCCGCACGCAGTCGTGCTGGATGTCAACATGCCCGGCATGGATGGATACGAAGTGCTCGCCTCGATCCGTGCGGAACAAATCCCCACCCAGGTGATGTTGCTCACGGCGCGCCAGCAGGAGAACGACGTTGTGCGCGGGTTCCAACTCGGCGCCGACGATTATCTGGTGAAACCCTTCAACCCGCTCGAGCTGGTCGCTCGCACCAAGCGGTTGCTGCGCCAAACCCACCGGGAAGTAGCGTAAATCGCGCCGGATCGCGACGGCCCGGGTGCCGTTAAAGCGCCTCGCGGCGGTCCCACTATCCGACGCTGAGTCTGGAGCAGGTCTACGATGCGGTCGCATCTTAGCGCCTTGCGAAAGTTGGGAGTGGCGAAATGCTCGTAGAGTTCACGGCCGAGTCCGCGCAATTGGCTGATGCTTTGCTCGGGAGTCGGCGGGGTCCTGCCGTCGGATGGAACCTGGAAGCCGCGGAGCGTTGTCCTGAGGACTCCGTTGTACGGTCGGCTTGAATGCTCATACCATCGTTCCTCGCCGGCAATATGGTTCGCAAGCGGGGGCTAGGCGCAACGAACCTGGCGCGCGACGCAGAGCCCGTGCGGCCCTTTTCGCGTGATACCATAAAAAGAACAGTCCACCACGGTGGGTATAGCTCAGCTTGGTAGAGCGTCGGATTGTGGTTCCGAA
>Ga0181538_10000539_pt1 | contig 44579 bp, 49 predicted proteins | sample PEATcosm2014_Bin_40_FD_119773 | JGI IMG/M metagenome (GOLD analysis project Ga0181538, IMG submission 119773) | Peatland microbial communities from MTU Mesocosm Facility, Houghton, MI, USA - PEATcosm2014_Bin23_30_metaG | ecosystem: Environmental > Terrestrial > Soil > Wetlands > Peat | place...
TCACCGGATTGCTTACGTATATACAAATGTAAAACCTCTGGTCAGATTCTCGAATATCGACCCTTCTACCTAATCATCTCTGAAATGGCGGGATTTTTTTCTGTCGACTGTCGTAAAATGATCGAAATGCTTGTGGAAATGTTCGACTCCGACTACTTCTCAACCGGCTTCAAGAAAGACCGTGCCGCCGGTTTAAAACAAGGTGTTCGTAACCCTTGTATGTCCATGCTTGGCTGTGTGCAGCCTGATTGGTTTATGTCAAATATGAAGATTGACCTATTCCAGCGGGGCCTCGGACGTCGGATGATTATTGTGTATCGTGATAAGGAAAAACTCAACCCTTTTCCTTCGTATCCTGACGATTCAGAAGCTGGCTGGAACCGAGTTATAACACATGCAAAACATCTTCATGACGAAAAAACACAAGGACGTGTTATTCTCACCAAAGAAGCTAATGATTGGTGGCTTGACTATTACATGACAAAGGACAAGAATCGTTCCGACGATCCAATCATCTTTCAGTTTCAGGAAACACGACACGTAATCCTGTTAAAGCTCGCAGCAATACTTTCCTTTGTGCATTATGAGTTTAACTATACCATAACCCCCACCGAACTTCAAGTCGCCCTTGCGTTACTTGATTCTCTTGAACCTGACATCCGACGACTCACCGGCGGCATTGGCACGAATCCGATGGCTGGTGTGCAAACACTAATGCTCGAACAAATACGTCTAAAAGGAATGATTCGGTGGGTGGAGGTTTATAGAACCTTCTACAAACAATGTCCCCGCGGCGAACCCGACTTCAACGAAGCAATCAATTCCTTGCAAACACAAGGTGAAATTGTGCAAATGGAGTTTCCCGGTTCTGCGGGAACGCCTATTAAATGGTTGTTTACTGAACCTGGTTGGACTAAATATATCGAAGGAAAACAGGTGAGACCAGAGGTGCTTCTTCAAGCACGTGAGATATTTGCGCGCCGGAAAGGTTAGATTCACAATGTGAATCTTACTGCTGCTTATCAATTAAATTACGCATCTTATTCCTTGCTATTCCGTGTGCCTTGTTTATGAACATTTCCAACTCTTTCTTCTTACGTTCAGGCGTCGTCGCTCTCTCGACAAATGGCTTTGCTTTACGTATGGCATCCTCATAACATGACACCCTTATTTTCTCATACTCATCACGTTCCTTTGGCAGAAGGTAAACCTTCACACCTGTCTTCGTTAAATACTCCGCAAAACCTGGCACTTCCAAATGTTGTGCCTTCAGCCATGCCCTGGTTTCCGACTTTAGATCACTACTCACCTGTTGCTGAACTTGATAAGCACGAGCAACCTCATCTTGCTCCATCGTTAGACGTTGACGAGGAGACATACTTGAGGAATCACGCGCGATAGACTTCTGTAACTTCGCCCTCTGTGCAAGGTTCATTTTTTCTACACCCGGCACATTGCGTTCTTGTTCAAACAAACTTGGTTTACGTCCCTCTCCAACACCCGACGCCGCAAGAAGTTGCGAACCAAGTGCTTTTGTAGTTGCCTTACCCTTACCTTCACCGGCTTCACGTGACTGAAAATACCGCGCAATAGCAGGATTACTTTGACGCAAAGCTGCAAGCAAGTTTTGACCTAAACTATGTGGATCATCACTTTCTAAATACAAACCAACATCATGTCCTGTTAAAGCTATCGCACCCTCACGCACAACCGGCCCTTCCCACGGGGAAGCATACCCTCTCACCATATCCATGAAGGCATCATGTATAATGTCCTTTTCACCACGACCCTGACTCATGTCTTTATATGCTGACATTACACCGACATTTCGCAATCCCCTTCGTATCAATATATTCTGCACAAGGTCAATCTGTATCGGTTTACCTTGTTCATCATTTTTCCCTGTGTCAATAGCGCCGGGTGATACACCAGGTCGCCCAAACACATTACCAGTGGTATAATAATTCACCACCATCGGCATAGCCATTAAAGTGCTAACAAGACCAACAGCTTCTACAAGACGCATCCTCATTGCTGCTTCACGATTAGCGGCTTCAACACCGGGATTAAGTGTAAGTCTCTGCAAGGCGAGACGATTAAAATTCTTACCTGCCACGATAAACGGTGACACACTTGACTGCTTTGCAAACTGTTCAATTTTACCCATGAGTCTTGTATTATACTGTCCCATTCTATTGATAAACTCACGTCGACCTTCTTGCGTATCTTTTGCAAGGTCTCGTTCAACAAGATTGTCATACATACGTGAGAGTGTCAAACGCGACGCCTTATCAATCAACTGCACAAGACGTCCTGTTCCAATCTTACCAGCCAATCCTGCATGAACTACAGCACCGCGTCCTGCACCGATACGTGCAAATTCCGCTAGTTCCTTTTGCACATCTGGTGTATCAAGCATTACATCTTTCGTTGCTTTTGCAACACGCACAATGGTATCAAGACCTCGCACACCAGGTATTTTCCTTGCAAGGTCAACAGCGAGATTCTCACCTCCCTGTGATCCTGCTATTGCAGAAAACATGTTTCGCAAATGCACTGTCACATCAACCGGTCCAATAAGTTGAGCATCGGTAAACCGGTCAATAAGCCATTGTCGTGCACCTTGTTCAACTTTACTATCAGTTTGAAGAACTTGTCTTAGTTCACTATGAACATCATTTCGCACCCAGAGGTTTAACGGTGTTCCGCTGCGTCTATCAATAGCTATTTTTGTTTTACCTTCTGGTGCTTCAACGCCCGGCCTGACAACTTCGGCAAGGCCAGCTTTTACATACTCTTGATACATATGTTGCTTGGTGTATTCTTCATAATTTCCCTGTACCATGCGTTCCATAATGTTACGAAAATTGAAATCATAATTTTTACCTGTGCCTTTGATTTCCTTGCCAAACGCTGTGCCTCTTTTCAAAGGATTGGTAATATCACCTTGTTTCGCACCACCACGGAGTGCAGCATCAAACCTATCACCAAGAATGTTTTTCAGGTTCACAAAGGCACCACTTTCCAGCCCGGACAAGGCTATTTTGCCACCAAGACGAACATGCATTTCACGCGCCGGTGCTTCGACTAACCTCTTAAATCGTTCAATAGCCGCTTTCACCTCTGGATCATTAAGCACAGTGGAAACCTCTGCTTGTGTATGTAACGGTGAATCGGGTGAATCCCATATATGTTGCACCTTTGCTGCTGCTGCGTCGTTACCTTCTTCTTTAAACTTATACCATACAGCTCTAAGTCTATCTTCAACAAGTGCTGCACCGACTTTATTCTGCCACTCGACATCATTCCATCGTGCTTTACCTTCTGATGCTGTTTGTCCTGACTTTGCAACAGCACTACCAATATAAGGTTCCGTTCCAAGCACTTCACTTGCAAGAGACCTAGCCATCAATGGTGCTGCTATTCTTGCACTCGCGTAACGTATCGCAGCATTACCGACATCTCTACTCAACGCCATTGTTTTCGGCATCGACCAACCGGCAATTTGTTTTAGTTTCTGATTATACCAATCACTGAACTTACTCTTAGGTGGATCAGTAAAAACACTATCCGCTATCCATAATACATCTTCACCGGGTAACGCTTTCTGTTCTTCACTTGGCATCTTACGTGGTGCTTGTTTCATATCACCACCACGTTGTTCAATCTCCCAACGTTCCTTAATGGCTTGGAGTGAGTCAGGGAGTTCGTTTGGTTTCTTCGATCTCTCACTAAGTTCCAAGATACTATCCATTGCGGATTCGAGTGCAGAGCCTTTGGTGATACCAAATAGTTTCTTCACCACATCAGTGACATGTTCCCACAAGGTTTTACCTTCATAGGGTGTATGGTTTAACATGTCACGAAAGTTACCCTTTGGTGTAAAAATCCCTGCTGCCATTTCACTATCGCCGGTGAGAAAGTAAAGCGGGTCTTTCCAGACGGTCGGATCAAGATCATACGCATGAAACAAAGATGCTTCGTCTTCATAACTAGCATTGGAGTTTTTCCTGTTCCAACCTTTATATACCTCGTTGTAAAACTTTCTCACCCTTGCCGGCAATGTATCAATCATATGCTGCCGCAATTCGCCGAACCTTGTCGCCGCAACTTTTTGCTCAGCTGTCTGTGGACTCTCAAGAAGATGATCAAGTGCAGCGTGACCAGCTTCATGTAAAATGGTATCAATTAAATTACCCTGCTCACCATGAACATCGAGGTAAGATGTATGCACCGTCGGCTCATAACTTGCTCGATCAGAACCCGCAGCTTTGCCAAGTTCGATGTTTGAGAATGATAAAATATGTCCAAAGTGCTTGTTCAAAAACTCCGCGAAGTCAGTTTGCTGCTTCGTAGCACCTTCAAGCTTTGTAACCCTGTCAAGCACTTCACTCATCGTGCTTTTCTTGTTAAGTTGTAAACGAGCAGCTTGCATTGGAAGGTTGTGGAGTTTGTCAATCTGTTCCTTGTTGCTGGTTGGTGTTTGTTTCACCTCCACCGGCATTTTATCTTTGTCGAACAAAGAAAAAGCATAGCGGTCTTTAACCTTTGAAAGGTCAAACGATTTTGCGGTGATGTCGGTTTTAAATGTGCCGTCGGGGTTGCGGAAGATGAGGTTAGTTCTTAATGGTATGTCTGATTCTTGACCATAACCATAACCATGCGCCATTTTATGCTCACCAAAACTCACCTTTTCTCCCTCACTTCCGGTGAGTTCTTTCAAGATACGAGGAATGATGGTGTCGTAGTGAAGACGCATACCTTTGCCCTGTTTAATGCTTTCAACTTGTTCTGCGGGTAACCGGTCAGCAACTTGACTAATACGATCATGCCCCTCCATCATCATCGCACTCTCAGCATCTTGCACCGCGATATGTTTTGCACCTTGAGCAAGCGCTTGTTGTATAGCGGCTTTAAGTGTGAGACGCTCCCAGTCTTTGAGAAGGGGGTGTTGTGGTTGAACACCACTACTTACAACATTTTCGGGGTCTTTAACACCAAAAGTTTCTTGTGCTTCTCGATACTGTTGCGCCCAATCACTCTGCACCTCGATGATATGAAATGTATCACCTTCCATGTAACCGCGGAAGAAGCCGATGGTGTTAGGGGGAAAGGAGTGCGTGGAGGAAAATAAAATACCACGCGCTTTGTTATGTATTAAAGTTGTTCCTTGATCATTATGTCCTGGAGGCGGTTCATGGGTTGGTAGCACCACCGCTCCCTCAACATACCCCGGCATTTCATTTTCTGGTTTGGGTGAGATTGATTGCCAGCGAGTTTTATTTTCCTGTTCTAGATTACCATACTTATCATGCAACTCAAAAAACCTTTTTGCTTTAGGCCCAAGTTGTTGTTCAAATTTAACACGAGTTTCTTGTGCTTTTGCAAGTATTTCTTTGTTTAACTGTTGTTTAAGTTGTGTTCTTAGTTCTGGAGTGTTGGCAGCTAAAAATCTTTTTTTGTATTCTTGGTATTTCGCATCCGCATCAGCAACCGCATTCGCATACGCATTCGCATACGCATCCGCATACGCTTCCGCATCCGCATCCGCATACGCATACGCATACGCAAGACTGTTTTTTACACTAAGCAACCAACCAATTTTTCTTTTTTCTGGTATGTTATCTAACCATTCATGTTGTAACTTTGCAAATTCTTCTTGTTCAGGTTTTTGTTTAACAGCACCTTTCATTTTAATCTCCACCCTCGGCATCACTTCACTTATCTTACTCGCCAACTCCTCACGTGTCGGATGTTTTGACAACTCTTCTTTCAACACTGGTTCCATCAGTTTCCACTCCGTTGGAGTTAACTCCCCCCTCTGCACCTGGTTCTTTAATGTATTATAAAGCTGTTCCGGCGCAATGTTTTTGTTCGCAGGATCAAGGGCCATGTTGCGCACAAGATATGCACCAGTAGACACTATATCTCTTTCTTGTAACTTCTTCTCCGGCGTCTTCGGCTTGGTGGGTATTTGCTTATACTCCGGCAACACATCAATCGGGGCCTTTGCAACGGTTTCACTTGGTTTAGCTTGTGCAGCTTCCTGTGCTTGCATGTTGCGAAGGCGCATACGTGCTACTTGATCAGGTGTAATCTGCAAGCCGGGTTTCTCAATAGCTTGTGTTGGTTCAGCCTTCAACCCCTCATGCACACCTGCACCAAGTGCACCAACCATCGGTGCACCGAGAACTTCAGATGTAACACCTTGTGCAATTTGTCCAACATCGCGTTGCGCTGGTGCTTTACCCATCTCTGTGCCAAGTTCCTTTGGCACATCAACTGCAACATTCTTACCCATTTGCAAAGCAAAAGCACTACCTAATAAGGCACTAAGTTTCGGCAGCGTTGCAAGACCCAAAGTGCCAGCACCAAGTAGTGAGGTAAAAGACGACAAGAAATCATCAGCAGCTTGTCTAACACCCATCGCGGCTTTTACCGTCGGACTCTTACTTTCCTCTGCTTCTTTAACAGCAGCAGCTGGTGGTTCAGCCTTAATGATTGGTGTGTTTACAAGTTGCCACAATGAATCCAAAGGATGATTCATGATGTTGCCGGTAGGAACACCTGTGTTCCAAGGAATCTGCCGGTTAGATTCAAACTGTGAATTTAACCTACGAGAAGCAGGCACCACAATCGGGTCAGAGGCAATACCACTTTGAGCCGGTGTTACAATAGGATCGTCTGTAATAGGCATTATTGTTGATTCCTAAAAGATTCAGCACGTTCCTGTAAAACACGCAACTGAACAGCACGTTGTTGCGGAGTGAACTGTGCAAGATATTGAACCACGGTTGGATCATCAAGACCACCATAACGTAAAGCCTGTGCAGCTTTGTCAAGTTCCTCGCTGCTTGTAACAGTTTCATCACTGTGTGCTTGACGTTGTGCTGTTATAGCACCAGCGGCACTTTGTTGTTGTCTTTGCGTTGCCGCCTGCTGGTTACGTTGTTTTACATATTGAGCATACTCATCATGCTGCCACGTTTCAGGTGGATTAGATTGCTGTTGAGGTTTCGGTGTTAATGCTGCACCGATACTTTGTGGTTGAGGTTTCGGCTGTGCTGCCCCACCTTGCTTCATTCTCACATTCCCTTGTGAATCAAGATACTGTGTTCCCGGTGGCAACGCATCACGCTCTGCGTCGGATGATACTTTTGGTGTTTGCGTTGACCCGGTGTTCCAAGAAGGGCCACCTTGTCTCTGTCCCGGCGGTTGCAATGCGCTACCCATATCTTTACCCGGTATCTCACGTGCTGGTATCTGCACTTGTCCACCCTGCTGTTTCTGCTTTGCGTTACTTTCAATATGCGTATAATACTCCTTCCACGCAGCTTGAACATCTGGCGGCAACTCTGCAATGTCTTCATCTTTCATCTTTGATATTTGCAGGGCCGACCTACCATGAAACTCAGCACGAGGTTCATTCAACGCTTTAGGCCCAATCTTCGCGTGTTCGATTGCAATACGAGCACCAGTGTTTCCTTCATCGACTTTGTTATGCCGTGCTGTTTCATCTAAACGTTGCCGTTCAAGTTCATTATGAGTTGTATTTTGTATATACTCTGCATGTGCTTTTTCCTTACCAAGTTCCTCAGCAGACTGCACACGCTTTGCACCAGTGGTATCTTGACGTAACCAATGTTCTTGTTCCGCACCATAATGTTGTCGCTGCTCCGCAATACGCTGCTGTTCCAACCCAAACTGCTGTTGTCTCTGCGCCAACGCAACTTTCTGTTCAAGCAACTGTTGCACCACGGCTTGTCTTTTCAATGGCAAGTTAATCAACGCCTCGGCGAGCCGATCACCGATACCTGAACCTAAATTCGCTGCGTCTTGCCAGGGGGATGTGTATACGTATGGCATATTATTAGAAATCTATACTACCTATTGTTGTTGGATTTGAAGTTGGTGTTCCACCTGGTTGCAAAGCATTAAGTAATGCTTGATAACTACCTTGTGTTCTCTGTGCTGCACCGGCTGTGCCTATCACACCACCAACAGAACCAATGGCACCACCAACTGCTTGTCCTTGTGTTCCGGCTTCTTGTGCCGCCAGTAGATTCGGCTGCAACGTCGAAGCAATCGAAGACCCAATCGAAGAGATATTTCCAAGCTGTGCATTAGTGCCAGCATTATTAACACTCCAAGCTGTCTGCTGTGCGGGGTATTGTGCCAACGCTGCATTTGCTTGTTGCTGTCGTGCAATGTCTGCTTGTGTTCTTGCATCAACTTCCTTACTCGGCGGCGCATCGACAATAGGTTGCGTGCTCACTGGAGCTTGTGCTGCTCGCCGATACCCTTGCAAGGCTTGTGCAATTCCTTGTTGAGCAGGTTGTTGTGAAACTGACTTAGCAAGGTTCTGCTGATATATCGGCGTCGCTTGTCTTTGCAAGGCTTCTTCCTGGCTGACAGTGTTCTGCACATCTGCGTTCATCTGATTCTGAGCCTCTGATGACTGATCAATACTATAGGCCGTGCCAGCGGCTGCGATTATGGCTGAAAGTGCTGCTAATGGCATAGTTTATTCTCCTATTGATTAGTGGGTAAAGCTCCACTGTTTTGACTAAGTTGATTCAAGTAAGGTGCATACAAAGCCAACGCAAGTTCGTTCTGCGTATTTGCCGTGTTCGCTGTCTGGTTCGCCAGATACAAATTTGTCCAGTTTGAGAACATGTTGCCGAGAGGTGCCACGACAGACGGGGCAGATGTCTCAGCGGCAGCATTGGCGGCGGCTTGTGCTGTTTGTGTAGGATTCTGTGACACTTGCAGTTGTCCATAAAGTTGCGACTCCTGATTTGCGACGTTTTCTTGTTGCGTTTGCGCCGCTTGTTGAGCATTGTTTACAACCTGTTGCTCACCTTGAGCAAGTTGACTCTGTAAAGATGAGCCAAGATTCTGTGCGGTTGAAGATTGTGAGAGACCTTTATCAGCAAGATTATAATTTGTTGCTTGACCCGTCTGCCGATACTGCGAAAGCAACTGCGGCATTTGCTGATTCTCGACGTTGGTTTCGAGGTTCTGATAATACTGCGGCGTGAAGGTCTGCCCAAATTGTTGTTGTATTGCAGCACCACCAGCAGACAAAGCTGCTTGTTGCTGTTGCTGTAATTGATTTAACGCGTTGTTGTTTCCTGACGGCATAAATTATCCTAGATGTTTAAAAAACATATTATCAAGTGGTGTTTTTGTATAACCAAGTTTCTCAACAAACGGCAACAGCTTCGATGTGCTTTCACATGGAAGCCAGAAATCATGTATTTGATTACGAGCCAACACACCTTCCCAATAAGCCATAGCAGTTAAATAATCCTGATGCACCGCTTTTCGTGGATCAAAATACATATGCACCGTAGGCATTGAACCAATGGAAACATAGCCAATAATTTCGCCACCACGTTCAAGAATATCTGTAGCATGGATAACTTGCACATTATTCTCTTTTGCGTTGGCAATAAGACGTGCAAGCAAGCCTTTTGTTGATGGACGTATTTGTAATAAAGCAGAGCTTGTCATATTAGTTTGACTCATTTAATGCAGCGAAGTGAATGTTTGCTTCACTGAATGTCGCGGGACCACCAGCATTAGCGTTGCCGTCGCCATTTGATTGTGCATAGAGTGAAATATGCGATCCCTGACATGATGCTGGCTGTGCACCAGTGTCAAATGACGATGTCTTGTTTGTATAAATTGTCTGAAACTTTGCCGCATCAATGCCTTGTGTTGGATCACCCGCACTAATCGGATCGGTTGAAATAGCAACTGTCCATGAATCAGGCAACGTCAAACTAAGCGATCCTTGTGCAGCATTGATGACAGTATCAACCGCATTGATCTGTTTTATTGTTCCCGGTGTTTTAGCGTCGAGAAAGCCAGTTTGAAACTTGGCTTGTGTTTTATCGTAGGTGTTATTATTCGCTCCACCATACTGCCAAGCAGCAGGATTACCGTTACTGTCTGTGCCATATGCCCAGACTTGGCCATTGTAAACTTGAAAGTTTGTAATAGTCATTGTATTACCATCACTATCAACTGGTGTATATGTCGACCACGCAAGGATTTTATTCGACGGATAGTAGGATAAAACATAAATAACACCATTAAGATAAAGCCAATACCGGTCGGAAAGAGGTTCAACAACACTAACGGCGGCAGCATTACTTGTTGCTGTGCCAGCAAGCAACGATGCTTGTATCAAGGCGTCAATTGGACTACCGATGTCATTGATAAAAGCCGCGAGTGTAATGTTCAACGCTCGCAACGACCTTATGCCGGTGTCACTCAAAAACGGCACATCCAAATTTCCAAGTGGTTGTGCAGACAAAGGCGCAACAATACCGATGTTTGTGAGTATCTGCTGCAAGTTCCAATTTGCGGGGTTCGCATCGGTTTGCCATATTTGTATCGTGCGACGAGAAAAGAAAGCTGCATAACCCTGATAAGCCGCCATCGCAACAATTGGTTCTGGTGTGCCATACCAATTAGTCATTGTAACAAAGCCGTTGCCAGAAGCGTTCGGGTCGTTCCAAATAGTTGGTCGATTGATAGCAGAGAAATAAACTGAAGGCCCACCCATAGCATAGACTTTGTTTTCAAAGGTAAGTAAAAAGGAAGGCACAAACTCAGTGACATTGCCAGCACCAATGAGTGTTTGTAAGCCAGATAAGGTATCAGTGAGTATAAGAGAAAACTCCTCTGCTGCTGCCCATGTGCCACCAAAAGCTAGTTGAACAACAGCACCTGAACCTGTTGTGGAGGCCACGCCACCTTGGAAGGCGGTTACAGTGTTTTGTAACGATAAAGAATAAGTAGCCATATTAGACATCTCTAGCAACAAAGTTCACCTGAACAGATGGTGTGTAAGCCGTAAAAGGCCCATCGTTGACAGAAGGAGTGCTATCGGTTATTAGGCAATAAAAAGTTGTGCTGCCGCCTGCTGCTATATATGTGATATTGCCGTTTACATATGTCTTTTGTATAACAGCAGGTAATAAAAAAGTAGTCTTTGCTTTTGTTGGAGTGACAGCAGTTATTAAATTATTCGCTCCAGTGTTTTGCCATAGATAACTATACGGTGGTGTGCCACCAATAGGTGTAGCAAGAACACTTCCGGTAACATCGCTTGGTGTGCGACCACTAACTGTATTAGTCACCGATGTTTTTGAAACACTTGCCGTAAAACCAGCATTTGTAACTGCCATGTTAACCGAACCATTCCAACTACTCGCTGAAGTGTAGGTGATTACAACAGGCAAAGATGAAGATGTGGTAGAGGTTAAACTAGAACCAACAGGTGCGCCCGGCGCAGAGAATTCAGGACTACGTGATATGTAAATATAAGCACTTGCACCGACGTCGTTGGCAGCGTTATGAATTCCAATATAACCTTGTCCACCAGAATTGATAGCCGTTACAATAGCGTCGGCCCATTGGTCTAATGTGTCACCCGAAGAATTAACAGTAACACCATTTAGAATATCAACTGTTCCAACTTTGATTGGCCCAATTTTACATGTGCCAGTGACTCCAATGTTAATAATAAAATAACAATTATCAATGGCTATTCCAGTAGTGTTAATAGTTAAATTAAAATCATTGTATTGCACACCCACAGGTGCTGTTACTTGAACAACACCCGCGCTAATTGCTTGTGCAGTGTAACCGCCATTACTTCCTGCGTTTTCTGTTATGTTCTGTGCAATCGCCGTTGCAAGGGCTTGGATACTTGTTGTATAGTCAACAGCGGCAGAAAGAAGATTTACATTATCAACTGCATTAATATGAATACTATTGATCGCAGGAGTGCCGGAACCAGAAATAGCAACTATTTGAAACTGTGCTGTGGCTGCTTCGCCGGTGACAGATGCTACTGCCTGTGCTATTGGGGTTTCAGTAAAAGTGCCTGATGCTGTTGTAGTAGAAACCGATGCAGCGAAGTTATCACCGGGAATTGATTTAGTTGTGTCATTTGGATTAACCGATGTGCAGGTAACAGAAGCGCCGTTAACGGTGGCGAGATAACCTGTCGTGGCGTTGATGTAGTTACATAATTGTGTGGCAAGATCGTCGTTTGATGTAGCGTTGGAAAAGACTGCACCGTTGAAAAAGTCGTTAACGAGAGAACCGTTATTGAAAATACCAACGTCACCATCACCAAAGCGAGCCACAACAAAAGGATTACCATTGAATAAACAAGCGGCTACTATAGCTACCATTGCATTTCCGGTGCCTGTTCCTAGCGAAAGCGTGCCCACAGGACTACCAGTAATATCACCAGAAAAAGACGCTGCTACTTTTATGTAAGATGTTGTTCCAGAAATGGAGTAAGCAGTAGCAGTTTGTGTTCCATTTAAAAATGTTATTTGTGGGTCGGTAAAACCAAAGACGTTAAACACAGAACCAATACCGAATCCAGAAGGCATTGTGGATGAGACTGTTAATTGAGCAGCGGCATAGGTTGTTTGTGTAATTGTTCCTCCTATTCCATTTGTGTTGGTGGAAGAATGTGGAATGGTAAAATACACGATATAGTAACTTCCAAAAAAACCCAAGATGTTGATAATTGGAAAAGTATTGCCGTCAAGAACACTACTTCCAGTTCCCGTTATAACTATATTGTTACCCACAACAAAGCCTGGGTTTACTCCACTAGAATCATAAACAGTCACACCACCGTGAGATGTCGAGCCGTAAACTTGCCATGTTGTTATAGTATCTGAAACAACAGTAGAAACGCCTTTAACCTCGGTAATATTAAACAGACTAAATCCCTCATTAGGGTCAACAAGCTGTTGATATATGAAAGGACTAGGTAAGGCTCCAATAGCTGCGGCACTTTCACTTCCGAAGGTCATCAGTCCGTTTGAAGTCGCTAACAATCCAAACGTATTAGCAGGTAAGGCTGTTTTCGGAAACGCCTTCCGCTTCTCAATCTCTGCACCTTGATTTATATGACAATCAACAGCCCGCATCAATGTGCCGGGCTGTGACGTCAACTCACTCCTCCTCGCATCGAGACCGAAGCGAAAGTTCTGCAATGCGAGGTAAGGAGTTTGTTTAGGCATATTGTGTTAGATTCACAGTGTGAATCAAACCGTTCCTCATGGATTCAGCAAATGAACCACCGGGTTGAAGTTCTTGCCCACGCGCGCCCCGCCAAACCAACTGCTGCCCGGCGCGCCGGTCTGCGTCAGAAATAAGCGCCCGCCGTCTCCGGCCAGATACCAGTTCTTGCCCAGGTTCACCACCACCGCCTCGCCAATCAAGGTCTGGTCGCCCGTCGCGCTATCCCGCACCCGCATGGACAAACCGGTGCCGATAAACGAATAGGCCGGGATGTTCAACAAAGGCACGTTATACGTGATGCCCAGCTTCGCGTCCACCGGAGCGACATAGAAGCCAGTGCCGACATACTCACCCGCCACGCCTAGCGAGAGATAGTTCGTGGCGCCGGGCACGGACACATTCAAGGCCAGTATTCCCCCCAGCCGGTTTCCGGAGGAGTAGATGCCATCGAAGTCCACAGATGCGCCGGTGATATTGGTCAGGTAGGGAACGATCTGTTCCACCATCGGCAGGATGTCATTGGCTGCGGTAGCGATATTTGTCGGCAGGATGCCCCCCAGCGACAAACCCGGAACCGTCAGACCCGGCGGCGGGTTCGTGCTCAAGCTAGTCTGCGCCAGTGCCGGGAAGGCCAGAAACAAACCTAGCAGAATCAATGCCACACCACCGGCGCTTCTGGGATACGACGAAGCCGGCGGCGTGGCGGCAGATGCGATGGTGCCGCCCTGGGTCATCACCAGATCCGTGATTTGTTTCTTTTGCTCGAACTTCTGGATGACGCTCTTGCTGATCGCAATCAGAACGGCGACTGCCCCCCAGGTGGAATTCGACATGGCGAAATCACTCAGCGTTTTGATCTGGTCCGTGGAAGCAAAACCCTTTGCCATTAAAATGCCGCCTCCGAAACCGAGCACGTGCCGCAGCACGGCCATGATGACTTCTTTTGTTAGGAATTGTTTTATCATTTTGTTTCCTTTCTTTATTTTTGTTGTTTAGTGATGTCCTAAAATGGGTTGTGGTTCAACATGTCCATCCCATAATGCTCCACGTATTTGAGCTATGTCTTGTTGAACTTGATTAACTTTATTGTCAAGATTATCAAGTTTCAACAAAAGCGCTTTGTGTTCTTCAAGACTAATCCCAAGCACTTGATGCCGTGTAGGTTCTCCAGCAAAGGCTGATATGACACGATCACCAACGGTGCCACTGCCAAGAACCGCTACAGATATAATCAAAGCCCACTTCAAAGGGATATGGACAACAGCTTCGTTTGAGTTTCTTTCGCTCATAGGAGTTATTTTTTGTTTTTCTTATACCAATACCATGACCATGTTATCACGAGGGTAATTAAAGCAGGCCACACGGCCCATGATAGCCAGCGATAACAGAAAAGCCAAAATTGAGTATCAGTTGGTTGCATTGTTCAATCTGCGTGTTCTCCGGTTATCGTCACTGTGCCGCTGTTAATGGTTGTGCCACCAGGGGATGCTTCCGTTTGTTCCGTTGACTGTAACGGGAATCCATCCATCGGGGGCGGTTATGCCAACCGTTACGCCTGTTGGCACTGTTTTCGGCAATGGAAGAATAAGTTGGTTGCTGATGGTGGTGCTGGTTCCTCCCAAGACAACCGGCTCCTGGCTTCCCAATGGGTCATAACCAAGTAATATGCCGCTCCCACCGCCATAAATCTCCATGCCAGGATAGGTTACACCAGTGCCCATGATAACCGTTTCAAGGTCTGAATAACCATCTGCGGTAGCGCTTGTGGTGGCAATTGTTCCTGATGGGTCGAAACCAGATAAAGATACAGTTAGCCCGGTAACACTAATGCTTCCCGCAACCGGGCCGCTTTGCCCGTCTGTGTCCCCGGAAACGGTATAAGACCGATTTCCATAATAGACGAGACCACCACCAAAAGTCCCCAAGATGGTGCTCCAATTCCCCCCGTATAGATTGTTTATGAAAAAGTTTACACCTGTGTTTGTGATGGAAAAAGGCTGGTCAATCATGCAGTCCACAAACTTGATGCCGGCGCAATTAAACATGGTGATTCCCGCCCCCGCTGGCATGGCGCGTATTTGACAATGACTATATGTTTCACCCGATGATATTCCTGCCATGATTATCGGGGTCAGGGTGGGGTGGTTAAAGGTGCATCCGCTAACCTCGCCGTGATGGTCGTTGGGGCTTCCGCCATACTCCAAGTCATTGATATAATTACCGCTCATGTCGCTGTTTTCAAGTGTGCAATTAGCGGCTTCAAACGTCATCCCCACAACATTTTGGCCGCAGGTTATTTTGCTCCAATGGGTGTATTCTGGCGACTGGGCGTTTGGAACGTAATTTGTCTGCCAGTTGGTAATGTTCCCCGCCGTAAAAGGTTGCTCCAGATAAAAACCCACAAGGTTGGAATAACAGTTGACAGCCCCAATAATAGCCTTTGGCGTCCCCTCACTGCTTGAGCCGTTGACAGAGAGAGGGATTAGTCCACAACCGTTAAAGCCATGAATGGTAACACTGTCTGTATGCCCGTGTGATTCAGTGTTATACTGGAATCCATGACGCAGGCCATAGCCGTTCCAATAGTTCCAGAGCAGATTGTTTGTCGGTGTGGAGAAAAGCATGTTCCCCATGTAGGTGTGAAAGGCATTGGTCGCCCCGCTTGGATTAAACGAGCTTCCGCCGTAGAGTTCCAAATTGCCAAAGATGTTGATGTTGGTATTCAGCATCTCACGAATGAAGATGTTGGTGTTGGCCGCGCCTGTGGCGTACTTCAAAACTGCTCCGCGAAACAACAGGCTGACATTGTTTGTGATGGTCATTTCCTGAAGAAGATAGGTGTTGCTGCCCAAATCCCAACATGACCCCGGCGTGTTCCAAAGGGCTTGCATCGCCGTTGTATCATCCGTGCTGCCGTCCCCTTTCACTCCGTAATTCGTGACCATCAAAAAGGTTTGTGAAGGCAAATTCGCCACCGGGACTGTGCCGGTCAGGTTGGAGGTGGAAAGGTTGGTCAATCCATTCCCGTTCAAACCATTGAGGCTGTTGCTTGTGACGGTTGCACTGATATTGGTCAGGCCGCCGCCATTGCCGGAAAACGAAGTGGCGGTCACTGTTCCGAAGTTTATCAAATTGCCATACTCATCGAGTTGCTGAACAAGATTGGTCCCATAATATATTTGATCGAGATAGGTTGAAAACGCTTCATTCCAATCTAGCAATCCACCAAAAAACATTTCCCGATTTGCCGTTCCCCCAAAGCTGTTGCTGACCAATATCGGGCCGCCTGAGACGACCAGGCCATTCGTTGCGACAAGACCAGCCGCCGTCCCATTGGTCGCGGCAACGAATTGGCCCGCCGGCAAATTCGTCGCGGGAATGGTGCCAACAAGACTAAAGGTATTCGTTGTCCCTGTGCTACCAGAGGTAACAGTGTTACTCCACGGAGCGTTAACCTTGAACAAGTTTGTTCCTCCAACACCATAAACTGTTTCAACATTAACCACACCCTGACCACCAGATGGTGTTATTGCTATAGTTCCACCCTTGCTAGTAATCCTAGCAACCGGTGCAGGTTGGGCAAGACACATGCTTGCCGAAGTAAGCAAGGTAAGTAGTATATTCTTCATACAGTTGGTGTGCAAAAACGAGCAGTTAGTTTAGCAGAATTAGCGGCTGGTGCGGTATAGGTTACTGGAGTTAAAGATACATAGAAATAACAAGCAGAGGTGTTAATGCCAGTGTTGCCGTTTCCGATTGTGCCCCCTTGTTGTAAAGGCGTCAAGCCACCACGTTCGGCATCGCCAAAGTTAAGATACAAGCAGCCTTCACAGTTGATGTTAACACCTGCTGCGTTGTAGGCCGGTATCGCCCATGAACGTTGTGCTTGTGTTGTGGTGTTGGATGCCTGCGGCGCAGCGAACAGGAGAAGATAAAGCTGTGCACCGGCGTTAGCGTTAAGGTCACACGCAAGAACATCATACAACGCCTTCGCAGCACTCGGTGCAGCGAGAGTGTCAGTCCAGACAGTAATAGTGTTTCCCGTTGTCGGGCCAACAGTTGTCAGTGTCGACGGTTCGATTTCCCATTCCTCAACTTCAATGTATAAATCAGCCACCTGCCCCGAAGCAACAGCGGTATAAGTTGCCTCTGTTGTAGACAAGGCGCAACAAACTGGCCCAGGTATGAGTTCCAAACCGGAGTTAAAAAGCTCGGCGAACTCATAATCCGCGATCATTAGGAATGATGCTAGTGGCACTTGTGACACAGTAGGTGTATTCACTGTGCCATCATTAGCGACGGTAGTGGTGAAGAACTGTAACCAGACAGGGGTGTTTGGATTGCTGTTACTGTTGAAATAACCAGACACACGAGAAAGCCGCAATGACTGTCTCGCAACAGCAAACGTAGCAACCTGTGCGCCGGAACGATATGTGCGGGTGATACTCATAATTTTATTTTGTGTAGCCTCCAGCTACAAGTATTGGAATTTGCATTGATACTACTCGTTTCTTAGTTTGAAGTTTCGCGCCGTTCATAGCACAAGGTTGGTCTCGTTTGGGATAGCAACCACGAATTTGTGCCATTCTTGCTTGTGCACGTGCCATAACAGATGGCGCGTTGCCCTTGCCAAGTTCTTGAAGATGCTCTGCCGCCGTGAAAAGCATAACCATCACATCGTCAAGCATGAGAGTGTTAGCATATTGGGCTGCAACAGTTGATGGTTGACCGGTATTGGCTGTGAAAGTAAGCAACGGCGTCATGGCCGATTGACCACGAAAGCGAAAGATAGTCTGCACAGAAGGCACTGGCCACACTTCAAACTCGTTCTCGGCAGCAAAACGCCAACGTTGGATTGGATCGAGAACCTGTGGTGGACCCGTGCCGGGGCCAGCGGAGCCGTCGGAGTCGATGTAGTTAAATTCATCTTCGTTAATACCATAAACTACATCTTGCCAGTTGCCGGAATAGTATACCTTTGTAATCATTGGTCTCTCGAAGTTAATTGCAACAGCAGAACCGTAACCCGGTATTGTCGGAAAAGCGTTGTAGCGACCAGTGCCGCCGCCGGGCACAATTACATCCCATGTATCCTCTAAAAATGGCCAGTCGTAGGAGTCGGCAAGCCAACGTTGCTTTGCCGCGATGAGAGACGCGTATTGCAAATCGTTGGCTGCCGACACCCCGACCGTCATATTGGCAGACAACTCCGCCTTGAGCATCGTGACTACGTTACCAAGTGGAGTTTGTCTTGCCATATTATACCTTTGCGGTTAAGGAAACAGGCGCACCCTTCGGCAGTGGGCCGGGTTCGTCTGTCCAATTGCCGACCTGTTCAGCGTTGGTAACGGGAACAGGAACCCATGTTTTCTCGGCGTCAGCGAAGGTGTCAGGAACAACGGTGCTTCCCGAAGGAAATACCTTGTCAAGATACTGTTTCTGATACTTTGTTTTCAACCGTGCGAGTTCTTCAAGCGCAGTGCGCGCCCGATACTTAGCGGCCTTTGTAACAGTGCCAGCACGGATCGTCTCACCTTTTGCAATAGTGCGTCCGTCGGGTAATGTTATATCACTCTGTGCCATTTCATCCATCGGTTGAACTTCTGCCGCAACAGCAACAGATTGCGCTGTGCCAATGAATTTCAGGTCAACCAACGGATGTTTCTTCGCCCGGTCTTTGTGCATCGAGACGAGAAGCATCGCCTCGGCTGGTGTGATGGAACGCAGAGGTGTTAAACTCTCGTTCCCGATGTGAAGGAAGCAATTAGCAAGTTCCATATGTTTTTCTTTCTTTTGTTAGATTCACAGTGTGAATCTGACTGATTAGGGAACCCAACCAGATAGGACACAGGTTTGAATATAAACATTTGTTGGTGCTGGTGATCCCAGGTCGGCGGCAGTGGCGACACTAAACAAAGCCAGTTGTTCGAAACCTGTGTTAAGATTAGCCGGTATATTTGTCGTGATGATTGTCGCATTTGTGCCGTTGGGCAAGGCTGTTACCGTAAATGCACAACTGGAATCATAGAAACCGGTTAATGAATTATATGGTTCCCATACAAGAGTAACAGTGTTAGTGAACTTAGAACTATCGCCACTTAGTCGCACAGCCAGTTTGTAATTCTGACTAATGTTACCAAGCGCGTCAGCACTCAAGCTAGCCGGCACAAGTGGATAACCAACAACAGCACCTGATGGTAAAGAAACACCAGAGATATATTGTAGGTATACAGAATTTGAGCCGATTAACGGTGACCCACCGATTGTTCCTTGATTGTTCGATGTGCCATACTGTGCCGCCCACACAATTGGATCAATATAAGGTTGATTAGAGATTATATTGAATGCATTGGTGACGTTATAGCTTGCCGGTGGTGTTCCGATAAGTGGAGAAGGATAGACACCAGTTAACAATTTGAAATATGTTAAATTGGTGATACCATTAGTCACATAATTAGTTGTGCCGCCGGCTCCCGAAGGAAACGCAAGCACAACCTGTGGATTCACAGAACCGGTCGTCGAGGAAAAAGCCCCTTGAATGAAGGACTGTGTTGAATGTGTCGCAGCATAGACAAGGGAAAGCCCCGCGATAAATGCGATACCGATAATGAATTTAATTATTTTTTTCATATTACATGGCCACGGCATACACCGCGCTGGAGTTAAGTTGAGTCATGGTGACTGCAAAGGTTGAAGTGCAGGAACGGAAAAACACCATGTAGTTGTAGGGCCTTTCCGGTGTCACCAGTTTCTTATCTTCACCCTGCATTGGACGCATACGAAGACGCCGTGTGTCAATCATGTAGCAACGATTGCTATAACCAAGATCATCAAGAGTGGGGTCGTATTTGAATTTTCCAACACCACGCATCGAGATGTCAGCCATGCCGATGTCAGTGTTACCCTCGTTCTTGAAGCCTTCTTGAGTGTATACGCCTTTCGCTTGCACTTCGAGTTCAAGAGCATCAATGAACTTCGAGCCGCAAGGCAGGTAGTCGGGCTTGCCGCCGTAACGACGAAGCTGACGTTGATCAGTGCGAAGGTAGCGAGTGAGCGACTGATTCTCGGCTGAAGCCGTGAGAGTCAGATTCATACGATGTTGCCACCACGGATAAGTTTGACGGGAAAGACCACCAGTTGAACCAAGCGTAGGTGTATCTGTGAGTATAGAAAGAATACCCGGTGTTACAAGCGGGTCTTGCGACCCGTCTTTCCAAAGGGTAAAATTCTCACCACGATTATACGATTCGCCAAAGTCCTCAAGACGGTTTTCTAGCAGGTCTGTAAGAACAGTCGCAGCACGATCTGAGTGATTAGACATTTTGTTATTGTCGGTGATAGTAATACCATCCTCCTTCAGTTCCGTCCAGGTGATAGCAAGACCTGCGTGCATTTCATAACCGGTGTAAATAGCACGCAAGATGTTTTGCGCCTGTGTAAATTGAAGTTGTTGATCCTGTGTATAACCAGCAAAGAAACCGGGCACATCGGACATATATGCACCCTGCAAAGGTTCGCTGATTTGAAACGATTTACCAGAAGGAAAGGTTTTCGCCTTGTTGCGAAACATCGCAAGAGTCGGTCTTTCCTCGGTAGTTTGTGAAAGGACTTTACCTTTCATGTAAAAGATAAGCGCAGCGGAGATTATATCACCCGCTACTTGCATACCTAAAGTTGCAACTGCCATAAGATGTTATTCCTTATTAGTGAGACTCCACCGAGAAACCATGCCGTCTTCCAGCAGTTCGCTGAATGAATTGCGACATAGTTTCACCCGGTTTCGGCTCACCGTTTGTTGTGTTATCGGAAGATGAGATGTCTGTGGTGCGCAAGGTGCGTCTTGCGCGTTGAGGCTGCGTGGGAACATAAACAGATTGTGCCCATTTGTAAGCACGATTAAGCAAGTCAACAGCTTCGGCTGGTGTCTTAGGATATTTTTCCATAGACATCAGTTGAATCTTACCATAAGTGAGTTCGTATAATCCATCCTTCACAGTGTTAGGGTCAACACCTTGCGGTATGACCTTCGGCTTGAAGTCAGGATTAGTGCGAACTATCACTTCGGCGGCTTGATTCATCGCCGTTGCAAGAGCCTGTTGCTGCTGTGCTTGTGCAGAGGTTTGTTGAACCTTTGATTGTTGCTGTTGTGCAGCAAGTTTCATCCGGTTCATATGAAGCTCATTAGCACGTTCTTTGGAAATCGTGCCTTCTTCAACTTCCTTTGCAAGATCGGGTGGCAGGAGTTTACCCGTCGAGAGTTTGATATTCTCGACTAGTTTTTCCAACTGCACGAGAGCTGCATCGGGATTCGTGTTCAGCAAAGCACAAAGCTCCATTGCAGTTTTCTTTTGCTCTGGAGGAATGTTGTATTGCTGACAGAATTGCTCGTCAAGTTTCGCGTTTTCGGCGTAAGGCTTTAAGGCGTTACGTTCTTGGATAAGTTCCTGAAATCGTGGATGCTTGTCGAGCCGTTTGTCAACCTCGGCTTGTAGTTTCTGTTCTTCTTCGGTAGGAAGTTGTGCGGTAGAGTCTTCCTTTTTCTCATCGGACTTCTCCTCACCTTTAACCTCGTCAGCGGGTTTCTGTTCCTGCTGTGTATCGGAGGCAGACGATTCCTCCAGTTGGGCTTCTTTCGCTTGTGCGTTCAGTTGTTCCTGAACACCAGCTTGGAATGAACCTTCCTTGTTAGCGTCTTCAAGATGAACCGTGCCGTCAGTGGAAGTCGTAGGGTTGTTCGCCAACGCTGCGATTTCGGCCAGCTTGCCGGTGTCATCGTTGATTATTGCTTTTTGTTCTGGCATAAATTATTGTTGTTGCACGGGCTGTGCCTGACGTTGCTGGCCCTGTTGTGGTATACCAGCATTAGATTGCGGCTGACTTGGCTGGTTAATCTCCTCATTCGGTGCCATCATGGGCATTTGCAGTGGGTATAGTTTTGAAATATCAAACCTATCATCGTAGGCTTTCGTGACAATCTCACAGACACCAATGGGATTTGCACCGCACTTGAGCCATAAAGGAGTAAGCTGTGTGACCTTGCTAATCTCAAGTGCTTGGTTAGGCCGTCCAGACGAGGCAGCTTTCACAGACAACATGATTTCATTCAAAAAGTCCTCGCGGTTTTGCTGTGGCAACACGGCACCACGACCTGCAATACGTTTTACAGTATCGAGCTTGAAGTATCGCAAAATAATCTCACCTTCCATTTGAGCTATTTCTGACAGGAAGTCGTCAAGGTCATCGGTGTTAGAAGCCGCCACCGTATTCTTCGACTGCTCTGCGATTGTTGCGCCCGTTGCTGTGACCTTTGGAACTGGACGACCTAAGTCAGTTTCCTGGGTTCCGGCAGCAAGTTGTATATCCTGAGCAAGCGGTGCGGTGTCATAGAGTTGTGGCTGTAAAGGTGAATGCTGAAATGGCGCGAGAAGTTTGTTAATGTCTGTGCCCATTTGAGCACCTTCAAATTGAACTACTGCTGAGTCCTCGTGATCATTGATAGCCGCGATGTCATTGTCTGTAAGCCACCCCTTCCCCGTGAAATATGCGGGAGTGTTAGCGATTCGATGAGAACGTAACGCTTCCCGCGTGCGATTCCATTCCTTTTGCGGTGAACGCATGAGCGTGACATCCGAAGGTGGAAAGATAGAACCACATTCTTTGGAAGATGGTTCAGTCTCGACGTCATTGAAGGTGACAGCAACAACGGGCCAAAAATGGTTTGTTTCGGGAACTACGGGTTGTGGTTCTTGAACAAACTCTTTCCAGCCGTCACAGATGACGAAGCAAGATTTAGTGTCGAGGTCGTAAATGTCCCAAATGCAAACGCGCGTCTTCGCTGCATCATCGGTGGAAGCGGCGGTGTCGGACGCGTTGTCTTGTCGAACACCGTTTTCGTCATAGGCTTTGACTTCGTTCTTGGGAATTTTTGTTTCATAGAAAAGGTTGACTAGGTCGAGACTCTCAATACGTTCAATGGCGAGCCAACGTGCGCCGACGAAGCCTTTAAGATGTCGACAGCGTGGATCAACAATAACAGAGGTTGAGGGAAGAAAGTCAAAGGTGATACGCTGGTTAATGTTCTGCGTGTCGCCGGTGCTAATGCTTGACAGAACACTCATTGCTGATGATGCAAGTGTGAGAACCTCTGATGAATTCTCGTCAATCTCTTGCTCAGAAAGTTTCTCAGCGATGTGTTTGATACGCTTAACACGGTCAACAATGGTCGATTCAGTTTCCGATGTTGACAAAGTTCCCTCAAGGCCGTCGACATAGTTAACTTGGACATAGGCGACTCCACAGGTTTTAACTCGACGCACGAGTTGTTTCATTTGAATTTTAAACGTCGGTTGTAAACTATCCCACATGTATTGAGCAACAAAGCGAACCGTCTTGCCGACGCGGTCAACTAGGTCACGCCAAAGTTGTCCCTCGGAGTAATCCTTGAGCAAGGCCATTGCAAGAGGATTGATTTGACCAGTTTGTGTGCCGAGGTTAATAGCAGCAGCGGCAGCCGCGATACTAGCTTCTTTGCCATCCCACAGTTCGAAGTCGAGCCGGTCTCGGCGCACAGCTTCGACCTCAGGATTACGTGCATATAGTTGTGCGACGCCGTTGGAAAGATTACGTAACGTGAGATTCGCCACATACCTATCATCCATCAGGTTCTTCTGGTCGGGCCATTGCAAACCTCGTGCGAATTTCATATCCTCACGCATTGTTTTGAAATCGGGTTCCCACTTTTCCCGCGCCTTTATGATCTTCTTTGTCCATTGGTCGACGAGTTTTTTCTCGCGTTGCTTAGTCGCGTCGTCGCCGTCTTGCTTGTTGATAGATGTATCGAGGACAGAACGGTCCTGCGGGGCGTCAGCTTGCACCACTTGCTGTTGTTTATCATCAGGCATAAGTTATATTCAAAGTGTGAATCTAACGCCCATCCCATTTTTCATGTGCCGAGTGTTCGAGCCGTCTTGCTGACTCTTTCATCCAACCCATTGTCGGAACAAAAGCAACTTGCAAAGGCTGTGGTTGCTCGACTTTGATTGGTGTAGCATGAAGCATTGTATCAACCATCATACCGATGTGACCAAGACAATCACAAAGGTCATCGCTTTTGTCGTCGCCGGAACCCGTGAAGGACATCATCTCGTATAAAGCATCGGAAAACCACGGTGCATAGAGTGGCAAATGCACCATACCTTGTTGGAAACGTCCCGCGATTGAACGACACCTGTCGCCTTTTGATTTGGCCGGTGTTACCTGTTCAAGCATAAAATACACCCCCCGTTCTTGCATTGTCTTGTTGATAAGAGGTTCAAGCGACTGGGAGATGTGTCCCTTCTCTGCACGCCATTTGATAGGATGTCGCCGTGTGACCATTGCAAACATGGCTTCGACGGCTTCAAGAGGTGAACACTGCTGCCAGAACAAATCAGGATGTATCCAGATGTGATTATCCTCGTCAACGCCAAAGTTCATATAACAAGTCTTGTTCGCACCACGCGCTTTTGAAGTTGTATGATCGGAGACTGTATACATACGCAGGTTCTTCGGCATATCGTCGGGACCGTTGTAGCCAAAAGGCTCAACCCATTCACGCTTGAAGAAGTCACCGCTTTCGGGTGTCGGATGCTGTTGATAGAGACCAGCAAACACACGAGGATTCTTCTTCGCATCGTCAACCATTTTTTGATTGAACCACTCTGGCCAGAGTCGCTCGCCGATAGTGCGACCTAACACGTCACCAGCTTCCGCTTCCATTGGTATTGATAGCACATACCAATCTTCGGCTTCGTTGCCGAGTTGTTTGGGATTAAGAAGCCGACCGGCAAGGTCATCCTCGTGGCGACGATTGCATATTAGCACGCGATATGCGTTAGGTTTAAGCCGCGGCACAAAGTCCGAATGATACCATTCCCAAAGTTTGTCACGAAACAGTTTCGACTGTGCTTGTTCTTCTGTGCCAATAGGATCGTCGATGAGTCCCAGATCAGCACGATGCCCTGCGATACCAGCATTGACTCCAGCGCAGAAGTATCGACCGTCGTTTGTAGTTTCCCACACGCCAGCGGCCTTGCTATCAGATTTAAGAGTATAACCAAGCAGCCGACCAAGCAACTCAATAGTATTACGACAACGGCGACCAAAGGATTCAACGAGATCATATGAATAGGAACAGGCTAAGATGCATAGTCCTTTCCGTAAGTTTAAAAACCACGGCGGAAATAGCCATGAGGTGTAAGTGGATTTCGCAGAACCCGGCGGCAACATGATAAGAAGGCGACGTGCAATTTGTCCGTTTGAAAGATGTAGCTTACCGTTGACTAACTTCTGCAACGTTTCAATAATAAGAAGTTGGTGCTTGGCGGGTTCGAGACCTTCGGGCAAAGATGCACGACACCATGACTCGAAGGATTCACGTATCTCGATGAGACGCCAAGCTTCGATACGTAGTCGTTCTCGCCGACGTAGAGCTTCAGCACAAAGTTGTTCTTGCTGTGGTATCATGAATCAAAGGTAATACGTTTGTTGCCGCCGAGCAATTCGTCTTTGATTTCCTCAAGAGTCATTTCGTTAGGATTCTTTGTATTTGTGCTGATAGGTTGCACTGCCTTACCGAGCCAACGGTCAACAAGAGCGTGGTCATCTTTTTGTTTGATGGCAACCGGCACAAGTTCGTCGGTAGCACGTTCGCAGATACGAACAAAAGCTGCCTGTCCCTCGGCAATGATGCGCTCGCGGAAGTCTTCACTTGCCGCCGCTAGTTCATTCTGCATGAACTCCTGTGCCCAGGTTTGACGCAACACCGAACCTACATGTTGTTCAGAACACTCCATTGTTAGCGCAATCTGTTTATTTGTTATACCAGCAATACTCATTTGACACATGAGTCGGTGTTTGGCACGTTCCTTTTTAATCTCAACATATGGATCAGTTGCGCCGTGAAAAGCATTAGGCAAGGAAGCGTTAACACCGATAGTGCCGGGATTGTGTGTTAGTCCCGCTTGTCCCGTAGGAGTCATACCCCGCCTGTTGCCGGCACGATTTAAACTTATCGTTGGGTTGGTGGTATCAGTTACCATACCTGTATCCTTTTCCTCTTGCCGCCGTGTTTGTTCTGATGTGCGCGATACATACCAGCACACTTACCAACAGCAGCATTATGCGGTGTGCCTTCTTTTTGAACTTGTGGTATGCAGCGCATTAAGTATGACTCCTTTGATTCACCTGGTTTCACGGCTGGCATAGCTCTCCTTCACGCAAGTCCTGCGCCGCCAGCACCTCGGTGATCGAACACCCCTCAAACAGAGGCTCTCTTGCTGGTTCGTGCTGTGGCACTCTAACCGGCATGTCAATCGCTGCTATAGCGGCATGTTGCATCTCATCTGCCATGATGCTAATATGCCACAGGCGCGTGGCGGCGCAAGGGATTTTTGAAAAAATCTTAGCCGCCATAGCAGCAAGAGTGACCGACATAGCTGTCAGTCACACAGCCTATATATCAATATGCAAGCTGCCCGCTATAAGCCTGTCTTTAAGCTGTCTTGGCCTAAGACAGCAAGAGACAGCAAGCCGCCCTAATGAGATGGCGATCCGGCTTGCGGCAAGCCTATATCTCGCCGCCAAGGTAGCACACCGGTATACTCACATCTTGCAAAACGGCCTAAGCTGATTCTAACTGGGAGAAGTTGAAAATTTGCTGGTGGAGTGTGTGGGGAGGCTCCACAACACGTGCCTATGCCTGCATGGGGGTGTAGGCGGGGTGGGTCACCCCCGACTCCATTACGCGTGTGCGCGTCATATGCGAGTGGCACGCATCATGCTGCACAGCATAAGATGTGCCAAGGTTAGATTCACAGTGTGAAAGCAACGATGGCATGGGATATGCTGCATAGTGAAGCATAAGCTATGCCAAGGACGTTGGCATGATTCTTGCTCTGACTGTATAATGGCGGCGCAATCGGTGCGCAATAATTGCGCAGTGCCTATGCAATAATTGCACAGTCGTAAAGCATTGCAGCGCAGGGACTTAGAGAAAATTGCCTTTTATGGTGCGCAAAAATTGCACAGGGAAAAATCGTCCGGCCCCATATATAGCGGTCTTGCGCCGCCATGCCCCAACATATAGATAGCAGCAACATGGCATGAGGACTGCTATTATGCGTTCCGGCGGCAATGCAGGCAATGAGCCAAGCACCGCCGGATAGGAGACAGATAAAATGAGTGAACCCAAAACAGAAAAAAAGCCATTATTGATTGACATGAGTGAAATCTTCCCTATTGTCGACGCAATTCTGGCACAAGATGAAACGCCGAACTGGAGCAACGTTAATCACGTTTCTCTCGTAGCGCGAACGGCAAGACTGGCAATCGACCGGGCGATTGACCTTGAGTTAAACGATGATGAACAACGCTTGTTCGTTTGCCGGACGCTAGACCAGCATGGCATAGCGGGAAATGCGAGTCAATTCCGCCAATACCTCGCAAGCGAAAAGGGCGGCAAACGTATACCCGAGGGTAGCGCAAAAGCAAATCAATACAAATGATTGACCTATAGGTTAGGCTTAAAATCCTAGCCTAAAGTCGATTATTTGAAAAACTTTGGAGAAAAAAAGATGGCATAGGATATGCTTAGGACAGTCGTAACAGTCGTATGACAAGCATAGGCTATATCAGCCTATGGATGCCATAATCAGAAACAAAAGCTCAGTTATGGACAAGAGCGAGCGGGCAGGGTTAGTGGGTGTGTCAGTGTTATATATATATATATTTATTACCGGACATGTCCCCCCCAGTCAATCAGCTTGTCCCCCCCTATGCGGCTTTGCGCCCCTCCCCCTTTGTCATACGACTGTTACGACGGTCGCAAGCATAAGCCATGCCAAGCGGGAATATGCGTAAATGCCTATGTCGCAAGGATTTAGCTATGGCGGCATATTAAAGTCAATTTAGCTTGCCATGTGGCAAGCAAAGCAAAGCAAGGTGAGATTCACAGTGTGAATATAACAAGGAAAGGAAAGCATTGAAAGTATGAAACTAAAAGATAACCTAACAAAAGAACAACTCGACAAGCTGGAAAAGGCCATAGTAGGCATGGCAAGTGACCCCAGACATCATTGCGTTGGTCAAAAGTATTGAAAGCAAACCAGCAACTACGCAATATCACTATGGTGACTACGGCGGCACAATCAGCCGCTTGTGTCATGGTTCAAAGCTAACGGCTTACATTCTCGGTGAAGCCATGAAACGTTGCGGCGCACATCCTCTTGGCGTTGACAATGGCATAGCATTATTCCTGTGATCCTCACTCTCATCACCACAAACTTGCTGTGCTTAACCACACAGCAAGTTTCTCAAATCGCCGATGCGATTTATGTTGCGGAAGGTAGTGGCACAACACACCATCCCTATGGTGTGATGTGTCATACATCAAACCCTCGGCATACATGCTGTGTGACGATAGAACATGTTTTTAAAGACTGGCGGCGCATAGGTAAGCCTGACTTCATTGACTTCCTTGGTAACCGATATTGTCCAGCATCATGCGATCCCGTTGGTAATAAAGCATGGCGGTATAATGTGAAATGGATACTTGAACATGAACATGATAGGTGAAATGAGATTGGCCCGATTTATGCTCATATATCTATGGCCAAAAAGCCATAGCAGCTTTTATGCCAATCCCCTGCCGCTATGCAAAATATAGTCACTTTTTTAGCTTGCCGCTATGGCGGCCTTCTGGCAAGCTGGCAGCATGAGATCGAGGCACACATATATGGCCAATAGCAGCAAGCCGCTCATCCTATGGCCTATGCCAACTCACTTTCATGTGCAAGTCAACCGAACCACTTTTCCTTTTAAGGTCGCAATCAGGCTAGGCACTCACTCAAACGGTAATAAGATAGCCGTTAGCCAAGTGCGACCTTTTTCTTTGCAGGGTATAGTTCGAGGAACTAAGCAGCCTCATAAACTGCTACAGGTGGGTGCGACTCCCTCCCCTGCAACCACTTTAGAGGCGCAACCTGTTATGACCAGCCCTTTAAACGAGGGCGGAACAAAAGCGGAAGCTGCGTTGCCGTTGCGTCTTACTTTAAACGGCTAACCCGAAAGAAAAAAATATGAAAATGACGATTGACGATCTCGCTGCCATGTCGCCGTGTGCCGACGGGCTGGCGTTTGCACGAAAATGTGGCTCGCTCAAAAGGGCATGGGCGACGTGCCGGGAACCTTCCTGGCTCTTTTGGTTTGCGCAGCGCACAAAAATTATTGACAAGCCACAAGCCATCGAACTCGCGGTGGCGTTTGCAGAACGTGTGTTGCCCCTGTATGAGCGCAAATACCCCGACGATCTCCGTCCCCGAAAGGCACTGGAAGCGGCTAAAAAATGGTTGAAGGCACCGACCGAAGAAAATAGAACCGCCGCCGCCTCCGCCGACGCCTGCGCCGCCACCGCCTACGCCGTCGCCGACGCAGCCAACGCCGACGACGCCGCCTACGCCGCCGCCAAGAACGAGGAAAAAAAGTGGCAATGCGACAAAATCCGGGAAGTATTAGGAAACCCTTTTTTACCGCGAAGAAAAGTTAGCGAAAGCGACATTCGCCCTGCATAGTGATTTATGACTATTCTCCTACCAAACCATGTCAAGTTGGTCGACTACGACCCATCAGCATCATGCGACACCCTTGGGCCTGTTATGGAGTGTTTTGCAAAACATGGTGTAACATGCCGCAACGCGCATCAATGGCGTATTGCGATACGCAACAATATAATCCAGCCCTACGGCGGCACAATCAAAGGTCTCCCTGCCTTGCGTGGCCGTGCCCTATGCACAGATGGTATTCAAGTGCTAGTTGAAACCGCTACTGGCTATTATATTGGCCACTGGGGTTGGTTTGTGCCTGATGAGATTGTGAAAAAGAAAAAAGAAACACGTGCAAGTAAACTCAAAGACAAATATAAATAACACTTTCAGCGTTTCGCAACGCTGCATATGCAGTAACATAAAACAAACGGCTCACAAGCCTACAAAAGAAAGCAAGTATAAGTAAAATGCAAAACAGAATAGAAAAACGGTTCAATAGCCTGGACTTACCCTTCGGCTTCCGGTTCGGGTTTTACCCCGACCTGGCCACGATACAAAGCGAACTCGGAGAAAACTTCGAGGAAAAAATGCTCGGTATTATTAATAAGCAACTGTCAGCGCATGTCACTGGCAGTTGGTCACGGGATCAGTTCACCACTGACCTTGAACGTATTAGCGGTTTCTCGTATCTTACAAAGGAAAAGACAACGAAATCCGGCAAGACGATCAATGTAGCTGCTGAAACACCAGCAGAGTATGTCGACCGCTTTCGTGCTGCTGTAAAGGACGGTTTCACCCTGGTCCCCGTGCCCGACCTCGGCAAACTGGTCGGTAAGCCGGAAGATAATGACAATGAAATCGAGATTGTAAATGAACTGCACAGTCTCGTGAAAAACCCGCCCGATCCCACCGAGGAGTCAATCAACGCATGGTTACAAAAGCTCGCCGACCTGCGTGTGTATCCTCTCGACGCACGTGTCACTGAGCGTGTCGGCAAGGCAAAGGGTTTGCCGCAGTATGCTGTTGAAGGTGCGGCTGCGATATACGCCGGCAATGAGGCCAAAGGCCGTGACAGTGAAGCAAACTGGGCGCACTGGGCAAAGCAGTTTGCAAAGAATAGTGTCATCTTGCCTGATCGCACAGGTGATAGTGCTGTCGATCTCAAAGTGCTGGCGCAAGCTATCGTTGCCAACGAAGCGGCAGAGGCCAAGAACAAGTATAAATAACCTTTGCATCGGAATAATGGGACATGTTGCAACGTGTCATTCAACCGTTAAACCGACAAAACTTATAGTATGGTGTTAAGTATAACCCGTGTGGCTAAAGGCCACAAGATGTTGAAGGCAGTGTTCAACTACTATATTTATGTTCACTCACCCACCAGCTTGGAAACTGGCTGGTGGTATGAATGAACACGTGGTGGAAAAGAGACACACGATAATGAGCACCGAGATTACACTAACAGTGCCCACGCTACAAGGCGGAGTCGCAACGACGGACTCATTTCGGCTGTATTCGCAGCAGTGCTGGTTGAAATGGCCAGCCGTGTTCGCCTTTTAGTATGCAAACCCTAACATACGATAAAATCGCTGGTATTACGGCACCACTTGGTAAAATCACCGGGTTTCCAAAGCCACATGTGCGTTCACCGTGGCCGACATGCGCGACAGCATGTAAGCTACTCACTGACAAACGTATCGCTTTCTATCAAGCACGTGGCTACTACAACGGTATACCACTTGACCCTAAAACGAAACCCAAAAAACATGAAAGTGGCCCGGCTCGTATGGCACGGCTGCTTAGAAAGTATAAATGACACAAACTTTATACATGCCTGATCCTGATGAAACAGATGGTAAAGCACGTATTCAAGTTGAAGTTGAATATGAGCTTGAAACCGATGGTAACAAGGTCGAATCAATCACGATTATATCTGTCACCGACATGACCGGCACACAATATATCGTGCCAGAGTATGTCGAACAACAACTCATAGAAGACCTATGGGAAAAAGTGAATCAAGAACGTATCTGTGATAAGCCCAATTTTCATGGTTAAATTCACATTGTGAATCCAACAAGGAAAGAATATGATTATTTTTGAAATTCTAATTGAACAAACCGAGAATGGTCACATCAGTATTCAAGGTTCTGGCGGTGGACTAAAACGATCAATCACAAAACGTGAATATGAAATGGCACAAAAAATCAATCAAGCGATTCAAAAAATTTGTAACGAAGAACACCTTAATGGTGTTTCTGTCGAACACAACCCTCTAGAATGAACCTTCCATATTACAAAAGCGAAAAATCTTTTCAACGTTTCACCAAGCTAATCGCTCGTGCCGTTAACATATACCCCGCCGCGTTTGACCATGTGCCTAACGTCGCACTTGAAACATTTAATCGCGACTTCCGCTACGCGATTAAATCGGCGGCGGAGTTTGGCTATACATCACCTGACATCAACATGGCCCGTTTTGCCATCATCGGACAAAGCATCAAATGTGTCATGCGTAATGGTTACGTTCTAATCGGCACAGAACAAGGTATTAAAATGTTTGATGAAGTAAAAGCAACACAACCTAGTTCTATTGAGCCAACAGCAACACGGTTTGAAACTGAATGGAACGGTAAAGATGTTCTTGGTATGTTAAACATCATTAACAATATGAAACCAAGACCTATTGTTATTCTTTCAATAAGTCCTGAAGAAGCAGCAACTATCTCTGATATTGCTGATGTTCTTTTTGAACCACATCCAACACAACCTGGAAAGTGGAGAATTCTATGACCGACATTGAAATGCGTTTTGGTCAAAAGTGACCTGTAAAAATTGTCTCAAGCACAAACCCAAAAGGAAAGGAACGAAATGAAAACAGCAGAACAACTTTTTACAGAGCTTCCGCCTGTTCAAAGTGGGAATGGCCCACTTGAAGTGGCTATTACCCTTGATGAACTACAACAATTGGAGCAAGACTCCTGCAACGCTACGCTCAAAGAAGCAATAGCTGGATGTGAACAATCACCAATTCCAGCCAATTTTCGACCGGGTGTTACATTGTGCCTCTCTCGTTTGAAAGCCCTGCGCGACAAAGAAAAGGAATAAAGAATGCAAGCAGAACTTGAGTTCCTACACACGATTCTGATTTCCCGCTCGCAGGACGATATGCTCCGACAAGTCCGAGAACGCGATGCAGAAGTTCGCGAAGTTGCGCTAAAGGAGGCGGCTACAAAATGTAAGTCCATCTCTGTTAATCCTTGTGCATCACAGTTTAGCCCATCATACGGCATGGGTTTCATGACAGGATGCAATGTTTGTGTCACAGAAATCGAATCCCTGCTTACCAATCTCGCCCCGAACGGCAAAGCCTAGTAGGGGCAACAATTTAAACAAAAGAAAGACAAACAATGTCTAGTAAACATCCCACATTTATCGACCCCTACGCCACGGGCGACACTCTCCAACGTTGCTCAATATGGCTTGACAAAGAACACTGGCAATTCCTAGAACGTCTTGACCCGAATAATACTCACTTCCGTCAAACTACAATCTCAATACTATTCTCACGTCTCATTGAACAACTTACACAACATGGACTTACACAATATGACCCCACAAACGCAAAAGCCGCCATTGGTGGACTTACAATCACCCTCGGAAAACACGACGGACATGAATCACCTGGAAGGGCCGTTACTCACTGTGATGCCGGACAAACCACTAGTGGAAATGTCGGACGAGGAACTATCAGTGTGGCACAGCCGGCATCGAACACATCGGTTAAGTATGCAAGCGTTGAGCGAACATCTCGCTGCACGAAGCCAGAAAAAAGAAAGCGTGACGGCGCAAAAACAAAATGAACTGAAAGAGAAATACCAATGAACATTCCACTCCTCGACGGCTGTTTTGTATTCGACAACAGCAGTCTTGAGAAATTTCAATCTTGTCCATACGAATACTATCTCTCACAATGGCAGAGACGTATCAGCACGGAAAATCGTGCGGGATTGAATTTCGGCTCCGCGTGCCATCATGTGCTTAGATATCGTTATTTAAACTGTGACAGTAAAGAATGTTTCTGGCCACCGCATTATGAAGCGATCACAAGTATTCTTGAGCAACATTTCCTTGAAAACCCTGAACCGCCGGGTGATTATCGTAATCTCAACCTCGCTATTGAATGGGCTGCGGCATACAATAACACGTATAAAATCGAGCCGTTTGAGATATTGAAACTCAAAGATGGCAAGCCGATGATTGAACGTAGCTTTATGAGGCCGTTTTGTGCAATAGTTTGGGATAATAAACCAACTCCGCTCATACCTTTGTCCAAAGGTTCACAAGAATGGATTAATAAAAACGGAGGTTCTGCAATGTGGGCAGAACGTCTTAAAAAACAAGGTTACATCCCCGTGTTCTTTACGGGCCGTATTGACCTCGCTATCACTGACACCACTGGTGACTGGATACTCGACCACAAATCCGCTTATCAATTCGGCTCCAACTTCACCGCCGACATGATGTCCTCACCACAATTCATCGGCTATGCGTGGGAATTTAAACAATACTACGGCCACCTTCCCGCTGGCTACATCATCAATGCATTTCGACCACGTTCACCGGTTAAAAATGCTGCTTATGACACATCACTGTTATGGCGCACAACTGGTAAAGACCCCGACTTCATCCGTTTGCAAAAACATATCTCACAGCAAGACCTTGACGAATGGGAACAGAACACATTTAGTTTGCTTGAAGAAGTGATGTATCACTATAGTCGTGGCACATTTGGAAAACACAAGAAATCCTGCGTCGGCAAATACGGCAAATGCCAGTTTTACGAACTCTGTAATGAAGTCGCGCCAGAGTATCGTGATGCCTACCTCGCCGGTGCGAATTTTATGGATAATACCTGGTCAGCTTTAAACAAACCCGAACAAAGAAAGGAACCTGTAACATGAACCTACAAGAGCAAATACAAAACGAAATAGAAAATTTGGAAAAACGAAAAAAAATATATCAAGCTGTTAAGGAAAACTTGGTAAATATAAAGTTTACTACACAAAGTTCTGACAGTTTTTATATGTCAGCTGACTCCAACTATGTAGATATTAACTCACCAACGCGTGAAGAAGCAAAACTAATTGTAGAAGGCACTCCCGATTTACAATGGGAAAGTTCTACCCCCGAATTTTTTCTCTGTTACACTGCAAAGGAAAGCAATTTTGATGGTCGAAAACTACGTCTTTGGGCGGTGAAAGGTTAACATATGCCTATAACCCTTCCCACAGAACCATCAAAGGTCACACGACGTGACCCGCGCCTATTGCTACTATATGGTCAGCAAAAACTCGGCAAATCAACCTGGCTTTCGGAACTCCCCGGACGCCATATGGTAATCAGCACCGACCCTCGTGGTTGGGAATACATCGGCGGTTATCATGTGCAAGTGAATAACATGCTTGAATACTGTCAAGCCGCCGACCTTATCAAGAAAGCAACACCGCGGTATGATTTCGTCGGCATTGACACCATTGATTTGATCGACGATTGGAGTAAAGAAGAGGCGACTCGCTTATACAAGGCGTCGCCGATTGGCAAGAACTTCCTCGGCACAAGTATCGTAAACGATCTCTCAAAAGGTGGTGGCTACCCACTCTATTGGGAAGTGTTCAATAAGGTCATCACCGGCTTGCTTGGTCTTGCCGAACAAGTAATCATCATTGGCCATATACGCGACAAGCTCATCGGTCAAATCGCCGGTCAAACCGAAGTATTCTCAAAAGACCTTGCTCTCACTGGTAAAGTTTGTTCAATGCTTACATCAACTGTGGACACCACCGGCTATATCACTCGCAAGGACAACAACATCCTTGTCAACTTTCAAACCCATGAGCTTATTACCAATGGCTCACGTTGCCCGCATCTCAAAGGTAAAAACTTCACCATGAAGGATAAGTTTGACTGGAGCGTGATCTTTCCTGATTGGTATGAAACACATAAGTAGAATAAAGTATGAAGCTATGTCACTATCGCCACGATGAAGTATGTTTCGACGACGGGGAATGTCCCTGTTGTCAACTATTAGATGAGATAAAAGATAATGAAAACGAAATTAACAATCTTCAAAATGAAGTTTCTCGTTTAGAAACAGAAATAGAAGAATTAAAGAGTTCTATATGATCACCCAATATCTCGAAATCCACCACGACAAGGACAACAGTCGCAACCTTGTCCCCATCGAATCAATCGGCGGTGTTGCAGAGGTGCATATTGAAGAAAACGTGCTTGAAGCAGGACAACACGTCAAGCGCGACATTCTCAAGACACGCATCCTTATCAACAACGTTCCTTTTCTCGTCAAAGAAACCTACGACGACATCAAGAAACAAATCAACATGGCTCGTTGGAAACTTGACGAAGTGAAAGAACAGCGAATTGAACTCATTGTAAACTGGCCAGAACCGAAACCAACATGGTATCAATGTCTATTGAAAGGAAAACAAAAAGAAACAAATCAACATGGCTCGTATGACTAACAACAGACAGCCCCCCGACATGCCATCACCTGACGATCTCCGCCGTGCCACAGCCTATGCACTGAAAAACTCGAAATGGGCAAGTGGTGCAGTTGAAGAACCGCGCCTTTCTGACGAGGACAAAGCACGTATGCGTCTCGAAGAATTCGTGGTTAAAACAATGAAAACATGCTCTGAGGTAAAACGCCTCGACGAAGAAAAAACTGGCTTGCCGTTTGATGAAGTCGCAATGTCACGGCTTGTGATGTCACTGTTCCAAGACTTCACAAACAACGAATCAAAAGAAGCGTTGCGATTTATGCTCTCAATGGTTCATACTGGCCTTGTTATAGACGCCCTGAAAGAACTACCTTAATACTTTCGTGCTATGTGGCACGAGAAACAAAAGTAAACAAGAATAAAACAAAAGCATATGAAAGACGAACAAATTGACACAACAAACCCCTTGGACGTGGATGTTTCCAATCTGGACACTTCCTTTCCTCTGGTTAAATCCGGCGCACTTGCAGAGGTGAAGCTAACAAAGGTCACACTGCTCAACAACGCCGCCAACACGCTCTCTATTGAAATAGAGAGTCTCGCAGAACTTCCCGGACAAGAAGAAGGTAAGACCTTCCCAGCGGGACATAAGTTCTACGGTAACATCAACACCGAGCCAACCGGCGAATCCAACTGGGACATCATCAAGCGCGGCTTTGCGGAGTTTGTGCAATTCACGGGACAGTCTGTGACGATCCGGCAAGCTCGTGAGAATTCAGGACAATTCCAAGGTATCACCGGCACGATTCGTGTCGGTCTCCGTCCTGCTGGAACCGGCAAAGACGGTGTCTATCGCAAGGCGCAGAACCAAGTCGCCGAGTGGATCAAGAAACAATCATCAACGAACTAATCTATGAATACACTACAGAAAGCACCGACAAATTATGATATGGAATTATCATCATCACAACATCCTACAACAAAAGAGGCACTTCAAATAAAGAAAGCTACCCTTGAAGTGAAACTTGAGAAGGTTAACAAAGCACTCAAGTTTTTTGAAGAGAACCCCAAGATTGAAGAAGGTTTCACACTGCTTCAACAAACCATATAACCACCCAGGTGCACGTGCTTGTTACGTCGCGTCAACGCAACAGGGTTACACCTACGGCTGACCGGTGCACGTGACGGTCAGCTATTTCTCTCGTGAGATTCACAATGTGAATATAACTATATGCCAGAAGGCGAAACAGATGAAGATGGAAATGACTGCACAGATGATATTGAAGACGAGCTATGAACCCAAACACCACTTTCATGCTATTCATACTAGCACTTATTCTAATAGCATTACTTAACACCTGGAGGAACGAAGAATGAAAATCTCAGTAATCGAGCCTGGCGGACTTAACATCGAACTCGCCATCCTATTCGCCAGCAAAGGTCACGACGTTGGCTACTACAGCGAGTTTCGAGAAGCCTTCCCTGCTGGCATAAGGGAAAAAATGGGCACGGGTTTTCCCGGCGTTACCCGTTTCATCATGATCTCCGAAGCACTTGAACATGGTGACATTATCATTTGTCCCGACACCTACTCTCAAGACTACCTCGCGCTTGCACGTAAATATAGCAAACCCACATGGGGTGCAGGACATGCCGAACGGCTTGAACAAGACCGTTTGTTCGGCAAGCAAATGTTCAAATCGCTTGGTTTACCCGTTGGAAAATACTACCACGGCACAGGCGTCGATGAACTTGAATACTGTCTTAAACATAATAAAGACCTCTACATCAAGTTTCCCGGCGCTTTTCGTGGCACAATGGAAACAAAGCATCACTATGACTGGCAGAAAACAAAGCGTGAGTGGTGGGGACAGCTTCTCTCTGACCTAGGACCAGAAATGGACAAGATTAACTGGCTTGCCGAAGAACCAGTTGACAACGTTATGGAAGTTGCGGTTGACCAGATGAACATATTAGGCATCGGTAGCCTACCCACCTTAATCGGCATCGAAGCAAAGGACGTTGCTTATCTAGGTAAGATATTTAACACTGTTCCACCTATTCTACAGTATACAACCGACGCTCTTACACCCTTCCTACGTTCCTGTCAAGCTAAAACATTCTTCTCGCCGGAAGGTTTCATCACCAAAGACAAGAAATTCATTCTTAGTGATCCTTGTCTACGCACCGGTCATCCTGTAAGTTCTGTGCAATTAAAAATCTACGGAAATTTATGTGAATATATGTGTCGTGCTGCATTAAACAACCTACCTGAGGGGTTCCTCATCAAGCCGACACACACCTATGGCATCGCACTCGAAATAGAATCCGAGGCGTTGGACGATTCATGGCTCGAAGTTCAATTTGATCCGAAGCGGCGCAAGAACGTGCATTTGCAATGCGCTCGACAGGACGGTGATGCTTACTTTGTCATCCCGAAAGCCTTTCTTGCCGCGACGATTGTTGGTCTCGGCAACACAATAGAAGCCGCCGAAAAAGAAGTGCATGATACTCTCAAAGACTTTTCATGTGAAGGTATTCACTATGATCTCGATGCTTTGAATGGTATCAAGGAACAAATGAAACTTGGAAAAACAGTTGGTATTAACTTTTAATCTTATGGATATAATATACGACGATTTCAAACGTTGGTGGATTGATGTAGGACAAACTGTTCCACCTCTCGATAAAATGTCTCAACCAGAGCGTGATAACCTAGAACTACTCGCTTTTGAAATATGGAAAACCGCTTACGAAAAAGAAGAAAATGAGAATAAACCCGAATGATATAGTAGTCAACGAACGCCAACGCATTGACATTGGCAATCTCGACGAACTATGTGATAGCATTAAGCGTCTCGGACAACTACAAGCCGTTCTTGTCGAACGACGTTTTAACGATCTGCGTGTTCTCGAATACCATCTTGTCGACGGCTTTCGACGTCTCGCTGCAATTAAAAAACTTGACTTGCCTGTAATCGAATGTATCGAGAAGGAAAACCTTTCCGAACTTCAACGTCAAGAGATGGAACTTGAAGCAGACACCAAACGCAAGGATCGCACATGGCAAGAACGTTGTCTTGCATACCTAAAACTCCACAAACTAAAGGGCTTCGGCGACCGCACATGGAGTCAAGAAAAGCTCGCTGACGTCCTCGGCAAATCAGTTGGCCATGTTAACGAAACTCTCTCTGTCGCTCGCACATTAGAACGCACCAAAACTCAAGACGATGACTGGAGCAAAGGTCTCTGGGGATGTGAGACCTTCCACAACGCCTGTCAATACATCGCTCTCCGTTGCGAAGATGCATTTTATACTGAAATCTTACGCCGTAAGAAAGAACGTGATCTTGCTACTGGTATGGCAAAGCCCGCCTCATGTGAGATTCAAAGTGTGAATCCAACTGAGGAATTATTCACTGTTCCAACACGCAAAGTGCAATGGAACAAGCGTGTGCCAGAACAAGATGAATGTAAGGCGGCTTTAGCGTTCCTTCCTATGGAAGATGATGAACTTAAACTTCTTCATCCTGAAGGTTGTGCTATAATATGGCTCAAACATCTTGATTCTTGGTTAGTTGAAAGAAATTGTCTTGAAAGCAACGAAAATGATTGTTTAGCCTTTCCCATCATCTGGAATATCCTACAAGGTGAACAAATTGCAAACTCTCCTTTTCAATTGTCCTACCGTCTCGGCTTATTCACTTGGCGCAGCGGCTATAAATCACCCTTCCCAACACCAAAGCCCGCGGTCTTCACCGAATACATGCCACCAGAACAGGACTGGATACCACCGAAGGCTGTTTTACAAATGCTTGACTACATCTCCCAAGAAGGTGACAAAATCTGGCTACCATTCGGTGGCCCCATCGTTGACGTGTATCGCGCAGGTCGTATACCTATCTGGCAGGGTGAAGACGATGAAAAAATAAAAGCTGACTTCATTAAACAATTCGGAAAGGTTGACTTCATATGAAAGAAGATGTTTTGATTTTTAATGTCAAGGTTGGTGAAATCGTTAAAGAAGTAGATGGTATTTATGTTTTTTATCCAACACCTAATAATGGTGCTTTTACTTCTTGGGTATTAAATCAGATTATTAAAAGGCTAGATGATTTAAATAAAATATGACACTCAAACCCTGTCCTTTCTGTTCCTCAATCGACGTCCTACCACGTTTCTCCGGCTCGTATTACTTTGTTCAATGCACACAATGTCTTGCGCGTGGCCCTGCAATAGCGTCATTTGAAGAAGATGACAAATACGAAAAACAAAAAGCGATTGATTTGTGGAATCAGTTTAAAAACGCAACAAAAGAAAAAAAATGAAAAAGAACCCTGATCTGGTAACACGCGCTGACGTCCTTAACAGTAGTAAAGAGGAAGATTGGCCTACGAACCAAGAATGGTTCAACGAATGGAATAGTGAATTCCACTTCACACTCGATGCTGCTGCCAATCATGTTAATCATAAATGTGCTAAATACTACACCGTTGAAACCAGCGGCTTGACAAACACATGGCATGGCGAACGTGTTTTCATTAACCCTCCATATAACAACATGTATGAATGGGTCAAGAAAGCTCACGATGAGTGTTTTACAAACGGTGTCTTTTCTGTCATGTTCGGCCCCGTTCGCACACAGAACAACTATTGGCATGACTTTGTATGGGATGAGACAATACACCGCTTTCGGCCCTGCGTTTCAGTTCGTTTTCTAAGACGTATGCAATTTGCCGACAGCGCGGGTGCGTGTCCGTTTGGTTTAATGTTACTAATTCATCAACCGTAAAAAATTATGAATACCGATCAATTAAAAGAAATAATTAACTTACTGAATAACACAACTGTTCAAGCCAAAACAGCTTTTTTCGTTTGGCTTGGGTATAACTTACTTGTTGACTTGTTAGTCGAAGGTTCAATTTTATTTGTTATTGTATACATAACACGAACAATAAGCAACCACTTTTTTGACAATAACTGTTTGTATGAATTATATCAAACAGCACGAAAAAAAGTTGGAAAAGAACCAACAAGAAATGTTTGGAGTTTTGAAGTAAAAGAAGTCATAAACCTTCTTGAGAAGAAATGACTACCTATCATATTCCAACCGGCTACATCACCGTCTCCTGTGATACAGTTCTTGAAACACCGTCGTGCCTCGAACTATACCTTTCTAAACCCTGGGAAACACTCCGGCTCATGCTTGAACAAAACGGCATCGAAATCGAACCCATTATCACTGAATCTCGTTCCGAATGGGTGCGAGTAAAAGGTATCCTATACGAACTAAGATGGTCAGACAATCATAACTATCTAAAACGAATATCGAAACATGTTGATGGTAAGGTTACCGACATTTCATACAATTCCCTTCCACCTTTAATCAGAAACGCTTTACAATGAACCCCGTTCCTAACAAATTCCCAACTATTGATCCTGGAAACCAAAGAATTGCCTTAATTGGCGAAAGTCCCGGCGAAGTAGAATGTTCACTCGGTGAACCATTTGTTGGCTCATCAGGCAACCACCTCTCTGGTCAACTCAGCACTGCCGGTTTCTCTATTGCTTGTTGCTTCAAAGGAAACATTTGTCAATTCCATCCCGACAAAAATCGCATCTCTACTTTCAAGTGGAACGAACCTGAAATACAAGAAGGGCTTGCAGCATTAGCACTTGACCTTGATAGGTTCAAACCAAACATTTGTGTTCTTCTCGGTAACACACCCTTAAAAGCCGCAAAAGACCCAGACAGTGTTCATGTCCTGATTCCCAAACTATTCCGCTACAAGGTTGGCTCATGGCGTGGTTCATTATTTCTCGGCACTGGTATATTTAAAAACCGCAAGTGCATGGCCGCTTATCACCCAGCTTACATTTTACGCGACTACAAAGTCGCACCACTACTCCAATTCGACCTACGTCGTGCTATCAAAGAAAGCACTACAAATGAACTCATACTCCCACAACGTCTGCTCAAAACAAACCTATCTTATGAAGACATTATTGAAACATTATCAACTATACGCTCACTCAAGCAACCTGTCGCACTTGACATCGAAGGTGGACTCAACACTATGTCGTGCATCAGTTTTGCAACTTCTGAAAACATGGCGTTTATTCTTCCCTTTACACGCAAAGACGGTTCGTCTGTCTGGAGCGAGTCTCAGGAGTGCAAGATACTTAAAGAGCTTGCGATAACTCTCGAAGATCCGGCTGTGCCGAAGATATTACAAAATGCAATGTATGATACGTTTGTATTACAATACTCATATCGTATCCGTGTGCGTAACATTGCTGACGACACAATGCTAAAACATTGGTCACTTAATGCTGAACTTAAAAAATCTCTTGCCTTGCAAACAAGCATTTATACGCGCGAACCATATTACAAGCATGAACGTCTCCAAGCCAGTGATCCACAAGAGAAACTCGACGCAGAAGAAAATAAAGAAGAAGGTGAGGAACCTAATGAAAGTGAATAAAAAATGCAAACACAATTTAGCGAAACCGACAAACGATTCTACGAATACTGTTGTAAGGATTCAGCAGTTACTTACGAAATCAATAGCTACTTGGACCCCCGAATTAAAGCAACTGCCCGGCAACAATATCTTTTTAACGTTAACCTACTCTTGCCTTTCCGATACATGGAGTTGCGAGGTATTCAATATGACCACGAAAAAGCACGGCTTCGTTGTAACATTCTCAAGCAAAAAATGTTCGCCTGTCAAGCCACCCTCAACGCTCTCTGTGGCTTCGGATTCACCTTTACTAATCTTAAAGAAATTACAGAAAGAGCAAAACAGGTCTGTCTTACAGTTAAACAAGACCGCGAACGCAAGGCATATATTGAAACCTACGCCCGTATCGAAACCTTGCTTCGAGAACCTCACCCAAGCCTCGAAACAGTGGGAGAACTCGAAGACCTTTGTGAAGTCTCTCTTAACGCAGGAAGCAAATCCCAGTTGAGTGAGTTTCTATATGGCACATTAAAGTTACCAACACAATGGACAAAGAAACGCAATGAAACACCACGCATCACAATAGACTATGAAGCACTCCTCAACCTCTCGAAGTATTGCCAACAAGAAAATCTCGGCTTCCAAGGTAAAATCATACTTGCTCTTATTGAACTTCGGGCCTTATCAACGCGCTGCACTAATCTTAACTGCAATTTTGATCAAGACACCAGGATGCGGTTCGGGTATAACATCGTCGGTTCAAATACTGGACGAACCCAATGTTATATCTCTCCAACAGGCAGAGGTCGTGCTGGTCAAGGTATTCCAAAATATGCAACGAATGAAGAAGCACCCGGTGGAATTAAAGGTGACCGTGACTTGTTTACAGCGGACAATGGAAACTTTATCTTCGAGTGTGATCTTGAAGGTGCCGACTCCTGGACAGTTGCAGCATATTGTGCAATGCTTGGTGATAGCACGATGCTTACTGACTTACAACTCGGTATTCGTCCCGCCAAACGCATCTGCTTAAAAATGCGTGGTGTTCAAATTGACTACCACAATCCTCAAGCTGTTCTTGAAGCAAGTGCCGCCGTTAGTAAATCCTCCTGGGATTACTTTGCTTGCAAGCGTGTTGTCCACGGCGGTTCCTACCTGGAAGGTGCTCGCACCATTGTGCGTAACATTCTCAAAGACTCCGAGGGTAAAATGTTTCTTCCAGAGAGTGAAGGCAAGGCATTAAAAGACTTACTATTGCGTGAGTGCTATCCCGGTATTACTCGCTATCATCGTTACATTGAAACCCAACTTTCCAAATCCCGCACCTTAATCGCCGCTAGCGGCCAAGTTCGCTTATTCAACGGCAGATCAGATGAAATACTAACAAAAGCGGTTGCCTTCGAACCGCAAGCAAACACAACATATGCAACTAATAAAGCACTATGGCGTCTCTGGAGTGACCCAGAAAATCGGCAACAGTGTCCTTATAATCAGCATCTCATCATTGAACCCTTGCACCAAGTGCACGATGCCCTGCTTGGTCAGTTTTCAATTACCTCTGTGGTATGGGCGATTGAAAAAATCAAGTCTTATTTCAATAATCCGATAACAATTGCGGGACAAACTATCACGATACCGTTTGAAGGAACATATGGTAAGTATTGGGGTGACAAGGTTGGGGAAATAAAACCATGACACCAAACTTCCACTCCGACTACCTATATCGTTTTTCCTCTGATGAGTGTCACCATGACTTTCACTTCTGGTCAGCCTGTTCACTAATCGGCGCAATGCTAGGACGTCGTGTCTGGGTTCAACATGGACGTTTCATACTCAATCCGAACCTCTACATTGTATTATGTGGCATCGCTGGCTCCGGCAAAGATAGCGCACGAAAAGTTGTAGTAAACATCATGGAACGTTTATTTCCTGTATACATGCTATCTGCA
>Ga0181538_10000546_pt1 | contig 44414 bp, 37 predicted proteins | sample PEATcosm2014_Bin_40_FD_119773 | JGI IMG/M metagenome (GOLD analysis project Ga0181538, IMG submission 119773) | Peatland microbial communities from MTU Mesocosm Facility, Houghton, MI, USA - PEATcosm2014_Bin23_30_metaG | ecosystem: Environmental > Terrestrial > Soil > Wetlands > Peat | place...
ACGTGGGCGCCTATCGCGACCTGCATCGTCACCGCCGCTGCCAGAAATTCCGCCAGGCATATTCCGGCGATCTGGGGTTCGAACCCCCCCAAGCTGGTGGCCGAATCGGGCGCCTCCGAGCTCTACGAATCGGCCATGCGGCAGGCGTTTGAAACGCTTCGGCGCCTGCCTCGGCCCGGCGCAGATTATCTGTTGCCGTTCGGTGCGTGCTCGCGCTTCCCGTTCAAGATGGATTTCGCCGAGGCCGAATACATATCCCGTCTGCGCAGCGGCGTCAAAGCCCACTTCAGCTACCGCGAAATCGCGTGGGAGATGAAGTGCAAAATGGAGCAACTGGAACCGGAACTGGGGCGCTTGATCGAGGCAACCCCTCCCTGGATTGAGGATCCGCTCCGGCGGTAGCCCTTCTTGCGGCCGCGGCGCCGAGCCCGCCAGGCAAAGCGGTTTCCGAGGTTCGCCGGCTGCAGGCTGCGTGATACGCTTTGGGGGCCACTGGACGAGAACCCGACTTTCGAGGAAGCTGCCAAGGGCCCGTCTTTACGGGGTTCGTAAACACTCCGCCGTTTTTGGCGGGTAATAGGTCAACTTCCCACATTTTGGCCGGCGTGGGGCCACTGGACGAGAGGCCGATCTTTCAGCCATAAGCCCGCCTATGGCGGGTTACGCGGCTGCGCCCTCCACTTTAGCGAGCGTCTTTGGCGCCGATGATGGTTGACCAAAGAGAACTTGGCAAGTGGCGATTTCTTCGCCATAGTTGAGCAAATGGCAAAACGTGAATATTTGGGCGAATTCGAGTTTATGGTCATGTTAGCGCTGCTCCGCCTCGGTCACGACGCTTATGGGGTAGAGGTCTCTCGGGAAATCGAGCGGCGGTGTGGCCGCGGAGTTGCAGTGGGCAGTCTATATGCGACTTTGGAGCGGCTAGAATCCCACGACCTTGTCTGTTCGGCAGTCGGCGAGGCTACACCAGAACGTGGCGGGCGGGCCAAGCGCTACTTTCAAGTCACGGCGAATGGATTGGCTAAGGTTCGAGAGTCGCAGCGCGCCTTGTGCAGCATGTGGGACGGCCTTCGATTGGAGGCAGTGCGATGAGCCCGTTGAAGCCACCTGCGCTTGCGACCTGGCTCTTGGGGCTCACGGACTACAGCGCTTGGAACGACGCCGTCGCAGGTGATCTATTGGAGGAGTACCAGCAGCGCAGATCATCAGCGTGGTACTGGCGTCAAGTCTCGACGGCGGTCGCAATCGCTGTCGTGCGGGATGTTCGGCATCACTGGGTCCTGGCATGCCGTGCTCTCGCGGTGGCATTCCTGTTTCTCAACATATTCCATACCCTCGTAAGCAAAATCGGTCTTGTTGGGTGGTTACTCTACCGTACTAGCCCGCTGATCGGATGGTGGCCTTCCCTCACCTTCGTAGCTGCGTTGGAGGCCTTTCTAACCTGTGCGCCCGCCGGGTTGGCTGTCGCCCTCACTCATCGAAAACGACAGGCAACCATGGTCTTGGTGTACGCGGCTGGCTTGTTCGTCTTTCTCGTTTGCCTCTGTGCGAACCGCGCTCATTGGACTCTGGCGTGCATGCTTTTCTGGGAATCTGCGGTCTTTGCGCTGGCTGGCGCCTTGGTCGGTGGGTTTCTCGGATGTGCGTGGGTTCATCCGCCTTCCCACTATCACACTGAAATTTCCAAACGCTGCCAGGCGTTGAACACCAGACGCTGAACCTTGACATGCTTCAGCATCCCGATTTGGGATGGGCGAAGTATAGAAGTGATCGTCCAGAGGATCTGTCCTCGCTGGTCGCAAAGCGTTTACCGACGTTTCGGCTTGGCGCAGGAGCGTAAAGGGCAGAAACGGCCATCTCGGAAAGTGGCCCACACGGTATTTCCGCCAACAGTCAACCACCCATTTCCGAACTCTCTGCCGGGGATTCATGCAGCGAAGCCTCGTGCTTCTGAATCGCCTGGCGCGCGTTCTCTCGCACGATAGCCGCCGCGGAGACCTCCCGCATGAGAGCCTCGGCCTGCGAAGAGCCTTGCTCCAGTGTGCGAAGTTTGTTCTCCAGCGCGATATGCGTGTTAGTAGCGGCAGCGTACTCACGCCAGAGACGCTGACATTCCGGACAATCCCGCCGCATGGAGGCTTCCCCTCGCTTCTACCGCCGGCCCCAGGCACGTGGATGAGGCTGGTATTTACACGTGCTACTTCGCCTCATGCGCGGTCATGAATTTCAGTACATTCACCCAACTGCCGGTTTTCGCCTGTGGGTTTCGTGGCTGCGAAGCAAAAAACATTATGCTCCGTTTCCATTGCCGGGGCAACACGAGGCCCGAAAGATTCCTTCAAAACTGCTTGATTTCGCACAATTGCTATCTAAAGTGTGGAGACCTTTATCTCACTTGCCTCTGAATTGCTAAAGGGATGGAAGGAGGGAAGAATGAAAGTTCCAAGTACCATAGCTGTCAATGATCTTCAGCGGTCCCTCGGCCGACGCATTCGCGAATTGCGCAGCAAACACGGCTGGACGCAGGAACAATTTGCGGAATACTGCGGTCTGCATCGAACGTATATGGGCCACGTGGAGCGGGGTGAGAAGAACGTATCCTTGTCCACCGTCGCGCGCGTGGCCAACGCTCTCGGGGTCCGCATATCGGCCCTGTTCGGACGGCCGAACGAATCGGCCGGAGGGGCGCCCAGGCCGCAGCGCCAGCCGATAACAATCGGAGGCTCTCTAGTCCGCCTGGACGTAACCCGCCTTCTGGACGAACTCGAAGCGCAGCGCAAAGCGATGCGGCAGGCGCTGCGCGATCTGTCCGGGCTAGCGATGACACTTAGCAATTCCACGTCGTAGGCCCCAAAAAACAGCTTTCAGACCCGGCTTTCGCCGCGGGCGTGCGATTCAGCGTGCGCGCGAGTAGAATTAACGGTCTGATCATGCTGGAAAATATCAATCTAGGCCGGAAGCTCTCACGGGAGGAATTCAAGAGCGCTCTCCCGGCTCTCCAGGAGCGCCTCTACGATCTCGAAAAGGCCTGCTGGGATCAGGGCGTACCGACCATCATCGTGTTCGAAGGTTGGGACGCGTCCGGTAAGGGCACGGCAATCGGCGCCCTCACCCAACGGCTCGATCCCCGCGGTTTCAAGCTCTATCCCATCACCGCGCCGCGGACCTATGAGCAGCAGCGCCCGTGGTTATGGCGATTCTGGCTCAAGGTTCCCAACCGCGGCGAGATGATCCTCTTCGATCACAGTTGGTACGGCCGCGTGCTGGAACAGCGCGTCGAACGCATCATCCCCGAAAAAGCGTGGCGCCAGGCCTACCGCGACATCGCGGAATTCGAGCGCACCTTGGCCGACGACGGCACTACCATCCTGAAGTTCTTTTTCCACATCAGCAAGAAGGAACAGAGGAAGCGATTCGAAGCGATTGAGGCCGATCCCCTGGAAGCGTGGCGGGTAACGGATGCCGATTGGGCCCGCCAGAAGAAATACGACGAATACCTCGCCGCCGCCGAAGAAATGCTGGAACTCACCGACACGGAATTCGCCCCGTGGACCATTGTGGAGGCGACGTCGCGATGGTACGCGCGGAAAAAGCTGTTTGAAACGATCATCGCCGTCATGGAAAGAAGGCTCGGAGCCAATGCGCCGCCGCGCTCTGCCTCCGCGGCGGCAAAATCGAAAGATGCCGACCTGCGGGAAGTCATGGAGTCGTTGGGGGGTTCGAAATAGCCATGCTCGAAACCGTCGATCTCACCCGCAAAATGGACCGCGCGCACTACGTGGAGGAGCTGGCGCGGCGCCAGATACAGCTTCGCGAGCTCGGCTACCAGGTGTACCAGCAGAAGCGCCCGGTCATTATTGCGTTCGAGGGTTGGGACGCGGCCGGCAAAGGCGGCGCGATCAAGCGCATCACCGAAAAGCTCGATCCGCGCGGCTATGTCGTATACTCCATCAGCGCGCCGCAGGGCGAAGACAAGACGCGCCATTATCTCTATCGCTTCTGGCGCCGCCTGCCGGAACCGGGGCAGATCGCGATTTTCGACCGCACCTGGTACGGCCGCGTGCTGGTGGAGCGGGTGGAAGGCTTCGCCAAGGACAGCGAATGGCAGCGCGCGTTCAAGGAGATTAACGCCTTCGAGCGCCAATTGCGCGATTTCGGCGCCGTACTGGTCAAGTTCTGGATCCACATCTCGCGTGAGGAGCAACTGCGCCGTTTCGAGGAGCGCAAAGCCATCGGGTACAAAGCCTGGAAGCTCACCGACGAGGATTGGCGCAATCGCGCCAAGTGGGGCGATTACGAGGATGCGGTGGAAGAGATGCTCGTGAAGACCAGCACCACCCCCGCTCCCTGGTCGCTCATCGAAGGGAACGACAAGAATTGGGCGCGCACCAAAATACTCGCACGGTTAGTGGAAGTGTTGTCGGCTGAACTCCGCTACAAACCTGCCGATCCGCTGAAGAAGCGGAAAAAGCAGAAGTGAGCTGCCGCACCGGACTTCAAGGGTAGTTGCAGAATTCCTCGGTCCGCACGAAAGTCACCGCTCCCTCGCGGTCGCGGCTCAGTAGGCGCTGTCGTTTCAAGGCATGACAACTTGCCTGATACCGGGCGTCGAAGACCTACCAGAAATACTGCTTGACCACCGTGGGCGAACTCGGCGCTCCCGAAATCACCTTCACATGCAGCACGAGCTGGAGATTCTTTTTCTGCCATCCGGCGGGCGCGTTGCGGAACGCTTCGGACATCAGCTCGGGATTAGTAATCAGGTCGGCCGCGGCGTCGGTGCCGTACTGCGTAATCCCCGCTACTTCCACCAGCATCGCGTGGGTGTCGGGATGGAACACCCGCGAGACGATGGCGTAATCTTCGGTGGTGTGACGATCGCGCGGCAGCGCGGGAAGGACCCATTCCGTTGCTTTGCCATCGTCGGTGATTCCGGCCGGACGGCGATACCCATCGACGAAAAATCGCATCTCGTTGCTGATCTGTTTCCACTTGGTGTAGGAGAACCCCACCAGGATGGCCGGACCGGACCGGAGATCGGTGAAAGAAACGTCGTTCCCCACCTTCACGCGATAAGCGCGATGCAATCGCGTCAGCATGCCCACCAGCCGGGACGTGGCGATCAGGTCGCCGCCGCCCACGAACTGGTCCGTGAGCAGCGTGAAATCCCCGACTCCGGATGGCGGTGTGATCGTGGGGTCGATATCCACGCCGTAGACCGGCACGTACGAGGCACAGAGCTGCACAGGAGTCAACCCGTTCAGCACCGGCGCCCAGAATTCATCGAGCGGAGTGACGGCTGGACGGGCGATAAGCCACACAACCGCCGCGGCGGCAGCCAAAACCGCGACGGCAAGCGCCGCCCGGCGAGGCGTTACCGCGGGACGGGACGCGGTTGCCGGCACCGCCACCGGCGCGGCGGACGGTGCCGGCTCGGCTGGAGCAGGCGTCGCGGCATTCACCAGGTGGAACTCGGGAACGTAAGTGCCGGAAGGAAGTTCGATGCGCACCGGGTCATGCGCACCCTGGTCGGAGTAGTAGATGCCTAGCCGTTTCCGGACTTCGCCGGCCTTTACGCGGACCGTGGCATCGTCGCCGGGATCGTAGCTGGTCGGCCTTCCGAAAACCTCGATGCCGATGGTCCGTTCCTTGAGCATGTCGCCGTGGCCGAGGAGCGTGTTCTCCACCACGTAGCGGAGAAAATCCTGGCTGCGCTTGCTGGTGCGGAACTCGTGGCAGGCGAGGACGCGGTTCAACTCCTCGCGGACCTGCTCTTCGGCCGGCGACCCAGCCGGCCCCCGCGCCGGCGTCGGGACGGACCCCTGAGATTGTCCCTGAGACATAGGGGATTACCTCAGATTAGCTTGTTTTGGCGCTGCGCGCGGGACCCACTGAAAAGAAAAACGTTCGATCCCGGTAACGAACTCCGCGAAACGCCGCCGCAACCGTTCGGTACTGGACTTCGCGCCACCCGTGGCGCAGGCTCAGACTTGCCATGTCAAGAATGCTGGAAGAGACGCGCCAGCAGCCGCAAGCTCTGGCGAAAACTCTCGCCGAAAGCGAGCCGGCACTGCGCGAATTGCGCCGCCACCTGGAGACCAAACCGCCGCGGTTGGTGATCCTGGTGGCGCGCGGCACTTCCGACAACGCGGCCCAGTTCGCCCGCTACCTGATCGAGATCACCACCCACATCCCCGTGTCGCTGGCGGCGCCGTCGGTGCTGACGCTGTATGCCAGCCCACTCGATCTGCGCGACGTGCTGGTGGTGGGCATCTCGCAATCGGGCGAATCGACCGACACCAACGCCGTGCTGGCCGATGCGCGGAGCCGCGGTGCGACCACCGTTGGAATCACCAACGAACCCCACAGCACCATGGCGGAAATCTCAGCCTTCACCCTGCTGGCGCATGCCGGCAAGGAAGAGAGCGTGGCGGCCACGAAAACCTACACCTGCCAGCTTCTGGCCCTCTACCTGCTAGCGCACGCGCTCGGCGGCGAAGTTTCCTTCGAGGCGCTGCGTCAATTGCCCGACTGGATCGAAAAGGTGCTGGAGATTGAGGATCGCGTGGGCGAAATCGCCGAGCGCTACATGTTCATGACGCGCGCCGTGACGGTGGGCCGCGGCCTGAACTATTCCAACGCGCTCGAATTCGGCCTCAAACTGATGGAGACGTGCTACGTGGTGACCGAGCGCTTCTCGTCGGCCGACCTGATGCACGGCCCGATCGCGCTCGTGGAGCACGCATTCCCGGTCTTCGCGTTCGCCCCGGCGGGAGTCACCTGGCAATCGATCTCGGCGGTGCTGGATATGTTGGAGGAGGTCAAGGCGGAGACGTTGGTCATCACCGACGAAAGCAATACCGAGGCCTGCGCCAAGCCCGCACGGCTGATTCGACTCCCCAATCCGCCAGCGCATTGGGAAGGCCCGCAGGACTTGTACACGCCCATTCCCTACATCGTCCCCGCGCAATTATTCGCGGCGCAATTAGCGGCGATCAAGGGGGTCAATCCCGACCACCCGCGAATGCTGCATAAGATTACGCGAACGATGTGAGGGGATTGTCGGGCGAAATCCTCGCGAGCTACGATAGCGGTGTGATCGGAGGCCTGCACATTGCGGGGAACAATCTCGGACCCATCGAATTTCTATTGAACGTGGCTGCTTCGGGATCGCATTGATCGGGCTTTTGATGATTCTCTTCCCAGTTCAAAGCTACGAGTGGTTTGTAGTCAAGTTCGGGAAGGACAGCCGTCGGTGGTATGCCCCTGAGCGCGGACGATTCTGGTTGAGGTGGCACCGCTTCTGGGGTTCGGTCATGCTGCTCGGCGGCGCTGTTTTCGTGGTCCTTCTTGTTCTTGGCAATCGGGCTTAAGCACCCGAAACGTACGAGCCATTCACGAATTCCGAAACAACGCCCGAAAGCCTTCCTGTTCGAAATGCCGGTCGTTGGTGAGAACATCGGTCAACCCCTCCCGGCGCATGGTCTGCATCGAAATACAATCGACCAGGCTATAGCCCTTGTCGGGACGGGCGCGGTAGAGTTTCAGGCCCGAAAAGGAAGGACTCCCGACTTTGGGGAATAACCAGCACGCCGGGATCGTTCATCAGCGCGGCGACATTGCTGCCGGCCTGGTCGCGAACACCGGCGCGGCCACCGGCGAAATAACCCAAGTACTCGCACAGCACTTCATCGGTCGTGACAATTTGGTCGGGTGCAACGGTATGGCTGATCTCTATCGCTCGTCTGTGGGCGGGGTCTTTGGTGCTGGTCAGTGCCGCCCAGTAAAACGGATCGGCAAAGACAACCGTCACAAATCTCTCTTGGGAGCGCCGTAAACGTAATGATCGATCTGGCTCAAACCGTCCTCGGACAACGCGGCAAGATCCTCAGGAGAGACCCGCTCCATGCTCTCGGCGATGACCTCCCAAATCGGCCGATGCGGCGGAGCGGGAGCTTCAAGATCGTGTGTAACGATCCGGCGGACGTACTCCTCCGCCGAAAGTCCGAAGCAACTGGCCTTCGCAGCTAAAGCCGTCTTCTGGTCGTCGGGAAGCTCAATCACCAGCGTCATGAGGATAGCCCTTCATTTATCCTAGCAGCGCGTGGACGATGTGAGGGGCGGGCGACTGCCCTGCAGGCAGGACCGCGGTATCATTCCCTTGAAGCATGTCGTTCGTGCACACGCCACAGGCTGTCATCGGCCACGCTGAGGCTGAACGCGTCACAATCGAGGTTGTGGAGCGCGGCCTCGGCAACTGGGGGACCGCCAACGTTGCAGTCACATGCGGCGTCTGGTCGGGAGTGTTCCAGTGGCAGTTTTACCGGGGCGAACTGCGCCGCTTTGGCGAGCAACTTCTGGAGCTCCACCGCATACTATCTGGATGCGCCAACCTCGATCCCCTCGATCCGAATCTGACGCTCAAATGACCGGCGACGGCAAGGGTCACATTTGTGGAAGGCCGTGCTGAGCCGACCTTCTATTCCGGCACATTCTCGGCCTTCCGGTTCGATATGGACCGACGGAATCGTGATTATCTACTTGACGATATCGAGAGTTCGGAACCACATAGCTACTAGTGGTGGCCGTGATCTATACATTGCGGGGATATCTTCGCTTAGACAGCGGCGGCTTCTTTGATTCAAACAAGCCAGAATGGTGGAAGCCGCGCCTTTTCTCTTCGTTGAAGCAGGCTAAGGATTATGCAGACTCCCGGATCGAGAATATTAAGCCGGGAGAACACGTTGTGCTTGAAATCGAAGAGTGGCGCGGCGCCAGGGCGAAAACTGGCCTCATCAAATACCGAGTCGAAAGAGATCTTCAGGGAAACATCGAGCGGACACCAGTAGTTTAGGCGTGTTTCTTCCCTGGCCCGCTTCTTTGCGTATGGCTCGGCCTTCCGGGTATATCGCTGCCAGGCAATCGGCGGGGTGTTCAGGAGCGCCCGGAGCGCGGCATTGAACTGGTCCTCGGTAACTCTGACGGAATCGGCCAGAAGCTCAGTATACAGGCCATCGGCGAAGAGTATGCTGATGTTCGTATGGACTCAAACTGCCAAGACAAGATCCGATCTCTTCTGGTCGCTATTATGAAAGACGAAATAACCGTCCAGGATGCCGCAAAATCCTGCACTGATGACGAGCAAATGCGCCTACTCTGCGAGATCGAGACCTTTGCAGGCGAACTAGCGCGCGAAGCGCACCAGAGGGGGCTCGCCGTTCCAGACCGGCCCCCCTTCAAACTCCCGAAGCCGATTTGACGTGGTATATCTTGAGAGGAGGGCGGGGGATTCGGACCCCATGCCCCAGGAACGCATTTGCGGTTAATAAGACCGCTCCCAGGACCACATGGACGCCCTCCACAAAACCCCTACGTCGTCGTCCAACTCTTGATCCGAAAACAGCCGAGTCGTTTTCCAAACGCGCGGGGCTGCTGAAGCGCGGAGTAATAGGTTCCTTCCATCACGGACCGGATTGCCTCCCATCGCGGCAGCGTGATTGCAGCCGACCGGGACTTCCCGTGGGGGATCAACCGATGCGTAGATACGTTAGGATAGTGACATCGCGATGAAACACAGCAAGACATCGGAATCGGAGACTCCACAGCGACGTGCGCAAGACTCCGGCGCGTTGCAAGCCCCCGGCAGTGTGACCGCCATGTTCGACCTCGACTCATCGGGCGGCTCCGACATCGCCCGGAACAAACACGTCATGCTGGCGGACGCCTTCCGCCGCGACATCCAAAACCAGACTATATCCGAGCCGTCAGTGCGACCGAGGCACGATAGCCGAGGCCCACACGCGCCGAATAGACATTATCCTCTTGGTCGACCTTCTTGAAATTCAAGCCGGGGTGCGTAGGATTGCGGCGGAACAACTGGTATGCTTTCCGGGCTCGGAGCTGAACCTGTTCCGGCAGATCGGCGTACATCTCACGGAACCGCCGGGCCGTGAACGATCTCATCCAAGCAGTTCGTCTAGCGGACGCGTCTCACCGCGCCGATGCTCGTCGAGGGCCTCGCGGGCCATTGCTCGCAGCGGTTCCGGCCGATCCCGGAAGCTTCGCGCCCAGGCTTCCTCGTCATCGAGGGTCTCCATGATTTGGGACGCGATGGCATTCTGCTCCTCGTCGGAGAGCGCCTCTACGCGTCGCAGAGCCTTTTCCAGCAGGCCAGTCATACTCTTACGATAGCGCACCCATCACCACTTCCACCCGATGCTCGCTCCCAGCTTCCTGCGGCCCAATCGGACCCGTCACCGCCGCGCCATCCAACATCACCGACCTCACGCCCTTCTCCACTCCCTCGTGATTGCTCACGCGGATATCGAACGTCGCCCCACGCCACTGGCGCGTCACACGAAACTGCTTCCAATTGGCCGGAATGCACGGATCGACGATGAGCCCTTCGAAACTCAGCCGAACCCCCAGAATCCACCACGTGACGGCCGTATAATTCCATCCTCCGCTGCCGGTCAGCCACGGATGGCGCGCGCGGCCATGCGCCGTGTGATCGCGCCCCATCACGAACTGGCAGTAGGAATACGGCTCCGCCTCGCGGATTTCGATGCGGTCGTTCTGCTGGTACGGCAGCAGCGAATCGTAGAACTTCATGGCGCGCGCGCCGCGGCCCAGCTTGCATTCGGCGATCACCGCCCAGGGGTTCGGATGGCTGAAAATCGCGCCGTTTTCCTTGATGCCCTTGTAGACCCGCGCCACAAATCCGATATCGTCATTCGGTTTCGAGAACGCCGGCCAAAGCAGGTGGATTCCGTAGGGCGAGTACAAATGTCGATCCAGCGCGTCCATCGCCGAGCGGGCGCGCTCCGGCGATGCCGCGTCCGACACCACGGCCCACGTGTTGCTCTCGATGAAGATCTTACCTTCCTCGTTGGCCTGGGTGCCGATTTTGACGCCCTTCGCGGTAATCCCGCGGATGTACCACTCGCCGTCCCACAGTTCCTTCTCGCAGGCGGCGCGCACCTTTTCCGCGAGCAGGCAGTACTGGCGCGCGTCTTCGCGCCGACCGAGAAATTCCGCCGCCTCCACGAACGCGCGGAGCGCCCAATGATGCAGGAACGACACCATCGCGCTCTCGCCGCCGCCAAGATTCAGGCAATCGTTCCAATCGGCGCGGAGACCTTTGCAGATCCCTGTCGGCCCCACCTGTTCGGCCGAAAAATCGAGCGCGCGCTTGAGATGTTCGTATACCGTCGCGGTACCGGCGTCGGCGAACGGCACCTCTTCGCCGAACAGCGCAACATCGCCCGTTTCTTTCACGTACTCGCAGACCGAGGGCACCAGCCAGAGCGCATCGTCCGAGCACACATCGGCCAGCCCGTGGACGATACTCTTGCGATCGGGTGCCGGAGTGACGGTCGGGGACTTGAATTTGGGCGCGTTCTGCTTTTCGGGATTGAACCAGTCGGGGTCGAACAGGTGCAGGCCGTAGCCTTGGCTCACCTGCCCCTGGAGCAGTTCGATAATCCGCTGGCGGCACTTCGCGGGATTGGTGTGAACCACGCTCATCACATCCTGCGACGTGTCGCGATACCCCAATCCCGTCCGTCCTCCGACCTCGATGAACGACGCGAATCGCGACCACACCACGCACGTCTCCGCCTGGTACAGCGTCCAGGTATTGATCATGGTGTCGAGCCCTTCATGCGGCGTCTGGCACTGGAAAATCGCCAGCTTTTCCCGCCAATAGCGCCGGAGTGCTTCGAAAGCGCGATCGACCGCCGCAAAATCGGAGTAGTTCGCGCGGATTTCGCGCCCTTTCGCCCGCGCTCCCACGCCCAGCATGAAAATCAGCCGGATTTCTTCGCCCGGAGCGATCGTCACGCGCTTATGCAACGATCCGCAATGATTGCCGCCCAGTTCCGCGCTGTTCGCGCACGAGCCGCGCTCGACGGCGATCGGATTCGTTTCGGTGCGATAAGCGCCCAGGAAGCGATCGCGCACGCAGTCGTAGCTGTCCGGCTGAAAATTCGCAGCGAAATAGTGATAGGTCCAAGGCTCGTAGAAGAAATCGTACTCGATGATGCCGTCTTCACAGCTAGATCCGCTGGCATAGAGGCTCATCTGCAGATTCTGGTTGTCGATTTCGATATGGTGGAACGAAAATTCCACGAACGAAAACACGCTGAGCGAACGCGGCGCCGCACCGTTGTTGCGAATGCGCACGTCCCAGAGTTCCACATCGTCGCCGATCGGAATGAAGATGGTCTGCTCGGCGTGGAGATCGCGGTACTCGCATGAGAATTTGGAGTACGACAGGCCATGGCAGCACTCGTACTTCGCCTGCGCCAGGTCCTTCCCCACGGGCTGCCACGAGATCGACCAGTATTCGCCCGTCTCGTCGTCGCGCAGATAGACATAGTGGCCGGGGCGGTCGAGCGGGACTCCATTCGGCCGGAAACGCGTGACGCGCTGATGCTCGGCGTGTTTGTAGAACGAATACCCGCCGGCGTTGTGAGAGAGCACCGTGCACAGGTTCTCGACGCCAATGTAATTGGTCCAGGAAACGGGGACGTCGCACCGTTCGATGACATATTCGCGGTTGTCGTTATCGAAGTGGCCGTAGCGCATGGAATTCCTCAGGCCTTCACGAACTGGCGCAGCCACGCGAGCAGTTCGCCGGCTTTTTCCTCGGAATCGGCTTCTACGGCGAGCCGCAGCACCGGCTCGGTCCCGGAGAAGCGCAGAAGCGCCCAATTATCGTTTTCGAGATACATCTTGATGCCGTCTTCCTGCGAGGTCCGCAGCACACCGTACGACGCAATGCGATCGCGCGGCGCTTCGCCCAGGCGGCGCGGAATGGCGACCCGCATTTCAGGCGTGGCGGGCAGGCTCTCCTCGGCTTGATACAGACGGCCGGTGAGCGCGTAGACGCGCTCCAAAAGCTGGGAGATGCGCTGGCCGGTCTTCGCCATCATTTCCACCACCAGCGCGCAGGCGAAAATCCCGTCCTTGCCGAGAATGTGGCCGCGAATGGTCAGGCCGCCCGACGATTCGCCGCCCAGCACGGCATTGTGCGCCAGCATCGCACTCACCACGTGCTTGAACCCCACCGGCACCTCGTAGCACTCCTCGCCCAAGCGCTTGGCGAGCCGATCGAGTAGGTGTGTGGTGGCGAGATTCCGCACGACGCCGCCGCGATCGGCGCGCACTTCGTGCAGGTACCAGTACAGAAGCAGCAGCAGATCGTTTACCGAGACATATTCGCCGCGTTCGTCCACGATGGCGATGCGGTCGGCGTCGCCATCCATGGCGAGCCCGAGGTCGTAACCGTCGTCGCGCATGGTCGAGCTGAGAAGGCGCAGCGCTTCGGCGTCGGGCGCGGGCGAGCGTCCCCCAAACAGCGGATTGTGCCGCTCGTGGATGAACGTCACGCGACAGCGCGCTTCGGTGAGCACCGTGCCAAGCGTTAACTGGCCGACGCCGTACATCGGGTCGACGATTAACTTGAGCCCGGCGTTGCGAATCGCCTCCAGATCGATGAGCGCTTCGACCGCGTCCACGTATTCGTTGGTGAAATCGCGCCGTTCCACCACGCCCGCGGCCAGCGCCAGATCGAGGTCGAGCTTGATGACGCGTTCGGGGGGAAGCGCGTTGGTCTCGGCTTCGATCTGGCGTGTTTCGTGGTCGAGGAGGAGGGATCCATCGCCACGAAATACCTTCAGTCCGTTCCATTCCGGCGGATTGTGGCTGGCCGTGAAGGCCAGCCCGTATGCCGATCCCCGCCGCGCCGTCGCGTAGGTGACCAGCGGCGTGGGAGCGGGCTCGGGCAGCAGGACGGTCGGGATATTATTGCCGGCGAAAACTTCCGCGGCAGCCTCCCCGGCCTGCCGCGATAGAAAGCGGCGATCGTAACCCACCACCACGCCGAGTTGCTCCTCGCCCCGCCGCGTGATTTCGTTGGCCAGCGCCTGGCACAAGCGCCGCACATTGTGCATGGTGAACCCTTCGCCGATCACGGCGCGCCACCCGCCGGTGCCGAAGTGGATCAGATTCTGCTCCTCGTCGCGATGCGGCCGGTAGAGCCGCTTGCGCAGGATGGTTTCGGCTTGCGCCAGGTCGCCGGCATCGTTGATGCCATGCACCTCGTCGGGGTCGTAGATCCGGTAGCTCTCGATGTGGAGCACGGATTGATTCAGCGCGGACTGATCCAGTAGTTGTTCCACCGCGTCGGTGCGAACCACGTAGGCGCCCAGATTCAGATCGGGAGGGTTGCCATCCACGGCGAGCAAAGTGGCATCGGCTTTTCGCAGGGTGTGGCGATTCAGCAGGCCGCGAAGCGACGTGCTCCGGAGCAGGGGCTTGTCGCCATAGAGCACCAGCAAATCGCCGTGAAAGGGTCCAAGCGCGGCGACCGCGCGGCGCATGGCATCGCAGATTCCGAGCGGCTGTTCCTGCACGACATAGCGGTACCGCTCGCCGAGTTCCGGCCGCACCCGGTCGCCCATCACCAACCAGAGATTGCCGATGACGACCCAGATATCCTCGGGCGGCACGATTTCGCAAGCGCTCTCCACCACGCACTCCACCACGCTGCGGTCTCCCATGCTTTCCAACAAAATAGGATCCCCCGCCGCCAGCACCACTGCTTTCAGAGTGTCAGACACGGGATGGCTGCGCCTCCTGCTCAGGTACCGCCGGGCTCGCCGCACCACGTCCGATGGGGATGAAGCGCGACAGAATCAGCGCGGGAATCGACGAGATCAGCACCCAAACGAAGAATCTCTGATAACCCAGCGCCATCTGGATTTTCCCGCTCACCGCGCCGGGAATCATGAGGCCCAGATTCATCAACGAATTGGCGAACGCGTAGTGCGCTGTCTGGTATTTGCCCGGTGCGATCTCCTGCATCATCAGCAGCATCACGCCGACGAATCCGAAACCGTAACCGAACATCTCCACGCTCATGGCCGACCCGATCAGCACATGATTTGTCGGCCGCACAACGCTAAGGTAGACATAGGACAAGTTGGGGAAGTTCATGGCGCAAATCAGCGGCAGGATCGCCCGCCGCAGTCCCAGCCAGGACGTGAAATACCCTCCCAAGATGGTACCGGCCAGAAACGCGATCGTCCCGAAAGTGCCGTAGATGGTTCCGAATAGATCCATGGAGAGTCCCAGCCCGCCAGCCGCGCGCTTGTCCACCAGAAACAGCGGCCCGATGGTGACCACCTGGCCCTCCCCGGCGCGATAGAGAAGGATAAACAGCAGCAACAGATAAATGTTCGGCTTCCTGAGAAAGCTGACCAGCACATCCCAGAACGTGGCGGCCATTTCGTGCAGACTGCCGGAGTGACGCGCCATCCCGCCCGTAGGCAGCATGCGGGCGTGATACAAGCCGAGCAGCATCAGGATCGCTCCCATGCTGGCGAAGATCGCCATCCAGGCGTGCGGCAGGTCCATCCGTGCTTCCAGGAATCCCGCCAGGATGATGAGCCCTCCCTGCGAGAACAATCGGGCCACGCTATAGAACCCGCTCTGCCAACCGGCATAGGCGGCCTGTTCTTTGGGCGAAAGGCTGGCGATATAGAGGCCATCGGCGGCGATATCGTGAGTCGACGAGCAGAAAGCCACCACTGCGAACAGTACGATGGTGTACAGAAAATACGCCGGCAGCGGCAGACACAGACCGATTAACGCCAGACTTACCCCGCCCGCGAGCTGCATTAAGACCACGAAATATTTCTTGGTCTTGAACATCTCGAGCAGCGGACTCCAGAGCGGTTTGAGCGACCAGGGGAGCAACAGCAGTTTGGTATAAAGAGCGATGACGTCGTTGCCCAAGCCGAGACGCTTGTACAGAATCCCGGCGATCAGCGAAATGGCAAAGAAGGGGACGCCTTCCGCGAAGTAGAGCGTCGGCACCCACGTGAAGGGTGGCCGTTGACGGGGATTTCCAGGATCGTTCATCGCCTTGGGCTAGCAGGTTGCTGAAAACGGGTTGGCCACAGATGATGGACATAGATCAGAAACAAAGCAGTTATCCGCGTGCATCTGTGTCCATCGGTGGCTCAAAATGAATTTTTCCTCATCCGGCTAGACTAGGGCAAGCCTAAAGCCCAAGGTCGAGGAATGTCCAGTTCGCAACGGTTGCGGCGCTGTTTCGGGAGATCCACAACCGCGCGGAATTCCAGCCATCGCGCCGCTATCAGCCTGCGTGCGTTTCGCCATGCGCGCCCGAGGTGCGCCACTATCCCGCTGATTCCAAGTACGTTCAGTGGAGTAACGAACCTCGTGTAACCGGTCCGCAACCGTTGTGAACTGGACTTTGCCTAACCAAGGGGCACAGTATGACCGAGAAGTTGTTGATTTGGGCAGGCAACTCCGACTCTGGCGGCAGACGGGCCGCCCGCGCCGAAAGTTCGGGAGTCGCCCAAAAAATCAGAATTGGATGAAGGGGTCCTAGAGGCGTATATGAAAAGAAGCGAATTGACACTTATTCTGGCTGTGGTTTTCGCCCTTGCGTTTGCGCAATTCGGTTTCGCGCAGGAGGCAACCGCATCCATCACCGGCAAGATTTCCGATCCATCCGGCGCGGCTGTGATGGGCGCCACGGTGACCGCCAAAGATGTGGATCGGGGTACGCCTTGGGAGACCAAGACGAACGCCGAAGGCTTTTACACGTTGGCACAACTGCCCGTCGGGCGGTATGAAGTAACCATCGAAGCTGCCGGCTTTAAGACGGCCGTCCATCCGCCGTTCGCCCTCGATCTGAATCAGGCGGCGAAAATCGACGTTGCGCTCACCATCGGACAGGTTTCGTCGACCATCGAAGTTACCGGCGGCGCTCCGCTGCTGCAGACGGAGACCACCGAGGTCGGCACCATCATGCAGTCGGAAGCCATCACTGCCCTGCCGCTCGAAACGCGCAACTACAACCAATTAACCTTGCTGATGCCTGGCGCGGTCACCACCAGTCCGGGCGCTTTCAATTCGGGGCAATCGACATTCAACTCCGGCCGGCCCTACATCAACGGCAATCGCGAGCAGGCGAATTACTACCTGCTGGACGGCATGGAGAACGTGGAGTTCGTCGATAACAACGTCGCCTATGCACCGAACGTGGATGCGATGGAGGAATTCAACGTCATCACCAACAACCCGTCGGCCGAATACGGACAGTTCATGGGCGGCGTCATCAGTGTGATCACCAAATCGGGGACCAACTCGTACCATGGCGATCTGTTCGAATTCATTCGTAATGACGCCATGAATGCCAACGAGTGGTCGCGGAACTTCAGCACCGATCCCGCCGTCAGCGGCAGCCCCCAAAAGCTGCGCTGGAACGAATTCGGCGGAACTTTCGGCGGCCCCATCAAGAAGAACAAACTCTTCTTCTTTGTCGACTACCAGGGCTCGCGCTTCGATCACCCCACAACCGTCGGCACCATCAATACCTTCACCACCGCCGAAAACAGCCTGAACTTCACCGATCTGGGAGTGGCGCTGCATTATCCGGGCACCAATGTCCCCATGCCCGCGAACCTCAACCAGGCAACGCAATGCGGCGCCGGACAAAAGATGGGCATCAACCCGTGCATCACTGTCAGCCAGACGGCGCTCAACATTATGAAGGCGCTGCCGCAACCCAGTGCCGGCGGGCTGTTCAATAACGTACCCAACGCGGAGCACGATTTCACCAATGACGACCAGGGCGACGTCAAGATCGACTGGGTACCGACCGACAAAGATCGCTTGTCCGTGCGCTACTCGCAGCAAGGCTTCGTCCAACAGTTCGTTAACAGCCAACCGATTCTCTACAGCACCAACGGCAACGAAAGCCTGCCGCTCTGGAACGGCGTCATTAACTACACCAAGACCGTGAAGCCGACTGTCATCAATGAATTCCGCGCCGGAGTAAACTACTACCCCGCGGAAGGCAATATCCAGCCGGCCACTTCCACGAACCTGGGCGCGCTGGTGCCCGGCGAGCCGACGCACTTCCTGCCGGGCTTCTACTTCTCGGGCGCACCGCTCGGCGGCGGCAACGGCGGTCCGTTCGCTTTCGGAACGGTCGATGCTCCTGAGATCTTCCACCAGAGTTCCATCCTGTTCGAGGATACGGCCCTCTGGACCCATGGCGCTCACAACCTGAAATTCGGCTTCCAGTTCATCCGCTACCGCAACGATTACATTCCCTCGGTGGTAGCCGATGGCGGCGCGGGCCAGATCGGTTTCGACGGAACTTACACCGGCAACGCTGAAACCGACTTCGTCGTCGGCCTGCCTTCTTACATGGGTGTCGGCACCGGATTCGGCGCCACCGTGGGGCAGCGCAACGACGCCGCGGGAGCCTATGTTCAAGACGACTGGAAGATTGCTCCGAAACTGACCCTCAATTTCGGCCTGCGCTGGCAACTGTTCACGCCGATTTACGAAATCGGCAATCGCGAGACAAACGTCCAGGAGATCACGGGCAAGATCGAACTCGCGGGCGTGGATGGCGAGAGCCGGGCCATGTACAACCAGTACAACGGCATCGCCAACTTCCTGCCGCGCCTCGGCCTGGCATGGAATCCGATTCGCAACACGGTAATTCGCGTCGCGTTCAGCCGCTCCAGTTTCCAGGAGGGCACGGGCGAGTATAACCGGTTGGCCACCAACGCTCCGTGGAACGCCGACTTATCGGGCAACTGGGATGGCGCCAACGGCATTCCGGCGAATCAAGTCACTCTCGATCAGGGTTTCGGAGGCCTCGGCAACACGGCCGGCTGCACCATACAGAACGTGACCTCCGCTCCCGCGTCCTGCTTTGCGGGCGTTCGCATCCATATGACGGATACCAACTATCGTCCCGCCGTGTCGAACCAGTGGAACTTCTCGGTTCAGCGGCAGTTCGGCAGCGCCACAACCGTACAAGCCGCCTATGTCGGACAACATAACGACCACCTGGCGACCATCGTCAACGCCAACCAGGGCTTCCTTACATCGTCGGGAACTGTATTACCCAGCCCGCTGCTCGCCGGAAATCCGGCCCTCGTCGGCGACGGAACGGGTCAGGTGAGACTCAACCTGACAACCGGCGAAGCCAATTACAACGCCTTGCAGCTTGCGTTCCAGCAGCGGTTCCACAAAGGACTCTCGTTCCAGGCGAACTACACCTGGTCGAAATGCCTGACCAATAACAACGGTTACTACGGACGGTATGGTGATGCCGCCGCCAGCCAGGCCAGCAACGACATCAGCTTCCCGCAGAACACATACGACATAGACGCGGATTACGGCGTCTGCGACCACGACGTAAGAAATGTGTTCAACGGATACGTCACCTACCAGTTGCCCTTCGGCAAGAACCGCGCCATGGGCAAGGATGCCAGCCCGATTCTCGATGCCGTGCTCGGCGGCTGGGACGTGAACGCTGTCTTCACCGTGCATGGCGGGTTCCCGATTACCATGCAGAGCTGGGCGGGCGACCCCGGAACCGGGTCGTTCGATCCGCGCCCGAGTTGCACCGGGCCAGCCATAGCGACTCCGTTCGCGGAAAACTCGGCGGCCAACGGCGGCGGCTATGTGTGGTTCAGCACCGCCAACATGGTCAATCCACCGGCGGGCCATTTCGGCGACTGCGGCGTCGGCACGGAGCGCGGTCCCGGCATCAAGCAGATCGACCTCAGCCTGGCGAAGAACTTCGTCATTCGCGAAGGCCAGCGGATCGAGTTCCGGGCCGAGGCAATCAATGCCTTCAACACCCCGGTTCTGGATGTGATCGGGTACTCCGTCGATATCTTCGGCGGCTCGGGAGCGGGCGTCGTCAACACGTCGCAAGGCGCTCGCAATTTCCAATTTGGATTGAAGTACGTGTTTTAGCTTTCGTACACCTCCCTCCCCTGTCCCGGCCCAGCGCTAGTGGCGCTGGGCCGGGCATTTTCAATATAGTAGAGTCTCGTATGTTTCGGCCCGCCATCCGCGCACTTCTCTCCACCGCGTTTTCGATTGGCATCGGCCTTGCCTCTCCCAATCAATCAGCCGCCGAACGCGGCACCGAACTGGCCGAACGTGGCGAATGCGCCGCGGCCATGCCCCTCATCCACCAGGCGCTGGAAAACGATACCCAGATTCAAGACAGCAGCCTCAAGCGCCGCATGGGAGCGGCGGGCGTGCGCTGCGCCATGATTTTGGACCATCGCGGCGCCGCCACCACGCTGCTGGCCTGGCTGGAAGAGCAGTTCCCGCACGATCCTGAAATCTTGTTCATGGCCACGCATGTCTACTCCGATCTGTCGGCCCGAAGTTCGAAGGAGCTGATGGATTCCGCCCCCGATTCCCCGCTGGTGGTGGAAATTAACGCCGAGAATTTCGAGCGGCAGGGCGATTGGAAGAAGGCCATCGCCGAATACCGCGTTCTGCTGGCGCGCGAGCCGAAAATGCCGGGAATCCACGCGCGCATAGGCCAAATCATCCTCACCCTGCCCGCCACCGCCACGTCCAATGACGAAGCCCGCAAAGAGTTCGAACAGGAACTGAAGCTCCACCCGCAGAACGCCAGCGCGGAATACTTCCTGGGCGAGCTGGCCCGTAAAAGCGGACAATTGCCGCAGGCTATCGAGCATTATCGGAACGCCACCAGGCTCAGTCCTGGTTTAGCGGAGCCGCACTTCGGCCTTGGCCGGTGCCTGCTCGATTCCGACCGCGCGGCTGACGCCGTGGGGCCGCTCGAAACCGCCGCCAAGCTGGCGCCCGATAATCCGACCATCCACTTCACCCTCGCCCACGCCTATCAGGAACTGGGGCGCAAGGACGATGCCGCCCGCGAATTCGCGCTGCAGAAAAGCACCGCCGCCAAGATTCAGCAGAACACCGAGACGGTGAAGCGAAACGTCTCGGGCGTACCGAATCCGGCTACCGGCAAGTGAGACGGGCGCTCCTCACGGCCGTTGCGGCCGCGGTCGTTGTCGCCGCTGCCATCGCGTTCCAACCTCCGCAGCCGCACTTCATCGACATCACCGCGCGCTCGAAGTTCGCCTACATCACCAACAACGATCTCTCGGCGCGGAAATACTTCGTGCAACCGATGGCCGGCGGCGTCGCCGTCTTCGACTACGATAACGACGGCAAAATGGACATTTTCTTCACCAACGGCGCGAAGCTGCCGGAGTTGAAGAAGACCGGCCCCGCGTTCTACAACGCGCTGGTGCGCAACAAAGGCGACGGCACTTTCGAAGATGTCACCGCGAAAGCCGGGCTCCTCGGCGAAAACCTCGGCTACAATCTGGGCGTCGCCATTGGCGATTACGATAACGACGGCTTTGAAGACATCTTCATTTGCGGCGCCGGGCGGAACACGCTCTATCGCAACAACGGCAACGGAACCTTCACCGATGTCACGGCACAATCGGGCATCGGCGGGAAACCTGCCGGGGTGCTGAGCGTGGCCGCGGCATGGTTCGACTACGACAACGACGGACTGCTGGACCTGGTAGTCTCCAACTACACCACCTGGACTCCGCAGACCGACCGGCGCTGTAGCGTCACCGGGACAGAGTACTACTGCAGTCCGACGTTTTACCCGCGCGCCACCCACCGGCTCTATCACAACCTGGGCCACGGCCGGTTCGAAGATGTGACCGAGAAGTCCGGCTTCGCCGCCGCGCCGGGGAAGGGCATGGGAATCTCCATCGCCGACTTCAACGATGACGGTTACCAGGACGTCTTCATCGCCAACGACACCGAGCCGAACTCGCTCTTCATCAACAAGGGAGACGGCACCTTTGAAGACCAGGGCATGCAGCTCGGCGTGGCCTACAATGACGACGCCAAAGCCGTCTCCTCCATGGGCAGCGACGCCAAAGACTTCGACAACGACGGCCGCGTGGACATCTTCACCAATAACCTGATGGGGCAGATCTGGCAACTCTACCGCAACCGCGGCGACTTTTTTCGCTATGTCCCCGACCAGGTCCATCTGCAACAGCTCAGCCAGCCGCTCTCCGGCTGGAGCACGGCCTTCATCGACTACGATAACGACGGCTGGCAGGACCTGTACTCCGGCAACGGCGACATCGACAACATCAAGCCGAACTCGCGCCAGCACGACACTATGTTCCGCAACCTGGGCGGGAAGCAGTTCGTGGACGTGTCCGCTCAGATGGGCGCCGGCTTCCTGCGCGTGGGCTATCAGCGTGGATCGGCGGTCGGCGATCTCAACAACGACGGCTTCGAAGATCTGGTGGTGACGTCGCTGATGGAGCGGCCGCGCATCCTGCTTAACTCGGGCGGGAACGGCAATCACTGGCTGACGCTCGACCTAGTGGGCCGGTATAGCAATCGCGACGCCATCGGTGCGAAGGTGAAGCTAACTACTGCCTCGGGCCGCGTACTTTGGAATCATGTCTCGGTCAGCACGGGGTTCATGTCTTCGAGCGACAAGCGGGTGCACTTCGGGCTGGGAGACGAAAAGGCGATCTCGTCCATCGAGATCCGCTGGCCGCGCGGCGCGGTCCAGACCCTCAAGGACGTGGCTGCCGACCGGATTCTGAAGGTTGAGGAAGACGCACCTCGGTAAGGGCTGTACCGATCTAGGCGTTAAGACAAGGCCGCTGGCAATACTACTTGCCCGCAAGTTACCCGGTCTCGGGGTCGCGGGATGCCACTTTCCAGATGAGTGTTTCGGGAATCTGAGCGGCAGTGGTCCGGGATGGCGACTTCTCGCTCATGTGGATTACCTCCGGCTTGCCGACCAACCATTCGCAGAAAAACCAAGTCCGGTATGCATTCCCTTCTGTTCATGGCCCGGTGTCAATATGGGCAACATGGCATCAGTTCGCGGACGGCTTTTCGATTTGATCGATGACTATAATCTGGCGAGTCCCTTTGAACGGCAGGAGTTTCAAGCCGAGTTGTTGCTCCACTGCCGGGAACAGTGAGGGCCCGGGCTGAATATCTGCCGGCGCGTCAGACTGATCGAGAGCGGTGTGTCCCGGAGCAGGCTGATCAGGCAGGTATTCCAAGCGGATATCGTACTTGTCTCTAAGACCCGTCTTATCGATGATCGTTTGGCCCGTAACGCGGGACAGGTATGAGCAAAACTGGTCGATGGTAATTGCACTTGATACGAAGAGCTGGTTTGGTCCGTTTCTTAAGTTGAGCCTCAAACGGCATGGCACTCCTGGTTCGCTTGGGGGAGAAACGCGGCCGCTGGCAAAGCCGGGAACCGGACGCCCTGTTGCGGTGTCGCGAGGAACGGCTGCTGACGGCACATCAACCGAACAGGTGCCGTTGTTGTTCTTCAACTTGGACCCGCCTTTCGCCACGGTCAGCTCATACGCAGGGCCGCTTCTGGTTTCGCGGTGGAGTTTCAGATGGAACCTGTCCTCAAGCAGCGACTGCATCATGGGACCGAGCATCGCAGGCTGGCCCGGCGCGCCCTCGGCCTTTGCGTCTATCGTGTAAAGGTCCGATGAGATCCAGGCCGGGGCTCTCTCGATTGGAGGCATCTGGACCGAAGCAGCCGACCGGTTCTGGCCGTCCGCAAAGATAACGTATGCATCCTGGAGGAGTGACATGACAGTGACGCACTCTTTGGTCACCCGGTTGGGTGACGGCCCGATATCTCCTAAACCGCCACCTTCGCGGAGGGGCACGACCGCGCTTGGACCACACTTGTGGATGGAAGCAACTTCGAACTTCTGCCGTGTCGATTGGGCGCGGACCACAGGCGCGCCCGCGCCGATCAGTAGTCCGATTGCTATCGGGCCTGCCAGTGCGGCCGTTCCCGCACGCCTAAGCAGTAACTTCTTTGTGTGACTCAACCGCTGTAAGTTGTGATTCAACATGATGTCCTCAATTCTTCGCCGGATGCTTTCGCCGGATACTCCTCATACACACGCAAGCGGCGATTGCCTGTAGAGTTTTGCCAACGTTGAGAATCGCGTCGCCATAGATTTCGGGAAGGCTGCCACGCGGGCGCTGTTCCTGGAATCCGAGCCTCACCGAGGCGAGCTTGGGTTGCCTGGACGACGTGCTGCGATTGCGGCGCGCGTTCCCGACTTGCGATGTTTGACCGCTTCGTTTCAAGACGCGCACGGATCAGGTCCACGTCTTCGGCGCTGAACGTCGGAGTGCGAGACAGCATCATGAAGTACTCGCGATAAGACCAGTTCGCCTTCAGGATTCCCGAGGCTGAGTGTCGATCGAGGCCCTGCATGACATGGGCCAGTTCGTGGGCGAGGACGTATTCGAGCACGACTTCCGGAGCATTTGCATGCTGCTTGAGAAAATGCCTGAGCGGGACTTGGTATAACGTGATCGCAGAACCCGACGAGCCGAATGGACGGGCGGCCGCAAGTGTGCCGGCGGGCAATGTGTACGGTGCATGATGCGCCCAGCGGATCTTGAAGGCCGTCCGGACTGACTCGCCTGGGAGATCGTCGCAGTCCGAAAGTCCGGTATGCCAAGTCAGATTCACGCCGATCTGAGAGAGAATCACAGAAACCAACCGCCTGGCCTGGGTTGCAGAGAGCAGAAGTTCCTGAGCGGGCTCCATGCACACGTCTACGGGGATCCCGCGGGATGGCAGGTTTTGGATCGGTTGCCGGCCGAAAGCCACGGCAGTCACAATGCATCCGAATAGAAGCCACGATTTCATACCTTCATGTTGGCGGCCGGGGCGTGTTCGTCGTGCAAATTGTATGTAAGGAATGTAAGGGCCGCCGCGTTTTTGCGCTCTGGGGGCGTGCGGGTTCACCAACTGCCGCCCAAGCAGGCTGGCCGCACGGAATCAGAGCGCCAGCTTGTAGCCTGACCCCTTGACGGTCAGGAGGAAGCGCGGGTAGCGGGAATCGCCTTCGATCTTCCGGCGCAAGCCGGCGATATGCACATCCACGGTACGGCTGAGCGTGTCGGCCTGAAGGCTCCACACGTTTTGCAGCAATTCTTCGCGCGTGACTACGTCGCCGCGGCGTTGGATCAAGTACTCCAGAAGGCGGAATTCCACCGGCGAGAGCGTGAGCGGCTGTCCGCCACGCGTCACTTCGTGTTTGCGGAAGTCGACACGAACGTTACCGAATTCGGCGCGGCCGGGGGCAGCCACGACAGAGGTGGACCGCCGCAGCAGGGCTTCGATTCGGGCCATGAGTTCCATGGGGTCGCAGTTTTTTTGAACGTAATCGTCGGCCCCCAGTTTCAATCCCAGGACCCGGTCGACCACTTCGCTGCGAGCGGTCAGCATCAGCACCGGAGTGTGCACACCCTCGCGACGCAAGTCGCGGCAAATGTCAAACCCGTTCATTTCGGGTAGCATGACATCCAGCACGATCAAATCGAACGAGTGGCGGCGCGCCATGTCGTAGGCGGCCGCTCCCGTCTGCGCCCATTCGACGCGATAGCCTTCCGACTCAAGCCGGTCGATCATCGCGACCGCGAAGGCGAACTCGTCCTCCACAAAGAGGATGTGCTTCATACAGGCAGATGCAGGGTGAAGGTGCTGCCGTGGCCTGGTTCGCTCACCAGCGTGACCGCGCCACGGTGCGCCAGGACAGCGCTGCGCACCAGGCTGAGTCCCAGCCCCGAACCCCGCGCGTGCGTTTCCATGGCGGCGCGTCCGCGGGAGAAGGGCTCGAAGATTTCGCGCTCGTCTGCCGGGTCGATGCCGGCTCCGCGATCTTCCACGGCCACCTGCACCTCCTTCTCCGCCGCCGAGTAGACGGTGGTCACTCGAATCCAGCGCCCGGCGGACGCGTGCTTTCCAGCATTGTCGAGCAGGTTGCCGACCGCAGTGCGAAGGAGCTTGGCGTCACCCGAAAGCGGAGGGAGATCCTCGCTGACTGCCATTTCGACTTCCATCCCGCTGCGCTCCAACTCCGCGCGCCGCTCCTCCACAGCCTGCCGGACCAGGTTCCGCATGTCAATCTGTTCGTGAACCGGGCGCGGCAGGCCGGAATGCAGCCCGGCGTACTGGAGGGTGCTCTCGATCATGTCATTCAGACGCCGTGTCTGCTGGTGAATCAGCTCGCCATACTGCTTCACACGATCGGGTGCTGCCGTCAGACCGTCGGCCTGGTTGCGCGAGAGCAGGGCGATGGTCGCAACGGGTGTCCGCAACTCATGCGAGATGCCGGCCACAAAACGCATTTTCTGGTCGGCGAGGCTTTGCATGTTGCGCGAACCAACTGCCAGGAAAACAATTGCGCCCACCAGCAGAACCTCCAGCCCCAGGCTAAAGAGGAGAACGCGCCGGCTCTGTTGCTTCAACGCAGTGGCCAGTGGAGTGCCTTTGTGCGCAATTTGCAGCTCCCAGATGCCCCGGCTCCACGCCGTGGTGAGGGCCGGCTGGCCTTTCATGAAGGCGTCTGCCGTGTCACGCACCATCAACGAACGGTCTGGCGGAAGCGTGGATAGGGCGGAAAAGAACCGCTTTCGGCCGTCGGCCCGCACGCGCGCACCATAGAGGGGGTCCTGCGGCCGATCCGGAATGACCACGGCGAAATCGTACTCCTGCACGGCAGTCTCGCCGAAGCTCTGGCGGAGAAGTTGCGGGACCAGTGTGGCGGTCAGATAGGCTCGATCGATACGAGCGACGAAACAGCGGTCCTGCCGCGTTCGGAGGTGGCGCAAATCGCGAGTTCCGGCATCATCGCGAGTTCCGGCATCATCGCGAGTTCCGGCATCATCGCGAGTTCCGGCATTAAGGGCCCGCTCTGCCGGAGCCGTATCGTAAATGTGTGCGACGATGGCTGGCGGCCATTCGATCACCGGCCCCGCACAGTGCGAATTCGCGAGCCAGTCCGGTTGCGGCGCTGGCATGAAGATGCCGGTGGCAGTGAGGCGCTGCAAGCGCCCCGGTCCCTGTTCGGGAATTTCGAGGTAGTACAGTTCGCCGATCAGCTTCGGCGTGGACGCGAGCCTTTCGCCACGGTGGACCGCGGCCCAGGCGTCCTGTCGCAGGAACTGCGAGGTCTGAGATGCCAGCTCGTTGAATTGGCTGGCAAACAAGGACGCCGACGAATCGAGATGCTCCTTCTCCCGCTGCACATCCGCTGCCGCGACGCGGACGGACCACTGGTACTGAATTGTGGCGAGCGCGCCCAGCAAGACTACCAGCCCGCCGCAAATCGCGACGAGCATCCGGGAACTGAACGTGCGTGACATTTACTTGAATTCTAGCGAAGAGGGCTGGAAGTATCTCGCTCATTCACTGCGGAAGAAGATCGCACGCGCGGATGCCCTTCAGACTTGACATATAACGCACCAACCGGAAGTTGGGCGAGAGGCAGTCAACCTGACGAAAAACGCGCGACCCACGGAGATGCTTGCCGCCGCGGGCAGAAAGACCTCTTGTGGGAGATTTGCCGAACGATATTTCCCTTGTGAACAGCGAGCGAATCGCGGCAACGGTGCGCAGTACCCCACCCTGTGAAATAATGGAAATATGAAGCGACCATTCGCGGCTACTGTTTGGCGTGAGGGCAAATGGTACGTCTCGCAGTGCTTGGAACTCGACATTGCCAGCCAGGGCGAAACCGAAGAAGAAGCTCTTGCCAACCTCAAGGAGGCGCTTGAACTGCACTTCGAACCACCGCAGGCGACCCGGCAGCCCGACGTTCGCATGATCGAGGTCGAGGTTGGGGCGGCTTAGGCCACTTCCCTTCCGCGAGGTCAAGCGCCGTCTCGAGGCGGCCGGTTTTGTGGAAGCTAGTCAGAGAGGCAGCCAGGTCAAGTTTGTACGACGGTCGGGCGAGGTTGTCGATACTGCCATTGTCCCAAGAAGGCCCGAGATTCCTATCGGCACCTTAAGTAGCGTTCTGAGGCAGGCCCACATCAGTCCCGACGAATGGACGAACTCGGCTAAGTCTGGCGCCGGAAATCAGTTGTAGACGCCGTCCGGAAGCGGCAACTTCTTTCGCTACGTCCCCGACCAGGTGCTGCCGGCAAGATTCTGAAGGTTGAGGAACGCGCGGCAGTGAGCTGTGCCCTTATAGGCGCTGATTATGCACCTGTACAGGCTATCTTTCGCTGCTCCAATAGGTAATCGGAAGCAACACCTTCCGCTGGAAACCCGAACTGCGTGACCGCTTCGAGTATCCTCATCACCGTTCGCAAATTTCTTCCGCCTGAATCTCCCGTCCTCCCATCGCCTTAGCTTCTCCGGTCCGCATGCCCCGCGAGCCCTCGTGCTATCCCGGAAGCTCGGAGCACACGATTTATGCGGTACCCCGTCCACCCTCGAAACAAGAATTACCAAACGAACCCATTTTTTGCCATAACTACCTATAACTTCATAAACTTGCAGTCAGCAAAACGAACCGGCCCAGACGTGCCCGCCGACCGGATTCTGAAGGTTGAGGAAGACGCCCGAACCGGTTTTGAGAGATGATGAATCCCATGGTCCGAATCGTCCGCGCGACTCTCCTTTGCCTGCTCCTGCCGGCATCCTCGCTTCTCGCCCAGGAAACCAAGTTTGAGATTTCGTTTGCCGCCTCCGCTCACGCGGCTCCCATCACGGGACGCATTTTTGTAACTCTGGCGAATGCCGAGACCCCCGAGCCTATCCGCCAGATCGGCAACTGGCAGGGCAAAACTCCCTTCTTCGCCGCCGATATCGACCAGCTTCCCGCCGGCCAGACCGCGGTTATCGACGCCAACGCTCCCGGTTTTCCGGCTCACAGCCTGAAAGAAATTCCCGCCGGCGACTATTACGCGCAGGCCATCGTCAACGTCTACACGCAATTCCACCGTTCCGACGGCCACGTCATCTGGGCCCATATGGACCAGTGGGAGGGGCAGAACTTCACGCGCTCGCCCGGCAATCTGACCAGCGTAATCCGCAAAGTGCATCTCGACCCCGCCGCCGGCTACGACGTCAAGCTGGAACTTACACGCGTGATTCCGGCCATCCAACTTCCACCCGATACGAATTATGTGAAGCACATCAAAATCGAAAGCAAAATGCTGTCGAAGTTTTGGGGCCAACCGGTTTACCTGGGCGCGACCGTGCTCCTCCCTAAAGGCTATGAGGAGCACCCCAATGAACGCTATCCCACCATTTACATTCAGGGCCACTTCGGATTGGGTGCTCCGTTCGGGTTTGCCGCTCCGGGCGCGAATGGGGGACGCGCCGGCCGCGGACCGGCGCTCTATCCCGACTGGACCGGCGACAATTTCCCGCGCATGGTGGCCGTCACGTTCCAGCACCCTACGCCCTATTTCGACGACAGCTACGCCGTCAATTCGGCCAATGACGGCCCATACGGCGATGCCCTGCTACAGGAACTGATTCCGTATCTCGAAGAGCACTTCCGCCTGATCAAAGCCCCCTACGCCCGCATTCTGACCGGCGGATCGACGGGCGGCTGGGAATCGCTCGCCTTGCAGATCTATCACCCCGATTTCTTCGGCGGCACGTGGACCGGTTATCCCGACCCTATCGACTTCCGGCGCTACCAGCTCGTGAACATCTATGACGACCCCAACGCGTTCGTCGTCCCCGGCTATGAGTACAACGTGCCCGAGCGGCCCATGATGCGCTCGCCCGAAGGACAGGTGGAAGTCACCATGCGGCAGATGAGCCAGTTGGAAGATGTGCTCGGCAGCCACGGCCGGTCGGCGCAGCAATTCGAGGCGTGGGAAGCGGTGTACGGGCCGGTGGGAGAGGATGGATATCCGCAGCCGCTGTTCGATAAGAAGACGGGCCAGATCGACAAGAAGGTCGCGGCATACATGCGCGATCAAGGCTACGACCTGAATTACTACCTCCAGCAGAACTGGCCTAAGATCGGTCCGCAGTTAAAGGGTAAGATCCACGTATTCGTCGGGGACATGGATAACTTCTATCTCAATCTCGCCGTTTATATGCTGGAAGATTTCCTGAAGACTACCGACACGGAGGCGACGTTCGACTACGGTCGTCCCATGAAGGGTCATGGTTACACGCCGTGGACCAGCGCGGAAATGATTCGCCTGATGGCCGCGCAGGTGGAGAAGAATCACCCGCGTTGAAGCGACACGCGGGAGCCGTATCTGCTAGTGCGGGGAAGGCGTATTACAATTCGAGCGGATGAGTAACATAATCACCGTCCGCCTGCCCGAAGATCTGGCCGAGTGGCTGACCTCGGAGTCTCGCAAAACCGGTGTGCCCCGCGGCCGGATCGTTCTCCATCAACTCCAGATTGCGCGGGAACAGGAGAAACGGCCCTTCATGCGCCTGGCCGGATCGGTCGAAGGACCGCGTACTTGTCGACCCGCAAGGGATTTTCGAGGTCGTGACAGGCATCGCCGGCACCGGGTTTCTGGTGGCGTTCGCCAACCGCAAAGACCGGTACCATGATTGGGCGGTGGAAGTTGCTTCGCGGATCGACCGCGCCTTGTTGACCTGCGACGCAATGCTCGCGGAGACGGCATTCCACCTGGAAAGCGTCTCGCTCGTCCTGGCCATGGTGCGGGAAGGTTTGGTGCTGCCACAATTGGCGGTGTCCGACCACCTTTCCCGGTTGGCCGAGCTTGCCAGGCGTTACGCGGACCGTCAGCCGGATCTTGCCGATCTCTGTCTCATCCGGCTCAGCGAATTGAATCCTTCGCTGCCGGTGATCGCGACGGATGTGCGCGACTTCCGGGTTTACCGGCGGGGGCGCCGCGGAATCATCCCTCTTTTGCACCCTCCGCACACGTAATATGCGGAAGCGCGCTTCGGCGTCCGCGCCACACCGAATGGGCGCGATACGAAACGGAGCGATAGCTGGCGCCGAAACACCTCGGGTGCGCTTCCCTGATCGAGAGACGCAGAGGCCAGGGCGGGAAAAGTATATTTGAGACAATCCCGCCCGGATGACGAGTTTCCTGATTTACTCTAGTGCTGCTTCGGCAGTCGAGCCCCGAACGGACCGGGGCGGTCGCGAAGGAGGCTCCACGCAGACTCGAACTGCGTCGGGCGCGACAGGGTCGTGAGGTTATCCGAACTACCTGCGCTGCTGCTCGGAGTTGCCAGGTATCCATGAAAGTTGCCTTGAGCGTCGAATGCGAGTCCGATGATCTCCCCACGAGAGTTGATGGAACAGACGCTGAACAAAAACAACTCCGAATTCGCGGGGATCAAGGTGTTCAGGTCCACCATGGTTCCGCCCTCCGGCCGAACGAATGCGCGCGGCGAGGCGTTTGGATCGGCGGGAAACGAGACTCCCCCGATGTCGCCCTTGTCGTTGATGGCCAGACCTGCGCTACCAACATCGCCCTCCACCGTTCCCAGGTCCTGGATACGCGTTTGGGGACTCCAGAAGAAGGCGTGAAACGATCCGTCGCTGGTACCCGACGTGCCCACAACGTGGCCCGATCGGTTGATGTCGTAAGCGAAGTTGCCTAATCCCGGTGCAACTCCACCCAAATTACCAAGGTCAATCAGGAAGCCATCCTCCCACAGCGTAGCGTGAAGGCTATTGAGATAAGTGAGAAACGGAGTGTACCCCGAGCACGTGCCCGTCGCGCCCACCGCCTGGCCGCGGTCATTGATCCTGAAAACCACCCCGTCCGGATCGTTAAACGCCTTCCCGCTCGCGTCGGTACCCGAGGTGGGGAGCGGTTGGATTTCGCCATCGTTCCAGACGACTGGTTTGAACTGGTACGTCTGAAATTGGAGGGACGTGGAACTCGGATTGTAAGCTGGGCAAGTGGAGTCGGTCGTCGTGTTCTCGGCCAGGCCGGCAACCTGGCCCGAAAGGTTGATCGCTTTTGCAGTTGCATTGTGCCCGGCGACGCCCTTCGCGTCCTTCAACATTGGCAGCGCCGACATCACGCCGTATTGCCAGATGAAGGCCGTACAGCCCCGCTGCGAGCCGAAGCCGCAGAAGTCCTCTAAGTCGGGGTCGGATTGCTGGGATTCCGCTTCCCCAACGGCCTGTCCCCATTCATTCACACCGAAAGCCGCACTGTTCAGGCCACTCACTCCACCAGTGTTCGCGAGGTTTATCTCCGCCCCCAGGAAGGAGAGCGTCGCATTCCACGCGCCCGCAAAGAACGAGGTGGAGACCGATGCCGACCCCGCGATCAGGCCGTCATTCTTGATGACGAACGGCTGGCCCGGCGTATTGCCGTTGGCGACGCCGAGATCGGTGAGGGTGTAGTGCATTGCTATTGCCGTCTGTTCCCGCGCGGCAGGGTTTTGGGCGAGCGAGGCTGAGGCCGCAATGACCCCGGCTAGCCCGCAACGAAGAAAAACGCTTTTCATACAAAATCTCCTTTTCGGGTTAATCTGCTGGCCGGTCCAAATCCGGCTCACCCCGGATAAGGAATCGCGCGCTTGGAGGTTACAGCCTCTGGCGCGAAAAGCATACAATGGCTGTTGCGAATTCGGCCAAAATGTCAAATTGTCCGCAATGCGGAGCGGAACTCGATCCTGGCAACCCCGCGGGATTGTGCCCGCAGTGTCTGATCGCGGGCGCGTTCGACACTTCTCTCGGAGCGGAAGACTCCAGAACTCAAACCCTCGACACCGCAGGGGGGGCGGCAGGTGAGGACGACTTCGGCCGATATCGGATCCTTCGGCCTCTCGGCGAAGGGGGGATGGGCACCGTTTACCTGGCCGAACAGCAGGAACCGGTTCGCCGCCTGGTAGCTCTCAAGGTCATCAAACTGGGGATGGACACGAGCCAGGTGCTGGCACGCTTCGTCAACGAGCGCCAGGCGTTGGCGATCATGGACCATCCCAATATCGCGCGCATCTTCGATGGCGGCGCCAGCCGCAAAGGCCGGCCTTACTTCGTCATGGAGTACATCGAGGGCTCACCCATCACGCAGTATTGCGATCGCAGGCGGATGACGGTCGGCAAGCGATTGGGACTTTTTCTGGCGGTGTGCAGCGCCGTTCATCACGCGCACCAGAAGGGTGTGATCCACCGCGACCTCAAGCCCTCGAATGTCCTGGTAGTGGAAGTCGAGGGTGCGCCGGTTCCCAAGGTAATCGATTTCGGCATCGCCAAAGCTACCGACCAGTGGGCCGTCGAGAACACTTTGCTCACGCAGTTCGGGCAGATGATCGGCACCCCTGAGTACGCAAGTCCTGAGCAGGCGGATGCCATGACCGGAGCCGTTGATGCGACCTCGGACGTGTATTCGCTCGGCGTGCTCTTGTACGAATTGCTGATCGGCACGGTGCCATTCGATGCAGCCAGGATGCGCCAGCTGGGTTTGAGCGAAATGCTCCGGATCATCCGCGAAGAAGACGCTCCCACTCCTTCGCGAAAACTGGCCGCGATGGACCGGGCGGCGTTGGACGACATCGCCGCCCGCCGCGAGACCGACGCGGCGTCCCTGCGCCGCGAAGTGGATGGCGACTTGAACTGGATCACGGCGAAGGCGGTGGAAAAAGCTCGCGAACGGCGATACCCATCGGTCGCCGATTTGACGGCCGATATCCGGAGATATCTGGAGCACCGGCCGGTGCTGGCGTCGCCGCCGAGCCGCATCTACCGGACGCGCAAGTTTGTTCGCAGGCGCAGGACCGCGGTTTTCGGCGCGGCGGCCGGCGCCGCGTTTCTGGGTTTAAGCGCTCTGACGGTCTGGTCGTTTGCGCGGCACTCGACACCGCCCAGACCCAAGCTGGCGGAAAAGGGCACGATCGTTCTCGGCGATTTCACGAATAACACCGGCGATGCGGTCTTCAACGGAATTCGCCAGGTCCTGGCCGTGGAACTGGGTAAGTCGCCCGATTTCACCCTGCTCCCCGATGCTCGCGTGAACCAGACGCTGCGCTATATGGTCCGGCCCGCGGATACCAAACTCACGCCCGATGTTGCGTCCGAAATCTGCGAGCGCACCGGAAGCGCGGCAGTGGTCGATGGTTCGATTACCGGCCTCGGCGACGAGTATGTGTTGGGCTTGCGCGCAAGGAATTGCCGAACAGGAGATGTTCTGGACGAAGAGCAAGCGCCCGCGGCGAAAAAGGCGGAGGTCTTCCATGCGCTTGGCCAAATGGCAAGCCGCTTCCGCATTCGCGCCGCGGAATCGCTGCCGACCGTTCCAAAGGAGCCCAGTCTGCCGGACGAGGCTACTACACCCTCCCTGGAGGCCTGGAGGTCCTATAGTGCTGCCATGAAGGCTTTCCAGCGCCGGGCACAGTCGGCGGAAATCATCTCACTCTTCAAGCGGGCCATCGAGATCGACCCGAAATTTGCGTCGGCTTATGACCAGTTGGGCCGGCTGTACTCCGACCTCGGCGAACCCGGAACTGGAGTGGAGAATATAGCCAAGGCCTATCAACTACGGGATGGCGTCAGCGATCGGGAAAACTATCTCATCACTTTCAGCTACCACCGGCAGGTAACCAGAAACCTGGAACTGGCGCGACAGACGCTAGAGTCGTGGGTACAAAAGTACCCCGGGGATATGACGCCTCACGGATACTTGTCGGGCTTCACGTCGCCGGGGTCGGGGCACTGCGACAGAGCTGTGGAAGAGGGTCTAAAGGCTATCCAACTCGATCCGGATTTCGCCATCGGCTACGAAAATGTGGCTTGGGCCTACGTCTACTTGAACCGCCTCTCGGAAGCCGAGGCAGTGCTTCTGAAGGCATCGGAACGTAAGATCGAAGTCATTCAGCTTTCATTATGCCGGTACATGATCGCTTTTCTGAGGAACGACAGGGCCGCAATGGCGATGGAGGCGACTCAACGTCAAACAAAACTGGAGGCCCAGGGACTGTTCGACCACCAGCAAGCTCTGACCTTGGCGTATCAGGGGCGCCTGAAAGAAGCTGACCAGCTGTCAGACCACGCGGTCACCTTAGCTCGCCAGGGAGGTTTGCTGGAGCGGGCCGCCCAGTTTGAAGGCGCTCGTGCCGCGTGGAATGCGCTATTCGGCATTCGCGCGGACGCCCAAAGAAGCGCGGGCGAGGCGCTGTCGCTTTACCGAAGCCGGGACGCCGACTTCGGGCCTGCCTTCGCGCTGGCGCTTGTGCATGACTCCGCACAAGCCCATAAGATCGAGGCGGACCTCGAAAGGCAATATCCCGAGGATACATCGGTCCAGTTCAGCTACCTGCCCGCGCTGCGGGCGCTCGAAGCTCTCAACCAGGGTGCCCCGGCGAAAGCGCTCGAAATGACGCAGCCGGCAGCTCCATACGACCTCGCTGTTCCGGGTACGGCATTCTTCACTAACGCCTTCTTCGGGGCTCTCTATCCGGTCTATGTGCGTGGTCTCGTCTATTTCCGCATGGGCCGCTTCGCCGAGGCAGCGGCCGAGTTTCAAAAGATTGTCGACCATCCATACATCACGCTGAACGATCCCATCGGACCCCTGGCGCGCCTCCAACTGGCCAGAGCGTTGTCCGCTTCCGGAGATCGCGCGCAATCGGCCGCCGTCTACAAGGATCTCCTCGCTCTCTGGCAGGATGCCGACTCCGATATTCCGCTCGTAGAGGAAGCTAAGGCTGAAGCGGCCAGACAACCGTAGCGGCGATGTAACCTTTCGCGGCGGATTCCTTATCCTGGGTAGCGGAATGCGCGCGAGGATGAGACCATGACGAACGGCCATACCATGCACACGCTGTCGGGACCATCCCAATTCCCGACCACCCGGTGGACCCTGGTGGTCGCTGCCGGCGATCCACAGCGGAAGGAGGCGCGCTCCGCCCTGGTTTCTTTGTGCGAGAACTACTGGTATCCGCTCTATGCCTATCTGCGCCGGCGCGGCTATCCGGCCGATCAGGCGCAGGATCTCACCCAGGAGTTCTTCATCCGTGTGCTCGAAGGACGATATCTGGATCGCGCCGACCCGGAAAAAGGCCGCTTCCGGTCCTTTATTTTGACATCCTTGAAATTCTTCGTGGCCGACGAAGAAGACCGGCAGCGCGCGCACAAGCGCGGCGGCGGGGTGCTTGTGCCGCCTGAGTTCCCATCCGGCGAAGAGCGCTACCAACGGGAGCCCGCGCACGATGAGACGCCGGAGCGCATCTTCGAACGGCGCTGGGCGCTTTCGGTGCTCGACCGGGTGGTTGAGAAATTGCGGAACGAGTTTGTGCAGCACGGCCGCCCGGAGCATTTCGAGCGATTGAAAGTGTTCCTGCTGGGAAGGTCCGATGCGCCCTATGCCGCACTGGCTCGCGAGTTGAACACGTCAGAGGGGGCGCTCAAGGTGGCGATTCACCGGCTCCGCAAGCGGTACCGCGACCTCTTTCGGCAGGAAATTGCCGATACCGTGGCCGATCCCGCCGAAGTGGAATCCGAAATCAGATACTTGGCGACCGTGCTCTAGAGGAGTAGCAGTGTGTTAGCCTGAACTTAGGAGGCGCTATGGACCAACCGGTTCCGGCACCCCAAATTAACGTTTCGAGCATCAAAGCCGGCGGCGGCGTCGCGGGCGCAGTTTTCACCCTCCTCAGCATGCTGATCTTCCTCATCGGCATCCCCGCGCTCCGCTATTTCCTGCCGGCGGCTATCGTCCTGGGGCTCGCAGTCGCGCTCGTCATCCATTTCATCCGGCACGAAACTCCCGGCAAGCCCTGGATTCTGTCCTCCCTGAAAAAGTAGAGAGCACTCCCCGGTCACGCCCCACTCCTTACATACGCCCTTGCCGCTCAATTTATGAAGTCCTCGGCTATCCTGCTCGTTCTGGCCGGAGCGATTGGTATCTCCTCCGCGCAGGTCCAACCCGCCAACCTTCCGCCCCACCGAATCCATGCCGACGATCTGGTAAACATCTCCATCTACGGTGAGCCAGACCTCACCCGGATTACTCGTGTCGGCTCCGATGGCGCCATTCGCCTTCCATTGCTGGATGGCAAGATCAAAGCGGACGGCCTCATGCCCGAAGAGGTGGAAAAGGCCATTGCCGACGCTTTCAAAGCGGCGCAGATCCTGGTCGATCCATTCGTCACCGTGACGGTCTCCGAGTACCACACGCTTCTGCCCGTCAGCGTGGCGGGGGCGGTGCGCAATCCCGTCACTTTCGAGCCCATCGACAAGGTCACGCTCCTCGAAGCCATCACGCGCGCGGGCGGACTCACTCCCGACGCGGGCCCCGAAATCCTCATTTCGCGTTCGGACGGATCCCACTCTTTGACTCAGCGCGTTCCCGTGCGAGCTCTGATCGACGCCGCCGATCCCACGGTCAACCTTACCCTCCTGGGGGGTGAAGAGGTCCGCGTTCCCGAGGCGGGCAAGGTCTTCGTCGTGGGCAATGTCAAAGCTCCCGGCGCGTTCCCGGTGCACGATGCCTCGGACACCACGGTGCTCAAGGTCATCGCGCTGACGCAGGGGCTGGCGCCGTACGCCTCAAACGAGGCCTACATTTACCGGCGCGCGAGCGGTGGATCGGGCGCGCAGAACGAGATTCCGGTGGACCTGAAGAGCATCATGCAGCGAAAGTCGCCGGATGTTCCGCTCCTCGCCAACGATATCCTCTATATTCCCGATCGCTCCGGCAAGCGCGCCACCATGTCCGTGCTCGAAAGGATGCTCGGGTTCGGCACGGTGGTCTCCACGGCCTTCATCTACATGGCGCACTGAACAGAGAAGCTTTCAGCCATCAGCAATCAGCGATCAGCCCTGATAAGAAAGCACCACTCCCTCGCGGTCGCGGCTCAGTAACGCATTACCTTTGCGGCGGACGCAGCAGCTTCCGCGGCAGCCTCGAAAAGTGCACCATCCGCTCCACCAGCGGAATCAGCCGGCGCACCGTCTTTCCGTGGAATACCAGGCTTCCGGCCACCAGCACCGGGTGCGGAATGGTGGTGCAGCAGCGCGAGCAGATATCCACTTCCCCGCCCCGGCCCGCCGCGTGCAAGCGCCGCATTTCCTCCATCGCCGGAACATTCCATATTTCCGCCAGCGGTTTCTCGGCGATATTGGCGAGCGGTGCGCCATCCAGCATGTAGCTTTGGCAGCACGGGTAGACGTCGCCATTCTGCTTGACGTACACCGGCCCGCGCCACAAGTAGTGGCAGGGATGTTTCCAGTCCTCCGGCGCGTGCCCCGCCGGGCCGATCACATTGGTCTCGTCCTGCTTGATGCGCACCTGGTCGACGCCCGGAACGTCGCTCCAGAACGCCATGAACTCGCCGATTTCGCCGGCGTTCCCCGCCATCGCGACCATTTGCACCACTACCTGCAGCTTCGAACGCCGTTCGTGCTTCATGCGCGCGAAGCGCACGAAATTATCGCGCACCTTTTCGAAATTCGCGCCCTTGCGGTAGAACTCGAAGGTCTCCTTTTTCGCGCCGTCGAAGCTCAACGTCATCTGGTCGAGTGGCGAATCGAGAATGCGCCCGGCGTTGCGCTCGTCGAGAAACGTGCCGTTGGTGGAAAGCAGCGCCGAAATGCTATGGCGGTGGCAGAACTCGATGCGCTGGTAAATGTGCGGGTCCATGAAGGGCTCGCCCAGGCCGATCAGCATCATGTGCTCGGCCGTCCGGCCCGTCTGCACTACCAGGCGCTCGAAGACCTCATCGGACATGTCGGCTTTCGGCTGCTTGTGGGTTTCGCGCGGGCACATGGGGCAATACAGATTGCACTTTGCGGTGGTCTCCACGATATATTCCACCGGCAGCGCTTGAATACGGGACCGGCGCGCAAGGTATGCCCACAATAATTTGGCGCGGTTCCAGGCCCTCATTCCATCCCATTGTAGCCGCCGTGAGATGATGGATACTGCGTGAACATCACCATATCCGGCGCTTCGGGACTCATCGGCCGTCGTCTCCTGAAGCTTCTGACGAAGGATGGCCACTCGCTCACCGCCCTCAGCCGCCATGCCGGAACCAATCTTCCGCCCGGCGTGCGCCTCTCCGTCTGGGACGCCGCCCGAGGTGAACCCGCCACCGACGGATTGCGCGACGCCGATGCCGTCATCCACCTGGCCGGCGTACCGGTGGCGCAGCGCTGGAACGCGCACGTGAAGCAGGCAATCCGCGAAAGCCGCGTCGCTGGCACCCACAATCTGGTGCAGGCCATAGCCAAACTTCCGCGCAAGCCGCAGGTGCTGATCTGCTCTTCGGCCACCGGGTATTACGGCTCGCGCGGCGAGGAATTACTGACCGAATCGTCCGCGCCGGGCAACGACTATCTCGCCGAAGTCTGCGTGGCATGGGAAAAGGAAGCGCAGGCCGCGGAAGCGCTCGGAATCCGCGTAGTCCGCATGCGCACCGGCATCGTGCTCGACGCGCGCGGAGGCGCTCTGCCGCGGATGCTGCCGCCCTTCAAAATGGGCATTGGCGGAAAGCTGGGCAACGGGAAACACTGGATGTCGTGGATTCACCTGGACGATCTCGCCGCGCTCTTCCAGTTCGCGCTCACCACGACGCTAAGCGGCGCGGTCAACGGAGTCGCGCCGAACCCGGCGACCAACGCGGATTTCACGCGGACCCTGGCGGCTGCGGTCCACCGGCCCGCCATTTTTCCGATGCCCGCCTTTGCTTTGAAGCTGCTTTTTGGCGAAATGGGCGAAATCCTGTTGGCCAGCCAACGAGTCGCGCCGAAAGCCGCGGAATCGGCGGGTTTCCAGTTCCGTTATCCGGAGTTAGCCCCCGCCGTGGCCGACATACTGAGCCGGGATCGCCAGCCCGCGGTATAATGGTCCGAGTACCGGAGAGTCCTAGTGTCGCCTCGCACGTTCGTTCGCTTATTCACTCAAATTCAATTACTTCCCGTGATGGAAAATGGCGAGGAAACCCTCGTCGGCGGGCAGGCCGTGATGGAGGGCGTGATGATGCGGGCGCCGCACAGCTATTGCGTGGCGGTGCGCAAGCCGGGCGGCGAAGTCGTTACCGAGGAAATGCCGCTGGCGCGGATCTCCGAGAAGCACAAGATTTTCAAATTGCCCGTTTTTCGCGGCCTCGGCACGTTGGGTCAAGCCATGAGCCTGGGAATCAAGGCGCTGAAATTCTCCACCAACGCCGCGCTCGACAATCCGGATGTTCCCGAAGAGCATCGCATCAAAGAGATTCCGACGTGGGCCCTGGTCGGACCGCTGCTGTTTTCCCTGGCTTCCTTCCTTTTTCTTTATAAGTTCATGCCGCTCCTGTTGGTGACGCGGCTGTCCAAAGTCTACCCCGTTTTTTCCGGCCGGCTCCTGTTCAATCTCACCGATGGCTTTATTCGCATCGCCATCTTTCTGACCTTCCTGTACGTCCTTTCGCGCATGAAGGACATCCGCCGCATGTTTGAATACCACGGGGCGGAGCACAAGGTGGTTTTCAATTTCGAATCGGGCCAGCAGGTGACCGTCGAGAATGCCCAGAAATTCTCCACCTTCCATCCGCGCTGCGGCACCAGTTTCCTGTTCGTGATGATGATCCTGGCGATGCCGGTCTACGCCCTGATTCCGTTCGATGGGTTCGTGGCCAAGTTTGTCTGCCGCATCATCCTGCTCCCGCTGATCGTGGGCGTGAGCTACGAGCTGATTCGCTTCGCCGCCAAGCGCCGCGGGTCGTTCCTGGCCACCATCACCGCGCCCGGTCTCTGGCTCCAGCGCATTACCACCAAGCCGCCGTCGGACGACCAGGCGGCCATCGCCATCCGCGCGCTGGAAGGCGCCATGGCGCTCGAAAAGTCGCAAGGCGGCGAGCTCGTCATCGCTTAAGAAAGATCCATGCAATTCGCTCAGAAGCTCACGCAGCTCGAAAAGCGCTTCGATGAGCTCACCCTACAAATGGCCGATCCGGCGGTGATCGGTGACGGCGACAAATATCGCAAGGTCACCAAGGAGCAGGCCGAGCTTTCGGAGATCGTGGAGAAGTACCGCCAGTGGAAAGACGTGGAAGACTCTCTTTCGCAGGCGCGCCCCATGCTCCAGGAAACAGACCCCGATCTGCGCGCTATGGCGCAGGAAGAAGTGGAGCGTCTCGAACCGGAGCTGGCCAAAATCGAAGAAGAAATCAAGGTCCTCCTGCTGCCCAGGGATCCCAAGGACGAAAAAAACGTGGTGCTCGAGATCCGCGCGGGCACCGGCGGCGACGAGGCCACGCTCTTCGCGGCGGAAATGTTCCGCATGTATTCCCGCTACGCCGAATCGCGCAGATGGAAGATGGAAGTCACCTCCACCAGCGAATCTTCCGTGGGCGGGCTGAAGGAAGTAATCGCGCTGGTGAGCGGCGAAAAGGTGTACAGCCGGATGCGATACGAAAGCGGCGGCCATCGCGTGCAGCGCGTTCCGGTTACCGAGCAGCAGGGCCGAGTCCACACTTCCGCGATCACGGTCGCAGTGCTGCCGGAAGCCGACGAAGTGGAAGTGAAGATCGACCCCAAAGACATTCGCATCGACACTTTCTGCTCCTCGGGGCCGGGCGGCCAATCCGTGAACACAACATACTCGGCCGTGCGCATTACGCACCTGCCGACTGGCGTCGTGGTCTCCTGCCAGGACGAAAAATCGCAAATCAAAAATCGCGCCAAGGCCGAAAAAGTTCTGCGGTCGCGCCTCTACGAGCTCGAGCTTGAAAAGCAGCAGGCCGAACTCGGCGCCGAGCGGCGCAGCATGGTGGGCACGGGCGACCGCAGCGAGAAAATCCGCACCTACAACTTCCCGCAGAATCGCGTCACCGATCATCGCATTAATTTCACTCTCCATCAGCTCGACGTGGTGATGGATGGCAAGCTCGACCCCATCATTGACGCGTTGATCAACCACTACCGCAATCAGCAGTCGTCATGACGCTCGCGACGGCGCTGGCGCAGGGCACAAAGTTGCTCGAAGACGCTGCCATCGCCGTCCCGCGGCTCACTGCCGAGGTCCTGCTTTCGTACGCGCTCCACTGCGAGCGCTCTTATCTCTACGCCCACCCCGAGCAGGAATTGCGCGAGGTGGAGTGGATCCACTACGGCCGCTATCTGCACGAGCGGATGCAGGGCAAGCCCACGCAATACATCACCAAACGTCAGGAATTCTACGGCCGCGAATTTCGCGTCGCGCCCGACGTGCTGATTCCGCGCCCGGAGACGGAGCACGTGGTCGAAGTTGCTCTGAGAATTGCTCGCGGTGCCGGCCGCATCGTCGATGTAGGTACCGGTTCGGGCGCCCTCGCGGTTACGTTGCAGATCGAGACGGGCGCCCCGGCATTCGCCACCGACATTTCGCCCGCCGCGATTGCAGTTGCGGCCGACAATGCCCAAAAACTCGGAGCCCGCGTGAACTTCGTGGCCTGCGACTTGCTTTCGGCGGTCGCCGATCGGTCGATGGATTTGATCGTTTCCAATCCGCCGTACGTGCCCCTCGGCACCAGGGAAGGCCTCCAGCGCGAGGTCCGCGATTGGGAGCCGCACGTGGCGCTGTTCGCGGGCGAAAGCGGCATCGAGATTTATGAAGGCATTGTCGCCGATGCTCCCCGAGTTCTCCGTCCCGGTGGCTGGCTTATCATGGAACTGGGTTTTGGCAGCCTCAACCGCCTGTCGGCCCTGCTCACAGGCTGGAAAGACCTCCGCGTGGAACCCGACCTGGCCGGCATTCCGCGCGTAATCGCGGCGCGAATATGACCAAAGATCCGTTTTTGCAAGCGGCCATCGAGCAAGCCCGCAAGAGTCTCGCTGAGGGCGGCATTCCCATCGGCTCCGTGCTGGTGCATGGCGGGCGCATCATCGGCTGCGGCCACAATTGCCGCGTGCAGACCGGCAGCCCCATCGATCATGGCGAGATGAATTGCCTGCGCAACGCCGGCCGTCTCCCGGCAAGCGTCTACCGCGAGTGCACCATCTATTCGACGCTCTCGCCATGCCCGATGTGCACGGGCGCCATCGTGCTGTACAAAATTCCCCGCGTCGTAGTCGGCGAGAATCGCACGTTCCTGGGCGCTGAAGACTACATGCGCGCGAATGGGATCGAGGTTGACGTGGTGCAGGACGAAGAATGCATCAGTCTCATGACGGAGTTCATTCGCGCCAATCCGCAGGTCTGGAACGAAGATATCGGGGAAAATTAGCGGGCGCCCTCGCAATACGCCTGCAGCCACGTCAGAATCTGAGGCCATCCCTTGTGACTGAGCCTGGAACTCTCGGTCGCGAGACCCGAATGCGTCAGGCGAACCGTCGTTAGGCCGTCGCTCTCGGTCAGATCGAACTGCACGATAGTCTCTTGCGCATCCTCCTGCCAGTCGGGAAGCCACGTGAAGGTCAGCCGGTGCGGCGGTTCGATTTGCCGGTATTCCCCTCTCACCACGAACGGCCTGCCCCCTACGCCATTGCCGCTCATCATCCATTTTCCGCCCGGCCGCAGATCGGATTCCATGTGCGTGGTTTGGAATCGCCCTTCGGCGCCCCACCGCTTGGTTCGCTCAGCCGGATCGGTCAGCGCCGCGAAGATGCGTTCCGCCGGCGCCTTGATGACAATCTCCTGGACGATGGTGTCGCTTGCAGTTGCAGGATTCATCGGTTTCCCTCCACGTAATTCTTCAGACCGCGCAGGCTGTCGCTCCAGAGTATTTCGTAATCCCGCAGCCATGTGTCGACAGCCTGCAATGGTTTGGCATCCAGACGGCAGATGTGCGCTGCGCCGTGTTTTTTCGTGGCGACCAAGCCTGCGGAGCGCAAGAGGCGGAGATGCTTCGAGATCGCGGGGCGGCTGGTTCGAAAGTTACTGGCGAGCTGTCCGACGCTCTGCGGACCGCCGCGTAACAGGCTCAGGATCTCTCGACGCGTGGGATCGGCAATCGCCCGAAATGCCGCGTTGGCCGTCTTCGGCCTTTACCTACTCCTGCCGCAGCACGGCCGTGGCATCGACCGAGCCTGCCCGGTGTGCCGGAGCGAGACAAGCCAGCACCGCAACCGCCGCGAGCGCAATCGGTGCCGCCACCAGCACCAGCACGTCGTGCGGGCGGACTCCGTACAACAGCGATTCCAGTACCCGTCCGCCGGCGTATGAGCCGATGGCGCCGATGGCAGCGCCAATGGCAATCAATCGTCCGGCATTGCCGATCACCGCACGGGAGATATCGCTCCGGCTGGCGCCCAGCGCGATGCGCAAGCCGAGTTCGCGCTTGCGGCGCGAGACCGTATATGCCATCACGCCCGCCAGTCCGAAGGTGGACATCCCGAGGGTCAGCAGGGCGAACCCGGTGACCAGCGCCATCAACGCCCGCGGCATTTGCGTGGCCTGATCCACCGATTCCTGCATGGTCCGCACCTGCGAAATGGCCAGCGCGGGGTCCAGCTTTCGAATGATGGCGCGGACTGAGCCCAACACTCGCGCCTCGGGAATTGCCGTGCGCAATGCCACGAATTGCATCCACGGCTCCTGCGTCAACGGAGCGTAAAATTCGGGCTCCGCCGTCTGCGTGGGGTCCGTGTAGCGGGCGTCCCCGATCACGCCCACAATGCGCCGCCATGTGCCGCCTTGCGGACGGGCATGCTTATCGAGGGGATCTTCGCCAGGCAGGAACTTCCGCACGAACGCCTGGTTGACGATCGCAACGGGCTCGGCGCTGGCCGTATCGCCCGCGTTGAACGTGCGCCCGGCCCGCAGGGGAATTCCGATGGTGCGGAAATAATCGTCGG
>Ga0181538_10000548_pt1 | contig 44339 bp, 37 predicted proteins | sample PEATcosm2014_Bin_40_FD_119773 | JGI IMG/M metagenome (GOLD analysis project Ga0181538, IMG submission 119773) | Peatland microbial communities from MTU Mesocosm Facility, Houghton, MI, USA - PEATcosm2014_Bin23_30_metaG | ecosystem: Environmental > Terrestrial > Soil > Wetlands > Peat | place...
GCCGGGTTACTCTGAAATCGAAAAAGAGCTGCTCGCTCGCCGAGAGGCAGCCGTTTCGGGGCGACGTCCGGTGCCTAACCATGGTCCCTCCCTGCAGGGGGCAATTTGAAACCGGGTCACGCCGTGCAACGTTCATCACGGGCGGCCACAGTGGCTTGTATTCTCCTCCTCGAGAGGAGACAGGAACCGGTTCCTCGCAGCCCCGGCGCTTGAGCGCCGGCAATTCCGTTCGCGTATCTGCTTCCGTTCCGTCAGCGCGCGAGAAAGTGGGCCCGATTGGCCCACAGTTCTTAACTGATTTCGATTGCTTCGAACTTGCCCGCGATTCTCCGCTGGCCACATCGCGCGCATGAAAACGACGGCGAGCGAAAGAAAGTGGGAGACAAGAAGAGAGAGCCCCGAACGTGAAACCCGTCACAGGAAGCCGTGAAATAATCGGGCCGGCTGGCACTTTGACAGACGAAAGTCCGCTTCGGACCCGTAACCCGGGCGTCTGTCCCACTTTGCTGGCGAAGGATTTGCACGCCGGTGGGGCAGGCGCTTCCGCCTGCCAACCGATCTCCTCACAGCATCCAGGCCACGCGTCTTCGGCTTTCCAGAGCTCGGCCGCGCGGCGGTTGGTTGATTCCGGCAAGGTCTTTCATCCCTTCCAGGACACGCCAAAACAATTCCTAATGGGAATGTTCATTTTGCGTCAGATCCTTAGTGGACGAAGGCGGAGCAGACCGCGCTAAAGCAGAAATTATGCACGTTCCCGCTCGTCGATGAATTGCAGGAAAGACTTGGCTTCGGCGTAACCGGGGCGGAGCCTCAGCGCCTCGTTGAAATCGGCTCGCGCCCGCACCAGATTGAGCTTATACAGCAAATGATAAGTGCCCACGAACAAGTGAGCCCTGGGGTCCAACGGCCTCATCCGCACGATGCGTTCGGCAATTTCAGTGGCTTCATCGAACATTTCGAGCTGGTGGTATTCCGCGGCGAGAAAGTCGAGCCGCGAGACGTCGCTCGGGGCAGCGCCGATCTCTTGCTTCAGGATCTCGATGTACCAGTGGTTCTTGCGGCGCCGCGCTTCCGGGTCCGAGGCAAAAGTGTGATCGAGGCGGATGCCGGTTCTGTGCAGGCGCCCGCCTCCGGACAGAATCGAGGCGTCGATGGTTTCGTGAACGCGGCCACGATACCGATGGTTCGGCCGGTTGGGAAAGAGCCGTACGACATAATCCGTGGTGGGACCAGGAGAATCCGACGCGTAATTGCGCCGCTCCAGGAAATATCCCGCGTTTTCGTCGAGAGTGGTGAGCCTTTCGATGATGGCTGCGCTCGCCCGATCCAGGGACTCATCGGCGTCGAGCACCAGGATCCACCGGCCCCTGGCGAGCGCGATGGAACGGTTGCGGGCGGCTGCAAAATCGACAATGGTGAAATCGAACGGGACCACTTTCGCCCCGTAGCTAGCCGCGATGCTTGGCGTTCGATCGGTCGAACCGGTGTCGACGACAATCAACTCGCCGGCCAGATCCCGTACCGAATCGAGACACCGTGGGAGATTGCACTCTTCGTTCTTCACGATCATGCAGAGGCTGAGCGCATCCAGAGAACGCGGCGCTGCCGTTCCGGTCATAGAGTGCTTCCTCGTGCAGCGCGGACGCGCTCCACGCCCTTTTTTGCCCTTCCTTGAGCATTGCGGCGAATCAAGCTCTGCATTTCGCCGGCGGCTCTCCGGTCAGGATGTCCCCCAGGTTCACAAGACTACCGCTCATGTCACCATCCGAGCCATCCGATATACCGAACATTGCATCCAGCCCTCCAACTGCGTGGCTTTGATGGTCAGTTGAACGATGTCGTTGGGCGGGGCCTTCTCGAAAGCGGATGCCGCGCCCGGCGACGACAGCACCGGTGAACGATCATTTGGATGGCGTCCAGAGCAAATCTGCCACGCCAGGGTTCATCGAAGACCGGAACCCATTCCATGCACCTCCTTAATGTCATATCGGCGGCGACGGCGATTGTCGTTAGGCTTTCCAGCGGGAATTCTCATGCTTGTCCGGCAGCGATGCGCTCGGCTTGATTCCAGCAGGCGTCCGCCATCGGATCGATCTGAACGGTCTGCGGGGAGCCTATCGAGAAGGATCTCTGTGCGGGCGCACGCCGTTCCTGGTGGTGGGAACGGCCGGCACCGTATAACCGGGCCGATGATTTTCTGCGGGAGCGCGGGAGGCGGGGTATCATGAAGAATCGCCCCATGACGGCTCCCAGTCTTGCCGAAGCCGACGAAGCCACACTGGTCGCGCAGTCGCGCGAAGCGGACGGGCGTGCGTTTGGCGAACTGGTGCGGCGTTACGAGAGCAAAATCTTCCGCCTGGCCCAACACGTCACGCAAAACCGCGAGGACGCAGAAGACGTGCTGCAGGAGACGTTCCTGAAGGCCTACGAGCATCTCGACCAGTTCCAGGGCGCCGCGAAATTCTATACGTGGATCGTGCGAATTGCGGTGAACCAGGCGCTGATGAAGCTGCGGCGGCGGCGAACCGACAGATCGGTCTCGCTCGATGAAGCGATTGACACGGGAGAGGACACGATTGTTCGCGAGGTTGCGGCATGGGACGAGAATCCGGAGCAGAGATTCTCACGGGCGGAGCTTGGCCAGATTCTGGACGAGGCCATCCAGGGGTTGGAGCTGCCGTACCGCTCGGTCTTCGTGCTGCGGGACATCGACGAACTTTCGACGGAGGAGACCGCAGATGCTCTGGGCCTGTCCATTCCCGCGGTGAAGAGCAGATTGCTGCGGGCCCGTCTGCAGTTGCGCGAGAAACTGACGCGCCACTTCAAACGCAAGGGGGACGACGCGTTTGCTTACCTGTAAAGACTTCCTGCAAGAGTTGAGCGACTACATGGACGAGAGCCTTGACGCGGACGTCAGGGCCAAGTTGGAAAGCCACATCGCCGAATGCCCTAATTGCTGGGTGATTGCCGATACCACGCGCAAGACGATCCAAATCTACAAAGGCATGGATCCATACCCGGTTCCGGCCGACGTGCAGTCGCGGCTAATGCAGGCCTTGGAACGTAAGATCGCGGCCAAGCAAAAGGGGTAACGCCTGCAGGTGCGGGCCGGTCCGGCAAGCGGACGGCTCCAACTGTTCGAGGCTATTGCACGGCCACGGTGACATTCGCCTGGCTTTGCCGTGCTGTAGCGGCCGTCCCGCCGGTCACTGTAAGCGACACAGCCGTTCCGGTAGAGATGGTAGGCGGCACGATCGTATTGATCTGGATCAACCCTGCCACCGATCCGCCGGCGGCGCCGGCGTAACTCACCACGGCGGGCTGTCCTCCGATAGTGACCTGCACGGGATCGCTGACGACGTCACTGGAATTGGCGATCACTCCATCGGCCAGCGGTGACACCAGTGTGCCCATGCCGGTCGCGTAGACCACGATCGTGGATCCCCGTGCGGCCGCATTTTTCGCGGAGTTAATAGTGTAACTGCCATCGCTGTCGCTGTAGTTCAAAATAGCGCCTTGCCCGGTACCCAGACCCCCCAAGGTAAAAACGCCGGGGTCTTCGCCAACCATGATGACCGGGTATGTGTTGCTGAATGCCGCGCCGTCCCAAACCACGACCGAAACACTCGAGTTCACAGTGCCCACCACGGCGGAAAGCTCAAACGGCACGACGGCGTTGATCTGGTTGTTGGAGAGCATGATGATGGGCGCCAGGATACTGTGATTGCCGGGCGGCATGAGAGTTACGTCCCAGAAAGTGAAAACGACCTCGAAGCTGCTGGTGGGATTGGAGGGATCGGGAACGCTGGTAGGGAAGGCCTGCACACCGACGACGGTGGTGAGCGGCACGGTGTCCGCCACCAGCGGCCCCAGGTTCTGGCCGAAAATGGATATGATCTCTCCCGCCGAAGCTGCTGTCTGGCCACTGGACACCGGATCGGGGTTGGTCCCGACCTGGGTCGCGCGAAGCTGGTAGCTTGCAGCATTGGTTATCCCGGTAATCGCCATGGCCGTGCTGGAAAGCACCGTAAATGTGGCGGGTCCTCCTGGCACCTGCGCAGGGTTGTTGGGCGGAGCCGGGTTGGTCACGAACAGGCACAGAATTGCCGGGTTTTGTAATAGGGGGGAATTGTATGGGATAGTGGCCTCCAGCACCTGCTGGCTCAGTAACGTCACGGTCAACTGCGTGGGTGTGCCGACGGGCGTGCCGCTGAGTGCGCAAGTTCCCCCGGCTTGCTCTTCGATGGTTACCACCGAAGTGGCGAAGAAATTCTGCCCGGTGATGGTGATCAATGGACTGACCGCCGGGTCTTGCACGATCACAGCCGGATAAATGGAAGTCAGCGCGGGAGGGCCGGCCGAAACCACCAGGTTCACGGAAATAAGAAACGATGCGCTGCCAGGAACGGTCGGAGCAATCGTAATCGTAGCGCCGTAGCTGCCGGGCAGCAAAGCTTCTACGGTGGTCTGATCCAGAAGCACCGTGATCGGCACGTACGAACCGGAGAGCGCCACGCCACTTGTGGTCAGCCCCGAAGGCGTCGAGCCCGCCGGCCCGACTCGAACCCATACCGGCGTGCTGGAGGATCCTTTACCTGTACCGGATGCGGCAGCGGCGGTAACGGTGAACGGTATCGTCCCGCCGTTCGATGCCACGTCAATCTCGGAAGAAGTTGTCGGGTCCGTGGCGGGAAAAGCAGGCCATGTGCCGCCTGTGGTGAATGCAAACGTGAGAGTGCCGTTGCTCGACGAAGTGGCTGAAGTGTAGTTCGAGGATGGGGAGATCACCACCAAAGAGGAAGGGGGATTGGACACCACCAAGGTAACCGGAATGGTGAGCGTCATGGTCGCCGGAGTGGTCGAAATTGCAATCGACGCGGGATAATTCCCGGGCGGCAGGCCGGTCGGGTTCGCGGTCAGCGTCAGCGCCAGAGGCGAATATCCGGAGGCCGGGGTAACCACCAGCCAAGCGGGGGTGGAGGTTTCTTGCGCCACCACCACTGTCGAGCTTGGTGTACCAGTGGGTAGCGTCACGGTCACTTTGCTCGACGCCGGCATTGTGGCACTGCCGACCTGGTAGGTAAAAGTCACCGAAGCGGGCGAGACGGTGATGCTGGTCGAACTCGCGGCCCAAGCCCTGCCGGCGATGAGCGCTGCCAGCGCCAAACCGAGAATGCGCGCGGTCTTCATGGTCAGCATATCGGCGAGATTCCGCAAACCTTTATAGGCTGCCTTCCGGGATCTGGCAGAGCCGCCGCGCGCCGCCGCGTGATATGCTGAAGCCAGAGGCGCGGTAGCTGGTGTAAAGTCCTTGTTTTGTTCGGGCTATCCTAGTGATTGAGGAAGGATGTGCAGTCCATTGTTAGTTGGCGGCTGACGCCGAACTGGTGGATCGGGCTGCGCGCCTCGGCGTCTCTTGACCGGCCAGGGAGTCGATGAAGAGACGAGGACATCGATGCACCTCATCCCCACGCAAGAGGAAGTCGTAGCCGTACTGCGAGAAACCGGAGCGTTGCGCGACGGTCATTTCGAATACCCCACCGGTCTGCATTCCAACGAGTATCTGAAGGTGCCGCTGGCGATGCGGTATTCCCGGCACCAACGGATGATGTCGGTGGGATTGAGCCGGCTATTGCGCGCCCATCCGGAAATCCGCGCCATCGCCAAGGATCTCTCGATGGTGGCGCCCACCACGGGCGGGCTGGCGCTGGCCTTCGGATTGTGCGACGCGCTGCGCGCGCGGCAGGTGTACTGGTCGGAGCGGGAGCACGACCGGGACGCGCTCCGTTTCCGCCAGTTCCTGCGCCCCGAGCCGGGCGAGCCGGTGGTGCTGGTGGATGACATCCTTCGCACCGGCCAGCGGCTCACCGAACTGAAAGCGCTATTGGAGTCCTACGACGCTAAAGTGGTGGGACTGGCGGTGGCCGTTTACCAGCCCAACCCCACGACCTTGAGTTTCGGCGACCTCCCGCTGTATTATCTGGTCAAGCTCGACGCCAGTTACTATGTGGATGGTGAGCACTGCGATTGGTGCCAGCGGGGCGTGCCCCTGGAAAAGGTTTGAGAATGAGAAAGGAAGGGCGGCGCGATCGGGCGGCGCGAAAGCCGGGCGCGCCGTGGCTGGCTGCGATTCTCTGCACAGCCGCTCTGGGCGCCGGTCTGCGCGCCCAGGAAGGTGACGCGGCCAAGCTCGCGCCGTATTACCCGACACCGGAAACCATCGTCGGCCAGATGCTGCAGTTGGGCGGTTTGAAGGCAGGCGAAAAAGTGTTCGACCTCGGGTCGGGCGACGGCCGCATCGTGATTATGGCGGCGCAGAAATTTCATGCCGATGCGGTGGGTGTCGAGATCGACCCCGACTTGTGCCGCCAGAGCCTGGCGCGGATTGCCAAGCTGGGGCTCGAAAAGAGCGCCCGTATCATCCACGGCGACCTGCTGGCGCAGAATTACAGCTCGGCCGACCTGGTGACGGTCTACTTGTTGCCCGATTCCATCAACGGCAAGGTGCAGCCGCTGCTTGACCGCCAGCTCAAGAAGGGCGCGCGCGTGGTGGCGCACGATTTCGAGTTTCGCTCGTGGACCCCGGAAAAGGTGGAAAACATCGCCGACGACGGCGAAGGCCGCAGCCACACGTTATACCTGTATCGAAAGTGACAAACTTGTTGGGTGAAATGAGAATCGGCTGGCCTCGAGCCATGGCGGGGGCCCGGGTGGCGCTGGCTGCGGTGGCCCTGGGGTGGTTCCTTTTAGCCCAGACGGCCGTGTTTTCGGCGTCTTTCTGCGTGCAGGCGCTGTACCTGGTCTGCGCGGTCGTGCTGGTGGTAAAGGCACGCACGCCGCGCGGCGTTTTCGGGCTGCTGGCGCTGATTGCCGACATCGTGTACTTGCTGGCGTCCGCGGCTTATGGCGGAGAACGCCTGCTCTGGTTCAGTTCGGTCTTCTTGCTCTACGTGCTTTCGGAAGCGCTGGTGTTTTTCGGCGTGACGGAGGTGGCGCTGGTATCGGCCGTGGCCGCCGCATTCTGCTTATCGCTGCCATCGCTGCCGCTGGATCCTCTGCTGAGAACGATTGTGGTCGGCGGTGTGCTGGCCTGCGGCGCGGCAATCTACAAGCGCCGCATGACGACGCTCCTCGCCACGCTCGAAGCGCGCGCCGCCGAGGCGCGGGAGGAAGCCGACAAGGCGCGTGAAGCGGAGCGCCAGCGCATCGCTTCGGATTTTCACGACGGCCCGCTGCAAAGCTTCATCAGCCTGCAAATGCGCCTCGAGATTCTGAAGAAGCTGCTGGAGCGCGACTTCGAAGCCGGCATGGAGGAATTGCTGGGACTGCAATCCCTCGCGGTGGCGCAGATACGCGACCTGCGCATGTTCCTGAATGCGATGCGGCCGGTGGATGTGGATGGCGCCAATTTCGTGGCTACCGCCCGGCGCACCGCCGAATCGTTCCAGAAAGAAAGCGGCATTCCGGTCACCTTCATCAGCTCGTCCGGGCCGGTCGGCCTGCCGCCGGAAATGACGGCGGAAGCGCTGCAGATGATTCGCGAAGCCCTGCACAACGTGCAGAAGCACGCCGCCGCGACGCGCGTCGCCGTGTCGCTCGAAAAGGCCGCCAACGGTCTGGAGATCTCGATCGAAGACAATGGCCACGGCTTCGCTTTTTCCGGGTCGTATTCGCTCGAGGAACTCGAGTTGCTGCGGCTCGGCCCGGCCAGCCTGAAGCGGCGCGCCCGCTCGCTGAACGCCGATATGCAGCTCGAATCGCGTCCCGGGCGGGGCACCGGCCTGAAAGTGCGCATTCCGCTGCAATAAAAAGTCGACAGGCGCTTCCGCCTCCCCGGTCTCAGCGTGTGGTGGGCCGGTTTCCGAGTGGCGGATCCACTCGGAGCCGGCTAGACTCCACTTCCGCGCGGCTAGGGCGTTGCATGTCAACTTGGCGCGCGAGCCGGCGGACGCAAGCCGACTTCCGGGGACCTATCTGCACTTCCTCGAACGCCGTTTCCGGCCAGAATCGATTTCGAGCTCGGCTGACAGTCTGCGGCCCGGGCGGAAGTCAGCCACTCCCGTGGGCCTTTTGAGGGTACTGCTGCGTTTAAGCAAGGTAGAGCAGTAGTATGCCTCTTGGCGGTTTGTTATACTTCCCCCTTAAAGAGGCCCGCCCAGCCACTGTTGCCGGAGGTCCCGTGCTCAACCGACTTCTGCCCAGGCAAGTCGACAACACTTATCGCGGTTACAGGCTCGCTCTCTGGCTGTTCGCCTTAGTCGCGCTGGTGAAAGTCGCCATGAGCGTCAATTCCATCTTCAACGGTCACACGGTGGCGAGTTCGGCAGATGGGATTCCACTAGACAAATTTACGCCAGCCGGCGCTCAGGCAGTCGTTTCACTTTTTGCCGCCTGGGGACTGGGCCAGCTCATCCTCTGCTTGCTGTGTATCGTGGTCCTGGTTCGATATCGCGCCTTGGTTCCCTTCCTGTTTGCCGTACTCCTGCTGGAACACCTAAGCAGAAGACTGATTTTTCTTGTGATGCCCATTGCCAGGACGGGAACACCCCCGGGCGTCTTTGTGAACCTCGCACTCGTCGCTCTTATGGTCGTTGGCCTGGCACTTTCGTTGTGGAGCCACGACAGTCCGCCAGCCGCGTGAGGCAGAGCCGAACGGTTTGGGCGCACATCGGAAGCCGAAATTCTCAAGCGGACACCGGAAGCTGGCTCCGGAAGTTGTCCCGAAGTCCGGTTGGGGGAAGTTTCGCCGGATTAGGACCGACAAACGCGCCAGGGTCCCGCAATCCGCCCGTCCGTGTCGGCGCCAAGCCGTTGATCTGAACCGCGCCCGCTCCTCTGGCTGGATCACGCGCCACCCGGAAACTCCCCCACTGCCGTCTCAGCGATTCCCTCCCGTGTGGTACGCTTGTCGGCGGTGAACGTCGGCATCACGTGTTACCCGACCTACGGCGGCAGCGGCATCGTCGCCACCGAGCTCGGCATGGAGCTGGCCGCGCGCGGGCATGAGGTCCACTTCATCACCTACGCCAATCCGATCCGGCTCGACCCCGGTTCGCCGCGCATCCACTACCACGAGGTCGAAGTTTCGAATTATCCGCTGTTCCAATACCCGCCCTATTGCCTGGCGCTGGCCTCGCGCATGGCGGATGTGGCCGAGGCCTACGCGCTCGATCTGCTGCACGTGCATTACGCCATCCCGCATTCCATCTCTGCCATGCTGGCGCAGCAGATCCTGGCTCCCAAGCGCCGTCTGCCTTTTATCACCACCCTGCATGGCACCGATATTACGCTGGTGGGGGCCGATCCTTCCTACTTTCCCATCACTAAGTTTTCCATTGAACGGTCCGACGGCGTCACTTCCATCAGCGACTATCTGCGCCAGCAGACGGTGGAAGTGTTCGGCATCTCGAACCAGATTCGTGTAATCAAGAACTTCGTCAACTGCGATCTGTACCATCCCGATAACTCGAAGAGCGGCGCCGCGGCGTATTCGCCGGAAGGAGAGAAGCTGTTGATTCACCTCTCCAATTTCCGCCCGGTCAAGCGCGTGCTCGATTGTGTCCGCATCCTGGCCGAGGTGCGCCGGAAGGCGCCCGCGCGTCTATTGATGGTGGGCGACGGCCCCGACCGGCTACCGGCCGAGCACCTGGCGCGCGAGCTGAAGGTGGATCGCCACGTGCTCTTTCTCGGCAAACAGGATCACGTGGAGCGCATCATCCCGCTGGCGCACGTGCTGCTGATGCCGAGCGACCTGGAATCGTTCGGGCTGGTCGCGCTCGAGGCCATGGCGTGCGGCGTGGTGCCGGTGGCTACCCTCGTGGGGGGCGTGCCCGAACTTATTACCGACGGCGAAGACGGTTACCTGGAAGCCCCCGGCGACATCGAGTCACAGGCCGCCCGCGTGGCCGCGTTGCTGACCGACGACGCGCTGCATTCCCGCATGGCCGGAGCCGGCCGCTGGAACGCCTCCGAGCGCTTCTGCTCGGAGAAAATCATTCCCCAATACGAGCAGTATTACGAGGACGTTGTGGCCGGCCGCCAGCCCGCCGCGTAAGCCGGCGCTCCGCGCTAGACCAGCGCAGCGAAATCAGGTACTTCCACTGAGCCAGCAGCCCACAGACTGGAACTCCGCGCCCGCTGAGCCGGCATGTGGAAGTTTCCGGCACTGTTGGCGCCTTCGGGCTGGCGGCAGGGCCCCCCGCGGTGCGCGAACGCTTCAGCCCACCGATTCCTGAGGTGGCGCAGCCTTGGGTCCCACCCGGCGCGTCCTGAATTCGTGCCCCAGGATTTCCAGGGCGGTCGCGGTTCCGTTGGTTCGGACGACCACGCCCGTGATAGTCAGTTGCAGTTTTACACCCCCGTCGAGCGGGGCGGGCCAGTCGATGGATACCTCGAGCTTCTGTCCGGTCAGCAGCGGCCTGTCGGCGGTGAAGCTCAGCCCGGAGCTGCTGAGGTCGATGATGCGGCCCGAGCCCGTCCCCACCGGTGCACGGCGCCCCGAGACGACGTAGCGGACCTCCTGGGTCAGGGGAAAGCGAATGTTGGCACGGCGGTCCGCGCTCGCGTCATTCGGCAGTCGCACCAGCCGTTCGCTCGCGCGCTCCATAACACCCAGTATCGGGGCACGACGGACCATAGGAACAGTAAGGTTAGTAGTGGTTAGCGTACTGTAGGCTGGTACCACCGGCGCGGCGACTACGCCGCGCGCACCAACACTGTCGTCTGGCCGCCGCCAATACCGGAAGCCATGTAGCACCGGCCTAGCGCGGCCTGGCCGTGTGATTCGCAGCCATCGCCATATGCACTGGCCCTGCAGAAACGTCTGCCCGCAATGCAAGTGCCGTCGCGGGCGTCCCCTATTGGGAGCGCGCCTAACGGCGGTGCTCATCCCGGTGCGTTTCGCGAGGCATTGGCCTACCTTGCCGTGCGGCATTGCGCTCCGCCTCCGAGCGCGGATGAAGCGCATGCGCCTCGCGGGGACGCGCCGCACCCGGGGCGAATCGCCGGATTGCAGGGTAGGGATGAATGTAGGCGCCCCGATTGAACCACGTTCTGCCCCAGCGTGCATTGTTCAGGAATACGGCGTGCGCGCCCCAGTCGAAGCGAATCCCTCCTGCTACCCAGCCCCACGGAGCGAAGAATCCGCCAATGCTCACGCCGAAGCCGAAGCGGATCGCACCACCGACCACGAATCCAGGGCCGGGCGCAAAAAACACAATTGCCGGATCGTAGTAGGGCACCACAATGTAGCCCGGATTCACGGGCAGGATGGTAATATACGGCCCGCCGCTCACTACGATCTGGCCGTTGGTCCTCAGGTAGCCGTAGCGTTGGGCGAGGGCTCGCTGCCGCTGCACCGCGTCCATCACGTCCTGCTGCTGGGCCAGAAACGCGTTTCCGAGCTGGGTCGTCCAGTTCATGTCCGAATTCATCATGTCCAGCACGGACGGAAATGGGAGCAGCGCCTGCACGCTGGGATCCCAAGGCAGTTGGTCGGCGGTGATGGCATCGGCAAGCGCCTGCCCGGTAAGGTAATGGTGCTGATCTGCCCACTGGGCGGCAGGGGGTATATCGTTGGGGTAGGTCGCCGCAGCCAGGACTTGCGCCAATAGGGGGTCTGGGTAAAGCGCAACGCGCGAAACCAGCCGATCCAGATCCTGCGGCGCAAATGACGGAGGTGCTTGCGCCAACGCTGAAATGGGGAGCATTCCAATGGCGGTCGTGGTTGCCAAAATACCGGCAACAATCGCACCCGCCGTTTTTCCTCGATGGATTCGTTCGGTTAGCAATCTCATGAAAGTAGCCCTCGTCTTGTTCATTCTAATCCACGAAGACGATGGGCAGGATGCGTTGGTTTCCTCTTTGAAACGGTTCGTTTTCGCGCGCTGGAGGCAGTTTGCCCTGGTTACTCGGCGTTAAGGAAAACGATGACGGCGGTGCCGCGGATCACCAGGTTGGCGGGAGCTTTTCTGGCGTCATCGCCTTTGCGCATTTGGACGCGGCCATAGATGACGGCCCAGCGGTCATAGCCGGGGGTGCCGAAACGAAACTTGGCGAGCGCGGTCCGTCGCTCGATCTCGGTGAGCTTCAGGCGGATTTGAACGGCGTCAAGCTCGAAACGCTCGGGCGGCCGGGGACCGTCTTTGTCGTCCTCGACAATCCAAAGCTGTGGCGGATCGGCGGCGCCAGGATCGCAGACTTGCTCGCTCACCCATCGGCCGGTGGGACGGAAGCTGTAGCGGCCGAGGATGGCGGCGCTTTTGTTGTCCCAGGAAGCCAGGTCGCGCAATACCTCGCAGACGCCGACCGGCGCGAGTGGGGGATCGGCGGCGCGTGTGAGGCCGCAGGCGGCCAGAACGCACGCCGCGGCGCGGAATAGAGTTCCCACCCAGCTCGAAGCCTGAAGCACTGTCTGAACTAAGCATAAACGTTTCGGAGGGGCACAGGGTTACAAGCGGCTGCGGAAAGCGGTCTTTGCCGATTCTCGAGGACCTCGGACGCTTTCGGATTGGTTCCAAAATCTTTTCGAGCTGCCCGACGGTAACCGGCGGCCAGGCGGGCGCATCCTTATTCACGAAGAGAGAGACGATATGAACCTGTCCAGGCGGAGTCTGCTTTCCGCTTTCGCACTGCTTCCGGCCACTCACTGGCTGCGCGGGCAGCAGGCACCAGCCGCCCAGGGCGCAACGCCGGCTGCAGCGGCGCCCACCGGCCAGCCGCCGCCACCCGCCCAGGGCGCAGCGCCTGCTGCTCCCGGCCAGCCGCCACCGACGTATTCGGCCGAAGTGAAGGTAGTGAACATTTTCGCGACCGTGCGCGACAAGAAGGGGCAAATCGTCAAGGATTTGAACAAAGAAGATTTCGTGCTGGACGAAGAGGGGCACCCGCAGGTGATCCGCTACTTCGCGCGCGAGACCGACCTGCCGCTGACGCTCGGGCTGCTGGTGGACACCAGCGGCAGCCAGCGCAATGTGCTGAACGATGAACGCGACGCCAGCCGGCGTTTTTTCGACGAGGTGCTGCGCGAGGACCGCGACCTGGCCTTCTTGATTCATTTCGACAAAGAAGTGGAACTGCTGGAGGACCTGACGCCCTCGCGGGCTAAGCTGGAGAAAGGGCTGGACGAGTTGCAGGTGACGGAACCACAACTCCAGCGCCAGCGCGGCGGCGGATATCCGCCCGACGATGGCAGCGGTTCCGGAGGAAGCCGGCGCGGGGGCACGCATCTGTATGACGCCGTGAAGCTGGCGTCCGACGAGCTGATGATGAAGCAGAAGGGACGCAAGGCGCTGGTCCTGCTGACCGACGGAGTCGATCGGGGCAGCAAGTACACGCTCGGCGAGTCGATTTCCGCCGCGCAGCACGCCGATACCCTGGTGTACTCGATTCTGTTCGCCGGTTCCAACCCATACACCAACAATGGTTATGTCCCAGGCATGGGGCGGCGCCGCGGAGGGATGGGCTATCCGGGCGGCGGGTACCCCGGCGGAGGCTATCCGGGCGGAGGCTACCCCGACAGCGGGAATCGCGGGGACGGCAAGAAGGTGCTGGAGCAGATGGCGCGCGAGACCGGCGGCAGGTTTATCGAAGTGTCGCACCACCTGCCGATCGACAAGGTATTCGCCGAGATCGAAGAAGAGCTGCGCAGCCAATATAGCATCGGCTACACCTCGGACCAGACCGGCGAAACCGCGGCTTACCGGCACATTCACCTGACCGCGAAGAAGAAGGACCTGGTGGTGCAAGCCAGGGAAGGCTATTACGTGTCCTAAGCGGACGGCGGGACGAAGCCGCGCAGCAGGAGCAGTGGCGAACCTGGACCACTCGTCTTGTAACGACCAGTTAAAGCTCTCTTCTCACGCCCCCGACCGCATCGAACGCAATCGACGGAAGCCATCGCCACGTAGGGCTCGACCTTGCCGGGGCGGCCGGCTACAAAGGACCGGAACCTGGCCAGCGCGCTGCCTTGCACGGCCTGTAATGTCTTGTATCGAAATCGCTTGCATGGCCGCCAGGCGTTCGCCTCGGCGTCCATAAATTATTTCTATTGGCTGCATTCAATTCTTCTTGTGGCTCTGCGGCGCGCCATCATCTACTGTGTGGTGTTCCCGCCCCGTTCGCGGGAGCTGACTCCACGTCGAGGAGACCAAGTTGTCGAATCGTGTGTTTGTTGGACTACTGCTTCTTTCTTCCTCTGCCCTGGCGCAAACGCCAGCGGTGGATCGCGCCGAACTGCGGGCCTTGCAGGCCGCGGTAGCGGCCTCCCAGTCGGCCGGTGACAACGCCTGGATGCTGGTCAGCGCCGCGCTCGTGCTCATGATGACGGGTCCCGGCCTGGCCCTGTTCTACTGCGGATTGGTGCGCAAGAGGAATGTGCTCGGCACCATGATGCAGAGCTTCGCTATGATGGCCGTAATCACCCTGCTCTGGGGGGTCTGCGGCTACAGCCTGGTGTTCGCCCCAGGCAATCCGCTCCTCGGCGACCTGCGCTACCTGTTCCTACGCGGCGTGGGAGCCGAACCGTCGGTCTACGCCCCTACCGTTCCCCACCAGACGTTCATGATCTATCAGCTCATGTTCGCCATCATCACGCCAGCGCTGATCACCGGCGCATTTGCCGAACGCGTGCGTTTTCGCGCCATGGTCCTGTTCCTGACGCTGTGGGCGTTCTTCGTATACTTCCCCGTGGCACACATGGTGTGGGGTAGCGGCGGCTTTCTCAACGCGTTCCTCGGCGGCAAGTACCCGGTGCTCGATTTCGCCGGCGGAACCGTGGTGCACATCACGTCCGGATTCTCCGCCCTGGTCACCGCCCTCTACATCGGCAAGCGCGCCGGCTATCCGTACGAGAAGTTTATGCCGCACAACCTGGTACTCAGCTTCATCGGCGCGTGCCTGCTCTGGGTGGGCTGGTTCGGCTTTAACGCCGGTAGCGCGCTGGCGGCGTCCCCGCTGGCCACCAGCGCGTTCGTGGCTACCCACTTTGCCGCCGCGGCCGGGGCACTCTCGTGGATGGCGGCCGAACGCATTCGCAACGGAAAAGCCAGCGCCCTCGGTGCCATTTCCGGCGCCGTCGCCGGACTCGCCACCGTCACCCAGGGCTCGGGCTTCGTACAACCGTTCAGCGCCGTGGCCATCGGCCTGGTCGCCGGTGCGCTTTGCCACTTCATGGTCACCACGGTGAAGGAAAAGTTCCACTATGACGATTCGCTCGACGTCTTCGGCGTTCACGGCGTCGGCGGTTTGGTGGGCTGCCTGCTCACCGGCGTGTTCGCCACGCGACTGGTCAACTCGGCTCTCAGGCTGGCCAACGGCCAGCCCGCCCCGCTCGGCTGGATCGACGGCAACCCCGTCCAGGTGCTCAATCAGCTCGTCGGCGCTGGAATCGGCATTGGTCTTGCGGTGGTCGGCACGCTGGCCGCGCTCAAGATCACCGATCTGGTGACGCCGCTTCGCATGAATGAAGGCCAGGAAGCCACTGGCATGGACCTGTCTCTTCACGGTGAAGAGGGCTACAATTTCGAGGGGTAGTCCCATGATCAAAATTGAGGCGGTCATCCAACCTTCCAAACTGGACAAGGCCCGCGAAGTGCTCCAGAGCATCGGCATCGATGGTCTCACCGTCAGCGAGGTGCGCGGCCATGGCCGGCAGAAGGGCCATAGAGAGGTCTACCGCGGGCGCGAGTACGACGTGGATCTCATCCACAAGATCAAGCTCGAAACGGTGGTGCCTTCCGTCCGCAAAGACGAAGTGATCGGAGCCCTCGTGGAGGCCGTGCGCACCGGCGCCATCGGAGACGGCAAGATCTTCGTCTCCGAGGTGGCCGACGCCATCCGAATCCGCGACGATGCCCGCGGCGAATCGGCGTTATAGATTCTGTTGATAGCGATTGTGCACGGCGGTTGCGAGTATCTTCTCGCGGCTTCCCTATAATAGTTTCATGTGTGGAATCGTCGGTTATGTCGGGCATCGCAAGGCGGTGCCGATCATTCTCGAGGGACTGAAGCGGCTGGAATACCGCGGCTACGATTCAGCGGGGCTGGCGGTGTATGGCGGGGATCACAGCCTGGCCGTGCGCCGCGCCAAGGGCAAACTGCGCAATCTGGAAGATACCATCCGTTTGAGCCCGGTGGATGGCTCGTTCGGCATCGGCCACACGCGCTGGGCGACGCACGGCCGCCCCACCGAAGAAAACGCTCACCCGCACAGCGATTGCAAGGGCGATTTGGTGGTGGTGCACAACGGGATCGTCGAGAACTACCTGGCGCTCAAGCGTCAACTGGAAGCCGAAGGCCACGTGTTCCGGACCGAAACCGACACCGAGATCATCGCGCACCTGATCGAGAAGCACTTTAGCGGCAACCTGGAAGAAGCGGTTCGGGCGGCGGTGGCGGAACTCGCCGGGGTATTCGCGCTGGCCGTGATTTCGCGCGCCGATCCGGAGAAGATCGTCGCCGCGCGCAACGGGCCGCCGGTGGTCATCGGCATCGGCGATAACGAATACTTCGTGGCATCCGACGTGCCTGCCATCCTCAGCCACACGCGCGACATGTTTTTCCTGACCGATGGCGACATGGCGGTCCTGACGCCAGCCGGAGTTCGGTTGAGCGATTTCCAGGGCCGGCCCGTCAACCGCCAGGTTACCCACGTGCTGTGGGACCCCATCATGGCGGAAAAAGGCGGCTACAAGCATTTCATGCTGAAGGAGATCTTCGAGCAGCCGCGGGCGGTGCGCGACACCATGCTGGGCCGGGTGGGGCAGGAGACCGGGCGCATCTTCTTAGATGAAATGGACATTCAGCCGGCCGAATTCGCCCGCTTCCACCAGGTGAAGATCATCGCTTGCGGCACGAGCTGGCACGCGGGACTGGCCGGCAAGTTCATGATCGAGAAGCTGGCGCGTATTCCGGTCGAGGTCGACTACGGGAGCGAGTTCCGCTATCGCGATCCGATCGTCACGGAAGACACCTTGACCGTCGTGATCTCGCAATCCGGCGAAACCGCCGACACGCTGGCCGCGCAGCGCGAGGCCAAACAGCGGGGATCGAAAACGCTGGCCATCTGTAACGTGGTGGGCTCGATGGTCACCCGCGAAGCCGCCGGCACCATCTACACGCACGCCGGGCCGGAAATCGGCGTGGCCTCCACCAAGGCCTTCACTTGCCAGTTGAGCGCGCTGTTCATCCTGGCCATGTACCTGGGGCAGTCCAACGGGCGTCTGGATGAGAACACGTCGCGCTCGCTGATGCAGGAAGCACTGCGGATTCCCGGCAAGCTGGAGACCGTGCTGGCGCACGACGCGGTTTACGAAGCGCTGGGGCGGGAATTGCACCGCGCCACCGATTTCCTTTTCCTCGGCCGCGGCCAGCATTTCCCGATCGCACTCGAAGGCGCGCTGAAGCTGAAGGAGATTTCCTACATTCACGCCGAAGGCTACCCGGCGGGCGAAATGAAGCACGGCCCCAACGCGCTGATCGATGAGAAGCTGCCGGTGGTGGTGCTGGCCACGCGCGATGCCTCGAGCGAAGAGAGCCGCATTCTGTATGAGAAGACGGTTTCCAATATTCAGGAAGTGAAAGCGCGCGAGGGAATCGTGGTAGCGCTGGTGACGCAGGGCGACGAGCAGGTGCCCAAGATGGCGGACCACATCATCGAGATTCCGCCGTCGCTCTCGCTGTTGAGCCCGATTCTGGAGATCGTGCCGCTGCAATTGCTGGCCTATCATATCGCCGTGCGGCGGGGTTGCGACGTGGACCAGCCGCGCAACTTGGCCAAAAGTGTGACGGTCGAATAGCGTGCCGCTGGCGCAGTTCCTGCACCAGATCGAGGTGCCGACGCGCGGCAAGGGGTTGTACGAGATCACCGGCGTGGTCGGCGATTGGGTGGCGGGACTGGGTGTAAATACTGGTCTGCTTACGGTATTCGTGCAACACACCTCGGCGTCCCTCACGATTCAGGAAAACGCAGACCCGGACGTGATGCACGATCTCAACCAGTTCTTCAACCGGCTGGTCGAGGAGGACAACCGGCTGTACCGTCACACCGTGGAGGGACCGGATGACATGCCCGCCCACATCCGCGCCGCGCTCACGCTGACGCAGCTTTCCGTCCCGGTGGAACGCGGCCGGATGGCGCTGGGCGCCTGGCAGGGCATCTACTTGTTCGAGCATCGCGCGGCGCCGCACCGTCGGAGGGTCAAGCTGCACTGCATCGGCGGAGATTGACGCGGGTTCGGTCCGATAGGGCAGCTGTAGTATGCCCTTTGTCTCCCCGAGGCAGCGCCGCTCTCAGTGTCGCGTATCCGATTGACGCACGCCTCGGCGCGACGGCCGCGCTGCGTGTACAATAGTCGGCTGGAGGCACAATGAGCGCAAAGGCAACCGTTCGAAAGGCCGGCAACGTGGCCATCGTGGACCTGGCCGGCAGGATCGTTTTGGGGGATGGCTCCGGAGTGGTGCGCGAGACGATTAAGGATCTGGTCGGTTCGGGTCAGAACAACATCCTGCTCAACCTGCGAGACGTGACATATCTGGATAGCTCCGGCCTCGGCGAAATCGTCGGATCGTATGCCACGGTGACCAGTCTGGGCGGCGACGTCAGGCTGTTGCACGCGCAGGGCAAGGTCAAGGAACTACTCACCATCACCAAACTCTACACCGTTTTTATTACCTACGACAATGAAGCCGCTGCGCTGAAGGCCATGGCGGCCGGCCCCGCAAAGGCCTGACCGCGCCACGCGCCGGACATTATCTCGTTGCGCAACGCGATTTCGCGCCGCGACCGTGCACGCCCGCCTGGCTTCAGCCGCGTCGGGGAGCAAGTGACTTTAGTGAGCGATGGCAGTGTCGAAAGTGTTAACGAGGTCTGCAACAGAGTTTTTGGTCGGAATAGGTTGATTTCGGCAAGGATGGGTGTTAAGATTTGGTTACTCTGTCATCCTCCGAGACAGAATGTAGCAGGCCTAAAAGCCCCGCGCCTTCCCCGGTACGGGGCTTTTTTGTGGCACCGGGGCGCGTTTAGCCCAAGCCTTTGGGCAGCCCCGACTCGCTCTAGACCGCTCGGGATTCCTGGGATCGACTGAACTGCCACTGGTGCTACCCACCTTTGCGCCGCCTGATCTCCGCACGTGTCGCCAAGAGTTCGTGAATACTCTACTTATGTCGATTTTGAGCGGCCGCGGTGCTAAATCGCGGCGTTGCCACGCGTCCCTTTGAACAGAGAGCCTGTTAGGATGAATACGTTGATGGCCGCTCCGCCGGAATCCGCCCGCTTCTCGATAGACGAATTGGAACGAGTTTTCCGCGAGAGCCATGCCGCCGTATTTCGCGCGGCTTACCGCGTCACCGGCAACGCAAGCGATGCCGAAGACGCGCTGCAAACGGTGTTCTTGCGCTTGCTCAAACGCGATGCCGCCGCCGACGCGGTGGAGAACATGCCAAGTTTCCTGCGGCGCGCGGCGGTGAATGCGGCGCTGGACATCGTGCGATCGCGGCAGGGCATCCGCAATATTCCGTTGGATGAATTGGAGCCGGTTCTGGCGGAGTCTGCGCATCGCAGGCCGGACCGCCTGCAGGCCTCGGGCGAAATTCGCGATTGGCTGCGCGGCGCGCTGGCGCGGCTGAATCCGCGCATCGCGCAGATGTTTGCGTTACGGTTCTTCGAAGGAAAAGACAATCCCGAAATTGCGCGGTTGTTCAATACCACGCCGGGCAGCGTCGCGGTCACCATTTCCCGGACTCGCGACCGGCTGGAAAAGGAATTCCGCGTTTACCAGGGAGGCGAGGCATGACACCCGAAAACAGCTTCCAGGACCCGGCTCTGGAGCAGGCATTGTCGGAAATCCGCGACGAGGCGATCGATCCGGCGGTGGTCGAGGCTGCCGCAAACCGCGTGTGGGCGCGGCTGGCGGAGGCCGCCGGCCAATTGAGCGGCGAGCCCATCCGCGGCTGCGCCGGCTTCCAAGCGTTGCTTGCCGATTACCGCGCGGGGCGCCTCGCGCAAGGGCGCGCCATGCTGGTCGAGGATCACCTGCATGCGTGCGTCGCCTGCCGGCACGTCTACGAAGGAAAAGTGGTGACCATGCCGGCCGCGCGTCCGGCGGCGCGGCCCGCCAGGCGGAGCTCTTACACGGTTCTTTGGGTGGCTGCGGCGGTGGTGGTGATTGCGGCCGGAACGGGAGTCTGGACCGTGATCGAACGCTCGGGCGCGCCCGGCGGGCGGGCCAGAGTGGAAGCGGTCAGCGGCGCGCTGTATCAGGTGTTGGCCGATGGCACACTCCATCCGTTGGCGAAGGGACAGGATCTACCGGAGGGCGTCGAACTTCGCAGCGCCAAGGATTCCGATGCACTGTTGCGCCTCGCCGACGGATCGCAAGTGGAACTGCGCGAGCGGTCGAGTCTCTTCACTACCGCTTCCGCCAACGACCTGACCATTCGGCTGGGCCGCGGCAGCGTGATGGTGGAAGCCGCCAAGCGCCGCAAAGGCCACTTGTTTGTCGATACGGGCGATTGCCGCGTGGCGGTCACCGGCACCATCTTCGGCGTCAGCGCCGGCATGAAGGGCTCGCGCGTTTCCGTGGTCCAGGGCGAAGTGCACGTGGAGCAGGGGACTGGCGAAAAGGTGCTGCGCCGCGGCGATCAAACCGTCACCGGCGTGGGGATGGATCCCGAACCGGTGAAGGACGACATCGCCTGGAGCCGCAACCACGATCGTTATTACGCGTTGCTGGCCGACTTGCGTGCCAGCCTGGAGCGGATTCATCTGCCCGGCCTGCGCTACCAGAGCGATCTGTTGAGCCGATTGCCGGCGTCGACCGTGCTCTACGTCAGCTATCCCAATCTGGGCGAATACTTCAGCCAGGCGCAGGCGGTGCTCAACGGCAAGATCGCCGAGAGTCCCGAACTGGCCCCGTTCTGGAAAGAGCGCGGGGCGCAGGTGCAGCCGGTGATCGAGAACCTGCGCGCCGCCAGCAGCTACCTTGGCAGCGAGATCGACATGGTGGCTTTGGCCGCGGCGGACGGCAAGCCGCCGGCCCCCGTGTTTGTGTCGGAATTGAAGCGCGAAGGGTTCGCCGAGTTTGTGGCGCAGCGGGGGTTGCCTCTGACGGTGAAGGTGCGCAACGGGTTGGTTGTGTTCGGCCCCGATCGCGCGGCGGTGGAAAGCCTGGTCCCGGTCTTCGATTCTCCGGCAGGCGGATTCGAAGGCACGCCGTTCTATGCGCGCATCGCGCAGGTCTATCGCGAAGGCGCCGGATTGCTGATCTGCGTCGATCTCTCGCGCCTGGCACCGCGCGAAGATACGGCCGGCATGCGCTATTTCGTGGCCGAGGAAAGGGAAATCAGCCAGCAGATGGAAGCGCGCGCCACGCTGAGCTTCGATCCCGCTCACTCCCGCATCTCAGCCTGGCTGGCCGACCCGGCCCCGATGGGCTCGCTCGATTACGTTTCGCCGGAAGCCGGAACGGTGGCGGCGTTCGTGGTGCGCGACCCCGCCGTGATCGCCGATCTGCTCGCCGGCGTGGTGCGGACAACCGCCGCCGGATTGGGCGCGCAGGGCGACCTGCGCAACGACCTCGCGTACAGCCTGGGTGGCGAGTTCGCCGTCTCGCTCGACGGCCCGATCATGCCCGTGCCTTCCTGGAAGCTGGTGGTCGAGGTGTACGATCCGCCGCGATTGCAGTCGGTTTTCACGCGCCTAGTGGCCGAGGCCAATCGACGGGCCGCCAAATCCGGTGGCCACAGCATCCACATGGCGCAGGAGACCGTGGACGGCCGTACGTATTACACCATCGACTCACCCGCGCTGGGACCGTTGGCTGCGGCGCACTATACCTTCGCCGACGGTTACATGATCGCCGCGCCGAGCCGCGCGCTGGTCAAACGCGCTCTCGATCTGAAGGCGGCCGGGACCTCCATCACCCACGCCGAGAAATTCATGGCTTTGACGCCGCGCGATCACTACGCTAATTTTTCGGCCGTGCTGTATCAGAACCTGGGCACCTCGCTGGCGCCGCTCGCCGGGTTGTTGAGCGGCATGACCGGCGCGCACTTGCCGCCGGGGCAGCCCAATCCGATCGACCGTCTGGGCAACCTCAAGCCCACACTGATCGCCGCCTATGGCGCACCGGACCGCATCACGGTGGCCGGCGCGGGCGATCTGCTGGGAGCCCGCCTGGAGTCGCTTCTCACGGACCGGGGCGGCTGGGCGGCGGGCTCGTTGCCGCTCGGCCAACTCTTCGGAACAGGCGGGCGTAAGCCAGCGTATAAAGAGAAGTGATGGCTCAGGAGCTGGCTCCCGTCATCGAGCTCGACGGCCTCGAGGTGCGCTTCGGCGATCGCGTGATCCTGAAGGGGCTTGCGGCTTCGCTCACCGGCCGCTCGATCGGCTTGCTGGGGCCGAACGGCGCCGGCAAATCCACCCTGCTGAACACGCTGCTGGGCTTTCACCGGCCGTCGGCGGGGACCGCCCGCATTCTCGGACGCGACATCCGCCGCGAGCCGCGCGCGGTACGCAGCCTGATCGGCTACATGCCGGAAAACGATTCGTTCATCGCCGGCATGAGCGGCGTGCGCTTCGTGCGGCTGATGGCGGAACTGGCCGGCCTGCCCAAAGCCGAGGCGCTCGAGCGCGCGCACGAGGCCTTCTTCTACGTGGGCCTCGGTGAAGTCCGCTACCGCGCCCTGGGCACTTACTCGCTGGGCATGAAGCAGGCGGCCAAGCTGGCGCAGGCCATCGCCCACGGTCCCAAGCTGCTGTTCCTCGACGAACCGACGAACGGCCTGGATCCGCCCGCCCGCCTGCGCATGATTCAGTTGATCCGGGAGATTCGCGATCGCGGCGATCTGCACCTGATCGTCTCTTCCCACCTGCTGCGCGACGTCGAAGAATGCTGCGACGAGGTGCTGATTCTGAAGGATGGCGTCATCGCCGCTTTTTGCAACCTGGAAGAAGAGCGGCGCGCCAACAAGCGTTTTCTGGAGATGGAAACGCGCGGCGAATTGAACGGGAATTTCGTCGAAGCCATCCGCGGCCTCGGCTGCGAAACCGCTCCCGGCGTACAGGGGCGCCTCAAAGTAGTGCTGCCGGAGGGGCTGGAAGTGCGCCGCCTGTACGAAATCGCGGCCGCGCAGGACGTGCAGATCCGCCGTCTCAATCACCGGCGCGATTCGCTCGAAGACATTTTCCTGAAGGCCATGGAGGCCGCCGATGGCCGTCTATAAGAAGACATACCAGCCGTACGAGGGGGCGCTGACGGCTCGCTGGGCGCGCCTGCTGGTGATTCCGCGCTACGCCTTCGAAGATCTCCACCGGCGGCGGTTCCTTTCCATCTTCTTCGTCTGCAGTTTCATCTATCCGCTGATCTGCGCCGTCATCATCTGGGTCCAGCACAACGCGAGCGCGCTGAGCCTGATCAATGCGCAGGGCGCGGAGCACCTGATTTCCATCAACGTGGTCTTCTTCCTTTCGCTGCTCGGCTGGCAAAGCATGATGGGGCTGTTCCTGGCCGCGTTCGTGGGGCCGGGGCAGGTGTCTCCCGACCTGGCCAACAACGCGCTTTCGCTCTACCTGGCGCGGCCGTTCTCGCGCGCCGAATACGTGCTGAGCAAAATGTCGGTGCTGGTGATTCTGCTTTCGCTGATGACCTGGGTGCCGGGGTTGCTGCTGTTCGGCCTGGAAAGCTACCTGGAAGGCTGGAGCTGGGCGGTGGACCACGCGCGCATTGCGAGCGGCTTGTTCTTCGGCGCCTGGATTTGGATTCTGCTGCTGGCGCTGCTGGCGCTGGCGCTTTCCGCCTGGGTGAAGTGGAGGGCGGCTGCCGGCGCGCTCATGTTCGGCGTGTTCTTCGTGCTCTCCGCGTTCGGCGCGGTGATTAACGGCGTGGTGCGCACCAACTGGGGGCACCTGTTCAACGTCAGCTACCTGGTGGGCTCGGTGTGGGTGTGGATGTTCGAAGGCGGCCAGCCCACCACCAATGGCGCCGTCTTCTTCCGCGCCCCACGCGGCGAAACGCTGCCGCTGTGGACGAGTTGGGTGGGGCTGTCCGTGCTGGCTCTGATCTGCCTGTATATGCTGGCGCGGAAGATCCGCGGCGCGGAGGTGGTGCGGTGAGCGATTCCCATATCACCTTCGCCGGCGTTTCGCGCTTTTACGGCGAAGTGCTGGGCATCAACAACGTCAACCTGAACATCCCGCCGGGCATCACCAGCCTGGTAGGGCCGAACGGTTCCGGCAAAACCACGCTGATGAACCTGATGACCGGGCTGCTGCGCGCCACGCGGGGAGAGATACGCGTGCTCGGCATCGCGCCCGATCAGCCACAACAAATCGGCCGGCTGCTCGGTTACTGCACGCAGTTCGATGCATTTCCCAAGGGGCTGACCGGCTTCCAGTTCATTTACTCCTACCTGCTGCTGTATGGCATGAGCCCGGAGGAAGCGCGCGAGCGCGCTGTGTCGGCGTTGCAGAAGGTGAATATGATGGCCGCCGCCGGCCGCCCCGTGGCCGCTTACAGCAAAGGCATGCGGCAGCGCGTGAAGCTGGCTCAGGCCATCGCGCACGACCCGCACGTGCTGGTGCTCGATGAGCCGCTCAACGGGTTGGACCCGATGGCGCGGGCCGAAACCATCGCCCTGTTTCGCGAGTGGGGCGCCGACGGGCGTCACGTCATCGTCTCCAGCCACATCCTGCACGAAGTGGATTCCATTTCCGACCAGGTGATTCTGTTGAGCCACGGCTACGTGTGGCCGAAGGGCAGATTCAGGGCGTGCGCAGCGAGGTCCGCGAGCAGCCGATGCAGATCCTGGTGCGCTGCGACCGGCCGGCCGAGCTGGCCTCCCGCCTGTTCCAGCAGAACCACGTGGTGGAGGCGAAGATCCAGGCCGATGGCCGCAACCTGCTGCTGCGCACCAAGGACGCCGACGCTTTTTACCTGCTACTGAACCGCGTGATTCTGGACACCGGCCTGGAAGTGGAATCCGTGGCGCCGGCCGATGACGATGTCAATTCGGTCTACCAATACCTCATCGGCGAGGGAGGCGCGGTATGAACGCCCTGTGGGCGCGGCAACTCGGCGCTGTCTTGCGGTTGGAATGGCGCAAGACGTTTTTCTCCAAGCGCGGCTGGTGGATCTATCTGCTCGCGCTGGGGCCGGTGGCGATCACGGCGCTGCACTGGCTGTTTGAAATCAACCGCCCCTCGTCCGGCCACAGCCTGGGCGACGACAGTGTCATCTACGCCGGCATGTTTCAGTTCTTCTATTTGCGCGGCGCTATTTTCTTCGGCTGCGTCGGAATCTTTTCGAGCCTCTTCCGCGCGGAGATGCTCGAGAAAACCCTGCACTATTACTACCTCACGCCGCTGCGGCGCGAGATGCTGGTGGCAGGAAAGTATCTCGCCGGCCTAGCCATGGCCGTGGTGCTGTTCGCCGGCAGCGCGGCAGCCTCGTTCCTCATCATCGGCCGCCATTTCGGCGCCGCTTACTCGAACTTCATCTGGCACGGTCCGGGCCTCAGCCAGCTCGGCTGGTACACGCTCACCGCCGCGCTGGCCTCGGTGGGCTACGGCGCCGTCTTCCTGATGTGCGGCCTGCTCTTTCGCAATCCCATGATTCCGGCCGCGATCGTGTACGTGTGGGAGAACCTCAACCCGTTTCTACCATCCCTGCTCAAGAAGATCAGCGTGATCTTCTATCTGCAAAACCTGTGCCCGGTGGAAGTCCCCTTGCCGCCCCCGCTCAACCTGCTAGTGGTGGAAACCGACCCCACCCCCGTCTGGCTAGCCGTCCCCGGCCTGCTCGCCGTGTCGCTGCTGCTGCTGCTGTACACCGCATACTCAGCGAGGCAGGGGGAGATCAGCTACGGGGAGTGAGGGGAAGGCGCTCGATTCGAGTTTGGGCGTCTCGGCGGCATCATCCAGGTCTTCTTTTGGGGCGTGCACCGGTCGGCTCGGTAATCGCTTGTTGGACATTACGCGCCGCGGCAGCCGGGCGCAACCTTCGCATGTAGGGTTTTAGCGCATTAGCGAAGGACTGCTGCTCTAGTTCCCCTGCCAAGCCGATGCCGTATAGGCTGATCACCATGCAGACCAAGAGAGTGACGGGATCGTCCGCCTTGAGTTGAAACGCCGGCTGGGAGGTGGGTAACCATGTCGGACACTCGGGAAGGGCACCGCCTCCTCTTCCGCGAAACTCCCGAAACATCTGGGCGTGAAAGTAGTCGTGAGTTCCCGGGCCTTCTGATGGCTCGAACCGGAAACCGATTGCCGCAAGACTGTTGTTGTGAGGCACGAAAAGAGCAAGCCGAAGCCGAAGCTCAGCGTTTTTCCCTTGAAAGTCGTAACTAAACGACAACACCGGAACGATGCCTTTGCCTTCGTTGAGCGGTTCAAGGAACAGGTAGCGGTTCTCACCTGATGAGTTGAATTCGATTCTCTTCGACAGCAAAGCCTCCAGTTCAGTTTGGCCAAATTCAGGGCAGGTCACGCTGACCAGTTCGCGGAACTTTGAAGCAGGTCCGCGCGGATCCCGCTTCCAAGCCTCATAACGGCCCTGCAGCCACAGAAGGATCTCGCGTACCAGCGTGCGCTGCAAGCTCATAGTGCCACGCACTCCCTCATATCGAAAAACGCACTTTCGGCCTGTAGTTCACTCTGCGGAGTTCCGCGGCGAGTTTGCGGTCGGAGCACGTGTCAGGGTCCACCACAAAACGGCGAACGAAGGACGACGCTAGGTCGGCAACGAATTCTCGCGCCTCCTGCCGCGGGAGAAACCGGGAGACATCCTCACAGAACACGAAGTCGGGCCGCTCCGCCGACCAGGGGTTACGGACCTCTTCTATCGCCTCAAGCTTGCTTAGTTCATGCCAAAACCAGGTTGGCCGCGACAGCCAGTTTTTTTCGCAGAAGCGGTGGCAGTCGATCTTCTCCCGCAGTTGCCCCTTATCGGACCATAGCGATGCGGACGGTTGCAATGTCGCACTCGCGTCCCACGTGCGGGGAGACCTAATATCGCCTCTCAGAAGACTGGGAAACCTCAGTGCCAAGTGAGGGGCGTCCACCAGGATATCTTGCCCTGGCAGTACTAGTCGTTCAAGCCACTTTCCCACGCGGGCGGCGGCCACGCGGGCCATTTGTCTCTCGCCAGTTTTGTCCTTTAGGCCCAGGCCCATAACGGACCCCTCGACGAAGTTCCTAAAGGTTGCACCGTCCGGCGATTCACCGCTGCCCAGGTACTCTATCGTCGAACGGGGCAGGATGCTGATGGTTTCCGCCTTGAGTCCCAGAGAGGTCAGGATACTATCATCGAGGTGGCGTGCCAGCCGGGTGACCCGCTGTTCGAGCGCGCTCGCAGCCGCGGGAAGCAGGGGCCAGTACCAGGGGCGGAATCCAGCCCACTGGTGCCTCCAAAGTCCTGGGTTGGCCAGTTGATCAGCGCTGAGGTTTAAGTCCGCATATGACTCAGGGTGACCCTTGAGGCTGAGGTCGAATGCGTTTGCCCGGTCGTACTGGTTTAGGCCTACGATCAGGCCGCAGCGCGAGTAACAACGGGCCAGATAGGCAAGATTCTCACCATTCATGCCGGACGTCGGGTCCACGCTCAGCAGATCGTAGTCGATGATCAGTATGGCAGCCGTATCGATCAGGTGCTCTTCCGAACGAGCCGCCCGCTTACGCCGACTCCTCGACATCTCACGCCGCTTCCCGAGGATCTGGATCGCTTCTCCGAGACCCTTACCCGCCAAACCCTCGACACCAAAAGGGATGTTAAGACGCTCTAGGCGTCTTTTCCAGTCGTCAACGTGGATCTGATCATCGTCGCAGACGAGAACTATTTGCTTCTTCATTCCTATTCACTCCAGGAGAGTTGAAAGGCCGCCTTGAATCCGGGTTCGGGTTGGACGAACGCCGCCCGACAGTTGAGGCTCGTGGCAACCATGCGGACGATGGTCAACCCGAGGCCTGTCCCCCCGAGGCCAAGGGCTCGACGCTCCGGGGAAATGCTCAACTTTCGCACGAAGGGATCGAACAGTTCCTCGGCGGATGAGAGATCCACGCCCGAGCCAGTGTCTTGAACCAGGACGGCCCTGTTCCTGCCGCGAACGACCGAACTCACGGCTACAATCTTTGCGGAGGAATCAAGCGTTGCATTAATCGAATTGATGAATACATTCTGAAAGACGGCGCTCCACTCGGCGAATGTGGCCTGAGGTAACGTGAGTTCGGAATCCACCTCGTCGGTTCGGATGTCAATTCCCCGGGTCAAAACAGCCATCTGCTGCTTGATTTGGTCAACCACCGCTCTCGCTTTGTATCGTGCCCTGCGCTGCCGGTCCTCCTCGTCCATCACGTGGGAAAAAAGCGCACGTAGTGAGCGGGCGCGTTGTACCCAACCGACTAGTCTCTGCGCAAGTTCGCCAACTCGTGCTGCGGCGCCGCCTGGTAGCCGCAGGTCTTTCAATTGTGCGGCGATGTCCTCAAGCGTCAGCAACTGCTTGCTCGACTCGTGTTCGTACGCCACCGCAGAGATGCCGGCGGTAGCGAGGGCACCAAGGAGGCCCATGTTCCGGTGCGAGGCTTCTTCCTCGGCTTCGGTCGCGCTAATCGCTTCGCTCACCTGTTTCCGAAGTGCCGCATAGACTGGTGGAGCGATCTCTGAGCGGTGTGCGGCTAAGACCTCTTCAACCCGATTGAACGTCTCCTTAGCGGCTCCCCTCTCGGCTTCAGCCCTCTTTAGGCCGCGCTTGAACTCCTCCATGGCATAGAGATCCAGCGCGTACCGCACCAGTCTCCGCAGGTCTTGAAAAGACTCGCTGTCAACCAGGCGGTCGCGGGTAACCTGGATGCTCAGATGCTCGTGGTCCCGCTTGCTTAGCTGACGCTCGCGGGACGTGTCGACGTGTACAACACCATAGAGCCTGGAGTTCGTGGGCAGCGAACTCATGCCACCGGGCACCTGAAGATGTTCTGGCAAAAGTTGGGATCTAGATAGACGATGTGAATGGTCCATTTCGATCCCAAGCCAGTCCGTGTCAGCGCCGTAGTAGGGCAGGTGAAAGCCGGCGTCGTAGACGTGTACACCGCCGAAGGTCTTCAGGTATTGTCTCGCGTCTTCGACCTTGATGCCGTGAGGCTGCCGGTGTTGTAGAAGGAAAACCCGGACCTCAAACTCCGCGGAGTGCACCTTGCAGCCAGGGACGGGATACTCGTAGGCTAGGCGTGTCTGATCGGAGAACTCCAGCGACAACCGGACCTTCTTAGTCTCCCCCCGGCCGCCGCCCGAAACGAGCTTTCCGGCGAGCCGTGCCTCCCACAAGTCCAGGATCGCGTCCATCTGCGCTTTGAATCTTCGAACCTCCACCTCGTGGCTGCTTTGAAGCTCCACTTCGAAGGCCTTCTGTCTGTCACTTGTCAGCTCCGGGTTGCTACGAAATGGCGGCTGAAGGGGCCAGATCTCCTTCGCAAGGTCCTCAACAGCATCCGCGTCCCACTCCTGATTCAAGCAAGTTAGGACGATCTGCGTGCCGTGCTTCGCCCCACCGGGGTAGACGGTGGTCGCCGTGGTTTCGGCGTAATCGGCTGTTGCCTTGGTCAGCTCACCGGCTCTTACGGCTTTCGCCCAGTCGACTGTCGCAGCAAGCTCGTGGCTGGGATGCCCTTCCGAGACCGTATGCAACTCAAGCCTTCCAGCGAGGAATTGGACGGCAAGTCGGCCCACACCCTTCGAGCCAGTCAGCGGACGTTTCAGCTTCGAGGAGACGCGGTCTTTCTGCTTGTGCGTCGTCCCGATTCGCATCCAGAAGTCCCTGAAGCTATCAAAGTCCATGCCGTGGCCGTTATCGGTGATCTCAATTCGATCATCACGAAAGCCTATCACCACCTGCGTGGCGTCGGCGTCGTAGCTGTTCTTGACTAGCTCCGCCAACGCGATGTGGGGCTTGCCTACCAGGCGCTCGCCGAGCTCCGCGAGCAGTCTAGAATCGACCGTGAAGTTTATGGCCTGCATACCGTTCGACGGCCGCCGACCAGCATGCGGCAGAGGAGAATATCATGATAAACTGTGGCGGGTGTCGCGTGTGCGCCCCCGCGTTGGCGCCGATGAAAAGGTTGAGAACAACTCCAGAGCGGGCTCTGCTGATGTCGAGGGTAAGGCAGCGTGGCACCGCACCAGAGTTGGCCGTTCGCGCAATCTTGCGTAACTTGGGCCACCGGTTCAGGACGAACGGGGAGGGACTTCCAGGGTCCCCCGACATTTACAGCGCAAGTGGGAAGCGTGCTCTCTTCGTTCACGGTTGCTTCTGGCACCGACACCCTGGGTGTCGGGCCACGACCACGCCAGCGCGTAACCGAAGATTCTGGCTGACGAAGTTCCTGGCCAACGTGACCAGAGACAATCGCAATGTACGTCGGCTCCGCCGCATGGGCTATAGGGTGATGATGGTTTGGGAGTGCCAGCTGAAATCGCCGCCGAAGCTCACGCGATTGAAGAGGCGGCTTGATCGGTTCTTCGGAGTCGGGACTTGATGATCGCGGCGGTTCCTAGACCTCAGGCTGCGCGCATGCATAGTTTGAGTGCGACCGATAGAAGCCCCGCACGTCGGGAGGTCGGGGCGGAAGCAGACTGTCCAGAAATATTCCACTTGAACCCGGACCGGACCTGTGTAGTGCGGGTGGTGACACTGCGAAGCGGTTCGAGCCACTCAAGTACTCTTCCGCTGGTCCAAGCGCCCCGGCAAAGGACCCTGAGTACTGTTCATCTCGCGGCACTGACTGACGTTGCCTTCCTGCGATCGAAGGACTGGCCCGATTCTGATGCCTCGGGCGACCCAGTGCGAATTGCCGACCTGTTCAGTGGGTGTGGCGCGATGTCGCTGGGCGTCTGGGAAGCCTGCCGGGCGATTGGGCGTCGATTTGAAGTGGCGCTCGCCGTGGACAACAATGAGTTTGCCTTGCATACATATGCGCGGAATTTTCCCGGCGCGAAGACAAGGCGAACGGACGTTGCGGTGTTACTGGATGCCCCGCTAGGGGCAAAACCCTCGTCAAGAGAGAAGGCACTGATTCATGAGATTGGCCTCGTGGATTTGGCCGTTGCAGGGCCGCCGTGCCAGGGCCACAGCGATTTAAACAATCACAGTCGCCGGGACGACCCGAAGAATGGCCTCTACGTCAGGGTTGCCCGTTTCGCCGAACTCGTCATGCCGACGCATGTGGTCGTTGAGAACGTGCCCACCGTGCTCCATGACCATGGAAGGGTGGTCGAGAAGACCGTGCGGCACCTGAGCCTTTGCGGTTACCACCTCGATCATGCCGTCGTGGAGGTCTCAAGGCTCGGAGTGGCTCAGAGGCGGCGACGCCACATTTTGGTTGCGTCACTGGAGCGGAACCTTGATGTATCGAACTGCCTTGCGAGGTACGTCAGGCGGGCGCCGCCGGTCAGCTCCGCGATTCAGGATCTGCTGGATATTGAACCGATTCGGGCCTTCGACAAGCCCGCTTCGATGAGTACCGAAACCCTCAAACGCATCGAGCACCTCTTCAGGTTCAACCTCTACGACTTGCCCGATAGCCTTCGGCCAGGCTGCCATCGGCTCAAGGAGCACACATACAGATCGGTATACGGTCGGGTTTTCTGGGATCGACCAGCCCAGACGGTAACGAGTGGCTTCACGTGCATGGGCCAGGGGCGCTTTGTGCACCCAAAGCTTAGGCGCACGTTGACACCCCATGATGCAGCACGTCTACAGTTCCTGCCGGACTTCTTCCGCTTCGACGACGATCTACCGCGGACTGCGCTGTGTGAAATGATCGCAAATGCTGTCCCTCCGAAGCTGACGTACTTGCTGGCTCTGGAACTGCTCAGGTAGATACTGCTGCCGAATAGCTCCTTGGACCAACGTCACCTCTTGACATCCTCCGCACTTCCCCTACCCTGATAAGATGCCTGCGCCTCCTGCGCCATCGTCTGCCGGCAAGCTCACGCTGCTGCCGCTGATCGCGGCGACTTATTTCATCGTTTCCGGCGGACCGTTTGGATTGGAGGACACCGTTGCCATGGCCGGCTACGGCGGTGCGATTCTCATCCTGCTGATCACCCCCGCGCTGTGGAGCTTTCCCACCGCGCTGATGGTGAGCGAGCTCGCGAGCGCACTGCCCGAAGACGGCGGCTATTACGTCTGGGTCAAACGCGCCATGGGCCGCTTCTGGGGATTTCAGGAAGCCTGGCTGTCGCTGGTGGGCAGCGTCTTCGACATGGCGCTCTATCCGACGCTGTTCGTCAGCTACCTGGGTCACTTCCTCCCCGCCATGACTTCGGGCCAGCGCGCCACCTGGATCGGGGCCGGCTTGATCGCGGCGGCGGCGGCATGGAATATGCTGGGCGCCAAGACAGTGGGCGGCAGCTCGGTCGTCATGGGTGTTCTGCTGCTGAGTCCGTTCGCGGTGCTGGCCGCGGCGTCGGTGGTTCATAGCGGCATGTTCGCGCGGCTTGCTACTTCGCCGGCGGCTCCGCGCCACGCCGACATCCTGGGTGGCGTGCTGGTGGCGATGTGGAATTACATGGGCTGGGACAACACGTCCACCGTGGCGGGCGAGGTTGAGAATCCGCAGCGCAACTATCCGCGAGCGATGGCCGGCGCGGTGGCGCTGGTGGCGATCGGCTACGTGCTGCCCATCGGCGCCGTGGCGCTGACCGGCCTGGATGCCAGCCGTTGGGAGACCGGCGGCTGGGCAAACGTAGCGCGCGCCGTGCTCGGCGCCGGCGCCATCGGCGTAATCGTGGCGCTGGGGATCACGGTGGGCGGCATGCTGGGCGCGGCGGGCTCCCTCAACGCGCTCACCATGACGCTGTCGCGCGTGCCGGCGGCGCTGGCCGAGGACGGCTTTCTGCCCAGGATTTTCGCCCGCCGCGACCTCAAGACCGGCGCGCCGCGCTGGGCCATCATCGGCTGCGCCGCGGTCTGGGCGCTTGGCCTGGCGCTACCGTTCAGCAAACTTCTCATGCTCGACATGCTGCTCACCGGTTCCAGCATTCTGCTCGAATTCGCCGCCCTGGTGGCGCTGCGCATTCGCGAACCTCAGCTCGCGCGGCCTTACCGTGTGCCCGGCGGCACGGCCGGCACCATTGCCGTGTCGATTCCGCCGGCCGCCCTGATGCTGCTCACGGCGGTGCGCAATCACGCCGAGCCGGTGGGTCCGATCAATGCGCTTCAGCTCGGCGGCATCCTAATGGCGCTGGGCGTTGTAGCCTATTTCGTGGGAGAGCTTTTCCGAAAGCCATGATCATCGTGTTTCATCAGCTCACCAATACCGGCAGCTTGTCCGCGCGCGTGATCTATTGCTACAGGCCGGCCGGCGCGTGGCTCCAAACTACGCCCAAGGGGCCAACCGTATGAGCAACCGCACGCAGCACACGGTCGGCATCATCATGAACGGCGTCACCGGCCGCATGGGGTTAAACCAGCACCTGCGCCGCTCCATCTACGCCATCATGCAGCAAGGCGGGGTGATCCTCAACGATCGCGAGAGCATCATGCCGCGCCCGCTGCTGGTGGGCCGCAATCCAGCCAAGCTGGAAGCCATTTCCGCGGAGTGCGGCGGCGTGCCGTGGTCGACGAACCTCGCTACTGCGCTGGCCGATCCCGCGAATGCGATTTACTTCGACGCGCAAACCACCGGCCGGCGGGCAGCCGCAGTACGCCAGGCGATTGCCGCGGGCAAGCACGTCTACTGCGAGAAACCGGTGGCAGAGTCGCTCGGTGCGGCGCTCGACCTTTACCGGTTGGCCGAACGCGCACAGATCAAACACGGGGTGGTGCAGGACAAGCTGTGGTTACCCGGCCTGCTGAAGCTCGCGAGTCTTCAGCGGCAAGGCTTCTTCGGCCGCATCCTTTCCGTGCGCGGCGAATTCGGTTATTGGGTGTTCGAAGGCGACAAAGTCCCGGCGCAGCGTCCTTCCTGGAACTACCGCAAGGAAGAGGGCGGCGGCATCATCGGGGATATGCTGTGCCATTGGCGCTATGTGCTCGACAGTCTTTTCGGCGCGGTCGAGGCGGTTTCGTGCCTGGGCGCAACGCACATCCCGCGCCGCTGGAACGAAGCCGGCAAGCCGTATGCTGCAACCGCCGACGATGCCGCGTATGCGACGTTCGAACTGGCCGGCGGCATCATCGCCCATTTCAATTCCTCATGGTGCGTGCGGGTGCGGCGCGACGACCTGCTGACGCTGCAAGTGGATGGCACGCTTGGCAGCGCGGTCGCCGGCTTGCGCCACTGCTGGATGCAACCTTACGGAGCCACGCCGCGGCCGGTCTGGAACCCCGACATCGAAAGCCCTCTCGATTATTTCGAAGGCTGGCAGAAAGTGCCGGAGCAGGAAACTTTCGACAACGCCTTCAAACGCCAATGGGAACTGTTCCTGCGCCACGTGGTGAAGGGCGAGCCGTTCCGCTGGGGACTGCTCGAAGGCGCCAAGGGTGTCCAGTTAGCCGAACTTGGCCTGGAGTCCTGGCGCAAGCGGGCGTGGGTGAAAGTGCCGAAGCTCGCCAGCTAGCTACTTTCCGGCGCAGAGATGGCGGACTGGTTCGGATTAACGATCGTGGCGGGTCTGCCTTTCCTGGTGCGAAGGGAACGCGCGTGATGCCGAAATCGTGGACTACCACTGGGAGAGAGAATCGCGGAACGAACTGGCACAAGCCCTCCGCAGGCCAGGAGACATTCGCGGATCGAGCGGGACCTCCCGCCACGAAACGCCGCGTGAACCGGCAACGGAAAGGCGCTGGCCGGCGCGGCTCAGCCCCGGCAGGCACCGAGCGCGTCATCGTGCTATAGTCTGGCCATGATACCGGATCATTCCGTTTCCCGCCGTACTTTTCTCGCCGCTACGGGCGGCGCCGGCCTGGCCTTAGGCGCGCCGGCTTCCGCCATCCCGGTCGGCCTGGAGCTCTATTCGGTTCGCGACGAACTGGCCAAGAATCAGACGATGACCTTGCGCGAAGTGGCGCGCGACGGGTACCAGGTCGTCGAGTTCTACGCACCTTACTACAGTTGGACCACCGACGAGGCCAAGCAGGTGCGCAAGCTGATGGACTCGCTCGGCATCCGCTGCAACTCCACTCACAATGGCGGCGATTCGCTCGCTCCCGAAGGCATCGGCAAAGCGATCGAGCTCAACCAGATTCTGGGCGCCAAGTATATCGTCTGGGCCAGCGCCGGCCGGCCCGCCGGGCTCGATGGCTGGAAAGCGGTGGCCGAGAAGCTGAGCGCGGCCGCCGCCAAGTTGAAGCCGCTCGGCATGGGCACCGGCTACCACAACCATCAATTGGAATTCACCCCCATCGAGGGCAAACGCCCCATCGAGGTCATCGCCGCCAATACGCCCGCCGAGGTGATGTTGCAGCTCGACGTCGGCACGTGCGTCGAAGCCGGCTCCGACCCGGTGGCCTGGATTCAGGCCAACCCCGGCCGCATCCGCTCGATCCACTGCAAGGATTGGGCGCCCGGCGAAGGCAAAGGCTACAGGGTACTGTTCGGCGAGGGCGTGGCGCCGTGGCCTGCGATCTTCCAGGCGGCCGAAAACGGCGGCGGCGTCGAATACTATCTCATCGAGCAGGAAGGCAGCCGCTTCCCGGAGCTCGAAGGCGTCGAACGCTGCCTGGCTAATTGGAAGCATATCAAAGCCTGACGCGCGCCAGTAGTGGTCAGTTTCCGACTCGGCGACTTCTGGCTCCTGTGGATTGCCTCCGGATCGCCGGCCACATGCCCGGAACCCGGCACGTGGTGTTATTCTTCCGGTGAAATGCCGACACCCACAGAACCGCGAAAGCGCCGAGAATGCGTTCTACACTAAATGATTCCCTTCAATCCCGCCGCTCGATACGTCCTCCCATCGACTGTTCTTTTCATACTCGGCCTGGTTGATCTATTGCGAGGTGTCCTTCACACATTTTTTGTAAACTGGGCCGCAAAAACCTTCGCCAAATTAGACTTGTCCGTAGCCCGTCAGGATCAGCTCACGCTGCTGGGCGCTTTCGGTATTTCGAATCTGCTGACCGGAGTGATCTTCATCCTGATCAGTATCGAGGCCGCGCCGCTCTCAGACTATGTTCTGCTGACGATTCCCTGCGCTTACGCGGTTGGGGCTATTGGCATGAGAACTTCTGGGGTGAAGGCGCAGTCCGCATTTTACGGCAGGTATTTCATGATGGGCTACCTTGGCGTGTGCTTGGTGACTTTTGTGTTGTCGCGACTTCGTCCATAGCACTCCACAAAATGCAGTCCACCGGCTCCCCTGAACGTGGTCCGCGAAGGCCCTCAGTGCGGTGTGTCCGCGCTCATTCGTAGCGGTACAGCGTGACGCGCTGGATACCCAAGCTCCGCAAGGACAAATGGTTCCCCTGCTCGGTCTCGTCGCCGGCGAGCTGGCGGCCGGGTACCCAGCGTCCGTTCACGAAACTGCCTTCTTCCACGGTGCCGAGCCCGGCCAGCGCAGGCCCTGGTGTGTCGGGCGAAAAGCTGACCGTGATACCGCTGCCGGCCACAAAATACTCGTCAGGTCCTACCGCGATGAAAATTGCTGCCGCGGAGGGCACGGCCGCCTGCGGTGCTGGCGCCCCAGGCATAGCTCGGGGCCTCAGGGCCGCGGCCGCCAGCGTATAATTCCCCACCTGGATCTTCTGAGACGGGTTATTCTGGTTGAGTAGGACGGCGGACATCGTGCCTTTGCCCTGGTGCGCCAGAATCAGAGGCGCCAATTGGTTAAGGAGGTCGTAGCCACTGATCAGGTCGCTGTCAGGTGCCCTGGACCCGTCGATGCCGAAAGGCGAGAAGCCCATGGCGTTGTGGCGTCCGAAGGCGTAGAGCGCCCTCAGGGCGCCTTCCCGCCCGCCCCCCGTTTCGGGGATGAACAGCGGATTCCCGGATCGGGCGTACGATGCCGTGGTCAACACAAAAAAGTCGTCGTTGCCGTAAATGTCGGGCGAGAGTATGTCGATTTGCGGCCCCCCGGCTCTCCAGACGTCCATCAACTGAGACAATGGGCCGCCGCTATGTGCCCTTTCGGGCGGCCCTACTCTCGCAAATCCCATGACCGCCGCGTTCACGTACATCGGCAGTGGGTATTCGGCCTTGCCCGCCTCGGCCACCCGGCCGATGTAGCGCGAGTAGTTCCAGGCCATGAAGATCTCATCCGCCGCAACGCCCTTCCCGAACACCTCTTCCCAGGTCCCGGATGTCTTGAAGCCGGCCGTCTCCCACACCTGGCGAAACTCAGCTATCAGCGCGTCCTGGTGCTGCTGAAGGTAGTCCATCAGCTCCTTCGGCACCGGTCCCGCGAATGCTTTGTTGGCCACGGGTGAGCGGTCGCGGGAGTCCGCTTCCACATTCACTTCGTTCTCCACCTGGATCATGAGAACCGTGTGCTGCTGGCCATCCACTTCCTTGATGTGCCGCATCAACGCGGCAAAGGCGCGCGCATCGGCGTCCCGGTTCGCCGCGCTGAGCGTGGAAAGGAGTTCGATGGTCTTACCACCCTGTATCTGGATGCGCGGAAAACGCTTGAAGTCCTTCTTGACCCAGTCGGGCGCGTAGCTGGACAGAGCGTTCTTCCAGCTTCCGAACCATAGAAGCACGAGACGCAGGTTCTGACTCCGTGCATCCCGGATGTCGCCATCCAGCACGGTGAAGTCGAACTTCCCTTCCTGCGGTTCGATCTGATTCCAGGAAACTCCAGCCAAGACGGTGTTGAGCTTGGCCTCGGCGAGCTTGGGCCAAACCGGCTTCATGTATTCGAGACTGGTGGCGCTGCTGTTGTGTAGTTCCCCTGCCAGCGCCAGAAAGGGCCTGCCGTCCACGATCAGTTGGGTGGCCGTCCCCTGCTTCTGCAAGTGAGGGATGTCCGAAGCGAGGGCAAGAGAGCAGACGAGAGTACAGCAAGACAGAATTCGAAGTTTCAAGACGATCTCCTATGTCAACGGTAGCGATAGAGGGTCACTCGCTGGATCCCTTTGTCCCAGAGCGACACGGTCTGCCCCTGGATGGTTTCGTCGCCGGCCAGGCGGCGCCCAGGCACCCAGCGGCCATTCACAAAAGCGCCTTCCTCCACTGTGCCGAGCCCGTCGATCTCGGGCCCCGGCGTGTTAGGAGCGAAGGTCAGGCTCACGCCTTTGCCGGCCACGTAATACTCGTCAGGCCCTGTCGCAATGAAGATGGCCGCCGCGGGCGGCAACGGCTGCCGCGTCGTCGGCGCTCCAGGGTAGGGCCCAAACTGGAACGTGGCCTCGATGGTGTGATTTCCCAGGCGGACTTTCTGCGGCGGGTCGTTCTGGTTGAGGAGGACCGCGGACATCGTGCCTTTGCCCTGGTGTTCCACAATAAGCGGCGCCAGTTGCGAAATGAGGTCATAGCTGCCGCTGAGATTGTCGTCGGGCGGCCTGCGCCCGTCGATGCCGAAAGGCGAGAAGCCGATGGCATCGTGGCGCCCGAAAGCGTACAAAACCTTGGCCGCGCCTTCCGCGCCCGCCTCGGTTTCGGGGATGAACAAGGGGTTGCCACTCCGGTTGAAACGGGCGCAAACCTCGGCGAAGTACTCGAGGTAGAGATCCGGCGCCAGGATATCGATGGACGGTGCGCCCGCCCGCCAGACGTCATGGACTTGGGGCTCCGGCCCTCCACTCGGGTACACCCCCGGCCAGGGGAAGTTCGGCTGCTGCAGCCAGGCGTTCACGTACATCGGGATGTTGTATTCCCTCTTGCCGGCCTCGGCCACTGCATTTACGTAACGGGCATAGTGCCACGCCATGAAGATCTCGTCGGCGGGCCAACGGAGCTGCCGCCAACTGTCCAGGTCCGCTTGCTTGTAGGGCGGGCTTTCCACCCGGACCGGGATTTCGAAATTCTCGGGTCTTCCCTTCCCGAAAACCTGCTCCCACGTGCCGGAGGTTTTGAACCCGGCGTCCTTCCAAACATCACGGAACTCCGGTAGCAGCGTGTCCTTGTGCGTCTGAAGGTAGTCCATCAGCTCCTTCGGCACCGGCCCGGCGAATGCCTTGTTGGCGGGGGCCGACCGGTCCCGCGAGTCGAGCAAAACCCCGACCTCGTTCTCCACCTGGATCATGATGACCGTGTGCTCGCGGCCATCCATTTCCTTGATGTGCCGCATCAGCGCGGCAAAAGCGCGCGCATCGGCGTCCCGGTTCGCCTCGCTGAGCGTGGAAAGGAGTTCGATGGTCTTCCCGCCCTGTATCTGGATGCGCGGGAATCGCTGAAAGTCCTTCTTCACCCATTCGGGCGGGTAGCTGGACAGACCGTTCTTCCAGCTCGCGAACCAGATAAGAATGAGGCGCAGGTTGTGGCCCCGAGCATCCCGGATGACGCCGTCCAGCACGCTGAAGTCGAACTTGCCTTCCTGCGGCTCGATCTGCGCCCAGGAAACACCCGCGATGACAGTGTTTAGTTTTGCCGCCGCGAGCTTCGGCCAGATCGGCTTCATATACTCGACGCTCGAGGCGCTGCTGTTGAGCAACTCCCCCGCCAGCGCCAGGAACGGCTTGCCATCGACGATCAGTTGGGTGGCTGTACCCTGCTTCCGGAGGTGAGGGGGTTCCGAAACCGGTTTACTCGCGCAGCGAGCCGAAACCAGGGCCAGACCACAAACCAGGGTGCAACCAAACAGACCCGAAACTCTCATGACACCTCCTGTTAGCCAGCATTCAATTTTGGACTTCTTGGCCGGTATCGATTATACATCCAGCCTCCGCCGCTTTTCGCAGCGGGGCAGACCCTCCGCTTGCAGTTGGCACAGCGTAAGGCCGTGGTGCAGCAACTTGGCTCGGCGAAGCGAACCCTTGACGGCCATCCAACCCGGCAAAGCGTAATTGAGACATGTGCGACCAGCTCTTTTTCGCATGGCAGCGCAACCCGCGCCACTGCGATTCGGTAGTTGGTCGCTCCATTTTGACTAGTCGCTCGGTGAGCGATTCACGCGACGGTCTTCTTGGTCTCGTGGATCTCTTGCAGGCTCCAGACGCGGATGGGGTCCCGCAGACGGGCGGCCACGGCGTCGGCGGCGGCGCGGGCGCCGCTCATGGTGGTGATGCACGGGACGCGCGACATCACGGCGTTGCGCCGGATGGCCTTCTCGTCGAAAAACGCGGGCGCGCCGGTGGTCGTGTAGATAGCCAGTTGCACGCCGCCGCCTTTCAGCAGGTCGACCGCGTTCGGCCGTCCTTCGTTCACCTTGAAAATGGTCTTGCAGGTGAGCCCGGCCGAGCGCAGCGCAGCCGCCGTGCCGCGCGTGGCCACCAGTTGAAATCCCTGCCCGGCGAACCGGCGCGCCACTTCCACGGCGTCCGCTTTGTGATGGTCGTTGATGCTGATAAAGACCGTGCCTTTTTCCGGCAGCGGGCTGCCGGCGCTGATCTGCGCCTTCAGGAAGGCCTCGCCGAAACTAACGCCCACGCCCATCACCTCGCCGGTGGATCGCATTTCCGGACCGAGCGCCGGGTCCACGCCCGGAAACTTGTTGAACGGGAACACCGGCGATTTGACGAATACCTGCGGCACCGTCAACGTACCCGACGTCAATCCGCCCGTGAGGTGCGCGTAATCCGCCAGCTTGCGGCCCCACATCACCCCGACGGCGATCTTGGCCAGCGGCACGCCGGTAGCCTTGCTGACGTAGGGCACCGTGCGCGACGCGCGCGGATTGACCTCCAGCACGTATACCGTGCCGTTTTGAATCGCATACTGCACGTTCATCAGGCCGATCACATTCAGCGCCTTGGCCAGCCGCACGGTGTAGTCTTGGATGGTACGGACGTTCTGCTCCGGCAGCGATTGCGGCGGCAGCACGCACGAGCTGTCGCCGGAATGGACGCCAGCCTCCTCGATGTGCTCCATGATGCCCGCGATCAGAACGCCGCCGCTCGAATCGGCGAGTGCATCCACGTCCACCTCGGTGGCGTCTTCGAGGAAGCGGTCGATCAGCACCGGGCGGTCCTGCGAAAACGTCACGGCCTCGCGCATGTACTGCCGCACCATCTCTTCGTCGTAGGCGATCACCATGGCGCGGCCGCCCAGCACGTAGCTGGGCCGCACCAGCACCGGATAGCCGAGACGCCGCGCCACCGCGCAGGCTTCCTCGGCGTTGGTCGCGGTCCCGTTGGCGGGGCAAGGGATTCCCAGATCGTCGAGCAGCTTGCCGAACAGCTTGCGGTCCTCCGCCAGGTCGATGTTCTTCGGATCGGTGCCGACGATCGGAATGTCCAGCCGCTGGAGCGGCAAGGCCAGCGTCAGCGGCGTCTGGCCGCCGAACTGCACGATTACGCCATCCGGCTTCTCTGTGTCGCAGATGTTCAAAACATTTTCGAGCGTGAGCGGTTCGAAGTAGAGCCGGTCGCTGGTGTCGTAGTCGGTCGAAACGGTTTCCGGGTTGCAGTTCACCATGATCGACTCGACGCCCATTTCCTGCAACGCGAAAGACGCGTGGCAGCAGCAGTAGTCGAACTCGATGCCCTGCCCGATGCGGTTCGGCCCGCTGCCCAGGATGACGACTTTCTTGCGGCTGGAAGGCTCGGCCTCGCACGCGCTTTCGTAATTGGAGTAAAGATACGGCGTGAAGCTTTCAAACTCCGCGGCACAGGTGTCCACGCGGCTAAAAACGGCGGCTACACCCAGCGTTTTGCGCCGGCTTCGCACCGCCTGTTCGTCCACGCTCCAGGTCTTGGCAAGCTGCACATCCGAAATGCCGTAGCGCTTGGCGCGGCGGAACAAGGCGGCTGGCGCGCCGGCGAGCGTGGCCGCGCGCAGCTCGCCTTCGAAATCCACCACCTCTTTCATCTGCCGCAGAAACCAGGGGTCGATGGCAGTCATCTCCTGGATCTCCTCGACGCTGTAGCCGTTGGCCAAAGCGAAGCGGATGTAGCCGAGGCGGTCGGGGGTGGGCGTGATCAGCTTCTGCGCCACCAGCGCCGGGTCGAATTTTTCCGAGCCGAAGGCCTTGCCGGTCTCGAGGCTGCGCATGCCCTTCCACAGCGCCTCGTTGAAGGTGCGGCCGATGGCCATCACCTCGCCCACCGATTTCATCTGCGTGCCGAGCGCCGCATCGGCGCCGGGGAATTTTTCGAAGGCCCACTTGGGAATCTTGGCCACCACGTAGTCGATGGTGGGCTCGAAACAGGCGGGCGTCTTGCGCGTGATGTCGTTCGAGATTTCGTCGAGCCGGTAGCCCACCGCAAGCTTGGCGGCGATTTTGGCGATCGGAAATCCGGTGGCTTTCGATGCCAGCGCGGAGCTGCGCGAAACCCGCGGGTTCATTTCGATGATCACCATGCGGCCGTTGGCGGGGTTGATAGCGAATTGCACATTGGAGCCGCCGGTATCGACGCCGATCTCGCGCAGGCAGCCGATGGCGGCGTCGCGCATCATCTGGTACTCGCGGTCGGTGAGCGTTTGCGCCGGGGCCACCGTGATGGAATCGCCGGTGTGCACGCCCATCGCGTCGAAGTTTTCGATCGGGCAGACGATGATGCAGTTGTCGGCCAGGTCGCGCATCACCTCCAGCTCGAATTCCTTCCAGCCGAGCGCGCTCTCTTCGATCAGCACCTCATGGACCGGCGAAAGCGCCAGCCCCCGCTCCAGGATTTCATCGAGATCTTCCTTGTTGTAGGCGATGCCGCCGCCCGTGCCGCCCAGCGTGAAACTGGGCCGCAGGATGCACGGGAAGCCGATTCGCGCGGCGAACTTCTGCCCGCGCTCCAGGCTATTGACGAGCTGCGATTCCGGCGTTTCCAGGCCGATCCTGCGCATCGCGTCCTTGAACAGGAGCCGGTCCTCGGCTTTCTTGATGGCGTCGATCTTGGCGCCGATCAGCTCCACGCCGTATTTGTCCAGTATCCCGGCCTCGGCCAGTTCCACGGAAAGGTTCAGACCGGTTTGCCCGCCCACGGTAGAGAGCAGCGCGTCGGGCCGTTCGCGGCGGATGATCTCTTCCAGATACGTAGCCGTCAGCGGCTCGACGTAGGTCTTATCGGCGAGTTCGGGGTCCGTCATGATGGTGGCCGGATTGGAATTCACCAGCACCACTTGGAAACCGTCGGCGCGCAGCGCCTTGGCCGCCTGGGTTCCCGAATAGTCGAACTCGCAAGCCTGACCGATCACGATCGGGCCAGACCCGATGATGAGGATGCGATGGAGATCGTTGCGTCGCGGCATCCGTTATTTTCCCGTCCCCGGTTGGCTCTCGCGCATCAGCTTGATGAATTCATCGAACAGGTAATGCGAATCGTGCGGACCGGGCGCCGCCTCCGGATGATACTGCACGCAGAATGCCGGATGCTGGCGATGGCGGAAGCCCTCCAGCGTGTGGTCGTTGAGATTCCAGTGGGTGATTTCCACGTCGTTCGCGTTGAGCGAATCGGGATCGACGGCAAAGCCGTGATTGTGCGACGTGATCTCCACTTTCTGCGTGAGCTCATTGCGCACCGGGTGGTTGGCGCCGCGATGTCCGAATTTCAGCTTGTAGGTCTTGCCGCCAACCGCCAGGCCCAGCAACTGGTGGCCCAGGCAGATGCCGAACACCGGTTTGCGGCCGAGCAGCTTGCGAATGTTGGCCACCTGGGTGACCAGCGGCTCGGGGTCGCCGGGGCCGTTCGACAGGAAGACGCCGTCGGGTGCGAGCCCGAGCACATCTTCGGCGGAGGTGAGCGCGGGAACCACCGTGACGCGGCAGCCAGACTGCACCAGGCGGCGCAGAATGTTGTGCTTGATGCCGAAATCGTAGGCCACCACGTGGTAGCGGATCTCGGCCGGGCGGCCCACGCGTTGTGACGGCGAGCACGCTTCGACGGGCGCGGTCCATTCGTAAGCCTTCGGTGTGCTCACCCGGCTGGCCAGATCGAGCCCGGCCATGGCCGGGATGGAGCGGGCTTTCTCGACCAGCTTCTGCGCGTCCGTTTCCACCGCCGAGAGAACCCCGCGCATTACTCCGCGGCTGCGCAGATGGCGGACCAGCGCGCGCGTGTCCAGATCCGAAACAATGGGAACCCCGCCCGCGCCCAGGAACTCGCCGGCCACGGTGTCGGAGCGCCAGTTGCTTGCCAGGGCCGAAAACTCGCGCACCACCAGCCCCTCGATGTAAGGCCGCAGGCTTTCGTTGTCGTCGCGGCTGGTTCCATAGTTGCCGATTTGCGGGTTGGTGAGGATGACGATCTGACCGGAGTAGGACGGATCGGTGAATACTTCCTGGTAGCCGGTGAGCGCGGTGTTGAATACGACCTCGCCGGCGCGCTCGGCGGGCGCACCAAAACTCCGGCCCTCGAAGACCGTTCCGTCTTCCAGGGCGAGGATTGCA
>Ga0181538_10000551_pt1 | contig 44296 bp, 43 predicted proteins | sample PEATcosm2014_Bin_40_FD_119773 | JGI IMG/M metagenome (GOLD analysis project Ga0181538, IMG submission 119773) | Peatland microbial communities from MTU Mesocosm Facility, Houghton, MI, USA - PEATcosm2014_Bin23_30_metaG | ecosystem: Environmental > Terrestrial > Soil > Wetlands > Peat | place...
CTCACCCATCAGAATGCGGCACTGGTTGCGGAAGCTGCGGAAGCCTCACGCGTGCTCGCCGAACAATCCCAAGGCTTGACGGACTTGATGGATCGATACCGGGTTGCAGCTGGACGCGCGGACGCCAAGACGCCCGTGATGTCCCGTGCTGCCCGGGCCGTTTGAAAACTACGTAGGAGGCTTTATGTTGCAGAAGATTTGCGTCGGATTTTCTTGGTTGTTGCTCGGTCTCGCGCCGGTCATGGTGGCGAACGCGGGCGATGTGCCGACGAAGGATGAGGTGGTCGCTCAAGTCAAAAAGGCGGTCGCGTTCTACAAGGCGAACGGCCGCGAAAAGACTCTGGCCGAAATGAATAACAAGGATGGCCAATTTGCCCACGGCGAGGATTACGTCGACGTCCATGACGTTACTGGTAACTGCGTCGCGCACCCGATCAGTCCGGGCATCGTCGGACTGAACCGCATGGATACGGCGGATCCGAGCGGCAAGCTGTTCATCAAGGAAATGGTCGAAACCGCGAAAACCAAACAGAACGGTTGGCTGACGTACGGGCGCAAGAATCCGGTCAGCGGCAAAATTGAAAACAAGACCGCGTATTGGGAGGTTCAGGACGGACTGATTTTCAAAGCCGGCACCTACCAGTAAGGCCGGTTGCCGAGGCGCGCATAACGAATGCAAGCGGCGGACGTCGTGATCGCAGGCGGCGGCGCCGTAGGCTCTGCGATCGCTTATTTTCTTTCCCGCGAGCCGGCGTTTTCGGGCTCAGTCGTCGTTGTCGAGCCCGATCCGACCTACCAATTCGCCGCCAGCGCGCGCTCGGCGAGCTCGATCCGGCAACAATTTTCAACGCCGCTCAACATTGCCCTCTCGGCCTTTGGATTGGAATTCCTGCGCGCGCGCGGGCTCGCCGGCAGCCCAGACCTCGCCGATGTGGGGCTCGTGGAATCCACGTACCTGTTCCTCGCGTCCTGCGCAGGCCTAGACGCTTTACGTGAGAAATTCGCGGTGCAGCGCAACTGCGGCGTCCGAGCTCGGTTCTACGATGCGGATTCCGTGGCCTCGCGGTATCCCTGGATCAATGCGTCGGATCTCGCGGCCGCTACCGATACCGAGAGTGGCGAGGGTTGGTTCGACGGCTACGCGCTGCTACGGGGGCTGCGCCTTGCCAACGAACGCCGCGGAATATGCTACCTGCGCGACAGCGTCCAGTCGCTGGTGATGAGGGGTGCGGATACCGTGGAGGGCGTCCGTTTGGGCCGAGGAGATACGGTGCGATGTCGTTGGGTCGTGAATGCCGCGGGCACTCATTCGCGCCTGCTGGCGGCGCATGCGGGCATCGATGTTCCGGTCTATGCGCGCAAGCGGACCGTATTCGTGTTCCGCAGCCCGACCGCAATCACGAATTGCCCGCTCGTCGTCGACACGACCGGACTGTGGTTCCGGCCCGATGGGGATCGGTTCCTCTGCGGCCCCGTGCCGAGCACCGATGCTAACGTCGAGCCTGACGACTTCGAAGTCGATCATCAGTTGTTCGAAGACCTGGCATGGCCGGCCTTGGCGCATCGGGTGCCTGCGTTTGAAGCGGCCCGGGTCACGAGCGCCTGGGTCGGCCATTACGACTACAATGTCTTCGATCAAAACGCGTTCGTCGGCCCCTGCGGGGCCGTGCCGAATCTGATTCTCGCCTGCGGATTCAGCGGCCATGGGCTGCAGCACGCGCCCGGGATTGGCCGGGCGCTCGCAGAGTTAATCACCTTCGGCGAATATCGTACTATTGACCTCGGAGCCTTCTCACACGCGCGCTACACGCATGGGCAGCCGTTGCGTGAGCTCAATGTCATCTAGCCTTCCTGCGGGGGGAGGGGAGGTCGGCCGCATGTTGCATCTCGATGCCGAGACGTTGGCGGCGCGTTTGAGCCGCGAATCGCTGATCGACGCGCTCGATCGGGCTTTCCGTTGCGAGTTCCAAGTGCCGCCCCGCCAGAGCTACGCGGTCGGCGATGCGGCGAATGCCTCCGCCGCGTTGGTGATCATGCCGGCGTGGCAATCAAATGCCTCGATTGGCGTCAAGCTGGTCACGGTATTTCCGAATAACGCCGCTCACGGAAAACCCGCCGTGCATGCGACCTACACCTTATTCGATGCAACAACCGGCGTGCCGCGGGCAATACTCGATGGGACCGAACTGACACTGCGCCGTACCGCGGCGGCTTCGGCGCTTGCGGCCCGGTATCTTGCGGTTCCGGAGGCGAGCCGGCTGCTGATGGTGGGAACCGGCAGTCTGGCACCGCATGTGATCGAGAGCCATGCCGCAGTTCGACCGATTCGCAGCGTGCGCATTTGGGGGCGGCGATTTGAGCGCGCAACTGCGGTTGCCAAGGGTCTCGCCGAAAAACACTATGAAATCGAAGCGGTCGATGATCTGCAGGCCGCCGTCACTTGGGCCGATATCATCAGCTGCGCGACGCTCGCCACGGCGCCGTTGGTGTGCGGAGCGTGGCTGCGCCCCGGCCAACATCTCGATCTCATCGGATCGTTCACGCCGCAGATGCGGGAGGCCGACGACAACGCGGTGGCGCGCGCGGCTGTTTATGTGGATACGCGCGCCGGGGCGCTCGCCGACAGCGGAGAATTGGTCCACGCGCTCGCAACGGGCGTCCTGACAACCGCGGATATCCGCGGCGACCTCGCCGAACTCGTGCGCGGCACGGCGATCGGACGACGCGGGTCCGCTGAGATCACGCTATTCAAGAGCGTAGGCTGTGCGCTCGAGGATCTGGCGGCGGCGGAACTGGCGGTGTCGGGCGCCTAGAAGTTCTTACGCACGAATTCCTCGCCCGAGTGCCCGGCAGGCCGGCGCTCCGCTCAAGTGCGCTTATCCGGGATGAGGTCGGCGGGTGGCGCCAACCCAGGCAGCACCTTCATGACAAAGACGAGCTGCGGCCCCGTGCTCGCTGCCCGGCCGATCTCCTCCGACAGAACGCGCATCAAGTCATCGAGATCGCCCCAGAGTTGCGTGGACAATGCATTCGTGTGCACGATCAAATTCGCGCGGGGTTTGAGCCTGTCGATGAACGCGCGAATCAACGGCCGATACTCATCGGTCAACGGATACATGCTGATTTCAATCGCTGCGCGCATCTCACTGATCTCCTTGCAATGTATATTTCCTTGCAAGGTACGATTCTTACGCTGAATTGCGGCCGCCGACCATGGGGAACCGGGGTTTTCTGCATGATTTATCAAACGTTTGCGACTGTTCGGCTGCGGACGTACTGCGTACATGCGAAGGTCACACAAGCGCGTTAGTATTAAGTCAACCATTGCATGACTGTGAGCGAAGGCGAATCATGAGCACCTCATTGCGAGGCTCGCGCAGCGGACGGACCTGCGCCGCGATTCTATGCCTGTCGATCGGGGCGAACAGGGTGCAGGCCGCACCGGCTGCCGAATCGACCCCAACGCAAACGCCGATCAAACACGTGATCGTCATCATTGGCGAGAATCACAGCTTTGACAACGTGTTCGCGACCTACGTCCCCGGGAATGGCAGCCAAATCTGGAATCTGCTGTCCGAAGGCATCGTGAATAAAGATGGAACGCCGGGGCCGAATTTCAAAAAGGCGCAGCAGAAAGCGGCGATTGATGCCGCTCCCGATGCATTTCTGTTGAATCCGCCGAAGACGAGCTTTCCCGGCGGCGTGTTACCGGCGCCGTTGGCCGGCGGTCCGCAGGACTCCTTTATCCGCGAAGACAGTCTGCAACTGGCGCAGCAGTCCGAAAACGGTTTGCCGCCGGACTATTATCAATATCTGATCTCCGGGGGCACGGGCCAGATCTCGCGCACGCCCGATCAGCGAATCATGCACGTGAATGCCTTGCCCCCGGGCCCGTTTCAGTTGACGAATGGAACCACCTTTACCTACGACTCGTATTCCGCGAGCCCCGTGCATCGGTTTTATCAAATGTGGCAGCAGCTGGATTGCGGCCTGGACCATGCCACGGCGCAGCGACCCTCCGGCTGCGACTCCGCGCTGTTTTCCTGGGTCGAGGTGACGGTAGGCTCGGGCGCCAATGGGCTGCTACCGCCGGCAGGGTTCAACATCGAGTTTCAAGCGCCGGGCTACGTAACGACCGGCGAAGGCTCGACGGCTCTTGGTTTCTACAACATGCAAAACGGCGACGCGCCGTATTTCAAGAGCCTCGCGGATAGATATTCCACCAGCGACAACTTTCACCAGTCGGTTAGCGGCGGCACCGGCGCGAACCACATCATGCTCGGCCACGGCGATGCGATTTGGTTCAGCGACGGCCGCGGCCATGCGTTACCGCCGCCCCACAATCTCACGAAGGCGGGCGCGATCTTGGACGAAATCGAGAACCCGAATCCCGCCGCGGGCACGAACAATTGGTACACCGAAGACGGCAATGGCGGCGGTTCATACAGCGAATGCGCCGACAGCGCGCAGCCCGGAGTCGGCGCAATCGTGCAATTCCTGCGGTCCCTGCCGACGCCGATTGATCCGCGCTGCGAGCCCGGACACTACTATCTGTTGAACAATTACAACCCGGGCTATTTCGGCAACGGCGATAACGCATACACGGATACCAATCCCAAGAATTCCGTGTTCACGATTCCACCCTCATCGACGCCCGGCATCGGGGACAGCCTCATCAATGCCCACATATCCTGGAAGTATTTCGGGGACCAGTGGAACAACTACGTCCGCGACCCCTATCAACTGAACTACCGGGCGATCGGTGCGAACACCGACGAGTACTGCAATATTTGCAATCCGTTCCAGTACGACACGTCGATCATGGCCAACCCCGCGGTCCGTACGGCGCACATCCAGGATACCTCGGATCTCTACGAGGAGATCGCGAGCGGCGCGCTCCCGTCCGTTTCCTTCGTCAAGCCGAGCGGCCTCGTCGACGGTCACCCGGCCTCGTCGAAGCTCAATCTATTCGAAGGGTTCACCAAGAAAATCGTCGACCTGGTTCAGGCGAATGCGGCACTCTGGATGGATACGGCCATCATCATCACGGAAGATGAGGGCGGCGGTTACTACGACTCGGGCTACGTGCAGCCCGTAGATTTCTTCGGCGACGGTCCGCGTGTCCCGTTAATCGTCGTCTCGCCCTACGCCAAGCGCGGACAGGTCTCACACGTCTACGGCGATCACGTCTCGATCCTGAAGTTCATCGAGAGGAATTGGGGACTGCGGCCGATCACCAATCGCAGCCGCGACAACTTTCCAAACCCGATCGTGCAGAACTCGAACCCGTATGTGCCGATCAATACGCCTGCGATCGGCGATCTGTTCGACATGTTCAACTTTGCCGTGACGCCGGATCGGCTTGGTGATAGCCCCTTGCCTTAGAAGGGCAATCCGTGTGCGTTACCGCCCATACACATCAGCATGGGCACCGACAGGATGAAATTGATGCGCGAGGCCCTGCCCGCAATCTTGCGCGCGGCCGCTTTCTCATCATCCGTCGCCGCGACGATCCCGAGGATTTTCTTTTGGTTCGGCCAGATGAAAACCCACACGTTGACCAACATGATCGTGCCGAGCCATGCGCCGACGCCGATGATTCGAAATCCCGGTTGCAGCATGAACGCTCTCATGATTGCAAACGAGTAATCGGATCCGAATCCGCCAATCAAGTAAATCGCTCCCGTCACCCAGGTCGCGACCGCGGCCCAGCGGAACCATAGCAGCGCCAGCGGCGCGATGTACTTCGAAACACCGGCGCCGCCGGGACCGCCCTTGTCGGCGGCGGCGGCCGCAAGGCCCGGCGTCTGAACGACATTGAAGTAATACAACAGACCGATCCACATGACGCCGGAGAGGATGTGCAGCCATCGATCGATACGCACCGGGTGGATCGCGACACCCAAGCTATTCCAGCAGGTGAGCCCGATGCTGATGATGATGGCGAGTACGAAGCCGGTAACGACGGCACCCTTAACGGAGTTGAGCGGATGCATATGATTTAGCCCCTATGGTTGCCTATTGATGCGTGTTGTTGAGAGTGGCCATAACTTCACTGCCGCAAACCAGCAGACGCTCGCGTCTTATGATTCCCGCGTTGTCGCGCAGTGTATCGCGGGCCGCGGCCAAACCCAAGCGGTGCATAGCCTGATGGAGACCATCGTCCCCTCATTTGACGTTCATGAACGGAATCGGTGCACCCGCATAGATCGCGCTGGGCAGCTGGCCATTCCATCTGTCGGCCTTTGTTTGCTCGACCTGGATGCGCCGCAGCTCCAATACGCTGTTGCTTTGCCCAAGTGCGGCGTTTTGAATCTTGAGCGCTTCGGCCTGGGCTTCGGCATTCTTCAACGTGGCGTAGGCGTTGCCGTCGGCCGTGGCCCTGACCGCGGACGCTTCGGCTTCCGCGATCGCCACTTTTTGCTTCTGTTCGGACTCGACCGTCTTGAGCTTGTTATCGGCTGCCTGTCGTAGCTGTTCCTGCTCGACCTTGCTGTTGATCGCCCGCATGTACGATTCTTGGAATGCAAAATTGCGCATGTCGATGTTGATGACCTGCGCGCCGTAGATCGCGAGCTTTTCGGATAACGCGGCATAGATGTCCGCGGACACCTTGGCCCGCTCCGCAATCAGGTCCGGGGCCGTGTATTTGGCGGTCACCGCCTTGAATATCTCGTGCGTAGCCGTCTGAACGTACGACGACAAATCGCCGGTATGGCTGTATTTTTCGAATACCTCGGCGACTTTGTCGGGACTGATGCTGTAGCGAACCGTCAGACTGACGGTGACCGGCTGCGTATCGCTGGTAGCCCCTGCCGCATTGTCGATATCCGCTTGCTCCGATCGGATCGAAAACAGCGTGAGTTTCTGCCAGGGTGGCAGGACCGCCAACCCCTCCGGCTCGATGCCGACGATCTTGCCGAACTGCGTGATGACGCCGCGGCTCCCGGTCGGTACCGAATAGAACGGCCAGATGATCATCAGCAGGACGAGGGCGGCAAACGCGATGGCCGCGTCGTGGACAATGGCGGCCCGGTTCAATCCATCACGCGTCAGATATCGAGTTGCTATCGTCATTTATTTTCCCCTTGTTATGCGGCTGTTGTGCCGGTGTCGTCCCATCGCTGCAGCTCAGTGGCCTGCGGCCACGCATATTCTGCCCACGGAAGGTCTATGGATGCACATCGATCTCGATTATTATCTGCAGTCCATGATCGTATCGAATCCGCGGGTACGGATCTTCGGAGCCATTATTGCGGCGACGCTGCTGATGAGTGCCATTGCGGGCTCGCGGGCGGCCCGCGCTGAGGTGCGCATCGGGGCCGATGAAATCGGCGGCACCGTCACCAGTGCCCACGGTGCGGAGGCCGGCGTCTGGGTCATCGCCGAAACGCGGGATTTTCAAACGCGATTCGCCAAAATCGTCGTGACCGACGAAGCCGGCCGCTTTCTTGTTCCGGATCTTCCCCGCGCGAAGTACAGCGTCTGGGTCCGCGGCTACGGCCTCGCCGACTCGCCCAAAGTCGACGCTGCGCCCGGACAGCGTCTCGACCTTGCGGCCGTGCTGGCGGCGGATGCCGCCACCGCGGCCAAGATCTATCCTGCCGCCTATTGGTACGCGATGCTGAAAATTCCCGAAGAGGCGCAGGTGGCAATGCTGCCGGGCGGCCGCAACGGCTATCTCATGTGGATCAAGAATATGGGCTGTATCGGTTGTCATCAGCTGGGGGATTTGGCGACACGCACGATCCCGAGCTCCCTGGGCACATTCAAGTCGTCGCAGGAGGCTTGGCTGCGGCGCCTGCAGTCCGGACAGGCCGGCAGCCAAATGATCAACATCGCGCAGCGCACGCTCTCCGGCGTTCCAATCGCGTATTTTGCGGATTGGACCGACCGCATCGCGGCCGGCGAAGTGCCGGCCGTGCCGCCGCCGCGTCCCAGCGGCATGGAGCGCAATGTCGTCGCAACCGTTCGTGACTGGTCGGACGGCAAAGCGTATTTGCACGACCTCTCGAGCACCGATCGGCGCAATCCGACGGTCAACGGCAACGGTCTCATTTACGGCACCACGGAACTGAGTACCGACGATTTTCCGGTGCTCGATCCGCTGCATAACCGCGCCACGACGTTCAAGGCATCGGTACGTGACGCCGATACGCCGACGAGCCACGACGACCCGGTACTGAGCCCCTCGCCCTACTGGGGCGAGCAGCGAATTTGGGATAGTCGGGCGTCTGCGCATAACCCGATGCTCGACCGCTCGGGCCGCGTCTGGTACACCGCGCGAATTCGCGCCTCCGCCGATCCGCCGTTTTGCAAGAAGGGTTCGAGTCAGCCCTCGGCCGAAGAATTTCCGATCGACACATCGGGGCGCCAACTCGCGGTCTATGAACCGAAGAGTGGCAAATATACGTTCGTCGATACCTGCTTTAGTACCCACCATCTGCAATTTGCCGAGGACGCGAACGATACTCTCTGGACCAGCGGCGGTCGCGAGGTCATCGGCTGGCTCGACACCCAGAAATTTGATCGAACCGGCGATGCGGCGGCATCGCAGGGGTGGGCTCCCTTGGTGCTCGACACCAACGCCAACGGCAAACTCGATGCCTGGGCCGAACCCGGGCAAGCCGCGGACCCAACGCGAGATCGGCGGCTGGCGGTCAGCCTGTACGCGATCATGCCGAATCCTGCCGATGGCAGCGTTTGGGGTTCGGTGGCATTCGAGTATCCGGGCGCCATTGTTCGCTTCGATCCGCGAACCCGGCTCAGCGAAATCTTCAATGTGCCCGCGCCGGGCTTCGGTGTGCGCGGCGCAGACATCGATCGCAACGGCGTCGTGTGGGTGTCTTTGGCGAGCGGGCATTTGGGGGAGTTCGATCGGCGTAAATGCAAGGGTCCGCTCAACGGGCCGACCGCAACCGGCGACCATTGCCCCGAAGGCTGGAGTTTCCATCGCTTACCGGGTCCCGGATTCGTGAACGTGCCGCAAATGAGCGTCGAGTCGAGCTATTACACCTGGGTGGATCAACACGACACCTTGGGCTTGGGCGCAAACGTGCCGATTGCCACGGGCAATCTATTTGACGGCTTGCACGCGCTGGTCGACGGAAAGTTCGTCACGCTGCGTATACCGTATCCGCTCGGCTTCTATGCCAAGGGACTCGATGGCCGTATCGACGATGCGGCCGCCGGCTGGAAAGGACGCGGCCTCTGGGTCACGAGCGGGGATCGGACGCCCTGGCACAAGGAAGGAGGCAAGGGCAGCAAACCGCTGGTCGTCCACTTTCAGATTCGCCCATCACCGCTGGCCGATTGAGTCGGCAAGCGTGAGACCCAATGCGGCGCCGAGGTGGCGCAGATCCAATGGCGGTGCCGGAGCCGGGGCCGGGGTTTACCGGCCGGCAACGCGCCGCTGCATACCGGCGACAAAGCGTTGCAGGGATTTGGAGACGACGCCGCGAGGAATCATGGCGTCGATGAGCTGGAACCGGCCGCGGCGGGACGCGGCGGCATGCAGCGCGGACTTGAGCATCCCGCGCGTATGGACGCGCACTCCATCGCCTCCCAACATGGGAGCAAGTTCCGCGAATCGCCAATCGGACAAATCATTGAACTTCGATTCAGGCTGGAATACCCGTAACATTTCCCAGCCCATGTTATTGAAAACGATGACGATCGGATCCCAACCGTAGCGCTGGCAGTTGCCGAGTTCCCAGCCGGTCATTTGAAAAGCACCATCTCCCACTAACACGATCGGACGTTGACCCGTCGTGGCCTGGATGCCCAGGCCCGCGGGAACTCCAAAGCCCATGCTCGCGTAGTAGCCCGGAGCGACCAAGCTCGTCGGCGCAATTTCGAGCGCCGCGAACAGGCAATCCCCGGCGTCGACGGCGATCGGAATTGGGCCGACAACATCCATCAGATCGTTGATCGCGCACGGGATGTCGGATGGCCCAATGAGGCTCTCGTCAGCAATCAGTCCTCTCGGGTAGCTCTGCGGCGCAGATGCGCGAGATTCCACTCCACCGTGGAAACGCTGCAGTAGACCGTCGACCAGGGCCTCGAGCGGAATCTGGGGGTAGATGTGGTGGCCCAACGTGACGTGTCCGTCGAGTGCGTGAATGCTCTGCCGGTAATCAATCTGGCGAGCGGAGACACCAAAGTTGGTGTCGGAGATCAGCACGCCCAGGAGGAACAACGCATCTGAATTTTCGACGAGAGCGGTGATCTCGGCCGTCCCCGCGATTCCCAGGTAGGTGCCAAGAACCGGGGAATTATTATTTGCCAAGAGTCCTCTGCCCATGAAGCTCGTGACGACCGGTATGCCGAGCAGGGCGGCGAGCTTTGCGACCCGACTCTCCAAGTCGTAGCGGCGTACCTCCACACCGACCATCAGCACGGCCGAGCTGGCTTTTCGCAACCTGCGCAGTATCTCATCGACGCAAGCTGTCACCGCGGCCGGGTCCGGCGCTTGCACGATGGCCGACGGAACGGGCATGCACGATTCGCGGACCATGTCGCGCGGCAATTCGATGTAGACCGGCCGAGATTGAGTCCGAGCGCTCTGCAGGACGCGTGCAATATCGTGCGGCGCCCGCGCCGCGTCGGTGAGCTGGACTTGGTCGCAGGTCACTTCGCTGAAGACGCGCAGCTGTGAATCCAATGCCTTGGCTTGATGGTGAAGCAGCAATCGACCACGCCGCTCGGCGACTCCGGGTGCCCCGGAAATGACGACCACCGGAGATTTCTCCGCGTAGGCTGCAGCAATCGGATTGACCATGTTGAGCGCGCCCGCACCATAGGTGACCGCGGCAGCGCCCAAGCCACAGGTCGCCCGCGCCGCCGCGTCGGCGGCAAATCCGACCGCCGGCTCATGGCTCAGCGTGTAGAGCGGCAGGATTCCAGATTCCTCGACCACCTTGAAAAAAGGCAGCGCAAAATCACCGGGAACTCCAAAGATTTCCCGGGCACCTTGTTTTTTCAGGGCTGCGAGTAAGGACTCAGCGATGTTCATGCGACTGCGCGAATAATCCAGCCGCGGAGCGGATTTCGCCATGCGTAGTTATCCACGGCCGGTCGCCGTTGCTTAGGTAGTTTCCACCGTCAAATCTGTTCGAGGTCCGCAATCGAGGAGCGCATGACGCGACCATCGTTCAGTACGACGCCCTCGGCGCGCAACAGTTTCGCTTGTTCCCGATGCTGCACGGATGACTTCGGGAACACGATGCGTCCGCCGGCGCCGACAACACGATGCCACGGAAGGTTCAGGTCCTTCGGTGCGATTCTCAATGCGAATCCGGTCAGGCGTGCACGACCCGGCAGTCCGGCGGCGCGCGCGACGGCTCCATAAGTCGACACTTGGCCGCACGGGATCCTGCAAACCATTTCCCAAATCGCCTGGATTGCGCGATTGTCATTGACGGGCAACGGATGCCGCGAGCGCGAACTCTTGAGGCCGAGCGGCAGGAACAATTCCGAGTACGCTTTGCTGGAACTTGCCATTCAGGGCGAGCCTGCCACAACCGGCACCATTGGCGCAAAATAGCCGAGTGACCAGAATCCGCGGTTTCATCCTCCAGGCCAGCTATCGCATCGTCTCGCTCCCTCAAGGGCAGCGCGTTCCCGTCGTCCAACTCTATGGGCGGCTGGAGGAGGGGGGCACGTTCCTCGTGCGCGATGACCGGCAACGGCCGCATTTCTTCATTCGCGCTGCCGATGCAGAGCGCGCTCGCGCGCTCGGCGTACCGGAACCGATGGACGTCGACAAGCGCACGTTCGACGGCGCACCGGTTTGCCGTCTGGAAGTGGGCGCTCCCCCCGAGGTGCCCGGGGTCAGGGACCGCCTGCATGCGGCCGGCATCGATACGTTCGAGGCGGATCTGCGCTTTGCGGTGCGCTATTTGATCGAACGCGGCATCAAAGGAGGCTGTGAGATCGAGGGCGACGCCGTCGCCGGAGCCGGCGTCACGTGGGTATTCGACAATCCGTCGCTGCGGCCCGCCGATGTAAGAGTCGAACCGCGCGTGCTGTCGTTCGATATCGAGACCCACGGCAAGGCCGAAAGGCTGCTGGCGATTTCGCTGTATGCGCCCGGCATCGACGAGGTGCTGATCGTAGACGGCAGCGCTCGCTCGATGCCGCAGAACGCGACTCGGTGCGTCGATGAGTTCTCGGCGTTGGATGCATTTTGCGAATCTGTGCGGCGCTTCGATCCAGACGTGTTGACGGGATGGAACATCATCGACTTCGATCTCACGGTATTGCAACGCATAGCCGGGCGTGCGCGCCATCCGCTTCCGTTGGGACGCGACGCGGGTGCGGTTCGCATCCGCAAAGCCGACGGCTATTTCGGCAGCGGCCAAGCCAGCGTTCCGGGACGTCTGGTTCTCGACGGCATCGATCTGCTGCGTGGCGCGTTCATCCGCATGGACGATTACTCGCTCGATGCCGTGGCGCGGGAAATTCTCGGCGAAGGCAAGGCCATCGCCGGCGACGTGCGTGATCGAATTGCGGAGATCACCCACAACTACCGTCATGACCTCGCGGCGTTCGCGCTCTATGCGCGCACGGACGCCAGGCTCGCGTTCGAGATTGTGCAGAAACTCAATGTGGTTCGGCTGGCCTTCGCGCGCAGTCAGCTTGCCGGTATGACGCCGGATCGCGTGGCGGCCAGCATCGCGTCATTCGATTTTCTCTATCTGTGCGAACTTCAGAAACTCGGTATTGTCGCGCCCACCGGGCGTTCCGGGGACTCCAACGTACACGCCGCTCAGCAAGGCGGCCATGTCCTGGAGTCGGTGGCGGGCCTGCACCGCAATGTCTGGGTGTTCGACTTCAAGAGCCTGTATCCGAGCATCATCCGCACGTTCAACATCGATCCGCTGTCCTATGTGGCCGATCCGGCGCCGGGCGCCGATCTGATCAGAACGCCGGCCGGTGCTTATCGGCGCGAAGCCGCGATCCTGCCTCGAATGCTCGATGAACTGTTTCCGCGGCGCGAGGCGGCGAAGAAGATCGCCGATGACGTGGCGTCGAACGCGATCAAGATTCTGATGAATTCCTTCTACGGCGTCCTTGGCACATCCGCCTGCCGGTTCTACAACCCGGCATTAGCCAACTCGATCACGGGCATGGGACGCGAAATCCTGCTGTGGTCGAAACGGTGGTTCGAAGCCGCGGGTTTCACCGTGCTCTATGGCGACACGGATAGTTTGTTCGTGGATTCGCACGGCATCGATGCGGATCCAACACGCGAACGGGGCCGGCAGCTCGCGCTTGTATTGAATGGCGAGCTTGCCCGCTACATCGCCGAGCGGTGGAGCGTACCGAGTCGCCTGGAACTCAAATTCGAAAAACTGTACTTGAAACTGTTTCTGCCGCGCTCACGCCACGGCACGCGCGGTGCGAGCAAGCGATATGTCGGCCTCCGCCATGACGGGGACGCGGACAATATCGAATTCATCGGCATGGAGGTCGTGCGCCGGGACTGGACGGCGCTCGCCAAGCAGGTGCAACGCGAACTCTATTCACGGCTGTTTGCCGATCAAGCCGTCGACGTGTACCTCGCCGAGGTCGTGAGACGCGTCAGGCAAGGCGATCTCGATGAGGCGCTGGTGTATCGGAAGAATTTGCGCAAAGGTGCCGACGACTACACGGCCACGACCCCGCCGCATGTCGTGGCCGCCCGGAAATCCACGCTGCCTATGGTGCGGCTGGTCAGCTACGTCATCACCACCGCGGGCCCCGAGCCGATCGATAACATTCAGCACCCGTTGGATCGCGAACACTATGTGCTCAAACAGGTGAAGCCGGTCGCGGAGCCCGTCCTCGACACGCTAGGCCTCGATTTCGAGCGCGTCATTGGCGATAGCCGGCAGATCGATTTGTACTCCATGCTCGGCAAGACATGAGGCTTTGGCATCATGTGCCTCGGGGCACGAACACCGATTGCATTCCGGCCGCTGCCGCCGCTTGCAGGCCCAATTTACTGTCTTCGAAGACCACGCACTCCTGCGGGGAAATGTTCAAGCGTCGCGCCGCCTCGAGAAACGGATCCGGGAAGGGTTTGCCGCGCGCGTAATCCTCGACGCAGACGACGGTGTTGAACAGCGGCCGGATTCCAATGGCGTCGAGCGTGCGCTCGACGTAACGACGGAATCCTCCGGATGCGACCGCCAGCGGCTTGATGCCGTACCAGCGCCGCGCGATCCCAACCACGGCCTCGATCGGCTTCACCTCGTCTATCATTTCCAGGTAATACTCTTCCTTGCGCTCGGCCGCCTGCCGCACATCGGCAACTCTCAACCCATGCTCATCGCGCAGCTGTTCTAGGATCTGTTCGGTTGGTTTGCCGCCCAAGCGGTAGAACAAGTCTTCGGGGAACTCAAGCCCGTGCTCCTCGACGAGTCTTTTCCAGGCGCGGTAATGCAGCGGCATGCTGTCGGCCAGCGTTCCATCGCAATCGAAAATGTAGCCGCCAAATTCGCGGTCGGGCAGGGCGAGTTTCAATGGGCTCCCATGGAGGCCAGGGGTGCGCCTCAATATTCCGGCAAACCGAAGTACGCAAGCGGCGTCCGTTGCCTCGCGCCCCGGCGCGCGAACGAGCACGCAACAACAGCGCATCGTAGCGCCAATTCCGCCAGGCGTCGTCGGGCGGCCGCGTGGACTTCCCGCGAATATGACGCCGCATCATCATATTTTTCAAGTAGTTATCATGCAATTATTCGGTTGGACCTCGAATTGCCGGCGAGGCGGACAAGCTCAAAATACTGAAAATTGCGGCGTAATTTCGGCGCTTCGGGTGCGGATGCGAGATAATTCCCGGCGAGCACGCAAGAGGGCGGAACAATGGCGACGGGTTGGGCCGGTGACGGCGCGGTGCAGGACCAGATTGACGCAACGGTGAAGGATGCCATCAGCCGCGTTCGCAGTCAGTTGCCTCAAGGCGCGTCGTTATCTCACTGCGCGGAATGTGATGTCGAGATACCGGAGGCACGCAGAATCGCGATTCCCGGCGTGCGACTCTGTGTTTCTTGCCAGAACGAACACGATCTCGATATTGCCAAATTCAGCGGGTACAACCGGCGCGGCAGCAAGGATAGTCAGCTGCGCTGATCGAATGCGCTCGCGGCCGTCCTCAGAACGCCGAACCGCGGTGAATGACGCGCGCTAACTCCGCGTTGTAGCGTTCCGCATACCTTCTCGCGGCGTCGATCAAGACCGCGTGTTCGCGGCTCTCAATGAAGTCGCTGGTCCCAAACAGACACCGCAGTCCGTATTGCTGCGGCAATTCGGTATCGGTGCCGCCGATTCCCGGAGCCATGCAGGTATAGCGATTGATGCCGACGAAGCGCAGGTCGTTTCGCTCCAAACTTTTCTTCAGATCCGCGACCGGGCTCGAGAGATTGAGAATGGAAAGCGTTTCGGTCAGCAGTGCGGCTTGGCTCTTTTTGACGTGCGGCGTGGCAATCGCATCCTCGGCGCGTACGGTAGCGCTGGACAAACACATCAGGGCGATCAAGAGCCAGTTGCGTGGATGCAAGGGGATTTCCTCAGTCGACCCGTCGGCGCATCGAATGATCGCGCGGAACCGCAATCTCGCCTGTGATGTTGCTCACGCGTTGGCGACATGCACGGCAGCAATACCGGCCTGCCACGTTATGTGCGATGGCGAACGGACCGGGAATGTCCGCGCCGGTACGCTGCGCCCGATCGAAAAATGTTCCCTCACGGATTGGAGATGCGCGTCATGCCAAAGTGTTTCGCTTTTCTTAATGCCAAGCGGGCTGCCGCATTCGTGTTCCTGGCCGCTGCGGCCGGCGGACTCGCCGCGCAGGCGGGTCCCGTCGACGTACAGCAGAAACTGATGGACGCGCTTGCCCGCAGCGATGTGGCCGGGGCCGTTGCTTTATTCACCGACGATGCGGTCATCGATACCGAAAGTGGATACTGCGCGAAGTCCCCTTGCGTGGGCAAGGCGGCGATTCAGAAAGATTTTGAGCGCTATGTCAAGGACTCGACTCGTCGTGTCACACCGCTCAATACGTTTGTCGCGGGAGACGTGCTCGTCACGCGCTTTGAAGCCCGCAGCGCCACGATCCAGAAGGCCGGTGTCGAACGCATCATTCTTTGGGGTATTAAAGAGATTCGAGGGGACAAGATCGCGTCGTCGCGCTGTTGTCTGCCGGATCGCACCGACTCGCAGACGGCTCGTTTTCTCGAATGGGATTACGCGCATCCGTCGACCCCGTAAGTCGGCCCCGCGATTATCAGTTACAGGAGATTTGTGATGCGTAAATTTGCAGTGGTAGTGTTGATACTCGGTAGCTTATTGAGTGGATGTGTCGGCTTCGGGTTTCGAGGCGGCGGCGGCGGCGGTGGTTACTACCATCATCACGATTGGCGCTAGACGAGACTTCACGGAAATCATTGCGGCGATACGTGCGGCTGAGAAGCCGCACGTTTCCTTGTGCGGGCCGCGCAGCCGCGACGCCGAGGTGCGACAGCAGCCCGTCGCTCGATCGAGCGGTGCTAATGAATGTGAAAGTTCCCGGTGCCGAACAGACCGATCAATCCGGTGATGATCAAGTAAATCGCGACGATGTAATTCAACAGGCGCGGTACGACGAGTATCAAGACGCCTGCGATGAGGGCGACGATCGGGGCGAGGCTGAGTGTCATGTTCAAGGGCGATCTCCGTTCGGGTGTTCGCGGAACTTAAATCAGATCGATTCCACGCGACTGTTCGATACCGAACACTGCAGCCAATAAAATTGGGGGTTGCTGGGTGCGCCACCGTACAGAGCGCGGCGGCGGCATGGATTACTGTGCGCCCGAAGGAAGGAACGAGGCTAAATAATGAATAAGTCAATCAATCAAGTACGATTTCTCGCCCAGAAGGCCGCGCTCGCGCTGGCGCTCTGCGGGGCCTGCTGCGGCGCCGCGCTGGCGGCCGGTTTTGACCCGCCGCCCATCGCAAGCCGGCCCAGCACGGAGCATCACGTCGGTAAGATGATCTGGGCCGAACTCGTGACCCCGGATATCGCCGGAGCGGAGCGATTCTACGCGGGAATGTTCGGTTGGACCTTTCGGGACCTGAGTTCCGGTGACACCCATTTCGCACTCGCGCTTCTCGACGGCGAGCCCGTTGCAGGCCTGGTGCAACATGCCATGAAGGGCGGAGAGAAGCGCCAGCCCTCGTGGATTACGTTTCTTGCGGTTCAAGATGTCGACGCCGCGAAACGCGCGGTGCTCGGGTCAGGCGGCACGGTGTTACGCGAGCCGCGGACCTACAATGCCCGCGGACGGCAAGCGATCTTGGCCGATCCGCAGGGAGCCGCTTTCGCGGTCATCGCCTCTTTTAGCGGGGACGCCCCCGACTACCTTTCCGCGCCGGGCGCTTGGATCTGGAGTTCGCTGTTGACGCGCAATCTGGACGCGGAAGCTGCGTTCTACCAGTCGGTCTTCGGCTATGACGTGTTCGAACTCGAAAGCGACGACGGCTTGGAGCATGTCATTCTTTCGACGGATGACTACGCGCGGGCGAGCGTCAATGCCCTGCCCGGTGACTCGGCACATCGCCATCCTCATTGGCTCAACTTCGTGCGCGTCGTGGATGCCGGCGATGCGGCAACCAAAGCCGTCGCATTGGGCGGCAGTGTACTCGTGCCGCCGCGAATCGATCGCCATGGCGGAAAGCTCGCGGTGATCGCCGATCCTGCGGGAGCACCATTCGGAGTCATGGAATGGAACGATACCGATAGCAAGGAGCAAATGAAATGAGCGTCACGACTCGCCGATTGGCGCTCGCGGGCGCCGGACTCATGTTCGCCGCGGTGCTGGGTGCCTGCGTGGGCGGGGTTGGCTATAGCGGAGACGTGGGAGTCGGCTATAGCCCGGGCTACATCGAGCCATTTGGCTACGATTACGGCGGCTGGGGTGGCGGCTATCGCGTCGGACCAGGCCGCGGCGGTGATCACCGCGCGGCGCCGTCGGCTTCGCACTCCTATCGAAGCGCGCCCCAATCCCGTTCAGTGCCGTCGATACCGCATGGTTCGGGCGGAAGTCGCGGCACTCATCGATAAGGACCGGGGCGGCGGCCCATTCGCTGCTGAGCCGGCGGAGGCCAATTTGCTCAAGACGAGAGCGTTGCAAAACGCGATTCTCAGCAGCGCGAATTTCTCGATCATCGCGACCGATACGCGCGGTGTGATCCAGTTGTTCAATGTCGGCGCGGAACGCATGCTCGGGTTTCCGGCCGAGCAGGTCGTCAACAAGGTCAATCCGACCGATCTCCACGATCCCGCGGAAGTACTTGCGCGCGCGCAGAGCCTGAGCCGCGAATTCGGCGTCACCATCGCGCCGGGATTCGAGGCGCTCGCGTTCAAAGCATCGCGCGGAATCGAAGACGTTTACGAGCTGACTTATATCACGGCCGACGGCACACGGTTTCCCGCGATTGTCTCCATCACGGCGCTGTGCGATGACTATGGTGAGATCATCGGCTATTTGTTGATCGGCAGTAACAACTCGGCACGCAAGCGCGCGGAGCATGAACTGAAGGATGCGATGGCGGCGGCCGATCAGGCGAACTTGGCGAAATCCGAGTTCCTCTCGAGCATGAGCCACGAGCTGCGAACTCCGCTGAACGCCATTCTCGGGTTTGCTCAACTCATCGAGTCCGGCACGCCGGGGCCGACGGCGTCGCAACAGCGCAGCGTCGCACAGATACTCAAGGCGGGATGGTATCTGCTCGATCTCATCAACGAAATTCTCGATCTGACCCTGATCGAATCGGGAAAGCTATCGTTGTCGCTCGAACCGATATTGCTGGCTGAAGTGTTGCACGAGAGCCGGACGATGATCGAGCCGCAGGCACACAAGCGCGGCATCCAGTTGAGCTTTCCGCGTCTCGACATGTCCTTTCTCGTGACCGCTGATCGGACCAGAATCAAGCAGGTTTTGATCAATCTGCTCTCCAATGCGATCAAGTACAACCGTTACGGCGGCGCCGTTGCCGTAGACTGCGCGGCAACGCCGTCCGGGCGAATGCGCATTTCGATCACCGACACCGGCGAGGGATTAACGCCACATCAACTCGAGCAGCTGTTTCAGCCGTTCAATCGCCTGGGCCAGGAAGCGCATGCCGGGGAAGGCACCGGCATAGGGCTCGTGGTCAGCAAGCGTCTGGTCGAACTGATGGGCGGCGTGATCGGCGTCGAGAGCAATGTCGGTGTCGGAAGCGTATTCTGGATCGAGTTGACCCTGACGACCGCGAGAAATCACCGAGTCGCCGACGCCGAGGCGGTTTCCGCCGCGCGGGTGCCGGGTGCCGCGGACATGCGGCTGCGCACGCTGCTGTATGTCGAGGACAATCCGGCCAATCTGCTGTTGATCAAGGATCTGATCGCGCGCCGGCCGGATGTTTGTTTGCTCAGCGCCAAAGACGGCGACAGTGGAGTCGCGATGGCGCGCGCCTCGCGTCCGGACGTGATACTCATGGACATCAATCTGCCGGGCATCAACGGAGTCGAGGCGCTGCGCATATTGACGCTCGATCCGGATACTGCACACATTCCGATCATCGCGCTCAGCGCGAATGCCGGATCCCGTGATATCGCCAAGGGACTGGACGCCGGATTCTTTCGTTATTTGACCAAACCGATCAAGGTGGCCGAGTTCCTCGAAACTCTGGACGCCGCTTTCGAGAGTGCAAGTGCCTTGTCCGAACATCCGCCAACGCCGGAGAGAATATCTTGATTTCCAACTCGGATATCTTGAATGCCAGCATTTTGATCGTCGACGATCAAGAGGCCAACGTTAGCTTACTGGAACAACTACTGGGTGATGCGCACTATGCGCGCGTGACATCGACGATGAATCCTCAGCAAGTCTGTGCCCTGCATCGCGAACATGCCTACGACCTGATACTCCTGGATCTGCAAATGCCGGGCATGGATGGATTCGAAGTCATCGAAGCGCTGAAGACCAATGATGCCGATGCCTACCTCCCGGTCCTCGTGCTGACGGCGCAACCGGGACATAAGCTGCGTGCCCTGCGAGCCGGGGTTCGAGACTTCATCAGCAAGCCGTTCGATTTGGTGGAGGTAAAGACACGCATCCGCAATATGCTGGAGGTCCGCCTCCTCTACAAGCAACTCGACGAATACAACAGCCTGTTGGAAAAAACCGTTCAGCAGCGTACCGCGGAGTTGCGCGAAAGCGAAGCGCGCTACCGCAGCCTCACCGAACTCGCATCCGATTGGTATTGGGAGCAAGACGTCAAGGGGAAATTCACGCGGGTTTCCGGGCCGGTTCTCGAAATGCTCGGGATACGCGTCGACGCATTCGGCGACGGCCAGGATTCCGCCGCTCCGATCGACGATGCAGCAGCCGGCTGGAATGAATCGGAGAGAGAGATCTTGCGCGCGAAGATCGCGGCGCGCGAACCATTTCTGGACTTCGTCTATAGCCGCATTGACCCGAGCGGCACAAAGCAACGATTTCAAGTCAGCGGTCAACCGATGTTCGATGGATCCTGCCGATTCATCGGCTATCGCGGTGTTGGGGTGGAATTGACGGGGATTCTCTAGTCCGATGGCAACCATACTCGCCATCGCGCCCGCAAACCTCGCCAAGCAAAATTCCCTGTTGGCGGCGCTCCCGGCCGCGGATTTCGAGCGGATTGCACCGCATCTGAGCCGCCTCGCGATGCCGCTGGGCGAGATGCTCTATGAACCCGGCTCGACGTTGCGGCGCGTCTATTTTCCCACGACTGCGGTCGTCTCCCTGCATTACGTGCTCGAGTCCGGCGCATCTGCCGAAAGTGCCGGCGTCGGCTTCGAGGGCATTGTCGGTATTTCGCTGTTCATGGGCGGGGAGACGACCCCGAGTTCCGCTGCGGTTCAGATCGCGGGGCACGGCTACAGCCTCGATGCGGCGCTGCTCAAGCAGGAATTCTCGCGCAGCGCTGCGGTGCAAATACTCTTGTTGCGATATACGCAGGCGCTGATCGCGCAGATGACGCAGACCGCGGCCTGTAACCGGCATCATTCGGTCGAGCAACAGATCTGCCGCTGGCTGCTGATGACGCTGGATCGCATCCCCTCGGGCGAGATCGTGGTCACCCAGGAAATGATTGCCGGAGTCCTGGGCGTACGTCGCGAGAGCGTCACCGAGGTCGCCGGTGATTTGCAGCGCGCCGGTGTCATTCGCTACCGGCGGGGACACATTTCGGTCATCGATCGAGCCGGGCTCGTCAACCGCGTCTGCGAATGCTACGCGGTCGTCAAGCATCAGATGCAGCAATTATCGGCGGCGTGCTCGACGACAATCGATGCGCGGGCATCAATCGCGAATCGGCAAAAGCGCTCTCCGAAGCATTAGAAGCCGGGCTTGCGTGGAGCGTCCTCAGTGTTCCGGTCGCGGTGCAGAACTCGGCGTGGAGGCGCTGCCGGAGTATTGCGTCTGCGTTTTTTCCGCCTGCGTGGATTCCTCGAAATCGGCGAAAATCCATTGCCCGAGAAGCAAAAACAGCGCGTAGATGAAAATCCAGCGTATGTTCTTGCTGACGAGGAGCTGCGGCAGCGCTGTCGTGGCGTCGCCGGGCGCGTTCGCGTCGCCGGCAAACTCGTTCTCGGCCGGCAACAGCGCAATTAGGCGAGCCGCAATGGCGTCCGGCGCCGGCCGCGTGCAGGGCCCCTCCGGCAATGCCGAGAGCAAGGTGGTCAGTTCGCGCGCCGCCGCGTTCCGCGGCAAGCGACTCCACTCGGCAGCCTGTTCCCAAGGGTCGATATCCTGCCGAGCCAGTGCCGATAGCATGCTGAGCGGCACCCCGTTTTTGTCGTCTCCGATCAGCGCATATAAGAACGGATGGAACTCGATACCGATCGTGCGATACGCGACGGTCGTCGGCATGTTCAGTGTCTCGCCATCAGCTGGTCGTACGACCGGCAATTCGCGGCATAACAGCTGCAAGCCGATGATTTGAGCCTGACCGGGTCGAGCACGGTCACATCGCCACGGTAATATTCGATCAATCCGCGCCGCTGCAGCGCGCCGGCCGCGGCCGTTATGCCGACCCGGCGTACACCCAGCATGTAAGCCAAGAATTCGTGCGTCACACGGAACCGGTCGGCATGCGCGCGATCGCGTGTCATCAGCAACCACCGCGCGAGTCGCTGGTCGATGCGGTGATACCGTATGCAGGCCGCAGACGATGCGAATTGGGCGATCAGAACGTAAAGATACCGGTCGACGATGCGCCGTAATGCGGGGCTGCGGTCGAGCTCGATTCGAAACGCCGCAGCGCTGACGCACCAGGCATCGCCCGCGCCTTGCACCAATGCATGCAAGGGTACGGTCGGCACGCCGAGCGCAATCTGCACACCCAGCATTCCTTCGCGGCCCACCATGCCGACTTCGAGCACCGGCTTGCCGTCGGCGACCGTCACCAGCGAAATAAAGCCACGGACGGGAAAATAGACGTTTCGTGTCGGCGTGCCCGCCGTCGCCAAGGTTTCCGCGATGATCAGCGACACGGGTTTGCAGACAGCCAACAACTTGCGCCGGTCGACGCGCGGCAAGAGTTCGATCAAATGATTCTCGATCCCGGCCAAAATGGACTCCGCCGCAATACAGATGCTGGTAATGCATCGCAAGCATGGGCGCGCGGCGTCGAGGCGACCGTCTGACAGCGCACATAGGGTTGCGGTGCTCCAGAGCGCCCTGGGTGGCGTGCACCGTGCGCGGAATCAATGCGGTCGTGTATGCAGCAGCCGGTCGGTTTCCTTCTTGACGACCGCGTAGCACTCGCAGCACAGCGATTCGAGCTTGGGGCGGTCCAGCACGGTGATTTGGCCGCGGTGATAACTGATCACGCCGAGCTTCTGCAGCTTGCCGGCGGCCGCGGTCACGCCCTCGCGACGCACGCCCAGCATATTGGCAATGAGCTCTTGCGTCATCGTCAGCTGGGTCGAGGACAGGCGATCGAGCGACAGCAGCAGCCAGCGACACAATTGCTGATCGAGCGTGTGGTGCCGATTGCAAACCGCGGTTTGCGCCATTTGCGTGATCAAGGATTGGGTATAGCGCAGCAGCAGCAGCTGCAGGTCGCCGTCCTTGTGGAATTCGTCCTTGAGCAGCTGGCCGGCGAGCCGGTAGGCATTGCCGGCGCTCTGCACGATCGCGCGGCTCGGCGTGGTCTCGCCGCCCATGAACAGAGCGATACCGATGAGGCCCTCATTTCCGACCACAGAGATTTCCGCTGAGGCGCCGTTCTCCAGCACGTACAACAGCGAGACGATGCAGTCGATCGGGAAATAGACATGGCGCAAGGTGTCGCCGGATTCGTAGAGCACCTTGCCCAGCGGCATCTCGACCATGTGCAGGTGCGGAAAAATGCGCTCTCGCTCAGGGGGAGTCAGCGCCGCCAGAAGTTGATTGGTACGTCCCGAGTGCATTTCGGTGGCGGCCATTGCTGTAGTGCCTTTTAGATAAGGGGGCGACGGAATCCATTATACCGTACTAGCCAGGAGCCTATGTCTCCTATCGAACATAGATCGAAATCTGTCATTTGGGCGCCTAAATCGATTGGTACGCTCGCGAACAGACCCGTAGGGCGCACTGCGCGCATGCTGAGCACTCAGGACTCCGATGGTCCGTAAACACTCATTTAAGGAAATCATGATGAACAAAATGTTACGAATTGCGGTGTTGGCGGCAACACTCGGGATCCCGTTCAGTGTTGCGCAGGCGAGCCGAGACGGCGATACGGCGAATCTGTTCCGGGACTCCGATCAGAGTTCCGCGTTCTTCCAAAAGAGCTACGGATATGCGGTGTTTCCGACGATCGGAAAGGGCGGGCTCGGAATTGGTGCGGCGCACGGGAGCGGCCATGTCTATGCCAACGGCATGCGCATCGGGCGGGTCACGATGACCCAGCTCAGCGTCGGCTGGCAGGCCGGCGGCGAGGCGTATAGCGAAATCATTTTCTTCCAGGACAAACACGCAATGGATGCGTTTACGGAAGGCAATTTCGAATTCAGCGCCGATGTCGGTGCGGTCGCCATTACGGCGGCAGCCGACGTCAGTGTCGGCACGACGGGGGCCGATGCGGGCGCGAGCGCCGGCAAACGGGCTGCCGCAACCGCCAGCGAGTTCAATCGCGGCATGGCGGTCTTTACGATCGCCAAGGGTGGCCTGATGTACAACGCGACGCTGGCCGGACAGAAATTCTCATACACCATGCAGTCCCAACAATAACGGGATCGGTCGCTGATGCATGCGGACATGGCGCCAAGGATCTGCGCCGATCCGCATGCATTCTCGATTCATTTTAGAAGGAACACATCATGCTAGAGACCATTGCTGTAATCTTACTTGTACTGTGGCTGCTGGGGCTCGTTACGTCCTACACGATGGGCGGCTTCATCCACATCCTTTTGGTGTTGGCGATCATCGTCATCGTGCTGCGAGTCATCCAGGGTCGCCGCGTTTAAGGCGTTCTTTTTTGTCGACGCGGTCGGCCGATTCTCAGCGGGGCGTGGGAATGCCCGAATGGCCCGTGGGGACCGCAGTTCGAAACACGCGATCGGCATTGACTTGCTGGTCCGTGGGCATTACGTCGTAGAGAGCGGCGAACGCCGGTAGGAAGGCCTTGGTCGCGGCAGCATGTGCCGCGGCGATGGCCACGAATGAACGCAGGTCGTCGACCGCCGTCATCCGCGACGCGCGGCTCTCGCGCTGGCGGCTGAGTGCATCGATGGCCTCGTCGTTAACTCGCACGAGTTCGGCGACGTTGGCCCATAGTGGCTCTTGAGCCGGAGTGATCTTCAGTCGATCGTGCAGCGCTTGGATGGGCCGTTGGAGCGGACCCGCGGAACGCAGGGAGATCGGGCTCCCGGCGATTCGCGGGTTACCGGCATCCGCGGCGCGCACCGGCCCCGCCGGACTCATGACGAGCATGAGTGCGGACAGAGCAACGGTGATCGCGCCGAAACGAATGACTTTGCTGTGCGTCACGGTACCGTCTACCGCGAGGCGATCGTCGGGTTGCTGATGATGACTTCGACGCGGCGATTTTGCTGTCGCCCGGTTGCGGAATCATTTCCGGCGACCGGATTGCTTTCGCCCTTGCCCGATGCCGTGAGGCGGCCGGAATCGATGCCCTGTCCGGTCAGATAATGGCGCACCGATTCAGCGCGCCGCTCCGACAAGCCTTGGTTATAGTCTTGGCTGCCGACGCTGTCGGTATAGCCCTCGATCATGACCTCCCGGTCCGGATAGCGGTTGAGAAACGCGACGAGCTTGTCAAGATGTACGGTGGCCCCGGTCAATAGATCGGACCTGCCCGTCGTGAACAACACGTCGCCGAGCGTCAACACGAGACCTCGATCGGTCACGCGCGCATTGAGCGTATCGATCTGATGCTGCAGCTCCGCGGACTGCTGTGCGGACTGTTGCGCGGAGATCACCGCCGCCATGTTGGCGGAATCGGCGTCGCTGCGTGCTTGATTGGCTTGAGCCTGCGCTGCGTCGGCCTGAATTTGGGCCTGCGAGGCGATCAAGCGCTGCGTGGCATCGTCCGCCTGCGCCCGCTCCATTCGGTTCGTTGCCACGTCGGCTTCACGCGTGCGGGCATCGAGGCGTGCGCTTTGTCGCTGGGCTTCGAGTGTCGTCCGTTGGTCTTCGAAATAGCGGGTTTGTGCCTGCGCGCGGGCAATGTCGACCTTACGGTCGGCAATGTAAACCCGATATTGGCCGAGACTCTGATCGGTCTGCGGCTGTTCGGCTGCTTGCACTGCACGCTCGGCCTCCGCGATCGCGGCCGGAGCCTTGCTCGCGAGGTTCGGGTCGGACTGCAGTTGCGTGAGCTTGGCGCGAGCCTCTTCGGCTCCGGACGGCCTGACCGGTGCGGCGGCGCAGGCGGCCAGCAGGATCGATGCCACGGCAATGGCGATCAAGCTGCGGCCGCGGGTCTGGGACTCGTGACTAGTGTTCATTTCTGTTCTCCTGCGTTGCGCTGCATTTCGTCGATGAGATTGCCGGTGCCGCGTTGCATTTCCGCATTGACAGCCTTTGCCTTGGTCGCCTCAGTCCTTGCCAAGGCGAGCTCCGCTTCGGTACGTGATTCGTTGGCCAAGCGCTCCGCGCTCGTCATGTGCTTATCGGTGACTTCGGTGTTCGCCGATTCGAGCTTCAGGCGCGACTCGGCGAGCTCCGCCGAGGCATATTGCCCGGCGTCCGCACGTTCGGCATTCGAGATCGCGAGATGCGCGGCGTCCAGCGCTGCGGTAGGAGCGGATGGCGCAGACGCACAGGCCGCGATAAGGAAGGTCCCGGCAAAGCCGAGAGCGACGCCTGCCCGTAAGCGGCGAGGCTTTTGCTGCAGTGAATTCATCGTGATTACTCCATCGTGATGGTCTTAGGGTGGGGCGACGATGCGCGCTGCGGCGCACGTTGTCTGTGCGTTAGCAGACTTTCGCGAGGTCGGTGGGGCGCATCGGAGGGGTCGCGGCCGAGGAAGTGGACAATCTCTTGATAGACGATGAAACTTAAGCGGTCATCGTCGCGGCGGGCGGTATCACGCGGAAACTCATTGATGCGATTTGCTGAACTGTCTCCAGGCAGATTGATACAGGCCGGTCCTCGTAGCGTAACGGCCGCTGAAATTATTGATTTTGCCAAGCGCTATGATCCGCAGTGGTTTCACACCGATCCGGATCGCGCCGCCAAGGGGCGATGGCGCGGACTGATCGCGAGCGGTTGGCACGGTTGTGCGATCGCCATGGAACTGGCGGTAAGCGCCGTGCTGCACGACTCCGAGTCCTTCGGTTCGCCCGGGACCGAGAATATCAAGTGGCTGGAGCCGATCCGGCCCGGCGATGCGCTGACGCTGCGCATCGAGGTACTGGAATCGCGCATATCCCCATCCGGAGGAACCGGCATCCTGCGCTCGCGTTGGGAGCTTTGGAATCAATCGGGAAAGCAAGTACTCGAACTGACCGGCACCAGTCTCTTTGAACTTCAACCCAAGTAAAAGAGTGGGCTGCAATGCAAATAAAAGATTCAGTGTTTATCGTCACGGGCGGCAGTTCCGGCCTAGGCGAGGCCAGCGTGCGGCGTCTGCATCTCGGCGGCGCTCGAGTGCTCATTGCAGATGTCGCTCGCGATCGCGGCGAAGCGCTTGCGAAGCAGTTGGGCGCTGGTGCCGCCTTCAATCCGACCGACGTGACCAGCGAAGCCGATGCGCAGAGGTCCGTCATTCGGGCGATTGAATTGTTCGGACGCGTTGACGGGCTCATCAACTGCGCGGGGGTCGCACCGGCCGAACGCGTCGTGGGTAAACTGGGCCCGCACCGTCTCGAAAGTTTTTCTCGGTGCATTCAAATCAATCTCATCGGCACGTTCAACATGATCCGTCTGGTCGCGGCCGCCATGGCACAGCAGACGCCGAACGCATCCGGCGAGCGCGGCGTCATCGTCAATACGGCGTCGATTGCAGCCTATGAGGGCCAGATCGGACAGGCCGCTTATGCGGCGTCCAAGGCGGGCATCGTCGGCATGACCTTGCCGATTGCGCGTGAACTCGCCCGCAGCGGCATTCGAGTCGTCACGATCGCACCGGGCTTATTCCTCACGCCGATGATGGAGTCGATGCCGGCCGAGGTGCAGGAATCGCTAGGAAAATCGACCCCTTTCCCACCAAGACTCGGCAGACCGCAAGAGTTCGCCGCGCTGGCACAGCACATCATCGAGAACGAAATGCTCAATGGCGAGACCATTCGGCTCGATGGCGCGGTTCGCTTGGCCGCGAAGTGAGGATTGCCGTGAAAAGCGGGTGCCGCGCGCGCCGACTCGGTCTCATGCCTGGCCGCGCGGCTAGGAATCCGAGCGGTGTTGACGGATCCGATCTGCCGCGTCCGCAGTCTCGCCAAGCAGCCGCTCGAGCAGGGATTGCAGTGCGGCCGCGTTGATCGGCTTTGCCAGGTAGTCGTCCATTCCGGCCTCGAGGCAGCGCTCACGATCGCCGCTCAATGCATGGGCGGTCAGTGCGACGATCGGTATCGAGCTGGCCGCCGCGCCCGCGGCGCCCGCGCGGATCTGCCGAGTTGCCTCGTAGCCGTCGAGGATCGGCATTTGGCAGTCCATGAGAATGATGTCGAATCGGCGCGCAGCCAACTGTTCGAGTGCCGCGGCACCCGAGTCCGCGATCGTCACGATGGCGCCCATTTTCTCAATCAGTTTGCGAGCGAGCATTTGATTGACGGGGTTGTCTTCTGCCAGCAGGACCCTGCATCCCTTCAGCGCACTGCGCGTCGTCGATGGTCGATGACTCGCTGGCCGGGCCGGTCCGCCGGCTTCCTGGATGCATTGAATGAGCGCGGTCTGCTTCACGGGTTTCGTGAGAACACGGTCGATGAATTGTTCGCCGCCCGTCCCAACTGCGACGTGGCCGAGTGATGCCAGCAGAAAAATCGAGATTTGCGCGCCGGCGGGGCTGTTGCGAATGCGTTCGGCGAGCCATAGCCCCGAGTGATCGGGTAGGTCATGATCCAGAAGAACGATGTGCGGCGTGCGTCCGCTTGCAATCAGCGCGTGCCAGGTCCATTCGCCTGCAGCTGCCGTCGGCGCACTCGTTACGGTGCAATGGACTGATGCCAATTGCCTGGTGATAATTTGGCGACTGACCACGTGATCTTCAACGAGTAGAACTTCGCAACCCGAGAGGTCCGGATGTTGCGGCTGGTGGCCATGGGAATCGGCGACCGCAAGGGTCAGTTCGAACCAAAAGCAGGAACCCGATCCCGGTGTGCTCTCGACGCCGATGCTGCCGCCCATTAACTCGACGAGTCGCCGGCATATCGACAGTCCAAGTCCGGTTCCGCCGAAGCGGCGTGTGGTGGAGGTATCGCCCTGAACGAACGGCGTGAAGAGCCTCGCACGCTGTTCTTGCGTTAGGCCCATTCCGGTGTCGGAGATCTCAACACGAATGTGCGCGAGCGCATCGGCGAAGCCGCGTAGGCTCGCGACCAAATGGATTTCACCGTTTTCCGTGAATTTGACGGCGTTGCTCAAGAGATTGAGGATCACTTGTCGAAATCGGCCCGGGTCGCCGCGCACCCAGTGCGGCATCGCGGGATCGATGTCGATCAGCATCTCGATGCCCTTCTCGGCGGCACGCTGCGCGACCGATTCCGCCGATTGTTCAAGCACAGCCATCAGGTCGAACTCGATCGATTCGAGCGTCACGCGTCCGGCTTCGATCTTCGAGAAGTCGAGAATGTCGTTTATCACGGAGAGCAGCGACTCTCCGCTCCAGCGCACGATTTCAAGATACTCGCGTTGGTCGGCTCGCAATGGCGTATCGAGTACGAGCCCGGTCATGCCGATGACGCCGTTGAGCGGCGTACGAATCTCGTGGCTCATATTGGCGAGGAATTCGCTCTTGGCGCGATTAGCCGACTCCGCAGCTTCCTTTGCCTCGAGAGTTTGCAGCGCAACCGATTTGACGTCGGTCAAATCGAGCACAATGCCTTGAATCTCGCCGCCTACGCCACCCATGTCGCGCACGCCGCTGTCGCTCGAGCTCAGCGCGTCGCGAAACGCGCTGACCGTGGCACGCACGTGTTTGATGCTGCCGTCGACGTAGAATCGATGATCGACGGTTTGCGAGCTGCCGGTACGGCAGACATCCGCGAACAAAGCCTCGACGAACGCGCGGTCTTCAGGATGAGTCGCGGCAAGATAGGTATCGAGCGGCGCCCCGCGGTCGCCGGCGGTGCCGATCAATTGCCCCATTCCCTCCGACATGGATCCCGCACGCGACCGTATATCCGCTCGCCACGATCCGAGGTTCGCCAGTTCATAGGCGCGATTCAAATTCGCCTGGGTCAGCATTTCGGCGGCGATGGCCTTTTGTCTCGCCCGTTGTACTCGCCAGATCGCGAGACCATGCAGAAATGCGATGAATCCGGCGAGTGCGATGCCCAGTGCCGCCGAGATATCGACGCGGCGGATGAGCTGGCCATACCGGTCGGCACTCATCGTGATGCCGACAAAGTCGACCATGGAGCGGTTGCCGTCGGCGATGGGCGCCTGCGCGCGGATACCCATGCCCCAGTCCGTCGCGGTCGGCTCTGTCTCCACGGTCAAGCGTCGCGTGCGAAAGACCTCCTGTTCACCGGCCGTCGGGTCGTCCGCTTCCATCGGCGCAGAGTGCAGCAACTTGCCTGACGCGTCTCGCCCGCCGATTGCAGTTCCATCGAGAATGAAATGCATCGAGCGCCCATCGGTAGCGCCGACATACGCAAAGCGAATATCCGGATTGTTCTTGAGCAGCTCTTGCAGCGGCTTTGCGGCGCGGTTGTATTCGGGCGAACCGTCCTGCTCCGGGCGATTGAACTGTGCGAGTCCCTCGGCGTCTATGAGGGCGGCGGTATAGGACGCCGTTCGCGCAAGATTGGCGCGCAGATCCTCGAGCAGGATTTGGCGCACGATGAGGTCGACGACTCCAATGCCGGCGATCGCCGTGCCCCAGGCGACCAGACCACCGAAGACCGCGGGTAGCCAGGGGTGAGCATCCGCTTTTTTTTTCGTGCGTCCCGGAGTGGCCATGGACGAACGCAATCGTTGCCTAAAGAATGCGTCTAGGGCCATGCGTTAAGCATCGGCCCGGGCCAACAAATCTTGATGCTCATTAGTTTACCAGGCCGGTTCCAGCGCGCTAATTGATCGTTCATGCATCTATTGCCCGGGAAGAGCCCTAGGGATTTCCCCGATCGCGAAGCCGCGGTGGTCCAGGGGGTAAGCCTTAGTATCCACAAAGGGACTCACCTTTTACCGTACGTATCCCCGTGGGATTCGCTACGCGTTTGTACGGCTATTAAATCGCTCGGCGGCGTGATCTATTGACATTCACTCATGAATGAACGTGCCTTGCTCGCATGCAAGAGCTTGGTCGGCACAGTAATGTTGTGCTCGGCTTTGCCGGCGCTCGCCGACGAAGCGTCGTCTGCGGCCCGCGTCGCGGTGGTATCCGATGCTGTCGACGTCGACCTGCCCGAGATTACCGTGACCGCGGAACGGCTGGGATTGATTGGCTCCGCCGCGACGGCGAGCGAAGGCATCGTCGTCAACGACGAACTCGCACTCGCCCCCGCCTATCGGCCCGGTCAATTGCTCGAGACGGTTCCGGGGCTTGCCGCCACGTCGCACAGCGGTGAAGGCAAAGCCAATCAGTATCTGATGCGCGGCTACAATTTGGATCACGGCACGGACCTCGCTGTTTTTGTCGATGAGATGCCGGTCAACGAGCCCAGCCATGCGCATGGCCAAGGCTATTCCGATTTGAACTTCCTGATTCCGGAACTCGCGACCGATATTCACTACACGAAGGGCACCTATTATGCGGACGAAGGCGATTTCTCTTCGGTCGGCTCGGTGCATGTGGGTTACGTCGACAGCATTGTGGATCAAGCGTCCGTGACCGGCGGGAGCTGGGGATTCGAGCGTCTGTTCAGTGCGGGCTCGAGCGCGCTGGCCGATGGCCGCCTGCTCGGCGCGCTGGAATTGCAGCACTACGACGGACCCTGGGTCACGCCCGGCGATCAGCGCAAGATCAACACGCTGCTGCGCTATAGCGAAGGCGACGAATGGAACGGCTATACGCTGACCGCGTCCTTTTATCACGACCTCTGGAACAACCAAACCGATCAGCCCGAGCGCGCGATCACCGAGGGTCTCATTAGTCGCTTCGGCGAACTCGATCCGAGCGACCAAGGCGCGGCGCAGCGCGCCAATCTTTCGTGGCGGTACTTTGCGACCGTGGGCGGTGGTCAGTTCACCGCGGGTGCATATGTTTTCAGCAACCACTTGACGCTGATCAACGACTTCACGCATTTCCTCGTCGACCCGGCGAATGGCGACCAGGAACAACAGCAAGAAGATCGTTCGACCGTCGGCGCCGAGATGCATTATGAACACGCGGCGGAATTGTTCGGCTTGGAACACGATCTGCTCGCCGGCATGCAGGTACGGTACGATTTTCTCGAGGTATCGCGGATCCCGACCAAGGATGCCGAGCCGATACCGGCCGCCGACGATCCCTTGAACTTCAGCGAGCACGATCAAATACGCCTCGCCAGCAACGCGGCATACATTCAGGCGACGACGCGTTGGAATGACTGGTTTCGAACCGTGTTCGGATTGCGCGAGGATTATCAATATGGCAGCGATGCGGGAACGAACTACGGCTCGGACAATGCCGCGTTGTTCGAGCCCAAGGGCAGCCTGATCTTTCGGCCTGCGGCGATGAGCGAGCTTTACATCAGCGCCGGGCGCGGCTTTCACAGCGACGATATCCGCGGCGTCAATCGGGCCAAAATCACCGGAGTGCCGGGCGCTCCCTTGATCGCCAGTCAGACGGGCGAGGAGGTGGGGCTGCGTCAGGAACTCATCGACCGCAAAGTTGCGCTGACCTTCGCCGTGTTCAATCTCGATGCGCAATCGGAGACCACTTATAACCCGGATATCGGGCAAGATATTGCGGGTCCCGCGAGCCGCAGAATCGGCTACGAAATCAACGTCACCTACCAGGCGCTGCGTTGGCTGGAGTTCTACGGCAGCCTGTCGCAGGACCACGCGCGCTTCAAAACGCCGTTCGACGATGGCACGGGGCATCTCGGCGAATACATGCCGAATGCGCCGTTCGCGACCGGATCGTTCAACGTCTACGTGAAGAATCTCGGCCGCTGGAGCGGGGGCCTCGCGTATCGCTATCTCAGCGCTTTTCCGCTGTCCTCAGGACCCTGCGTCAATTCCGCCGCCGTGAAGGATTTCCCGGGCGCGACATCGTGTGCCGACGCACCTACGCGTGCGGGACAGGTCAATGGCTCCGGCTATGGTGAATGGAGCGGCGATGTGCGCTACGCGTTCGACGGCGGCTGGGGCGCCACGCTCGGAATCTACAATCTACTCAACAAAAAGGCCGACGCGATGGAGTACTGGTACGTGGATCGTCTCCAAGGGGAACCGGCGGCCGGCGTTGCGGATGTCCATGTCCATCCGCTCGAACCCGTTTCGCTGCGCCTGAGCTTGTCGAAGAATTTCTGAGAAAGTCTGCCAACCGGCGATTACCACTGAACTTCGGTGGCGTTCGGTTCGAAACTATCCATTCGGTGACCGGGATCTTCGATGGGCGCGAAGTGGGATTGCACGCCGATCTTGCCCGGGCCGGCGAGGCGCAGCCACAAGTAGCGGTTTCCCCAGCTGCGCGAGGTCACGATCCATGTTCCCGGACGCGTCCAAACGGAGGCGGGATATTCGAAATGCAGATTCATGCGCACGGTCGGTTCTTTGAACAACAGCGACGAAGGCTGGATTAGGATGTGTTCTCCCGCTTGCAGTTCGCGCACGTAGACATTGCCCGTGCCGTGCAGCAGCAATAGCCCGGCCTTCTCGCCGGCGGTGAAACGGTCCATGAACATGCCGACCGGATAGTGCGTTTCGCGATTATTCTCTTCGCGGGTTCGATACCAAATGCCGCTGGTGAACCAATCATAAGAAATCGAATGCGTCGCGATCATGAACACGTGCTCGCGCACGTCGATCGATTGGCCCCGATCGAGCGGGATTGCGACCAATTCACCGGGATGATCCTTCGAAAACGCGATTCTCCCGGGGCCCATGGCCTGCGTCATCACGAGCGGCATCCCGGCGAGCACGCGATTCCAGCCGCCCTTGAGCTTCATCGCGCTGATCTGCGCTTGATCGTCTTTCCAGAGCATCAAATGGTGCGCGAAATAAACGCCATCGCCGGCGGCCAACTTGAAGTCGGCCACCGGTACCAGCGTTCCTTCGATCTGGCAGAACGATTGTCCGAACTGAATCTTGGCCATGTCCTTGATCGGCGGCTGCTCGGTCCAGCCGGACTTGGTGACCGCCTTGCGCACATCCACGGGCGCGCCGCATGACGGACAGCTCGTCGAACTCGCGTCGGACGAGCGCTTGCACCACGGGCAGGTATAGAGCGTTGAATCACCCATTGGGATCATTCCGTATTGTGGTGGTGATACATGGATTGGATGCCGAGGCGGCCCGGGCCGGTCATGCGCGCGAGATTCATGCCGACGCCGCCGAACAAGCCCGTCGTCAATTTCTGGGTTTCGACGTTCATCGTGACGCTGGCCGCCTTGTACAGAAACGCGCCGGGCTCGAGCAGGATGCTTTCGCCCGGAGCGAGCCTTCTTTCGAAGACGTTGCCGTAGCCGTGAAGAATGAGAAGGCCGGGCGCGTCGCGCGTCACGAAGCGATCCATGAACATGCCCTGTCCACCGAACAGGATATTGCGCAAGCCCTGTATGCGTGTATAGGAGAATTCAATCGAGTGCGAGGAGAGCAGAAACGCATGTTCGCGCACATCGAGCTCCATGCCCGGATGCAGCGGCAAGACCACGAGTTCCCCCGCGGCATCGCGCGAAAATGCGATCCGGCCCTGACCCGAGGCGGTCGAGATGATGAACGGCATCCCGGCGAGCGCGCGTTTCATGCCGCCTTGCAAAGGCAGTACGCCCATTGCGACATGCTGATCCTTCCAGAGCATGACGTGATGTTCGAAGAAAACCGCATCGTTGCCGCCTAACGTGATCTCGGCGACCGGAACGATCTCACCTTCGAGCTGGCACGTACTGTTGCCGAAGCGCAGTTCGGTCATATCGCGCAAGCGGGGTGCCGCGCGCCAGCCGGAATCGCTGACGGCGTTCTTTATATCCAGCGGCGCGCCACAAGCGATGCACGTTGCGGCCTCCTGCGGGCTTTGCGCCCCACACCAAGTGCAAACGATACGTTGAAGAGCATTCATTCGCTTCTCCGGCGGGTTTTGTATGCACGAACATGGTACCGCGTTTGCGCAATTCGTCAAAAGTCCGGATGATGAAGCTTTGGCGATCGTATTCGCGAGCCAATGCGCAATGCTCGGCCGCGCATCGGCTAACGCAGCGTTGGCGTGCGAGGCACATTTTATGCATGATCCACCCATGCATAAATTTATCGCACTCGTTTTGACGCTTTCGGGAGCCGCGCACGCCGCCCCCGACGAGGCAGCCCTGGTCCAGTCCGTTTACGCGCACTCGAACTCACGCCTATTGTGGAGCATGCACGCGCAGCCGACCAAGCAAGCGGGTGATCTCGGCGATCTATTGCGCACGGTGGATTCCTACGGACTGCGCCCCGGCGACTACGGAATGGATCTCATTACCGCTCGCGCAGGTGGGTGGAGCGCCGAGACGCCCGACGCGGATTGGTCGCAATACGATTTCGTGATGACGCGCGCCGCGGTTCGGCTGATCACGCATTTGCATTATGGCCGAATCGATCCTCGCAGCGCAGGTTTCGAACTCCCCGAACCGCGTACGGATTTGGATGTGGCGGCGACGGTTGCAGCGCTCGCATCCACGGCCGATGTGGCCGGCACCGTCACGGCGGCAGAGCCGCGCTTTCTTCATTACGCGCTGCTGAAGCGGGCGCTGTCGCGCTACCGCGGCCTCGCAGCCGATCCAACGCTGACCCAATTGCCGGGCCTCGGGCGCAAAGCGCTGCGCGCGGGTGATCCATATGCAGGAGCCGCGGCGCTGCGCAAGCTGTTGGCGGCGGAGGGCGACCTCGTCGCTGCCGGCGAGCGGGCCGCGGTTGCCGGCGATCGAGCCGCAGTTGCCGGCGATCGAGTCGGCGACGATCAAACCTTGGATCCCGCGCTGTGCGAGGCGCTCCAGCGTTTTCAAGCCCGGCATGGTCTGAAAGTCGATGGAGTGCTCAATGCGGCGACATTCGCCGCGTTGACGACGCCGATTGCGCGGCGGGTGCGGCAGATTGAGCTGACGCTCGAAAGATGGCGTTGGCTGCCGGCGTTTCGCGCGCCGCCGATCATCGTCAATATTCCCGAATTCAAATTATTCGCGTTCAATACCATGGACGATCGCGCCGCCAGCATTTTGCAAATGCCCGTGATCGTCGGCCAGGCCTACCGCGATAAACAGACGCCGATCTTCATCGGCGACTTGAAATATGTCGTTTTCCGCCCATATTGGGATATACCCAGGACGATCATGTTGCGTGAGATGCTGCCGAAGATGCAGGCGCACGCGGATTATGCGCAGCGCAATCATCTCGAGATCGTCGATGGCGAAGGTGATGATGCAAACATCGTCACATCCAATGCGGAGGGGTTGGCCGCGCTTGCGGCGGGGACGGTGCGGTTGCGTCAACAGCCGGGTGATGACAACGCGTTAGGATTGATTAAATTTTTATTTCCGAATGCGCATAATGTTTATCTGCATTCGACGCCGGCGCATAAGTTATTCGCGGCCTCGCGGCGCGCATTTAGCCACGGATGTATTCGCGTCAGCGACCCTGTGGCATTAGCGGTTCATGTGCTGCGCAACGCGGCGCAGGCTTGGGACGCGGATCAAATTGATGCGGCAATGCACAATTCGGAGGCTAATAATGCGCGCGTTGCACTGCGGGAACCGATACCCGTGATGATTTTCTATATCACGGCCATGGCAAGCGAGGCCGGTCCTGTCTTGTTTTTCGACGATATTTACGGCCACGATAGTAAGCTCGAAGCCTTGTTGCACCTTGCGCCAGTTAACAGCGCAGCCACGATTCGCTAGGATAAAATTCTTTTCTGGTTTGGAGAACATCATCGCTACGCATAAACATGCTGAACCGCAGCTAAGCCGGCGCCTATTCTTGTTGCGTGCGAGCGCCGTATGCGGTGCCCTCGCGGGCCTGCCGGCGTTCGCGAACATGTCGGTCGATGCGAACGGCTCCCTGAACGGGAATGCCGATGCGCTCGCGGCGAGTGCCGCGGGGCCGCGTAGTTTGCGCTTCGTGCACACCCATACCGGGGAGACGCTGACGGCCGCCTATTTCGACGGCAGCGCCTATGACGCCGCGAGTTTGAGCGCCGTCAATCATCTGTTGCGCGATTTTCGTACCGGCGATAGCCACGTGATCGATCCGGCGCTGCTGGATATTCTCTTCGATCTACAGGTGCGTGCCGATCATGACGCGCCCTTCGAAGTCATCTCCGGCTACCGATCGCCGGCGACGAACGCGATGCTGCACCGAAACTCCAGCGGTGTCGCGGAGCACAGCCAACATCTGCTCGGCAAGGCAATCGATATTCGGCTCAGCGGATATTCGACTCGCATTTTAAGCGAACACGCGCGCGCGCTCGCGCGTGGCGGCGTGGGTTTCTACTCGAGCTCGGATTTCGTACACGTCGATACGGGGCGCGTCCGGGCCTGGTAGCGTATGACGGCAGCGCCGGGCTGACGTCACAGTTCGAGATTATCGATGAGCCGCGTATCGCCCAACCGGGCCGCGCCCAATAGCACCAATGATTGCAGTGCCGGCGCAGCGCGCGGATCGGCCTGCGGCGGAACACGCAGATCGGCACGGCGGCGAATCGCGATGTAGTCCGGCTGCCAGCCGCGCTCGATCAAGTAATCGAAGGCGGCACGCTCGATTTGCGGCCAGTCGCTGCTTCCTAAGCGTGCTTCCCGGCTTGCGTTGAGAAGCGCAGCATGCAGCTGCGCGGCCTCGATGCGCTGTTGATCGTCCAAATACCCATTGCGCGACGACAGTGCGAGTCCGCTCGCCTCGCGCACGGTTTCCGCAGCCTGTATGTCGACGGGCAAATTCAATTGCCGCACCATCTCGGCGATGACGAGCAGCTGTTGATAGTCTTTCTTACCGAACACGGCGACGTTCGGCCGCACGATGTTGAATAGTTTGAGCACGACCGTGCAAACGCCCGTGAAGAACCCGGGTCGAACGCTTCCTTCGAGGATGTCGGCCAAGGCCGCGGGCGGCTGTACCATGTAAACCTGCGCTTGCGGGTAGATTTGCTGCGGGTCCGGCGCAAATACGATGTCGCATCCGGCGCCGGCGAGCAGTTCGCAATCGCGCTCCAGCGTTCGCGGGTACATCGCAAAATCCTCGTTCGGCGCAAATTGCAGCGGGTTGACGAAAATGCTGGCCACCACCAGGCCGGCGTGCCGATGCGCGAGGCGCACGAGCGATAGATGCCCGTCGTGCAAATTGCCCATGGTCGGCACGAGGCCGACGGTTCGATTCGCCGGCAGGGCGGCGCGCAAATCAGAAATCGTCTGAATGACTCGCACGCCGATTCCCGTTCAGAAGCTGTGCAGCGTGTCGTCGGGAAACCGGCCTTCCTTGACGTCCTTGACGTACTGACCGACTGCTCCCTCGATCGTCGCGCCGCCGGTCAGAAAATTGCGCACGAAGCGCGGCGCGGTTTCGGGATGCAAGCCGAGCATGTCGTGCAGAACCAGCACCTGGCCGCTGCATCCGGCGCCGGCGCCGATGCCGATCACCGGTATCGACGATTCCTGGGTCAGCTCGCGCGCGAGGTTTGCCGGGACCATTTCGAGCACGAGGAATGCCGCGCCCGCCCCGGTGAGTTCGATCGCCTGCGTGCGCAGCGCGCCTGCCGACCGCGCATCGCGGCCCTGCACACGATAGCCGCCCAGCGCATGTACGGACTGCGGCGTGAATCCCAGGTGCGCACAGACCGGGATGCCGCGCTCGACGAGCTGTGCGACGATCGGGGCCGTCCAGCCGCCGCCTTCGAGCTTGACCATTTGCGCGCCGGCCTGTATCAGCCGTACCGCATTGCGTATCGCCAGGTCGGTCGATTCCTGATAGCTGCCGAACGGCATGTCGGCAATGATCCAGGCCGTGCGGTTGGCGCGCGCGACGCAGCTCGTGTGATAGGCCATCTCGTCCATCGAGACCGATGCGGTGGTCGCATGGCCTTGCAACACCATTCCTAAGGAATCACCGACGAGCAGCACATCGACGCCGGCTGCATCGAGGACGCGCGCAAACGCCGCGTCATAGCAGGTCAACATCGCGATTTTCTCGCCGCTCGCATGCATCTCGCGTAGGCGGTGCAGCGTCAAGGGTTTGCGATTACTCATAAGCGCGAGAGTGTAGCACCGACGGCCCTGGTTACTGGCGATCGACGAGGCGCATGAGCGCGCCCGCCGCGAAATGCAGATCGATGAAGTCGGCCAACCCGTCGAGCGTGTCGTCCAAAGTCGGGGTTCGATGCCCAAACAGCGCGCGCATGGCAGCCGGACTTTCGAAGAGGCCGTGCACGTAGAGCGCGAGCGTTTGGCCGAACTGCCAACCGCAGTCGTCGGGCAGCACCGCGTTGAGCGCGCCGCGCGCATCCGGGCGGGCGAGCGCATCCGGGCGGGCGAGCGCGTGGGTCTCGCCATGGCGGATTTCATAGGCCTCGAACTCGAGGCCGCCAAGCGGTCCCCAATATCCGGTCAGCGGGTCGAGCCGGTAGGTCCCGTGGCGGTAGCGCTTGCGGCGCTGGAACGCCGTGACGAAAGGCAACAAACCAAGCCCCTGCGCCTCGCCCTCGACGCCATCCGGGTCCTTGAGTTCAGCTCCCAGCATCTGCAGGCCGCCGCAAATCGCGAGCGTCGGCTTGTCGGCGCGCACGTGCGCGGCGATCGCGGCGTCGAGCCCGGTGGCTCGCAGCCAGGCCAGGTCGCCCGCGACATGCTTCGATCCCGGCAGGATCAGCAAGTCCGCGCCAGCGATCGTTTGCGCCTGCCTTGCCCAGCTCAGTGAAACACCCGGCACGCGTCTAAGCGCCGCGAATTCATCGAGATTACTGATCCGCGGATAGGCGACGATGACGATCGACAAGCCCGCGCCCGAGCGCCTCGCATCGAATACGCCGTCCTCTTCGGGCAGTCCGTGTTCGCGCCATAGCGGCAGCACCGCCAAGGTCGGAATCCCGGTCAGGGCTTGCAGCATCTCGGGCGCCGGCGCGAGCAGGGCGGCATCGCCGCGAAATTTATTGAGAACGAAGCCGCTGACCAACGCGCGGTGTGCCGGCGGCAGCAGCTGATGGGTGCCGAACAGATGCGCGAACGCGCCGCCCCGGTCGATGTCGCTGACGATCAGCGTCGCCGCCTCCGCCGCTTCGGCGACGCGCATGTTGACGACATCGGTGGCCTGCAGGTTGATTTCGGCCGGGGAGCCCGCGCCTTCGATGACGAGCACGTCGTGGCCAGCGCGCAAGTCATCGAGACAGGATTGGATCGTCGGCCACAGCTGCGCCGAGCGCGCGCGCCATTCCATGCGCGACAAGTCGTCGCGCCGCTCACCGAGCAGGATGACCTGGCTGTGCGTATCCGCCTCCGGCTTCAGCAACACCGGGTTCATGCGGACGTCCGGAATACAGCGCGCCGCGAGCGCTTGAAAGTACTGGGCGCTGCCCATTTCACCGCCGGCGACGACGCGCGCATTATTGCTCATGTTCTGCGCCTTGAAGGGCGCGACCTTGAAGCCGCGTCGGGCATACCAACGCGCCAGCGCGGTCGCGAGGAAGCTCTTGCCGGCGCCGCTGGTCGTGCCGCAAACCATGACGGCGCGGGCATTGGCGCTCATCGGCGCGCCGGCGTTTCAATCACGCGAGGGCATCTCGAGCGCCGGCCGCCACAAGTACACACCCGCATGCTCGACGATATTCACGCGGGTGCGGAAAGCCGTGGATAACCAATCGCCGTCCAAGGCCTCGCGTATGGTGCCGTGGCCGATGAGGCCGTCGAACCCAAGCACGATGAGCCGGTCGGCCGTCAGTGCCAAGGACAAATCATGGATCGCGCTGAGTACACAAACGCCGCAGCCGTGCGCCTGTGAGCGCAACAGTCGCGCAATATCTTCCTGATGCGGTGGGTCGAGATGCGTCGTCGGCTCGTCGAGCAGCAATACCGGCGCCTCGACGGCCAGCACGCGCGCAAGATAGACACGCTGCCGCTCACCGCCCGACAGAGTCGAGAGTCGGCGCGCCGCCCACGGCAACGAACCGGTCGCCAGCATCGCGCGGCGCATCGCCGCGTCGTCTTCCGATTTGCGATGCGCGAGCCAGCCGCTGTGGGCGAAGCGGCCTAGCCCGACGACTTCGGACGCCGTGAGGTCCGTGGCCCCGCTGCTCTGCGCGAGCCACGCGAGCCGGCGGGCACGCTCGCGCCGCGACCACGACGCCAGGTCTCGCCCCTGCAACGAAACCGTTCCCGCGAGCAGCGGCGAGAGTCCCGCGAGCGCGCGCAATAGAGTCGACTTGCCGGATCCGTTCGGACCGACGATCGCGGTCCAACTGCCGGCCGCGAGGTTCAGCGATACGCCCTCGAGCACCGTGTGTGCGCCATAGCCGACGCTGAGCGCGCGGCATGCGAGCGCCGGCGCCGGCGATAGCGGCGCCGGCGATTGCGCTGTCGCTGCCGGCTGCGGCAGTCGCGCAGTGCTCAAAGTTCGCGCTTCACTCATCGCGACTTCTGCGCCAAAGCAGGAATACGAGATAAGCGCCGCCGACGCAGGCCGTGACGGCACCGACGGGCAGCTCCGCGGGCCGGATGATCCATCGGCTGACGAGATCCGCGGCTTGCAACAACGCCCCGCCGCAAAGCGGGGCGCCGATCAGCAGCTGACGATGATTGACGGATACCGTTTCGCGCACGAGATGCGGCGCGACGAGACCGACAAATCCGACGATGCCGACTTGACCCACGGCCGCGGCGGTCGCCAGTGAAAGGACGCCGAGCAACGCCAAGCGCAGCATCGGCAGCGGCAAGCCCAGAGATTGTGCGGTGTCCTCGCCGAGACTCAAGGCATCGAGGCCGCGCGCGAGCAAGGCCGCCGGCACGATGCAGATCGAGAACACGATGCCGAGCAGCGACGCCGACGACCAGCTCAAGTAGCCGGTGCTGCCGAGCAGAAACCCCTGCATCGTGCGCCAGATCTCCGGCTTCGTCAGCAGCAGCAGCGAGGTCACCGCGCTCAACAGGAATGCGACGACGATGCCGGCAAGCAATAGGCTTGCGGTCTGCAGCACCCCGCGCGACAACATGATCGTCAGGGCGATCGCGGCACAGGCGCCGATACAGGCGGCGCCCGTGATACCGATCTTGCCCGCCCACTCGAGGCCCGCAATGGAGGCGTCCGCCGCCAGCAAGCTGATCGTGACGCCGAGCGCGGCACCGGAGGCCGTACCGAGAAGATAGGGGTCCGCAAGCCGGTTGCGAAACACGCCCTGAGCGATCGCCCCGGCCAGGCCCAGCAAGGCGCCGGCAAACCATGCGCCGATGGTTCGCGGCAGGCGTATCTGCCACAGGATCACCGAGGATTGCGTATCGGGCGCGAGCAGCCAACCGAGCGAGGTCTCAATACTCGAGGTACCGACGATCAGGCTGGCGCCCGTCAGCAGCATCGTAATCGCAAGGCAAGCGGCGAGCCACAGCAGCATGCGCGACGACACCCGGGATTCGAGGTCCGGAAGCCCGAGGCCGACGAGTGCCGGTGGTGCACTCATGGGGCGACCCTTGCGAGGCAGTCGTCAATGGCGCGCATGCCGTCGGCGACGCGCGGGCCCGGGCGTACGATCGTATCGTTGACGTCGGCTGCAAAGCTACATAGCCGCTGTTCTTTGACCGCACGGATCTGATCCCATCCCGGACGCGCCGCGAGGCCCGGCGCGTCCATGGCCGATATGAAAATCACATCGGGGTTGTAGCGCACGACGTATTCCGGGTTGAGCTTGGGAAAGGCCCCGAGATCCGCGCCGACGATGTTGCGCGCGCCGAGGCGCGCGAGCAGTTCACCGATGAATGATCCGGGGCCGGCGGCGTAGGGCGCGCGGTCGACCTCGAAATACACGGTCGGTCCCTCGCCGCGGCGGCGCAGAAGCGCCTGCGCGCCGATCCGATTCACGCCGGCGGCGATCGATGCGTTGAGCTCTGCGGCCTCGCGACTACGCCCAAGAATCGCACCTATCGTCGTCACCGTGTGCGCGATGTCGGCATATCGATCCGTCTGCAGCGCGAAGGAGGCAATGCCGAGTTCGCCGAGCCGGTCGGTAATGCGCTGCGAGCGGCTGACCAGTACGAGATCGGGCTTGAGCGCGACGATCAACTCCACTTCGGCGTCATCGAGGCCACCGGCCTTCGGCAGTGATCGAACCTGCTGCGGCCACTCAGAATAGCGGTCCGTCGCGACCAGCCGATCGCAAGCGCCGAGTGCGCAGACGGTTTCGGTCAATGAGGGCAATAGCGTGATGATGCGCCGGGGCTCGTGCGCGAACGTCACGTCGCGTTGCAAGTCGTCGCGTTGCACGTTGAGGGCGCCGGCCCCTGCGGGCAGCGCGCCGAGAGTCCATGCGAGCCCGAGTGCGAGCGCTAGCGCCGGCGCGGACCGATAAACGCAAACCATCTTCCCACCCTCCGTGCACCCGCCGTGCACACGCCGGACTCGTTGGCAGGATTGAGGTGAAGAGGAGTCCGATGCGGGAGGTCGCGACAGCACGTGCCGGTTACTCCGCACCGTCGTTGCCCACCGCAACACGTGCCGCCACGTCGCAGGTCGGTATACGGGCTCGTGAGCGGACATTCCGATCAAGTCGCCTTCCCACGCTTCAAATGGCGCAGTGGCACGAAGACTTGACTTAACTCACCTACCGTTGCGGGGGCAGCGCCGGACTGGCCTCAACAGAGGCTACACCGGCTTCCCGTTTCATCCATTGGCGGCTTGGCCAAGGGACTCCTGAACGTCGCGCGATTTTGCGCGCCGTCACCCGTCTGGTCAACATGTGCTCATCGAAAGCTGTAGCGCGTAGAGATCGAGGCCGCGCGTGCCGCCGTGTTGTAGCCGTTGGCGAGCTCGTAACGGCGGTTGAGCGCGTTATCGAGCCGCACGGATAGGGACCACGCGCGCGTCAGGTGGAGCTTTCCAAACAGGGAAGCCAACAGGTAGCCGCCGTCTTGGACCGGCGCGTCGCTGACGACGTCGACGTCGCGCCGCGGACCCGCCAGCAGCAGATCCAACCCGATCTCGCCTTGTCCGATCTTGCGCGCAGCGTTGAGCGTGAAGCTGTGCTTGGTTCGCCGCAGCAGCTGCGTGTTGTCGACGAGGTCACGCGGGTCTTGGAGGCTGCCCGCCAGATGCACGGCCCAAGGATCGGCGTTCAGTTCCCAGCTCGCCTCGAGTCCGCGGATGCGTGCGCGGTCGACGTTCTGATTCTCGCCGCCGTAGAGCAGGTTGGCGGGGTCATTGACGAACACGATGAGGTCGTTGATCGTGTTCTGAAACGCGGCAAACGTGATCTGCTCGTGAGCGTCGATGCGCGATTTGATGCCGATTTCGAAGTTGCGCGAGCTCTCGGGCAGCAGCGACGGGTTGCCGCCGTAGCCGAACC